>Ga0210057_1001257_pt1 | contig 39130 bp, 34 predicted proteins | sample CryGeyCG2114_010_2_FD_183968 | JGI IMG/M metagenome (GOLD analysis project Ga0210057, IMG submission 183968) | Groundwater microbial communities from aquifer - Crystal Geyser CG10_big_fil_rev_8/21/14_0.10 (SPAdes) (version 2) | ecosystem: Environmental > Aquatic > Deep subsurface > Groundwater ... | reverse complement strand
TTCTTTTGATGATACTGCTGCCGTGGTAAACAAAGCCAGTACAGCGACAGCCGCGTGAAGTATTGTCGCGCTCGGGATGGCGGCGATCGCACGCCGGGATCTGGCCTGCGGCAGTGGCCGGGGTCTCATTGGCGATGGAACATTGTTCAGCGGCGCTGATAGTTGTCGGGCAAGTGGTGCTATTTCTAGGAATAAAACATTTTATAATTTTAGTACTTCCCTCTTTTGTCGCGGGCCCAACGCAAATCTCGAAGTTTTGATCGCCGCAAGACTGGCGCTCTGATCCTCCAAAGACTTGGGATGTGCGCAACACTTGCGGCCCTGGCCCATTCCAGCTGTAGCCAGTAACATCGACCGGGGTTGGCGCAGGTAAAGCAACCACACTCCCGCCTGTACAAGTCCGACCACTTTCCATGGTGACGGCGCCAGAACCTATACCGCAGATACAGCTGGCAGTGGCGGCAACGCCATCTTGGCACATTTGCAGGGCCTGGCCATCGACGCAAAAACCGCTGGTGATAGATGCCGCTGGAGTGCCACAGTCACAGGGGGCAGCAGCGGTGGCCGCAATATTTGGACTGCAGGCCGCGGCGTGGGATTGTGCGCTTGTTAAGGCGGCGCTCAGACATAATAAGAATGAAGTGATGAATAACTTTGTATTTTGCATAATATTCCCCAGAATATTTTTAAACAATCGTTGCATTTTTTAGCGCCCAGCACCTGGATCAGCGGGATTTGCTCCACCCGCTGCTGGAGCAGTTGATTGATTCAAAACCGCTATGCTTTGGTCATTAATACAGGCGAGAACGTGGCCGGCATCGGGATTGCTATCTGTCGCGCCTAAAATCGAGCAACCACAAACGGCAGTGATAGGAGTAGGCGAAGCGGCAGCGCCACCAGGGGCGGCAGCGGGAGCGCAGTTGGCCTGAACAAAACATAAATTGCCAGGGCAGGAGTCGCCGCTACCAGCGCTTTGGCCAAAATTTCCGGCCAAAGTGGAAGTACAGGTGGTGCCTGCTGTTTGGGCAGCTCTACCGTTTTGGCGACCAAATTCAATCGCCGCCAGGCGGTTTCTTAAATTTCCGCATGCGGCATTACTGCTATGAGCGCCGCCGCGACAAAATGTTTCAACCGAAGCAGCAAATCGCTGGAACACCTCAGGGTGTTCTTGAATATTATGAATGATATTACCTAAGTTGGCGCGAGAGGCAGCGATACACTTGTCGACCATTTGACGAGTGCTTGTAACTTCGACGCAAATTCCCTTATTGGCACTGGCCGCCGGTACTGATCGCACGCGCACGCTACTGCCCGCCACGCGCGTACTTGAGCTGCCCAGGTGACTTCCAGTATTCGTTTGTATACTCGGGCCAAAGAGAACTGGGTTGCAGCGATAAACGTTGTCTGGGCCACCGCATGGCTCATATTTCATAGGATCGTTACTGTCGATTGAGGCAAGGAGGGTGCTATTCCATGGCGGCCTACAGCCGGCGTTTGAAGCGTTTGTTGGCCAGCCACCATAAAAGCAAGTATAGGCAGGATCATCTGCGTAGGCATTGGAGAGTATGAAATCAAAAAATTGCCTGACTTCTTTATCTAAAGAGACGGTTTTTTTATTGTAACCTCCCTGATCGCGCAGCTGCTTATCAACCGTATAAATAAAGACTTGGTAGGAAAGCACAAGCTTCTTAAGTTGTGCTTCTTTTAGTTTTGAAATATTTTCAAGTTTGTAGGGGAGTTGTGAGAATTTGAATTGTTCGGGTTTTACTTTGAGTCCAATGGAAACTTTTACGTTACTTGAAACTTTTGTTCCCTTGGGCAGATCTTTGCGAGCAACCACGTGTTCATGCTGATAGTGATCTACAATTGTGACTGTTTTAGCGTCAAATTTTTTAATTCTACCTGTTACGACACTATCTTCTAGCAAGATAGCTTGAGAAGAGAGGGAGAACAGGGTAAAAAGTGATAGCGCTAATAATTTTTTCATATATTAATTCCTCTTTTAATTTATCACTGTCTTACAAGTTGCAGACACCACCATCCATCGGTGTGCTATCGGGTGGCATTGGGCAGACTCCTTCACGCGCGGCCGCATCGCTGGTATCAGGGATGCAAACGCCAGCTAGAGAGAGAACATATCCCTCATTGCAATCCTCATATGCTTCTGCCGCATCGGCACGACATTCGCTGGTTGTTCCAACACGGGTCGTACCTAGGGTGCAAGGAGTGTAGCAATTGAAGCCTACGCGCTCTTTACCTGGTTGGCAGCTTCCACATGTGCCACCTGACGTCAGTATTGTGCTAGCGCAGCGACAGCGTGAGGTATTGTCCCCGAAATTACAATAAGGAATACCTGTCAGGGATACGCCAGCATTACATAACCCGCCTTCCATTAAAGGAACACCATCGCACATACAGGCGTGAGCATTACCCACGGCGCCTCTTTGGCAGGTGGCAAATGGTTCACACCTATTATTGACCGTGTTCCACATAGTATCAGCAGGGCAATTTATCTGAGGAGCTGGGGCCGGAGCTGGAGCTGGGACCGGAGGTGTTGGCGCAGGCCCTGCGGGGGTAATATGGGCGCAAGCAGCGGGTTGATGAGCACGGCTAAAGTGACGATCTTCAAGACCAATACAGTAGGTGTCACAAGCATCACCCACCACTCTGGTGCCACTACGGCAGGCAGAAGCATTGCGAATGCGAGCATACATTTCACTGGAGCAAATTGCAGCACTAGCACGAACATCATTTGATCTACCATAGAGACTACAATTACATCCACGTGGGTATTCAGGTTGAGGGCTTAAGCGGTGATCACAATTAGGAATAACATTAATGTCCGCCATGGGAGTTTGTGAGGCCTCCTGGCATTGGTGAGCTGTATCGAGTACTGTTGGGCAGACGGTGGTATTGCGCGGAATAAAACATTTAATCACGCGGGCCGGGGCAGAGGTATCGGAAGCTTTATTGGCCGGGCCAACACAGACTTCATAATTTTGGTCGCCACAGGCCTGGCGAGTGGAGCCGCCAAAAATTTGCGAGGTCCGCAAAACTTGCGGTGGCGTCGTCCAAGTGTAGCCAGAAATATCAGCAACTGACGGAGTAGGTGCAGGAGTAAGTGGTACAACTGGTAGAACCAGTCCACCTTGACAAGTGCGACCGCTAGTCATTTGAATCGCCGTGTCTCCCGTTCCGCAGATGCAATTTGCTGTTGCTGCTGTTCTGTCGGGGCAGGATGGAATGGCGACGGCGTTAACACAAAACCCGCTAGTAATAGTTGTGGTGCCACATTCACAAGCTTCCGTAATGGCCGTCTCGGCCGCGCATGCGGCGGCGTGAGCGCGAGATAGAACGATGCTTAGTAGTAGGCAACCCAAGCTGATAAAAATGCGACAATTTTTCATAACCATCCACCTATGCATATAAATTTTAATCTACAACAACCGAAACAAATTCTTATACCTATCGGAAATCCTAGAGATAAAATGTAGCGGGTATAACACGTTGAAAATAAAGAGAAAATTCGGCAGGCAGTGGTCAATAGCTTAAAATTTAAGTCGCTTCTAACTTTTCTAATATCGGGGTCCGATAGGACACCAGCTAAAAACAATCAAGGGTTTCATCATGAAAGAAAATTCTCGCAGCTTCTTTCCCGCCATCATTATAAAGATCTTTCTTGTAACATTTATTGGCGCTTTTTCATTTCGATCTCACGCTATTATTAATGCTACAGGGGATTTGACTTGTGCCCACAATGAGGAAGTTCTCAATGGGGCCTGTGTGCTTCGTTGCGTTTCTCCACAAGTTCGAGTTTCTGGAGTTTGTACTGCTCCGGCGGTCACTCCTCCTAGCTGTACGGCAGAGCAAGAGTTGGTTGCTGGTGCTTGCGTTGCCCGCTGTACTCCACCACAAGCTAGAGTTGAAGGTATTTGTACCACACCGACTGCGACTCCTCCTACTTGTACAGCAACACAGACTTTGGTTGATGGTGCCTGCGTTGATTGCGCTTCTCCGCGAACAGTTCAAGCTGGTCAATGTTTATGTAGCGAAGCTAATCAGATATTTTCATCCGGTACTTGCAGCGCTTGCCCTAACGGTGCGACGCGCGATTCGGCCCATCCTGAACAATGTAAATGTACTGATAGCGGCAACCAGCTGGTTAATGGCATTTGTCGCCCGGATTGGCCGATAACAAATTATCGCTGGTCAGGCGGACCTACTATTTTAAAGACCTCACAATTTAGAGATAGTTCTATTGCCGGTGGTGGCGCTACATGCGGTACAAATTATGAATTGTGTATAGGCCCAGCTACTGCCACTCAAGGTGAGCGCACAGTGGTTAGAATGGTTAAGTGTTTTATGCCACGAAATTCTCCCAATTGCCCTGAAGAATTTAGCGCCGAAAATAATTGCGTTTTCCTTGGTGACGCCGGCGAGGGGGTGGGCACCATGCGCTCAAGCGTTGCCGCCGCCGATCCTTTAATCGATCCCTCGGCCAGCATTCCCCCTATCGCTTGTACCGCTACTACCCCTGCGTGTCGTGGTGGTTCTCTCGATGTCTGGGATGTGGGCTGTAAGTGCCAAGGAGCTTCTTATACTTTCACTAATGCCGCCACTACTTGCGTGCGCAGCAAGGCCGAATGCGATAGCCGCCAAGCGCGAGCTGGCAGTGGCCATTCATCTGTCCCGGCAACAGCTTCAGCTATTACCTGTGTTAACGGTGAAATGTTTACCACCGGCCATACTTGTACTTGTAACGGTTCGGCACTGACAACTGGTGTTTGTGTTACGCCGGCAACTCCCGGAGCTGCATCTTGGGAGTGTCCGACAGGGACAGCGCTGGCAGAAGTTTCATTTGATGGCGGACGAAGGAAAAAAACCTGTCGCTGCGATTTAGATATCACTATTGAAGTACCGGTGAACACGAGAAATGCAGGCGTTTGTCCCACCCCCGCCGCTGGCACAAGTTGTGATCATGGTGAGTATGACGCTGCCAGGACTGGGCCAAATAAATGCCTTTGCCCTGGGCCAGGACATCTTTATGTCGGGCCACATGACTCTTGTCCCTCAGCTCCATTGCTACCAGGACAGGATATTGCAGTTTAAAGAATTTATGAGAATTAGATGGAGAATATAATGAAGCTCTTAAAAATTAATTTTGCTATCTTCAACTTCAGCTTCCTTGGCCTGCTTTTTCTTGCGACTGTGATGTTGCAGGACGCTTCGGCCATTTTGCTAGAAGATGTGGTGATCACAGGTCGCGTCAGCAGAGTCACGAGTAAAAATGTTGAGGTCAAAGACCGCATGGGACAAGTTCACTATGTGACATTTGAAAAACTTGGCAACAAGAAAAAATTCAAAATAGGTGAGGTCGTTTCGTTTAAGCAAAAGATTAATTTAACCCGCAAGGCCGCTACATTTGAACTGAATAAAAAAATTAAACTGTCTAAAAACGAGAGAAAGGAACTGCATGCGGCCACTGTTCAATTCATGACTATGGTGCATGAACGCATGGCCAAAGAGCAAAAAGATTATCGCCCAGTGGAGTGGGATTACAAAAAATCGACTTACTTTAATAATATGATCAATTTTTTCTTTCCCGAGGCCTATTCAACCGGCACGGCCGATTGTATTTTTGCTGGCTGGCCTTCAACTCAAATGCCTGGAGAAAATGGCGCCTGTCGCGTACCTTGGTCTAGTTCTTCTCAATCAGTATCGCATTACCATGCCTGCGGCGGCGGTGATAATGTGGTTCGCTGTAATCCCAAACTCTTTGGCAATGGTTTTACTGGTTCTTCTGGTAGCTTTTCCAGTGCCTCGGCGGTGCAGCCGTATCCCGGTGCCAGCGTCAAGGTTTTTAAGACCAGCTCAAGTTCAGCTCGCAATGGTATTTGCGTGCATGTTGGCGCAACAGATAATGTTATGTATAACTGCTTGCAGGCAGCGCAAAGAAATATGCCATCTATTTTGCAAAATTTTAATGCCACTAATTTCAATTCCGAGTTTGCGCCTTTGATTAATAGCTATTGCGGTACCAATGTGTGTTTGCCAGGAACTTTTAAAAATGGCAATGCTTGCGTCGCCGCTTGTCCCGCTGGCACAACTACAAGTGGGCATGAATGCCAGACCGTCGCTGTGGCACCTCCTGCTGCAGCTCCCGCGCCCACGGCACCCGCCCCAGCGACGGGAAGTCGCGCCGCCGAGTGCCGTTATATTGCCCAACAAATTGCCTCCATTAATTTTCACAAGGCCCCGGAAAGTACCCGCTGCGCCGTCTACGAAAGTAGTGCAAACGCCGTTGCTAATTGTAGTACCACCAGGATGATCTGCCAGCGTGGCGGGCAAATGTTTCAAGGTTATCTTAGCGCCCACCAGTATTCGACTTTACAGGGGGCCAACCCCGAAACTGGCGCCAGGGTGAGCGTTAATAGTATGCATGTCTCGCCGGGGGGAACGGTACTTAATTCTGATAGAAGCCTAGTTTTTAACTTTGGATCTGATATGCATCTTTATCAAGAGCCGTGTAGGCCAGAATCGGGCACCGGAAGTTCTCCTCAGGTCGACTTGGCGGATTTTAGTGGTTGCCAGGCCTCAGCGCCAGCGCCCTTGCCTTTGGGGGAAAGTTTTAGTGGTAGTCGCACTCAATCAGCGACTACCGCCAATCAATGCACCGGCGACTACTGTATTTTAAACGGTACTTGTCTGTCTAATCCGGCGCCAGCTCCAGGAGCTACCGCTACAAATCCTTATTTTGTCGACGTGACTGTTGCCTGTAATTGTAGCCGCGCGACGAATTTTAGAACGTGCCAGCAAAATCAAATCCCGCAATTTACCCCAACCGGAAGTAATGAAGAAATTTACTTTGGTACCAATGGTGAAGATCGCGGCGCGGTCACGCGATAATAGTTTTTATTTGATCGATCAAGGTCAAAAAATTTGCACTGGTTTGCTTTGTCTTTATGGCCTAAAATTGAGCAGTGAAGTTCTTCTTATTTAATACCCTAGCTTTTTTATTAGTATGTGATGTCGCCTACTCAGGAGCGAAGTCAGCGCATTTTCACGGTATCAGCAAGCGCGTCGCTAGAACCATTCGCAAGTGCTGCGAGAAGGCAGCAGAAAAACCGCCGCAACCTTTGGTGCCAGCAGATCAGTTCCACTGCGGTCACAATAGCTGGTGTTTCACCAATGCCATGGCGGGAGCGTCCGGCGATGTCATGAACATCTATGCCAATAAATTCTTAAGAGAAATTCCCCCCCATGGAGTTGCCGCCATCCAGGCCGCTGGGTGCGAAAGGGACGACGTTCCCGATCGCATGAGTTGTCTCACGCAAGTTCTCAATTCATTACCTCCAGGTCATGTCCGGCCGCCTTTTAATAAGAAGAGAGCAATCCGGCTGATTAAGCAGATGAAGGGGCAATTAGAAGATATTGGCGTTTATTCTTTGTATTGTAACATTGCTGCACGAAATATTGCTTTTGTCAGCGGCAGCGAAGGCAAAGAGTTTTACTATAATAAGGATCACCACGCCTGCAATAACACAGCTGTTTATGTTGTACCTGTTTCCAAGGCCAAGTACCGTCCCTACATTAAACCTAAGAAAGTTCCTCAAGGCAGTAGTGAGGAAGAAGGTGATGAGAAAGGGCAGTCCGGCGCGAGTGATGGCAACGGGTCTGGTTCTGGCGCAAGTGCTGAGGCAGGCAGCGAGCAAGGCGGGTCCACAGGCAATGCCGGCATGCTGACAACATTGTTTGATGCTACGGGCAGCTCAGGCCTGGGACAAAAAATTGAGTGCCCAAGTTTTATTCCCAAAATCTTTTGCGATAAAAATATTAATAAATACAATCCTCTTCATTATAAAGCGCAAACGCAAAGAGGTGACAAGCTTTCAAATGAAGGTGTATGGCCGCCAAAATATTCCACTGCTGCCAGTTTAGATTTAGGCGCCGATAACGTTGGCACAGTTTTAGATAGTATCTACCAGGTTTTGAAAAAAGATTTTCGCAAACAGATTGGCAAATTTCTTATGCAAGTGCATATGGAAAAATACCTAGAAGCGGCCTTGGTCGGGATGGGGGCAGTCCCGGGTATGGAAGAGTATAAAAAGCTGGTTGAGGGACTAAGTTGCGATGAAATGTTACCACCGCCTGAGGATATCAATATGCTTGGGCATCGTGTGCGCGCCAAATTACCTGTTGACCCCAGTTTCGTCGATAGTAAATTGCATGGCCGTGCTCAAGAAACCATATTGGCAGGACATTGTATGGAGGCGATAGAGAAGCGAATTGCTCATATCCGCCATCTTTTTGCTCAGGACGCGCCGGTATTTCAAAAGATTCTCGATCCAAGTAATAGTAAATCACCTGTGGCGCAAGTAGCGATTGCCACTGCCAGCAATATTCCTGTCATTGGCAAATTATTATCCAATGCCGGTTTTGCCGATTTTACTGAAGATTCAAAGCGTATTTGTGGCCGCTTAGTCATGCTGGCATCGGCCAACAATGCCGGCCCTTGGGGCTATGTCGACCCTAGTGATCCAAGTAAAATTCATCAGTCTCCACCACGCGACGGTTGGAATCGTGCCTCTTATTGCAATACTTCTTTTCGCGAATTACAAGATTTATTAGTCGAGGCGGGTCGTATCTATAATAAATATCCAGTTTTGGGAGAGTACCATCAAGGCAAACCGCTGTACCAAATTCTAGGGGAAAAGGCAGGGGAGCACGACTCCGCTCGCAACCGCGTGCGAAGTTATAATCGCGATTATCATTTTGTTGGTTCCGCCTCAAAAGGTGCCTGCGTCTCAAATTTCGTAGATACTAAAGGCGAGATAACAGTTCCTCCTAGTAAGGATGCCATGTTTTATTTTGAGGCCGGCGCCTCTTTGTGGACTTTACCCTACCTTCGCAACTTGAAAAAGCAAATGAGCAAGATGTGTGAAAAACCAGATGACTTCATAGACGCGGCCATTAAAAATCCCAGTCTCATGGGAAAGTTTTTCAATTGTGCTCGCCCGCCCTTTCCCGAATTTTCCCGTATGACTAAGGCGCCACTTGAGGCAGTTCGCATGTCTACTGTTGGACATAAGGGTTGCCAGGACCGCCATTCGATGACTTGGCTGGCCTGCCGCGCGTACAAGGATGTTAAAGAAGACGATGGTATTGGCCAGGCCATCAGCATGTCACTGATGGCGATGGGGGAGTTGGCGAATTTTATTCCCGGTGCTAGTCAGGCCGCAGGGCTAACTCTATCTTTAAAGAGCGCGTTGGTAGGTGGTGCCTTTTCAGGCCTTTTGACAGTTGTCACGGCCAAGAGTCGGCAAGATTTAATTGACGAACAAGAAGAGCGTCGCTCTTGGGTTCGAGCAGGACTTGGCTCTTATGATGATTATGTGAAGTCATCAAAGGCGATAATCGAACTTGATGCTCATACTGATCCCAAGATTATAGAAATTATTGGTAGTGTTCTTGGCGGCATGGCAACTGGTGCGACAGCAGAGAAAGATTTTTACAAATCCGGCCTGTTCAAAGATTCCATGGCCAGCGCCGGCCCCAAGCTATGGGAGATGTCAAAAGAAGAAATTTGGCAGGCGATCAGGGAGCGGGCCAAAAAATTAAAAGAAACAGCGGCAAAGATGAAAGAGGCCGCCAAGGATAAATTGTTTGGTTCAGCACCTGGAATTGCGGCCGAGGCCTCGCTTAAAAACTTTTTGGACAAGCAAGCGGCGCTGCTTCGCCACACCATCAATCAATTTCGCATTCGCTTCGGGTTAATTGGTGATGACATTCTTGAGCATCTGGATGATGTCATGGGTAAATCACCATCATCCATCGTTGCCATGGCAGGTGGTGGTAAGCGGCTTACTTATAAGCTAAACAATGGCCACACACTGACCCGCTATCAAACAGCTGAAGGGAAACTTGTCTATCAAACAGTTTCTGGTTTAAGTGAAGATTTGGCAGATTTTGGGATGGGGCGCTTGCACCAAACAAATATTCTAACTGGCGATGGCAAACCTGGTGGCTTTTATCGCTACCACTGTCACCCTCCTGGCTGTTCCAAGATTAGTGACATAGATGTCCAGGTGAATGAAGCTCTATGGGGCAAGGGTGTGTACAACGAGCAGATGGATCGCATGCTGCGCGATCATCCAGATTTAAAAGAAATTGATACGCAATTAATTCGAACTAACTTGAGTTCATACAAGCATTCGTTTTGGGGAACGGGAAGCAAAGAGAGGGCCGCGCGTTTGGCCGGAGGTGAACCTGGCGCTATCAAAAAAATTAAAGAGGGATTATATAATGTGCCAGAGTTTAAAGATAAACCAGTTTCTGCTGCTGCTGCGGCCTTTGAACATACTCCCGCTGGCAAATGGCGCAAGCGCAACGGTTTTTGTACTCGCATGTCGTTGCCCGGTTCATCCACTACTTTAGCAGATCCACCACCCCAGCTTGCGATGGAGGTGATGCGCGCCTTGTGGGATGGAAAGGTAACTTTCACTTCCTATAAGTGTCACTAGTTTGGCGCGTTAGGAAGAGGGAAAAATTTGTGGGCCTTTATATTTTTTAAGTCGGGAGTAGACTAAATCAAGCGAACCGGGAGGCTTGCATGTACAAAAGATTTCTTGCCTGGATTAATAAAGAAAAAATTAACCAAGAGTCTGATATTATTCAATCGATGAAGGAATCTTCACAATCACAGGCAGTTAAGAATCTTAAACTAGAAAACAATTTTACTAAAGAAAAACTAGACGCCAAAGTTGACAAAAGTTACCACGATCTAGAAGCTTTGATCATGCTGGCAAGTAACCGACCATCACTAAAAAAATTCCCTTATTTCAAACGCTGGGGAGATTTACCTGTTTTGGCGACTAAGGAAGCCCCTGCGCTTTCCCAGGAATCACAAACGGAAGAAGAATCTGCTTGGACAAAAGAGAACCGTCGGGTTGGTTAGTCTTTAAACCTAAAATGTTGCAGATGAAGGGATAAATTTCAATATTGTCAATTGTGCCAAGATGAGAGGGTTTTATATTCGGTCCCTCTGCAAAAAAGATTCCATGCATGCTCTTATACTTGTAGGGATCAAATCCGTGAGAGCCGCCGTGGACAATTTTTTTGCTAGAATGTGTCAGCATATAATAAGGCGCTTCGGGGGAAAGGACTAGGTCGCCAATGCGAGAAGAGTTTTTAAAATGAAAGTGGGCCGGCACTTCATTTTTTTTCCAAACGTTGAGATGTTTTATTTTTTTGAGTTCAACATAAGCGCGCTCAATATCTTTTTTTTCTTGCTCTCCACTGGCATATAACATGGCAAAACTTCCCTGGCCTGAAAGTAAGTAGGGCCTTTGATCTACCAATTCAGGAAGTCTAATGACGTGATCGGCATCAATATCTTGCATACCATGATCGCTCACGACAATGAGGTTTACCGGTAGAGCAAAACTTTTAATGCCCTGGCGCAAGCGAGCAATTTCTTCGTCAACTGCTTGAATGGCATTTTTAACTTGCTGCGAATTTGGGCCAGCATCATGCCCAGCTGAATCCACAATACTAAAATACAAGGTAATAAAGTGAGGGCGCTTTTCAATCGGTAGCTGTAGCCACGCAAGAACTTGATTGACCCGCTTGGCATTCTCCACCTTGCTATCGTAGGAAAAGTAATAGTTGGGAGACAGGCCTTGAATTTTGGCGTCGCTTCCCACCCAATAGTAACTGGCGCTACTCATGCCTTGCTTTTGTGCCAATATCCAAACTGGTTCACCTAAGTACCATTTGCCGTCCATTACGCTATGGCGATCAGAAATAGAGTAGCTTTCACCGTTGGCCTTATCATAAAACTCATTGCTGACGATGCCGTGATCTTCAGCGTAGCGACCAGTAATGATGGAATAGTGGTTAGGAAAGGTTTTGCTGGGAAAGACCGGTCGCAAGCTCTTTGCTGCAAGCCCTCGCGCCTGCATATCTAAAAGCTCCTTACTTGAGTGCAAAGAGGCATAGTCGTGGCGAAAACCATCGATAGAAACCAGCACCACATAGGGTGCCTGCTGAAACTTTTCAAGATTTTTAACCTGCGGACGGGCACAGCTGCTGATGACCCCAAATTGGGCCAAAATGCAGCTATAAAGACAAATTAATCTTAAACATCTAGATAAAGTCATCATATTTACCTCAATAAAATATAAGCCTATGAAATCATAAAATATGCTGAAGAAAAAGCCTTTTACTCTTACAGCGCTACAAGACTTCAAAAGTGAAATTTTAAGCACTTTGCCTTCTTGTACAGTATAAATTTTACTCAATAGGGCCCTCAATGTTGCGCCGGGTTACCAAATCGGGAATAGTATGTTCCGGGGTTTATTGGGAGGATTTGTTGTGAAAAATTTTTTATTTTTTTGTACCTTAATTGTTGGCCTAGGTCTGGCCCCAAAGGCCTGGAGTAAGACCAATATCTATTTTCAAAACCGCACCGGTTTTAAAATCAACTTCTCCACTTCTGTAGCGGGTTCAAAGCTCTCCTCCAAGGCCTATGGCATTGTTAATGCGGGACTCGCAGCTGGGGATACAAAAAAAATAATGTGGTTCAACCGCGATAGCGGCATAAAAAATGGCAAAACTTATCAAATCCTAACCCAAATAAGTGCTGGCGATACTAAAATTCCTTTGCAAATGGATCTATTGTGGCGGCTCAAAGGGCGAAGTATAGGAAGTTACCTCAACCATGGATTTATTGTTGAAGGAGTATTTAAAGAGTGGGGAGTCAAACAGCGCGGTGCTTATCTTTCACGCATTATTGGCGACAATATTCTACGTTTAACCGTGCATGACTCTGGCCGTGGAATTCATGACGATTTAACTTACGTCCTGGAGTCATTCAAGATGCCCGAGGTGTCGGAAGATGGCAGCTTCAAGGCGATGTTTTACAATATCTATATGCGCCCAATGTTTTTATTTAAAAATGGTCAGTATCAGCGCGCTGCTCTTATCCCTCAAGCTCTCAAGGGGCGTGATATTTTGGGATTTGCCGAGGCCTTCGATAACGAAATTCGCGGGCTGGTTCGTTTAGGTTTGCGAAGAAATTATCCCTTTCAGACAGGAGTTGTGGGACTTGATCGTGGTCTAGAGCAGGATGGCGGAGTGTTTATTGCCTCACGCTTGCCCATTTTAGAAGAAGATGAAGTTCTCTTTGGCAAAGTCTGTGCCCGGGTATTAGAAGATTGCCTGGCCGATAAGGGCGTCAAGTATGCCAAGATTTGGAATGGTAAAAAAATCATTCACGTTTTTGCCACCCATTTACAAAATGGTGAAGATCGCAAGGACAAAATGGTTAAACGAAAACAAGTTGATATTCTAGGTAAATTTATTCAGAAAAAAGTTGCGCCAGACAGTGACGAATTAGTTTTGGTCTTAGGTGACTTTAATATTGATTTGCGTGATGATCCCGATGCTTTCACACGCATTGGTCTTCGAACCCAAATCCCAACAGAAAGACCCCTAAGCTATGATCCCGCTTATAATCAGTTGGCAGAAGGCACTGTTGCCTCGCAAATTGATTATATTTTATATTCAGAAAATCATAGTATACCGACAAACTTTAATTTTTCCGTTACCAAATTAGAATCGAAGAGACACTGGCGCTTTCGTGACTTTATTAAAGTTTATCATGATTTGAGTGATCACTTCCCAGTCGAAGCTGAAATATCATTTTGATTTTTTGTTAGCACTTTCGTTCATGGCCTGTTCGTACTTGGCGATTTCTTCAGCGGACAGGTTATTGCGATCAAATTTCTTCAGGCTCTCTCGCGATTTTTTCATTTCATCGCAGGAATGGATACCACCATCCATATTAGTCGGGACATTCTTGCGACCTTCTTTCGTCCAAAATATTTCGTTTCCACAAAATTTACACCGGGCCATAATCCTCTTTTACTAGCGCTTATTTGCACATATAGACTTTACTTGCCAATAACGTGGTCTACTTCATTAAAAAAGTTTTTGTCGCTATCATCATCGATCAAATTTTTAAATTCGGCAAATCTTTGGATGTCTTCTTCTTTTAAACTGGCTATCGCTCTTTGCGGCAGGCCTTTTTCTATGCTGGCACGCAGGCCTTTTGATTGTGCCACAAGCGCCATGGTTTCCTCTTCATCTACTGCGCTGGTTTGTGTCTGGGCATTGGCAACCACGCAAAGACAAACCAAAAGACAAAGGGCACTTGGCACCATAAGTGATTTAAAGTGAGAAAAGGTGGGGAAAAAATTCACAAAATACCTCCATCGCATGCGTAGGACCGCCTATCCATTATGACCATGATTTAACTATATTATAGGCCGGAAAATAATTCTTGCATGATATTTACTTTGGGGCGGCAACAGATTGGGCAAGTTGTTGTAATGATTTAGGATAACACAAGATGACTAAAAAGCTTAGGTATATGCCCAAAGCTTCCGATCAGCCACAGGCAGCAGTCGGTATTCATTTAAGGAGAATATATGGTGGTTGGATTGAGCACTTTGTTAAATAAAGTCGACTATGCTGATTTTTCTTCTTACTCAGCTAATGGCCCACGCAATGAGACTCAACAAGTCGCCAAGCTAGGTAGTGAAGTACAATTGATTCAAAAACAGACTGAATACATAAAAGAAACCGGCCACAAACCCTCGACTCACGTTTCCTATAATAAATTGCTCGACGTCTATTAAAATAATGAGGAAAGTCTTCCCTTATAGCGCTCAGGCGCTGCAGCTATTAGACTATCTACATGTCAAAACTGCTGATTTTAATCCTACTCTTTGTTTCGCTACCGGCCCATTCAATTGAAGGCGTCTATACTGTCATTATAAAAAAGCAGCAGGAAAAAAAACGCACCCAATGGTCACTGGCCGACTGGCTGGGCACTAAGAAAAAAATTGCTTTAATGGATCAGTGGCTGGCGCTTAATAGTTCAAAGGACATGTTTGAAATGGCGGTTGGTGCCAGCATGGCAAATAATTATGCCTTAGAAGATGGCACTGGCACCATGGGACTTAAACGCGATTTGAAACTCTACGACTTATCATTTTCCTACTCAATATTTGGCCTGTGGCTTTTATCAGATGAAAGTTCCCAGTTTGGAAATTCGCGCGATGCTAGAATTTTCGTGCGCTTGCTAGGTTCAAGTGGTCAAAGTACCGGGTTAAATCTTTTTTACGCTTATCGAAGTACTAAAATTGACGGCGTGGATACCTTTAAACAAGGGTATTATGGCGCTACCTTCACGCTCTATCTTTTTAGTTTTTTAGGACTAGATGCCTCGCTAGAAAAATATCTGAAACAGCAAGGAGAGACCACGAGTTATCAGTTAGAGGGCGAGCGCACGGCATGGGGAACATTCATAGATGTCGGGCCGGTTAGGCTCTTTGGCCAATATTTTAATCAGAGTCTTAAATTAAATCATGCCACCACTCCTCGCAATCTAAAGCGTAGTGGAACTTTATTTGGGCTAAAACTTTTCTTTTAATAATTATTTATTCAATTAATTTGAAGCGTTTGCCAAAGGGCCGACACATAATCTTGATAGTACTCAAGCGCAATATGTGTGTTGTTTTCAAAGCGCCCAAGTTGCTTGCGTCTTGCCACTTGCAGTTGGTAGTCGGGCGATCTGGGGTCGGGTGTTTCTCCCGGGCCACCCAGCTCAAAGGTTAAGGCGGAAATTGGTCTTTGCTCTTTGGAAATCTCATTTGCCAAGCGCCCGATGGACCAATTTTTAAAGCTTCCAGGCGGGCCAAAGACCTGGTGGTTCTTGATAGGAATGGGGGCGCCACCGTTTTGCCCGCTCGCCAAATTGATTTTTTTGACCCAATCCAGGTGTGCTGGCAGATGGGCGCCATCCAAATCCAAAATAAAAAGTGCGCTATGGGGAATGACCCAATAGTCAGGAGAGTATTTACTGATCAAGTCGAGCAAAAATTCAATTTCAGGTTCACCCTTATAATTTGGCAAATGTTGGCGCGAGTAGAAGCTTCTATTTAAATCCTGACCGCGAATATTTTCCCGCGTAGGGTAGCCATGCCTAATAAAGCTATCAATGAAACCATCCAAATTAGTCATGGGTACATAAACTAAGCGTAAACCTTCGGGCAGGACATCTTGTTGGCGCGAAAATTCGTTGGCGAATTCGCCTAAAAACTTCCAGCTTAAAAAGCTGGGTGCAAATTCATCGGGGTGCAACCCGCCTACCCACAAGATGGTATGAGCGGGGACTGTTTCTTGCTTTAGATTTTCAAATACAAAATAGGCAATGGGGCGTTGATTGTGGGTGTGGTGCCTCTGACCCGCTTGATGAGACTTTTCAAGATAGAGTGCCTGTCCTTCTAATAACTCTACATCTTGAGCAGAGAGGGGAGATTCCGGGCCAAATCTTTTATACACCTCGGCGACTTCTTGGTAGGTGCTGTAAAAGTCACTGGTCCTGTCGTTTGCCGCCAGGGCGGTGCCGCAGGTTAGCAGAATGAGGGCGGCCAGTAAGGTAAAAATTGTGCGCATAGGAGAGCTATTAAAATGAAAAGGGGCCCTTTTGTAAAGGGCCCCTATAAGTGCTGATTAATGTGTTACAGATAGGTACTTACCAGCGGCGTTTGTCTACTTCCAGAACTTGCTTTAAGCGTGGTGCTGGCAGGTTGACAACTCTACCTGGAAACTCAACCCTAAGGTCAAGAAAGACGTGGTACTTCTTAAGCCAGCTGAGTTTTAATCCCGCTTTCTCAAGATTAACTGTGATAAGAGAGTTCAAATCTTGATTTTTAATTTCCAGCTCATTGACTCCTAAAACTTTGTCCAAGATTACTTTGCCGTGATCTTCCAGTCTGATTTTAAGTCTTAATAGATCAGGGCGTAGCACTTTTTTCGTTACAAAGCGCAGTTCACGTTTCTTGAGCTTTAATTTCTCAATTGGCGACTGGACAGCGTTGAGAATTTCCATGCGATTAAAATCAACTTGGTAATTGGCGCTAATATCAGTTTGAATGCCGTTGGTTGTGCCTTCAATTGTTCGGGTCATAAGAATCAGATCCTCACTATTGCGTGGCCTGGCCGAAACAGTGATCTCGCCCTCTTTGCTCAGCTCAAACTCGAACATGACAGGCGCCAAAGGAGCTTGCGAGCTAAAAGTCGTGCTTACTTTGGCCCTAAACTCGCGCACCGGAACTTCATATGGCTCATTAACCGTGCGAGTACAGGCGTAAGGTTCTTTCCTTATGCGTGTGACATCGCGACAGACTTCTTCTTGGTAGGGAACCTGACTGCAGACATTTTGGTCTGGAACCCACTGGCAAACGCGGCGAGGAACCTGGGTACATTCGCGATCATTATAAGCGACGCGGCGGCAGATGGGTTCACCTGGAATATTGCGACAAGTAGGAGCGATGACGATATCGCGACAAATCTGTGGCCCGGGAACATTTCGGCAAACTTGTTGCCCCGGAATACGGTTACAAATCCTTTGGCCGGGAACATTGGTACAAATTCGTTGGCCTGGAACGCTATGGCAGGTTCTTTGTCCTGGCACAGTTTGACAGACGCGTTCACCAGGAACATCGCGACACTCGCCAGGAACTTTCACCATGCGGCACACTTGAGTACTCTGGTTGCGGCAAATGCGGCGACCATTTTCAATAGTACATACAGGCTTATTGACTGTTTCACACTTTCTAACTTCACGCTCAGGCGAACAAACGCGACGAGCTGGGGTATTGCTACAGACTTGGTGAGAAGGTGAAGTTGTGCATTCTTGACGAGCAGGATCGGTATGGCACTCTTGGTGTGCAGGTCCGTTATGACATTCTTCGCGGTCAGGGGTGCGCTCACATACGCGCTGAATTGGGCCCGGTTGACATTCACGGCGCGGAGGATTGGCGGTACAAACTCTGCGTGATGGCCCGGGTAAGCACTCTTCGCGGTAGCGAACCACGTCGCGGCACTGGGTTTCATTTTGCATATGACATTCTTCATGTCCAGGGACGGTCTGGCATTGATTGCGATAGCGTGTTTCCATTTGGCATACACGCTCAGTATAGGGGATATCGCGATAGCAAGTATCCGGCACCTGGCGTTCGCGATAGCGCGTTTCAGTCAGTGTATTTTCTAAAGTAAATTCTTGCTGGCCGCCACCGTCGTAAAGAAACTGATGGCGGGATTCGCTGGCGCTGAGCACGCCGGGTAAGCAGAGACATAAAAGCAGGTAGGTTGATAGAATAATTTTCATAAATGGACTCCTTTCGACACCAAAACTTAAGTAAATTGCACGTAACGCAGGCCTATTAAGCAAAGTTCATGCCCCTTGCGGTGCAGCGAGAATATGGGCCACACATTGGAGTTTAGGTGGAAGGTATAGGTTTTTTTCTGCCACCCCCAGAACTTATGCCACTGCTGGTGTCAAAGTGTCCCAAATTTATCGGCCACCTTGAATATTTTATAGGCATGCCTGCACCACCCGTCGCCTAATTCTAACCCATGAGAATATGAATCGTTGTCATTAGTTCCACGATTGACACTAAATGAAGATTTGGGCATGATTTTGAACTTGAGTGTAGCAAAATTTTTTTGTTAGGAAGAGAGATTTTCTATGGGAAGAAGTTTAAAAGAAGCTTTAATTAGTGCCGGATTGAAACCCGCCAGTGCCGAAAATGAGAGGCCCAAGGTGGCGCCGCGGGAAGTGGTACAAAAGTCAGTCAAGCACCAGCAGACGAGAAACTTTTGTGAGATATGTGAATTGATTCATCCCGATGTCGAGCGCTATCGCCATCGCAATCCAACCACTTCGGCCGAATGGATCTGCGTTGCCTGTGCCGACAAATTTCAAATTTACGATGAATGTCGCCAAAGTCACCAGAGTGACTTCGCCCGCAAGGGTATGTTTAGACGTGAATTTGGGCCGACAAAAAAATTTCCCAAATCCTAACTCTAGACTTGGGATGAGCTTGCGACCTATCTTTTTTACCATGTCACAGGACTTTGCTCTCTCGACGGTATAACAGATGTGAACCTTATAATCTAAAAAGGAGATGAGGATGAAGAAATATATGTTATGTGCAGCTTCCCTATTGTGCTTCAATTTATTTGCGGCCAATACTTTACCACTTGGACAGGAGTTTGAAATTGATTCCCAGCTGTTTAGTCCTCAAACAGGGAAGGTTCAGCACGGATCAATCCAAACCATGATGGGAGCGCAGAAAAGTTTTTATCAAAAGGTGGGCGACGATTTTGTGGTGGAAGGGGATATTCTCGTTAATCCACTGGAAGGTAAGAATTCTACTTCCAAAGGTGCTTATCGCCGCGCTCACTGCTCGCGCTGGCCCAAGGGTGAGATTGCCTACGAAGTCGATCCGACACTTCCTCATCCTGAGCGCATAGAGACTATGGTGGCCTATTATCGTGACAATACAAAGATTCGCTTAGTGCCTCGAAGCAACCAAAAAGATTACGTCTATTTTAAAAATAATGGCAATAATGGCTGTTCAAGTTTTGTCGGTCGCGCTGGCGGCAAACAAAATATCAATGTGCCAGACTGGTGTGGTAGCGGCAGCTTAGTTCATGAGGTCATGCACGCCTTAGGCTTTTATCATGAGCAATCGCGTCCTGATCGGCGCAAAAGCATTAAGGTTAAATGGTTTAATATCCAGCTCAAACAATGGGGCAATTTTTTTGTTTCACCATTTGCCAAGACCAAAGGAACATTCGACTTTGATTCCATCATGCTTTATCCCTCATTTAATAGCTTTGCAGTCGATCCCAAAAAACCCACCATCACCAGAAGAGATGGCTCAACTTTTGGGGCGCAAAGAAGAGGACTTTCGATCGGTGATATAGCGGCCTTAGCTCAGGCCTATAAAGATGAAGTTGAGTCGGCGCGGTAAAGGAGATGGCAGATATGAAGACTGGCAAAATCTTTATTTATTTTTCTTTGCTTTGTACTTTGTGCTTGAGTATAGAATCAAGCATGGCAACGCAAATACTTTTTGTCGGTGACAGTCACAGCGCAGGTTCTTTTGGGCGTTTTATAAACGAGAATTTGCGTACGCTTGAAAATGTCGATGTTACGACTGTAGGCTCCTGTGGTGCTAAGGCCCGCCACTACCTAAATGGACACGCCACCCATTGCGGCTTTTACATGGCCGATAATCAAAACAGGGTTACCAGCGCGACTAAGCATGCCACCCCGCTGATGACAGATCTGCTAGCAAAGTTGCAACCGCAATTTGTTCTGGTTGAATTAGCAGGAAATTACACCGATGCTTCAGATGAATACACAGTGCGTGACATGCGTGAGTTGGCACAAAAAATTTACGACAGTGGTGCCAAGTGTTTATGGATCGGAGCTGCTGATTCGCGCGATCGCACGCGCATACCACGCCTGTATAAATTGATGCACGAGGCGGTGAGTGAGTTGTGCCATCAGTTTGATTCGACTCTTGTTACCACTTATCCCACTACTGGCGGAGATGGCGTGCATTATGCGGGTGAAGAAGGGCGCGTGCAGACCAAGCGTTGGGCCGATGCTGTTCTAACAGAATTTGTTGAGTGGAGTGGCCTCTAGTCTTTTTTAAAGTCTTAACCTTCATAATCTATACTTCGGCCTAAAAAAAAAGTATAAACTGGCAATGGAAAACTCATTAAGGCAAGAGCGCCTTTACGTCATTTTATTAGCGGCCATTCAGTTTATTCATATGGTCGATTTTGTCGTCATGATGCCGCTCGGCCCAACCCTGATGCAAGATTTTAAAATTGGCCCCACCGAGTTTGGAACTTTAGTCTCGAGTTATAATTTTAGCGCCGCTCTCTTTGGATTTTGTTTTGCCATGATTGCTGATCGCTTTGGTCGAAAACACTCTTTATTAGTCGCTCTTTTGGGGCTTGCCCTGGGCACACTGACCTGTAGCTTGGCCAATTCATTTTTAACTTTGCTGGTAGCGCGCATTTTAACCGGTGTCTTTGGCGGTATTTTAAACGCCTTAACTTTTATTATTGTCACCGATCTTATTCCTTTTAAACGCCGAGGGAAGGCCATGGGCGCAGTCATGGCCTCATTCAGCTTGGCCTCTGTCTTAGGCGTTCCCCTGGGTTTAACCATTGCTGATAACTACGGATGGGAGAGGACTTTTATGCTGATTGCGGTGGTGGCCATTATCTTGGCCGCAGTCTCACTTCGGGTTTTTCCCGCGCTTAAAGATCATGTGCATAAAACTAATGCTGCAGCGGCAATTAAAAGATTCTATCGCCTGATTGTTTTTCCCGCTTATGCTCGGGCCTATTTGTACATTTTTGTTATGGCCGGTTCTATGTTTCTACTTATTCCCTTTCTTGCTCCTTACGCCGTTAAAAATATGGGGATCATGTCACACCAACTCAAATATATGTATCTGGTGGCCGGAGCGGTCACAGCTCTGACGGCCCCACTGATTGGACGATTGACGGATAAATGGGGTACTTTTCCAATGTTTACCGCTCTGAGTTTACTCTCGTGTATTCCCATCTATATCCTTACCAACGCTGGCGTCGTCTCTCTCGCCACCTACATACTCATTTCAACTTTTTTTATGCTGCTGGTGTCTGGCCGTATGATTCCCGCCATGACCCTTATTTCCGCCGTGCCTGAACACTCTCAGCGCGGCAGTTTTATGGTTCTGTTAAATGCCGTTCGCTCATCCGGTTCGGCCTTAGGGACACTCTTGGGTGGTATCCTGATTACTCAAAACCAAATGGGGCAACTTCAGCACTTTAATTCGACGGGTTTTCTGTCTATGGCCATTTCACTTGTGGCCATCTATTTAGCGCTTAAGATGTACCGGCAACTGTCAAAAACTGGCCTATGACGAAGGTGTTATTATCTTATTGTCTGAGACTTGATTTTTAACTGTTATTTTCCGGCCAGTTTAGATGGCCCTAAGAGTAAAGCCTAGGGGTTTGTGATCCGAGGTCTGAACATTGCCTAGATTTTCCACCTTAACTGCTTCCATCCCACGGATAAAGGCGTGATCTAAAAAGTGTCCAAGTCCAGTGCTGCGAGCACTGTCAGCAAACTCAATAGTCGTAAGGTGTAAAGTCTTCGCTAGTCTCTTCAAGGCCTTCATGCGCATGTTGCTCCAAGTATTGAAATCACCCGCCAAAAGAAGTGGGCCTTGGTGCGCTTTAATCTTATTCTTGATACGCAAGAGTTCCATCATATAACTAAGATCACTAACAAAATTAATAGCGTGAACGTTAACCACTAACAAATGATCTGTTCTTCCTTGTAAAGCAAACTCTGAGTAAAGTGAAACTTTATGGGTGGAGACAACTGGTTCGGTTGCAACCGTGGTCAAAACAGAGGTCTCAAGCGCGCGCGCAATACTACCCGTGGCTACACCAGTGCCGGCCGACTGTTTATAAAAAATGTGAAAGCTGGTGGCCAGATCCCAAATAAATTCTTTTTTACTTGCAAAAGTATGGCGCATTTCCTGGGTGTAAAGCCCCTCTTGCACCATTACAATTTCACGTTCTTTAATTAACTCTTCGAACTCGGGATACCACCGCTCATCATCACCCTTGTGTACGTTCCAAACCAAAACATCAATTTGATCACTTGGCAGCTTCTTGAGCTGGGCCTCTCCTAGCATCTCCAGCGGTTGGGCAGTCTTTTTAAAAAAGCTAAACGCCGCAGCTTGTGAGGGAGCGGAAATGGTTATGATTAGACACGCAATAAAGTAACTTCTAATTTTCAGGCCAAAATTCATTTTTTATTACTCCGGCCTTCAGGCCCCGCACCTAAAAGCAAATTGAAAAAATTTTATCAAAAAATTTATAGCAAAAGGGAAGTTTTGGAAATGATTGTAAAAAGACCATACTTGTCCGGCATTCTATCTGTAGAAATGCTGACAATTACTTGAAATCAGGCGCTAGAAAAAAATGCCGCGCCAGCTCTAAAGCGCCATTCAGACTGAAGTTTGGGCCTTGGTCCCCGATAAATAAGCGACTCAAGTGTCACTTATCACTATATTCGGGAGGTCGGTACCATGCAGGGAACCGCGCAAAAAATTGTACAGTTATTAAGACTTGTCACTCTTTTGTTTTTGTCTTTAGGTCTAATTTCTTCCTCATCACAAAACTCTCAAGAAGTTCATAAGTTATGTCATGGATTTGTACCTGAAAACGATTTGAAAATTCCCGTGGGACGTGAACTGGTAGGCGGTCTGAGCGAGGCCGTCTATAACAAGGTGATTGATAAAGTGTCTCAAGTCTACACGCCGATTGTCGCTCACTATGGCGGCCAACTGTCTATCCAAAAACTCTGGAATGATGGCACCGTTAATGCCTACGCCGAACGACAAGGGAGTCTCTTTGTGGTTAAGATGATGGGAGGGTTGGCGCGCCATCCGGCCATGACTGCTGACGGGCTAACACTGGTAGCATGCCACGAAGTTGGCCACCACATTGGTGGTGTGCCTCGCTACGCTGGCCAGTGGGCCGGAAGTGAAGGACAAAGTGATTATTTCGCAACATTGAAATGTATGCGCCATGTATTTATGAATGAAGACAATCAGTCGATTGTGCGCGAACTTAATGTTCCCAGCTCTGTAGAACAAAAGTGTCGCCGCCTTTTTAGCACTGATTCTGATTATTTTATTTGTCAGCGAAGTGCTATGGCCGGTCAAAGTGGCGCCAATCTTTTTGCTTCACTCTCAGGTGTGCAAACTCCAAATTTTGAAACACCCGATGCTTCGGTCGTCAGCAGCAGCTATGAAAAACACCCAGCGGCGCAATGTCGCCTCGATACCTATTATCAGGGTTCCATCTGCGGCGTTGATGAAGATACAGAGATCGGACAAAATGATCCTAATACCGGAACGTGTAATCGCCCACACGGTGACACGGAAGGCATTCGCCCTTTATGTTGGTACAAACCAAGCGGTGGTGGCACGCCTGATCCTGGCACTCCTGGCGGCGAACCGCTAGCGCCTTTAATTCAAGGCCAAACTCAGTTTAAATCAACTAACCCTAATGCCATGCTGGGACTTTTGATTGATGTGACTCCCGTCTCGGGCGCTCAAGGATTTCTGCTTGAAGCAAGTAAACCCGGCACCACTTTTTCCAATCCAGGCGGTAATACTCCAGATCCGGTCAATGGGCTGGGATACCAAGCTGTGCGCGGCACCCGTGGAATTTTTAATCTCTTACCTATCAATCAATTGCCAGGTTGGGGCGTCTATCAGTTTAGAACCTTGGCGCTAGATGGCCAGGGACGCGGGATCGGGCATTTTTCTCAGGCCGTGACCCTCATTCTCATGCCTAATTAAGCCTGTTGTGCGCAGACAACAGAGGATGACCATAGAAGATTTTCGATTGCTTCAATTTTGAAACCTTATAAATCCGATTAATTAAAACTTCTCTCATCTTTCATTCTTGCGTGGGATCTAAAAACCATGAATAAAAGAGCAGCTATCAACTCACCTGAAGTGAACCCACCAGGGTTCGCAAAGGTCTGGTTTGAACCTAAGTCATTGTTTATGTCTAAAAATAGCTTGAGAACCAAGCTGAGACAAAGAAGTAATAAATCCTCTTTTAACTGCGCACAATTTAAGTCCTAGATAACGCGTAAATCTCCCTTTTTTTATTTTGCGCATAAAGTTAAGTTGCAATAACTAAAATTTCACTTAGGAAAAAAGGAGAGATAATGAAAAAAATATTATTATTAGTCACGTTGCTTGCCAGTTTCGGCCTGCAGGCAGGTGAGTGCAAAATCGCCATTGATCATGAAAATCTGGGACGTGCCTTTGGCCAAAAGGGCATTGATTCGGCCAGCAAAGCACTTCGGAAAAAAGGCTTTGAAGTGGTAGACAATAAAGAGCAGGCGGAATTTTTACTGACTGGAGAGTACCATGTCTCGCTCTCCCCCTGGGATCTTTGGAGTCCCTTGCATCCCATCTGGAGCTTTCAAGGCCGGGACTGGGATAGAAATTTTAAAGAAGAAATTGGCGGCGTCGTAAATGTCCGGCTATTTTTTGGTTCTAGCGCCACAAGAGCGCGCGGTTTGGCCCGGGCATTAAGGCAACGACTGGTAAAGTGCCGCCCCGGTCGCTATCCAGTTGTAAGAGAATAAGAAAATACAGTGTAGCGGCAAATTAATGGCTTTTGAAATACTCGTTAAGCCCCTTGCCCAAAGCGGTGAGGTTAGGCGCAAGTATTTTTTCTAGCAAGGCCTCGATCATGGGCACAACGGACTTGGCCAGGATGCGAGGAACGCCGGGAACTTTTTCCGGATAAAGCGTCACTTCACAAGATATCTTAAGTTCGGTTTTATCGTCGCCAACGGCAGTGAATGAGTTGACCCCGCGAGCATCGAACAGATCATTGGCCAAGAATGATTCCAGCTGATATTCCACGCAGTGCTTGTCGTTGCGCCAAAGCGCTGTATCTTTCCAAGAAAAAATTTCTGGTTTAAGAAACTTCTTAAGCATGGAGGGCATATCAGCGCGGCCATACCAGTGATTGATAACTTCGATGGTATTGTCGTCACGCGGGGTATGTTTTTTCACTTCAATCTTGTCAACATTGGGCATATAAGGAACCAATTTGGCCAGGTCGTCGCGCACTAAAACATAAACGTCCGCCAGAGGGCGATTGATGACCTCTTTGTTTTCCAATTTCATTCAGGACTCCTGTTAAATAATATTCATTATAATGAAAAGACAGCAAAATGCCACGATATAGTCGGAGGCCGGATTTTCTTTCCTTTGGTAAAAAGAGCGTTGGAGAGGCAGAATTTAAGGTTTAAAATGAGATCTCAGAAAAAAGAGGAGACGAAGTTGAGCGAAATACTAAAGGAAGAATGCGTGCATTTCTGTCTAGCTTTTGTCGCCTTACTAGCATCGATTATTAGCGGCGCTGTTTTGGCCTCGTCCATCGGACACGTGCGCTTCACTCACGGAGAGGTCCGCCTGTTTAAAATGGGAGAGTCCAGTCACTTAAAGCAAAATACCCAACTGGCGGCCGGAGATATCATTCGAACTGGCGCAGATTCCTACGCTATCATTGTGACCGATGACGGTTCTACTTTCCGCTTAGAAGAAAATGCCCAAATCAAAATTAATGAACTGATCGTGCAGGGACAAGAAGAAGAATTTGCTGGCAAGACAGATCTGGTTTTACAACTGGGTTCTATCTTTGTTGAAGTTGTTCGTAAGTTTAGTGGCCCTCCCTCAGTTATGGTCAAAAATGAAAAAGGAGTGGCGCTAGGAGTGCGTGGTACAGAATTTTTTGCTGGCATAGATCCTGAGTCGCAAGATTTCATCGCCTCTGTTGCTCAAGGTGAAGTTGCCGTTATGGATGAAGCAAGTGACGATCATGAAAATGTCAAAGCTGGTGAATCTATCGTGGTTGAAAATGGACGCAAGCTCTCTCGTCCCTATGCTTATGAGTGGGGTAAGCAAATGCCCTGGGGAAAAAAGAATTGGCAGAATATGAATTCTTCATCTTCCAGCAAAAAATTTAGATTCAAAGAAATGCGACAAAAGATTCGCCATGAATATCGTGATAAGATGGCCATTAATGGCCCCAAGCAAAGACAACGCAAGCCGTTCATGAAAGAGTTTCGCCAGCAAAGTAAGATGCAAGGGCGTTTTAGAAATCCTAAGAACATGCAGGAGATCCGACAAAAAATTCACTCAGGTGAAATGCCGCAAAGAAGGCGCATACCTGGCAATGGTGAGCGCCCGCGCATGATGCGCCAGAATTTTCAAAAAATGCGTGGGCAAAAACCTCGAAGAAGGTAAGAAAAGGTAAGGTACGTGATACTTTTTTGTAGGTCGTAGTGTTAAACGCAGATGCCCACAAAAAAGTATCACGTACCTTATCTGAATTCGAAGTTGGTCATGAGAGCGAAGTGATCGCTGTACTTGTTTTCGTCGTGGCTGCCGTCGAAGACGACCTGGGTATTGATGGGATAGAGCATGTGACGGTCATCGGTCCAGATATAATCGATTTTTTTCTTGATCAGTTTTTTGCTCAGTGCTTTTTTACTGACGTGAGTGAAGCTGCTTTTTAACTCAGGCGAGAGTTCGGGATGATCCTGGACGTAGAGTTCATGCCCATCCGCCAGGAAAGTACTTTGCAAAAAGCTATAAAAACCCGTGTCGGGCGTGATGTTCATGTCACCACTAAGAATGATGGGATTGCCTTGATTGGTTTTTTGAATAAATAGCAGCAGCTCGGCCAATTGACTCCACTTCACCTTTTTACTTTTTCCGGCATTAGTGTGGGTATTATAAAAATCGATCTCACCATATTGTGGGTGCAAGATAGTGGTTAAAAGCACACCCTTGCTGGCAAAGCAGTCAAAACTGGTGCAATGGGAGTAGACCATGCTTTGAGTTTTGACAATGGGATATTTTGAAATGGTCAATAGGCCTGAGCTTAAAAATGTTATGCCTTTTTTAACGTGTGGCCCATAGCTGACAAAGGGATATTCTTTAACATGTGCTAAAATATCAGCACGCTTGGTAAACGTTTCCTGAAAGGCGACTACATCTGGATTGTAATAGGGTAGTGCTTGGGCGATTCTGGCAATACCAGGATGTTTTAATTTTATAGGAACTGGCAAACCCCAAATATTGTAGCTCATAACTTTAAATCCTACTGGCGTCTGAGCGTGAAGATTGCTGGCCGCTATAAATAATAAAAATATGCTTAAGATTGAAGTTTTAAATATGCTGGTCACAGACATAAATCATCCTTGATTAATTAATAAGTGAGAAAGTAGATACTTTACGGAGAATGGAAATTGTTTAGTGAAAGTAAAACGTGCTTTAGATAAGAGCGGAAAAAAGATGCAGGCGGGGAAGGCAAAAGCTGCCTATGTAGAGTTAGCTTTTTCTACTTTTGCGTGCTTTTCGCACAAGTTTTACTGCCGTCGAGGTATGATCGCGCTTAAACTTGGGTGTTTTGGTTTTAGTTTTAGTATTGTCGGACTTTATTTCAAGCTTGATGTCTTGGCCCGGTCGCTTTTTGACATACGTGCCTTTAATGTGGCGGGTTTTTTCCTCAATATTCATATTTTCGCTGGAAAGAGTAATTTCAGTTTTGCCAATTAAGACAACGTCGTTTAGGTAAAAGCGAGAGGCGCTGATAAGTGAGCTGTTAAGGTATGTACCATTGGTTGAGCCCATATCTTTGACAATGGCAAAGCCGCCTTCGACGTAGAGTTCACAGTGCTCTGAACTGCATTGCTCATCGTTGATTGGCACGTCACAGCGGGAAGAGCGCCCAACGAAAATAGGGCGATTCGACAATACTTTTTTTTGGATGTCGCCATTAGGTTCTTTGATTTCAACTCCAATCGCCATGGTGAAATCCTTGAGGTTAGCTTCATTAGGTGCGTTTGTTTATCAGTTGGTCGAGAGAAAATCTTCCTCCACCCATCAGCACCAATGAAGCAAAAGGAATAGCATAAAGCAGGGCAAACTCTTGTTTTGCCCAGGGGTCGGCAGCGTGAACTATAAAAGTCGCAACTAGCATGGTTACAAGTAAAGGCACGGCAACAAAGCGAGTTTTTAAACCTAGGATAAGAAGAGTTGAACAGACGACTTCTGCAAAGATTGCCAGGATAAGACTGGCCTTAGGCCCAAGCGCCATGGGGTCGGGAAAGGAACTCGTCAGTTGACCAAATTTTTCGACCTTGCCAATGCCGTGGCCAAAGAGCATAAAGGCACCGGTACAGACTCTTAAAATCAAAATTCCAATATCTTGCATAGTGCACCTTTAAAATTAATGAGTGATGTTATTATTTTACTCAATTGCAGGAAGCAGGCAACAAGCTTTTATTTTTGCCGTAAGAATGGTGGAGAGTTTAAACCTATTCGGCAGTAATTTCTGCCAGGGGAGCATTAGGGCGAAGAAAAAATAAGGGGATTTCAACCCTGTATTTCTGACCATTTTCGTCCTTGAAGAGGTAATGGCCACGCATATTGCCAAAGGGGGTATTGAGCGGGCAAAAGCTGGTGTAGTCAAATGACTCGCCTGGGGCCAGAGTGGGCGTCACACCAACAACGCCAGGGCCCTCACTGACTTCTTCCATGTGTCCCATGCGGATGCGCCAAAATCTGCGTAAAAGTTGCATGGATTGCTCACCCTCATTGGTAAATTGAATGTGATAAGCGTAATAAAATTTATTTTTTTCGGGATCAGATCTCTCTGGCACTAAATAGGGGGTGGCCGAGACCTTTATGTCATGTGAAATAGATTGGTAGGAGTGCTGACCTTCCATATGATCTTCCGTCAAAGATTTAAGGGGGCCTTTTATTACCGTTACTTTTTCATTAAATCAATCTTAATTCTTGCATTCCAAGATTGTAAGACATTAAAAAGACATACTTGCTTGTTAATTAAATAACTAGTTGCTGCCTGGCCCTGGTTTTTCAATTTTTTCTCGAGCACTACTGACTGGCCCCCAGCCTTTATCGCCAATTTTTTGCGCCATTTTTATGGTGACATAACTGTTGTCAAAGATGACCTCGGATAAAATTTTAATGATTTTATCTTCACCCTGATAGTCTCGCGGAATGAGTAAAGTATTTTCGCCCATGTTAAAACGTTGGCGATTAAAAATAACTAGAGAGGCGAGATTTTTATATTTTCTCCAGGCGGAAGAGCGATCTACACCCAGGTAAACAAAATCTGGGCGGTTGGGAAAAGTCACAACAACCTTTACATTATTTCCATCAACTTGTTGTAGCATAAGCCCTGTGATTTTGGCATCCAGGTCAAATTTAACTCGATTGCCTGGTGATTCAAAATCGATCTGGCGGTTGCGGTCAAGGTGCGGGTTATCTGAATCAGGAATAGTGTTGCCGGTTTTTGTGATAGTTCCAAAAAATGTCGGGTTCTTGGCCATGATGTAATATTCATTGGCGTGATCGGGTAATGATCTATTCAGGATATTTATAAAATCCAAGCTAAAATCGGCGGTAAAAAACAGACTGGAAAAGCTCGCGGATATTTCATCCAAGGAGCGAGCGTTGCGAATACGACGCCAAATTTTTCTAAATCTGCGGGCGGCGATAAGTTTTTCGGCGCGTTTAATTTTAACTCCCGCTAATGCCAGGGGAAGATTAAGGATATGCAGAGGAATATTTGCTAGTTCATAAAGAAGTCTTTTACTGCCATCTTTCCAGGTGGAAGGTTTCTCGCCAAAAGCAATCGCCAGAGTTTGCCACATTTTATTGATTGGGTAGTTTATAAAATCAGTCATCGCCTGGCGATTATATCCCAGTCGATAGTAAAAGGAGCTGGCACCGAACTTGGATTTTTTGCCGGGTTTCTTACACTCTCTGGTAACTTTGTTCTTTTTAATATTGAGTCCGTCCGCTGTACACTTGGGGTTGGGGAAATAGCGCGGAACAGAAGGAAAGAGATCTCCCATCCCAGTTGCCTCATCAACTTCTTTGATATAGCGGTTAATTTCACTAAAGGTTGTATGCGTGTCTTCCATTTGTCCCGCTACTCGCAACACCATGCCGCGCGTATCTGTGCGATAATAAGTTTCGCGATCAATGGCGATGGAAAAATCAAAGGAGTGACTTTCTTTTTGTCCCCATAGGGTATCGTAGCCGACGCGACTGGAAGAATTTCCCTTGAAAATATGATGTGTGCCTTCAGCATCTTTAATTACAATGGCACTATTGCGTTTGTTTTTTCCTTTTGTACGCTCAAATAAAATCGACAGACCCATACGGTATTGCGCCGTTTGTGAAGTGGTTTTTTCGCGCCTATTGTATTTCCATTCCACGCCCTTTTTTTCATCGGCATACTTGGCGCTTAGTTTAAACCGTCCCATTAGTGCCGCTTGATAGGCCTGCATGCCCTCTTCGGTGTCGATGTCATAAGTGTAGCCGACGTCAAAAGAGCGGATTTCACTGATGGTGCGGGATAAGTTGAAGGGAACGATGCTTTCAGAAATTTTTCCTATATTTGTGCCAAAGACTACAAAGCCCTGAAAGGGAACTAAAGTATGAGCGCTTCCTAGATACAGGCTGGTTCCATAATTGTGAACGCGATTAAGCTTAACATGAACTTTGTTAGCACTTTCTTTGATGAGCGAGATACGAAATCTTCCTTGAACAAAGGTGGTAATACCGGCCGCCGCTTTAAGCGTATTTTCAAAACCTGGAATGGAAACAAGGTTCCAACCAACGTGGGCGTCAAGCTCTACCGCGCCATCAATACCATAAGAAAATATTTCTCCCACCTGCAAGCGGTGGATACCTTTTTTGGTTATAGGCATGCGAAAAGGATGAATGAAAAGGTTTAAAATCTTGCTCCACCTGGCGCGTGATTCCGGTCTTTCCGAATCGCCTGTGATCCATTTCTTAATTTTTTGAAAAAGGGAAGTGCTCTCTTCACTAGGAGTTAAATTGGTGATCAGTTCCTCGTTGGTGGCATTTTCTTTTAAAACTTTAAATGGAATGGGCGGCAATTGTTTGCCATTAGAGACCTGGCGAATATTGATAGCGTTCATACCAATTGAAAGTTTAAGTCCTGCGCCAATCATGACAGGCCCCACCGGCACATCGCCACTGACTGCTATAGGGATAGTGATAGGCAAGCGCATGTAATCAACCACGGTAAAGGAATCTAGAATGTCGTGATTGTTGTAAATCTCTCGCTTGACTTGCAGGCCAAGGGACAAAAGGCCAAAATCGTGAGAAAAAAGGGTTTGGTTAGTCAGTGTTTCAAAGATTGAGGCCGACAAACCTAGGCCTTGATTGTCGATTTCACGCGAAAGATCGGTTTTGACTTTATCGATAAAGTCCGAGGTCCAGGTATTGGTAGCGGCAGCAGCAGTCACGCTGGCAGCATCTCCACCTGGAACGTTACTATCACCAGTGCTAATGACTGGCCCGTCTAACTCTTGCGCTTGTAGATTATAACTAGCTGACATGCTAGCGATGGAAAGCATAATAAAAAGCGGGATTATGCTGCCAATAGATTGCGCGACAAATCTTGCAAATTTGCTTTTGTTTCTTATACCCACATATTCCTCCAGACAACCCCAGTGCCATAGCATTCTATGGGATAAAATGGTGCGCAGCAGCTTCATTGAAAAAATTACAAGGTAGTGTTAAAAAAAACGGCAAGTTATGGCCATAATAATAAGCCTTATTAATGTCATCTATTAGAAATACTTAAAAAAACTGGCCAATCTGGAGCTGATTTTCTATTCTTAGGCCAAAGACTGGATTTTTTAGGAGGCGTGGGCATGTGTGGAGTCATGGGAGTGATCAAATGCGGTAGTAGCGCCCAGGCCTTGGCCGGGAGTGATGGGGTCATCAGCGCTCAGGATTTAGCTGCAAGAGCTGAAGAGTCTGCCGCTTATCAGGTCTATAAAGGTCTTCTCATGTTACAGCATCGCGGTCAGGATGCTGCTGGAATTTTAAGTTTTGATTTTTCAGATCATCGCTTTCACCTAAAAAAAAATTTAGGACTGGTTGGCAGCGTCTTTAAAGAAGGAGATTTGCAGGATATTCCAGGCCCTATGGCCATAGGGCATAATCGCTATGCCACCATGGGAGGCGACGGCCTGCGCGATGTTCAGCCCATGGCCTTGGGCCATCCCTACGGTATTGGTCTAGGCCACAACGGCAACCTGGTCAATTATCGTGAGCTTAAAGAGCTCTTAGAAAAAAAATATAAAGCGCAACTTCTTACTGCCAATGATGCTGAAATTTTATTGCAGCTTTGGGGCCAGTTATTAGTTGAAAACATTGGCCAAGGCGGCGACTTTAATTTCGAAGATAGCAAGAAGGCGACCTTTTCTTTATTTGAAAAGGCCAAGGGCGCTTACTCGGTAGTGGGATTGGTGGCGGGAGAAGGTATGTTTGCCTTTCGCGATCCCTGGGGTATTAGGCCGTTGGTTCTAGGCAAGAAAACTAATGCTGATGGAGAGGTTGAGTATTCATTAGCTTCAGAGACCGGCTCGCTGCGCTTTTTGCAGCATGAATATGTCAGAGAGATAAAACCCGGTGAGTATTTATTTATTCATCGCACGGGAAAAATTGATTGCGCCGTAATGCCTTTACCTCAAACGCAAAAGGCTTCGCCTTGCATGTTTGAATGGGTTTACTTTGCTGGCGCCGAGGGTGTTGTAGGAGATAAAGCAGTATATAGTGTGCGCCTGCGCCTAGGCGAGCTGCTGGCAAAAAAAGTCAGCGCTTCAATGCAAGCGCGAAATTGGCGTCCCGATATTATTATGCCAGTACCCGATACAAGCCGTAGCGCCGGTCTTGCCATGGCCGAGGCCTTGGCCATTCCCTATCGCGAGGGGTTGATAAAAAACCGTTACATTCAGCGTAGTTTTATTTTGTCCGAGCAGGAAAAAAGAGAAAAGGCAGTAGAGTTAAAACTCATCCCTGTAGTGAGTGAGATTGTCGGCAAGAGTATTTTGCTGGTGGACGATAGTATCGTTCGCGGCACCACTTCCAAAAAAATTGTCGGGCTATTAAAAAGCTTGGGCGCGCGTGAAGTCCATTTGGCCATCACCTGTCCGCCGATTCGCCATGCTTGTTTTTATGGCATTGATTATCCAGAAAAAGAGCAATTATTGGCCGGTAATAGAAGTGAAGAGCAAATGGCGCAATGGATTGGCTGCCAGGAATTAGTCTTTTTGGATACTGATGATTTGCACCAGGCGATTGGTAAAAATGACTTGTGCCTGGGATGCTTAAATGGAAATTACCCAGTCGGAGGAGAGTGCCAAGAAAAATTTGGCCAAGACCGGCAAAAATATAAGCTCAAGGAGAACAAGCAGTGAGGGTTTTAGTATTATTTGGCAGTCAAAGTGATGAAAGCGTGGCAGCGCGTGTGACGTGTGAGTTAAAGCGCTTGGGTCCTGACGATTCCATCGATTTATGTTATCTGAGTGCCCACCGCAATCCCCAGCAATTGCATGAGCGTCTGGGAAAAAAAGATTTTGACGTCGTACTTGCCGGGGCCGGCCTAGCGGCGCACTTGCCTGGCGTGGTGGCCTCGCTCGTTTCTGTTCCGGTTTTAGGTATTCCCATTGATGCTGCCTTGGGCGGCATGGATGCCTTGCTCGCCATCTTGCAAATGCCTGCCGGTGTCCCGGTCTTAACCGTCGGTGTCGGCGGTGAATTGGAAGCGTGCCATTTTGTGCATAGATTTAAACAATTAGCAGGCACAGGCCAAGTGCGACCGGTATCGCTGGTCGTGTCAGCAGTGGCCAAGAATTATGAATATGCTGGCAAGGTTATAGACAAAATTAAAAATGAGGCCTTGGCATGCAATATGGAAATCATCGAAAAGGAAAAGACCCAGATGGACGCGCCGGCGATTGTCTTAGCGGCAACAAAGAGAGATGTGCAACTTCTAACCAATGATCATTTAGGCCCTTATATTTTTGTCCCTTTGTGGGATGAGCACGCCAGCAAATCGCCCAGCAAGGCCTTTGAACTCTACGAATTGGTAAAATCAGGCGGCGTCTGGGTTGGGCTTAATAACGGACGCAATGCGGTCCTAGGCATGCATAAAATCACAACAGCTTTTCAAGGAGGAAAATAATGAATAACACATTACCAGAATTGTCCATCGGGTCGGTTAAAAATATACTGGGAGTCAAGGGCAAGGCGCCCTATATCTTTCAGTATTCCAACCGCTACTCGGTTTTTGATTGGGGCGCGATGCCCGATGATATTCCAAATAAGGGGCGAGCTTTAGCCGTTATGGCCAATGCCTTCTTTAAATTGGTGGAAAAACCGGCGCGCTGGAAAGAATTATTTGAGCACTGGCCGCATCTTAAAAGTAGTTTTTCTGATGATTTGATTTTTGAACTGACCATGTTTGGTCTTAAGCATCACTCGCGCGGTCCCTACCATAGCGATGGTACTGCCAATAAAGAAGATAAGCTGTTTGATTGCATTGGCGTCAATCCTTTTAATGTTTTGCGCCCACAGCAAGGCCAGGACGGGCCGAATTATAGCGCTTATCGTGAACGTCCCGCCAATACGTTGATCCCGCTCGAGGCGATCTTTCGCTTTGGCGTGCCCACAGGTAGCAGTCTGCCGGAAAGATCAGGCGATATGGCCTACCGCGAATGCTTGGGGCTGCAGAATGTGGCGCGCGAAGGCGATGTGTTTGAGCGTCCCTTGATCGAATTTAGTACTAAGCTTGAAGCGCTTGACCGTTATCTCTATCCCAGTGAGGCGTTGGAAATATCGGGTCTTTCACCTAAAGAATATGTTCGCCTGCGCAGTATTATTTCTCTTTTATCTTATTTGCTAAAATATAATTTTGAAAAAGTTGGTATCACTTTGTGGGATGGCAAATTTGAATTTGCTTTTGGGCGCAAGATGGATGGCGAACGGGAGATTGTACTGATCGATTCTATTGGCCCGGATGAATTGCGGCTCTCTTGTGAAGGAGTACAACTGAGCAAGGAAGTTTTACGCAAATTTTACCGCGCTAGCGAGTGGTTCCAAGCAGTCAAAGTTGCTAAACAGATGCTGGTAAGAAAAGAAATCTCACAGGACGATTGGCAGGACTATGTGGCGATTAAAATGAATAGTCCCGCTCCGCATTTGCCCAAGGACATGATTGATACCGTCGATCACATGTATATGGCGCTGGCCAATGCAGTTTTGCACATGATTGAACAAGAACCCGTTTTTGTCTGTATGGAATTGCCTGAAGTCGTCAGCAAATTGCGAGAGCATCTATGAGAATTTTGATCCTTGGCAGTGGTGGGCGGGAGCACGCTATGGCCTTAAGACTTTGTCAGGATAGCAGTAGTGACATGGTTTATGTTCTGCCGGGAAATCCAGGCATGGTAAAAGCTGGGAGTATCAGCTGCTTGGTACAAGATCCTTTGGATTTTGCCTCGCTACTGCAGCAAATAAAAAATCATCTGATTGATTTAGTGATTGTCGGGCCGGAACAATTACTGGAAGCGGGAGTGGTGGATTTTCTCCAGGATGAAAAAGTTGCCGTTTTAGGCCCGACTCGCGCCGCTGCCATGCTTGAAAGCTCTAAGGCCTTTTCCAAAGAGTTTATGCAAAAGCATGAGATTCCCACTGCTGAATTTAAGGTCTTTTCAAATTTTGAAAGCGCCGGCGATTTTATCGATAACTGTCCATATCCCGTGGTGGTCAAGGCCTCCAATCTGGCGGCGGGCAAAGGCGTCTTTGTTTGCGATAGCAAGCAAGAGGCAAAAGACAGTGCTTACCGTTTATTAAAAGATGCTAATTTTGAAATTAAGGCGCAAGAGATTGTGATCGAAGAACGTCTTACTGGGCGCGAAGTCAGTGCCTTTGCTCTGTGTGATGGCAGCGATTTTTTCTTTATGGGTATGGCATGTGATTATAAGCGCCTCAATGATGATGACCAAGGCCCCAATACTGGTGGCATGGGAAGTTATATCCCCCAAGGTTTTCCAAGTCACAAAGTGATAAATGAAATTTCTTCCCAGGTTTTTGCGCCGGTACTCAAAGGTATGCGAGAAAATGGCACGCCCTTTAAAGGATTTTTGTTTGCCGGTCTGATGATTGACCAGGACAAACTTAAGGTCATCGAATTTAATGCCCGCATGGGAGACCCTGAAACCCAGGTGCTGTTTCCCAGTTTGCAAGGCAATCTTTCACACTTATTATTGGCCGCCGCCAGAGGAGAACTGGTAAAAGCTGTTAATACATTTCCCTGCTCACGTGCCGCTGACTGTTTTGTTCACGTGGTGCTGGCCAGTCGTGGCTATCCCGGGCTTTTTGGCGAAAAAATTCTACTACAACAAGAAATTAGCATTGATGAGTGCTTGGCCATCGATAGCGATATTACCCTGACCTTTTCAGGCGTGGGACAAAATTCGAAGGGGCGGTTAGAAACCAAGGGCGGGCGAGTTTTAGGCGTCACTGCTAAGGCCAAAACTATTGCAAAGGCGCGGGCCAAGGCCTACGCCGCTGTGGCAAAAATTAATTTTGAGGGTGCGCATTGGAGGACGGATGTCGCCAAAGAAATATAGAGTTGTCTTGATGGCCAGTGGTGCTGGCAGCAATGCAATTAATATTTTAAATTTTGCCAGCGCTCATGGCGATTGCCTGGAAGTTCCACTTTTAGTTTGCGATAGGCCCAAGGCCGGCATCGTCAAGTCCATGAGTGATTTAAATCTCAATTGCGCCGTCATTGCGTACGAAAAGAAATCTAGCAATAAATATGAAAATCAACGCCAACATGAAAATAAGATTATTACCTGCATCAAAGAAGTCAATCCAGATTTTATCTTCTTGGTGGGCTATATGCGGGTTTTATCTGCCCACTTTCTTGAGAGTTTTTATAATTCATCTTGGGGTTTTGCACCCATTGTCAATCTGCACCCTTCGCTTTTGCCTGCCTTCCCGGGAGTGAATGGTTATAAGGATGCATTTGATTATGGCGTCGCGGCCAGTGGCGTGACTTTGCATCTGGTTGACCAAGGGCTTGATAGCGGTCCTATTATTATGCAAAAAACCTTTTCTCGTCATCGTGACGACAGTTTTCAAGATTTTATGGCGCGAGGAAAAGAGGCCGAGTACGCCATCTTTAATGAATTTTTACACCAGCTATGCCTGCAAGCAAAATGCTTAAAGCTTACAAAACTGGCCCAGCGCCATATGGCGCTATTGCAGTAGCATCAGCATTAGGGAGTTTAGATATGAAGCAAGTCATAACCTGCGCCGTTATATCCAAAGTCGAGCTGCCAAGTGAGAAGCGCTATCTGAAGATCGCCAGGAATTTTTATGGCCTCGACTTGTCAGCGCTTAAACTTTTACATTTTTATCATTTAGAAGAAAAAAACGCCCGGGCCTCGGCGCAAATTTTAACTCAGGTTCTTATTGATGAGATCTATCAAGAATTGCTATTTTTAAATAAAGATAACACTTTGGCGCGCGACTTTGAATTTGCTGTCTTAGCGCATTTTCTTCCAGGCGTGACTGACAATAGTGGCAAAAGCGCCAGTGAGGCGTTCAAAATTCTAGGCCACGAATGCCAAGTTCAAAGTGGAACTTTGGTTTTGGCCAAAGGAGTTGCCAGTGGTGAAAGTAAAGGGCGCTTTTTGCAATTCGTGCAAGAGAATCTATCCAATGCTGTCATTCAAGACGCGCGCTTTTTTGATTCCACTTTTTTTAGTAAAGAACATTTCTTTCACGCCGAAAATGCTAAACCGAGCAATAGTCAGGTTGAAACCATCAACTTGGACCGCCCCATTGCAGATCTGGTGCAGCTCTCTGGTCAGCGCTGCTGGGCCTTAAACCAAGACGAACTAAGCGCCATTAAAGAATATTTTTTACGCCCACAAGTTCAAAGTATGCGGCTTAAAAATGGCCCATCCCCCATGCCCACTGACGTTGAAATTGAAGTCATTGCTCAAACCTGGAGTGAACACTGCAAGCATAAAATCTTTGGCGCCCAGGTTGACTACCAAGAAGATTTACAGGCACAAGACTTAATCAGAGTTGGTAGTAAAAAAATTGATAGTCTATTTAAAACCTATATTAAAAGGGCGACAGAGGAAGTTATTCGTGAGCGCAAAATCGATTGGGCCATTTCGCTTTTTTCTGACAACGCCGGCATCGTGCGCTTTGATAAAAATATCGATGTCTGTATCAAAGTTGAAACCCACAATTCACCCAGCGCTCTTGATCCCTACGGTGGCGCGCTAACTGGAATTCTAGGTGTTAATCGCGATATCTTGGGCTGCGGTTTGGGCGCCAAGCCAGTCGCCAATCTTGACGTCTTTTGTTTTTGTGATCCCAAGTGGCCGGCGCCGCAAGACAAAAATCTTCTGCCACTAGGGCTCTTACATCCTAAGCGCATCCTAGAAGGCGTGCACAAGGGAGTTGAAGATGGCGGCAATAAGAGCGGCATTCCTACCATCGGCGGCGCCTTCTTTTTTGATTATGACTTTGCCGGCAAGCCTTTAGTTTACGTTGGTACCATTGGGGTTATGCCGCAAAAAATTGCTGGGCGCCAGACCCATGTCAAAGAAATCCTGCCCGGTGATTTAGTGCTTGTGGCCGGCGGGGCAGTCGGGCGCGATGGCATTCATGGCGCAACATTTAGTTCTTTACAGTTAGATGGAAGCTTT
>Ga0210057_1001256_pt1 | contig 39169 bp, 32 predicted proteins | sample CryGeyCG2114_010_2_FD_183968 | JGI IMG/M metagenome (GOLD analysis project Ga0210057, IMG submission 183968) | Groundwater microbial communities from aquifer - Crystal Geyser CG10_big_fil_rev_8/21/14_0.10 (SPAdes) (version 2) | ecosystem: Environmental > Aquatic > Deep subsurface > Groundwater ... | reverse complement strand
CAACTTTATAACATCGCTTACCGTACTCAATAGACAATCTCCAAATTTCTAATTCCTCAAACCGAAACATGGTTTTTCCATTTTTTATTTTTTAATTTATACTTTTCTCCCCCCCTTCTCCGCCATTCGCTATTTGCCCTTTGCCACTTGCCCTTCGCCATTTGCCATTCGCCATTTGCTATTTGCCATTCGCTATTTGCCCTTTGCTATTTGCTTGCATCCCTGAGCGCCTCAATCCCCGATTGTTCCTCGGGCCAAATAGAAAGAATTTTTTGGGCGACTGCTTTCATCTGTTCCTCGTCGCCGGAAATACGAGCCAAATCCAACATCCCCTGCAAAAACTGCAATCGGTTGGGGCTTTTTTGAAGCCCTAGCTCAAAAATTTCTTTTGCTTTGTAGTAGTATGTTTCGTCCAAAAGTTGAATGGCGGCCGCTTCATACACGCTCCCCGCGACCAAAAGCGTCGCGCTAAAATTGAGCCCCACCCCACGCTCAATAATAGGATCAGAGACGCGTGCGGCTTCGACAACAAGCGGGTGGATAAGATCCGGATCTTGATTTTCTTGAATAATTCCTCGGATACGTGGAAGATAGAACGCAACTATTTCATCATATCCAACAGGAGACGCCACGTTGATTGGCTTTTCAAAAAGAGACAAAAATTCTCCCAGGGTTTGCACGGTCTTTAAATTTGCCGTTGCCATAACAAACATTTGGGATCTGCGAATTGGGGCGAGAACCCCCCAGTACATGAGAGCCAGCACAAGAATCGTGCCTCCTGCCGCAATAATTTGTTTAGATGTTTTTGAAATCATACAGATTGCTGATGAGTAGAAGAATATTTCCACGTAACAAAAGCCAGAACCGTGAACACATTCAGATAAATCGGCAAGACATCAAAGAGCACTAACCCCTGCGTTAGATATGCCGCGACAACTCCCAAAACCAACGCATTGGTATAACGCCACGAAGCAACAGCAACAAAAACTTTTTTAGAGTGTTTTAAAACGAGAAAAAATATCGCCAGAAAAAGGGACAAGAAACTCAAAAGCCCCATCAGTCCAGTCATGGCCAGGTAATCAAAAAATATGTTATGCGCTCGGTCAAACCACGCGCTGGAAAGTTCTGGTTGAAAGTTTCTTTCAATAGCGATTGAAAAGTTTTCAGGACCCCATCCGAATAACGGCCTATCTAAAAACGCCCCCCACGATCCTTTCCATAGAGCAAGTCGTGTCTGATAGGTTTCCGTTTCAAAAGCTATGTTTAAAATTCTATTGCCCCCCGTATCGGAACAAAATGGCATCAAATCAATATGTTCTCGGTAAATAACTCCCAGCGTACCCAAACCAACAAGAATAGCCACAGCACCCAACAAAGCGCCTCGCGATCGCCACGATGATGCCACCCACGACAGATAAAGCAACGCGAAAATCACTCCCGCGCCAAGCCCAATTAACGCCCCTCTTGTTTGGGTAAGAAGCAGAAAAACACTCCACAACAACGCAAGCGCTCCCCACAAGAACCAATTTTTCTTTATCTTCCCCCTTGAAAACCACAAATATCCCGTATAAAAGAGCATGAAGATAAGATATGTCCCCAAATACGCTGGATTTCCAAGCGATCCCCCAAAACGATTGCAAAAAGAGGTTTTTTCAAAACCATATACCCCCAGCGCCCCCAACGTCCCATATAATAAAACAACGCCACCCGCAATCAACGAAATGCCAAAAAACTTCCTCCACGACGCTTCATCTTGAAACAACATCACAAGTGATAAAAAGAACACATATAAATGAATTAATTGAAATCCACCCTCTCCTCGTTCATAGTTTGACCAAAATGACGCGGAAGGATTTACCCCAAACATTCCAGCTAAAAGAAACATCAAGACAAAAACACTAACCGCGATAACGATAGGATTTTTAAAAAGAACTTTCATCCCCTCCAACTTTGTCCGCTCAAAAAATCTTTTGAGGTCTCCATTCGCCCACGCCCAGAGCAAAACAATAAGGGCAACCTCCATCAAAAATCGAAAGAATGTAAACTTCCCCACAATAAATGGGAATAACGTCTTGTGATAGACCACAACCGCGGTAAACGGCGCCAAAAACACGAGGAATCTTAGCGCGCGGATTAGGGGCGAGCTCTGTATACTACTAATCATAATGCTCCATTCTCTCACGAAATCACCCGCTGGGCAAATCAACTAAGCAAATAGCAAATCGCTTATAGCAAATATCCCCCTCTCTCCGCCATTCGCCTTTTGTCCTTTGTTCTTTACTCTTCGCTATTTGCCCTTTGCCATTCGCCATTTGCTATTTGCCATCTGCCACTTGCCATCTGCCATTTGCCATCTGCCATCCCGCCCCGAGATCACGAAGTGATTTTTCGGGCCGTGCCCCGAGATCACGAAGTGATTTTTCGGGGTCGCCATTTGCTATTTGCCACTTGCCATTAGTCATTAGCCATCTCCAAAATCTTCCCCAACTCCTCTCCTTTTTTCTCCATAAAATCTTTATCTTGGACAAGCGCTTGCCCCAATACGACGATTTCGTCCCGATTGCCCGCTATATCCGATGAAAGCGCGAGCACAAGATAATATTTGGAAAAGGAGATATCTTGGTTTAATGAAAGCGCGTGTCGCGCGTACGCGATGGCGTTGTCAGCATCATTTCTCAATAAAAATGTTTCTATAAGCGGATAATACAACGATGGATTATTTGGTGAAAGCTCGATTGCTTTTCCCAATAAATCTTGAGCAAGCAGAAGTGTTTCTTTGTCTTTATTTCTCATTCTCCAGCTATCAAGAAGCGTTCTTCCTCCATTTAAAAAAAGACGGGCATCATTTTGTTCCTTTTCAAGCAACTCAAAAAACAAGCCATCCGCAGATTTTTGAAGATCAAAAAATGCGGGAGTCCCCCACAGACCAGAACGATACACTGAATCAAAAAAATCTATCCGCATCTCACGTTGAGCAACCGTATAAGGAGAGCTTGTTTTTTCCATAATTTCTAAAAACTCGCCAACATTCTTTCCCGACTGTTTTGCCTGTATATACGACCATGCTTGCGTATAAGGAATCGCCACCCCCCACACCCAAAGAACAAGCGCAACGGCCCCAAAAATCCCGACAAATACTTTTCCCTGCGCTAATCTCCCCATTTTTCCTCCTCCCGCGCCATCATCTCCCATTCTCCCATCTCCCACATCTTTCCATATCAGAAATGCGAGCATCCCAAAGAAAAACAAATATGTCACCACCGAATCAAACAAAAAGATATTTTGTATAAAATATGAAATTCCAAAAAACCCAAAAATCATCTTGAGTGAAAAAGATTTTAGGCGGATCAAAACGAAAAATGCCACAACCCAGATGCCAAGATACACCGCTAAACCCACCAATCCCTGCGAAAGAGTGCTATCAATTATTTTGTTATGCGCCCGGTCAAACCACGCATCGGTATATGAAAAAGATTCGGGATGAAGATGTGAATTATAAAAGAAGATGGTATGTTCGGGCCCCCATCCAAAAAACATTTTTTGCGCTCCGTTTTCAAAAACGCCCTTTATCCCCACGTCCCAAAGCGCGAGTCGCGTTTGAAAAGTTTTATCTGAAAAAGAAATTTGCGCGACTCTATCTAACCCAGGAATATGTTGCCAAAAACTATTTTCTCGAGTTGAGATAAAAATTCCTCCGCATAAAATCCCAACAGCAACGAGAGTCAAAAAGGCCCTCCGAAAAGAAACTTTCTTCCATACATATATATCGCTTTTTCGCGCCAAAAATACTCCCACTACAAATAACGCGACAACCGCTCCAAGCAAAGCGCCCCTAGTCCCAGTTAAAACAATCCCCCCAAAAAATAACCCCGCGAGAACAAAAAGTCCCCGCCCCATTCTCCCAAACGATCCTTTTTTAATAAATTGTTCACGAATAAGAATGCACGCGCTTGTAATCGCAAAGAGAAGATACCCCGCAAAATACGCGGAGTTGCCGACCAAAGATCTGGGACGACTTACCCCAGTAAAGAATTCATAACACCCATATCCTAAAAGCACTCCTCCCACCACCACCGATGCGCCAAAAAATCGTATCCAATCTTTTTTATCAAAAACAACCGCGCAAAGAAAAAAGAAGGCGACATAAAATAAAATACCGACTACCCCCTCTCCTCGCTCCATATCTCCCCAAAATGCCCGAGACGGCTCTTGAGCAAACACGGTACTAATAAGAAGCGACACGATAAATAGCCCCACCATCCAAACAATCGGATTTTGCATCACGCCTCTAAGACGAACCGACATGGCCACGCGATTCGGTTTTGCAAACATACTCACCCCCCACGCAATAAATGCGAGAAAAATCAGCGTTCGAAAGAAGAATACTTTCCCATCAAGAAACGGATAAAAACTCTGCCGATACACAACCAGCGGAGTTAGAGCCGTTGCCAATAATAACCACCGAGCCACACGATCAAACATAAATATATTATATAGCAAATAGCCAATCGCTTATAGCAAATAGCTTTTCTCCTCCCCTCTTCGCCATTCGCCTTTTGTTCTTTGCTCTTCGCTATTTGCCCTTTGCCATTTGCCACTTGCCATTTGCTATTTGCCCTTTGTTATTAGTTATTAGTTATTTGTCATTTCTCATTAGTCATTCCTCATCAGTCACTAGTCATCAGTTATCAGTCATTCCTCATTAGTTATCAGTCATTGGTCATATGTTATTGATCAACCAAAAACCGCCCCTTGCGAGGCGGTTTCTGTGTCATACAAGATGACCCATCACCCAATAACGTTATGCGTTAGAGAGTAACGTATTTGGAAGGCGTCTTCCAGACCGTCTTGTCGAGGTAATCAACAGTAGGTCCTGCAGTTCCTGCGCTCGTTCTCTTCCAAAGAACATCGTCCATGTGGAAGTAGTAGTACGCAGCTGCATTCAAGCTTGCTGAAGATACCGACAAATCAATTGTAAATCGAGCTGTCTGTCCTTCCGCAATCTTGTAATATCCGCTATCCAATGTTGTGTTGGATGGCTGCACGAAGGTCATTGACATACCAGACGTGCTAGTAGCAGAAGTGGATGACACATACTCCACCGTGAATGCATCCCCGTTCGTCGTAGACGAAGAGAACCATACATCTCCACCGCTCGCAGTAACATCAAAGACGAATGTGCCCTTGAGTGTTCCGCTTGCGCCAGAGTATGCAGGTGCATCGTACTGAGAGGTTGCGCTCACCAATGAGAAGACAGGAGCGATCATACCAACACGCATGGTGTCAGATGATGCGCTTCCGCTCACGGTTGCTGAAGTTCCATCATCACGCTCGGTCGTTACATCAGTTGAAGCAACTGACACAGACGATGTCGCGAATGAAGTAGATACTGCACCTGTGAAGTCCGCTTTAATGGTGTAGAGCTTGGTCTCGTCCTTCTGAACATAAAGGTCAATCAAGTTGCTCATGGTTGCAACACCAGAGCTGACCGCTGCCGAAGAGATCAAGGTTGATCCATCGTAGAGGTAGACAGCGCTGAAAGTTGCGCTTCCTGTCGCGTTTACAACAAGGTCAGTGATTTTCACTCGACCCTTTTCTGCTTTCGCGCTCAAGACCATGACTGTTGCCTTTTCAACTTTTCCATCGTCATCGGAAACCAACGCGGTTGGTTTTGGAGAGCTGGCGTCCTTCGCAATTGCCAAGGTTGCCTGCTCTGCCTGTGACTGATCAACCGTGAAGCTTCTGGTTCCGCTGATTGTTGCGTACTGGTTAATACCAGCTCCGTCAACTGCACGGATACCGTCAGTTACGTTTCCGTAGAACGTGTAAGCTATTCGGTAGGTGCTCTCAATGCTGGAGTAGAGCGTACCTTTCACCGTAAGGTCTTTGTATCCATCCTTTAAGATCAATACTTTGAATCCGGTAAAGGTCAAGCGGTAGTCGCTGGTGCTCTGCTTTACAAAGTCAGATGCATCAACTTCTGCCAACTTGGTGCTTCCATCCCACAACGAGAGTGAATCGAACACCTTGTAGAAAACGTTTGTAGTGTCAAATTTCACGGTGATTCTCTCTACGAGTGAGTCACCCTGTTTTGACTTTACGCGAATACCTGCAACATCAACATCGCTCTGACCCACGCGAAGCGTTGGGTTGTTTGCTGGTGATGGAGCATATTCCGCGCTCAAAATGGCTTCAACACCAGGGGTGGTGATGCCACTTGGGGTAGTCGTTCCCGGAGTCGTTGTTCCAGGGGTGGTCGTACCCGCGTAATTCGTCGCAATGTAGCTTCGGGTGATTGGTCCAAAGTATCCAACTGCTGGTGAGATTCCTTTTGCTGCCTGGAAGCTCGCCAACGCTGCCTTTGTCAACGCACCGAAGTACTCTGTTTCATAACCAGCGGATCCCACTCCCGAAGAAGCGACAACGAACCCCTGGCCGTTCAAGAACTGCTGTAATGCCTTCACATCAGCTCCCATTGAACCCAAGGTGAGGTCCCGAGTCCAGTTGTAGAGGGAAGATGATCCGGTCTGAGCTTGCCCTAACTGCTGTTGCAAAGCTGTGATCTGGGCCAAAAGCGCCTGGATCTGTGCGTTAAGCTCCGCAACGGTTTGACCGCTGGTTACTGGAGCTATGCCAGCCAATGTCATAGCAGCCAAAGCAATAATGATTCCTTTCTTTAACATATCAATCAATTTTGTTTGTACTTACTATTTGTAATTTCTTTAGACATTTCTAGATAGTTACGCCCAATACCATCGACCTACTGCTTCATCGGTGAGGACGAATCAGCAAGAGATAAAGACTCGTAACTCTTATTGTATTTTCGGATATGAGCAAGCGCGGTGACTTTTTACATTTCTCATCTCCCACTTCTCACATCCCATCTCTCTTAATAAAAAACACCGTTTCCGGTGAGATGCTTCTTGTACACATTTCGTCCACGCCCAAAAAGGCGCGCCGTCACAAACCAGTGACAAAACGAAGTGCCAAGTTTCACCTCACCTCCTCCCCCGCGGCATGTCCACTCAAATCTCTCGAGCGAACCAGTCCGCCTTGGGCGGAGAATGAAACCCGTCTTCTTTTAACCATTATATCAAACTGCGCATAAGAGCGCAAGAGGGCCACCAAAAGACAACCTAGCACCCTCGCGCCTACACTCATTACAACGAGATAGAAAGCAAAAACGTTACATCAAGCGTTACATCAAAAATGACCTACTCCGAGGAGCTTTGGGCGAGGCGAAAAAAAGAATTTGGCCCCCCGCTCCCGATTCTTTCAATTTCTCCCGAATCAACCATTCTTTGAATATCATATCGAATAGTACGGACGCTCGTTTCCGGCAAAATATTTACAATATCATTTATATGGCAAAGTTTTCTGTTCTTTAAAAGGTCAAAAATCACGTTTTGGCGCTCTTTTACAGTAAAATTTTGACCTTGCCGGACTCTTGCCGGACTTTTTGCCGAACTTGCCGGACTCAAAAAACTTGCCGGACTCTTGCCGGACTCTTGCCGGACATCTTTGCCGGACTCTTGCCGGACTCCGGCAAGATTATTGCCGAACTCCGGCAATATCACATCGCCCTCGTTTCTTCGGCTATTATTGCCCTCCTCCACTATATGAGATTTATCTTTCACCATTTGCTCTTCGCTATTTGCTATCTGCCCATCCCTCCCCGTCTTTATGATATCCGCCAAAAACATCGGGGCGTGAGAAGAAAAAATCTCTCCAATATCGGGGGCCTCGTTTGCCTTTTTCTCCACAAGCAATTTTTGTTCGTCCGACTCTTGTTCAGCCAGAGAACGCTTTAAGTTTTCGATCTCTCGCAAAAGAACCCGGGCATTCACCCGTGAAATTTCTCCGATTTTAAAGCCCAATTGAACAACTTCGGAAAGATCGGAGAGTGAGCGAGAATTTTTCAGAAGAAGATAGTCAAGCGCGCGATGTTCAAGACCATGCTTGAGCTTGGGTCGCTCCACAAATTCAGCCACCCGAAAAACCGCCCACACCACCTCAAACGATCTCTGATGAAAGAATTCCTCTGAAAATGACATACCAATAAACTATCCCCTTTCCTATTTGTCTGTCAACCCCACCAGAATCCACAAGGGTCCGTAGTGTGCCCTTGCTTCTAATGGAACAACCCCCGTCTTCTCCATTCGCCCCTTGCTATTTGCTATTTGCTCTTCGCCATCCCGCCCCGAGATCACGAAGTGATTTTTCGGGGTCGCCCTTTGCCCTTTGCCCTTTGCCATTCGCCATTTACTATTTGCCATCCCCCTTCCCATCATCTCCAACAATCCCCGTAATCCCTGTCCGCTTAACAAACGATCGTTTGTTAAGCGGACAAATGGGTATGGCCACGGATAAAAAATGTTTTCCACACGACACTGGATTTTCCAAAACATCTATGCTAGACTGCTCTTACAGTAATTAAGCAGGACAAATATGTGGATGGGACCCGTATTGTCATCCGTTCTATCCTGCCACAACTTGTGTTGTGAGTGGTCTTTATAACGCTCCGTCAATTCTGACGGTTTTTTATTTATAAAAACATTATTAATTAAACAAAAAAATATGGAGGAAAATTTTCCGTCATCAGATCAACAATCGTTCACAGAAACCCCAGAGCCATCAAAAGAAAAAAAGAAGCTCTCCCCCAAAATACTCGCCATCATTTTTTTGGCGATTGTGATAGTAGTGGGAGGGGGATATTGGGTATGGAATAGATTTTTGAGTGAACATGCGAGAATAGATCGCCAAACACAGGAACAGTATGGAAAATATCTCTCATGGGAAAAGCAGTACGAAGAAGCGATGAAAAACGACACCTACGGTGGCACCACTCCCCAAGAAACGCTGGATATGTTTATAGAAGCGCTCAAACAAGAAGATGTTGAGCTGGCAAGCAAATACTTTCTTCTTGATGAAAATTTGAGCAGAGATAAGTGGGAGAAAGCTCTATTAGAAGAAAAAAACGCTGGTGGTTTTGAAGAATTAGTTTCTTATTTGGGGTCAGCAGAACCAGCCGGGTCGGCTATGGAAAATTATTTTGGGTTTGAAATAAAAGATGCATACGGAGTGATCATGAGTGACATAAATATGAAATTAAATAAATATTCAAATGTATGGAAAATAGAAAGTTTATAATAACAATTTTGTGGGCACTAATCTTCCCCATCGCGTCGCAAGTTTCTGCATATAGTTTGGACACTCACTCTTATCTCACGAATAAATCAATAGATTTTTACAATCAACACTACAACCAAAAAATTTCGACCGATCTTATCCCCTATCTTATTGATGGGTCGAGAAAAGAAGACGAGCCCCCTAGGTGGATGAACCACTTCTATGACCCAATCTTTGAAAGAGGCCTCACCGACCCCGTTCTGGGGACGTGGGAGAATTCGAAGAGCTGGGCTCAAGACGATAGAAACCAAAACAACTTCACGTACAAGATACCCGCAACCATCGCCTCTATTCTTACGGCAATCCAACAGAAACGCATCTCAGCGCTCTCGACAGAGAGCGTTTTTACATGGAAAACAGCCCTTAGATATTGGATCCAGGGAGAAAAAGAAGGGGCAATGGCTTCCTTGGGTCACGTCTTGCACCTTCTTCAAGACGCGACGGTCCCCGACCATACCAGAAACGACCCTCACCCAAACAACAGCCCTTATGAAGATTTCGCTCATCAGAATGTTATAGAAAACAAAAACGCGATAAGCGCGCAGATATTTCAGAAAAATCCTCTAGATCTGAACTCGCTTGATGCATATTTTGAGAACTTGGCCAGATATTCCAATGAAAATTTTTATTCAAAAGATACAATAGGAATACAAAGCGGATATACAGAGCCACAACCAGATTTCATAGATAGGTGTGGAAATTATTATTGTGGAGTCGCCAAAGATAGCGAGGCTCAAGAATATAAACTCTTTATAAGAGAAAAATCTAGCCTACTAAACACAATTTCCTTGAACAAAGAAAGTGCTTCACTGATACTAAACAAAGAAGGTGGAGACATTATAATGTCTGACTATTGGCGTCTTCTTTCAGCAAAAGCAGTACAAGGAAGCGCGGGGGTCATAAATCTCTTTTTTGAAGAAGCCGAGAAAAACAAGAATAACCCAGAGTTTACCGACAAAAAAACCTCTCTTTTAGGACAAGTTTTGGAAAGCATAAAAAATCTTTTTACCAAAAAAGACGCGTCTATTGGAGAGATAGGAATTTCAAATCCAAACACACCACAAGAACAAAACGATGACCCTCAAACAAACCCCCAAGAACAACAAGACGCTCAACAGGGTCAGCAACCTAACACATTCCTAGTCACAAGAGTTATTGACGGAGACACAATTGTATTAGAAAACGGAGAAATTGTCAGATATATCGGAATAAACGCGCCAGAGCTTTTTGATAACCCGGAAAAAAATGATTGTTTCGCGCTTGAAGCAAAAAAAGAAAACGAACGCCTTGTCCTAAATAAAAGAGTTTCACTAGAGAAGGGCGGAGATGACCGCGACATGTATGGGCGACTATTGCGATATGTATGGGTTGATCAGGAACTGATAAACGCGGCTCTTATACAAAAGGGGGCGGCTTACTCGTTTAACTTTAAAATCCCCCATCCAAAAGAGTCCACATTTGAATTAATTGAATCCACAGCAAAAGAAAATAAGGTTGGATTATGGGGTCCAAACTGCACAGAAAATGAGACAGAAGACGTCGTAAAAAATAATTTATCCCCCATTTCTTGCTCGTTTGAAACCACAAAAAATCCGACACGCTCCCCAGTTGTGATTAATGAGGTCGCGTGGATGGGGGCTCCACAAAATGCAAATAGCGAATGGATTGAGCTTAAAAACGTCACATCGCTACCAGTTGATATAACAGGATGGTCACTTATTGATGCCAGCGAACAAATTGCGGTCGTGTTTGGAGAATCAAAAAAAAACGCCACAATTCCACCTCAATCATTTTATCTGCTTGAAAGATCGTCTGACACAAGCGTACCCAACATAATCGCCGACACCATATATAGCGGAACTCTTTCAAACTCTAACGAAGGCATACGTCTTTTCGATAAAAATTGCATGCTCGTAGATGAAGCCATGGCATCGCCATCTTGGCCGGCTGGGGACAATTCCAGCAAAAAAACGATGGAGCGTAATTCATCTATCACCTCTTGGCACACTTCTCAATATATCGGAGGAACGCCAAAAGCTCACAACAGCTTCGGAGAACAAGGACAAGGAGGCGGAACGCCAACACAACAAACGCCCCAGCAAGAATCTTCATCCCCACAATTTTATCCAATTGTGATAAATGAAATAATGTACGATTTGTCTGGATCAGATTCCAGAAGAGAGTGGGTAGAGCTTTACAATAAAGGCACGACCACCGTGGATCTTTCCGGCTGGAAATTGTATGAGAACGAGACAAACCATTCGCTCTCACAACACCAAGGAGGGCTTCTCTTGGCAGAAAATTCATACGCAATCGTGGCCGACAACTCAGAAATATTTCTAGAGGACAACCCGCTATATACAGGCATACTAATTGAGAGCGCTTTTTCGTTAAATAACGAAAGCGAATTGATCGCAATAAAAAACCAAACGCTTCTTATCGATTCATTTTCGTATAATGCAGAAATGGGAGCATCTGGGAATGGAAATTCGTTGCAAAAATTTGATGATAAATGGGAGGAAGCTCTACCGACTCCGGGAGCACAAAATACTCAGTTACCACCCGCACAAGAGGGGGTTCTCCAAGCCCCAGAACATCTTGTCATCAGCGAGTTGCAAATTAGCGGAGAAGACGCAGACGATGAATTTATAGAAATCTATAACCCGACACAAGAAACTATCTCGCTTAAAAATTATTCCCTCCAATATATTAGCGGACAATCGGAAACGCTTGCGAATATTACCAAGAAAAATCTTGGGGAGAACGTCATAGAACCGCTTAGTTTCTTTCTTGTCACAAATAGTAACGGAAAATTTGCCTCATCAAGCGACATTTCTCAAGCAACTATTTCTCTCTCCGGCAACACAACGGGAGCGACAATTCTTCTTGTCGCCACAACAACTCAAATATCTTCCCTCAACGATCCCACTATTGTCGATATGCTTTCATATGGAACTCCCGTTTTGGGTCAATACCTTTCGCAAATACCTCAAGAAAATCAAAGCTTGGAGCGAATGGCTTTGCGCCAAGGAGCATGTATGCCGGCAACTGGAAACGAAGAATTTATCGGGAATGGATGTGATACTAATTCGGGGGATGATTTTTCAATTCGAACTTCGCCCAATCCACAAAGCACCACTAACCTTCCAGAACCCAGAAATGCCCCCACTCAAGTATCCAACATAATAGCGCAACACTTTCCATCGCAAACAAGCATTTCCCTTGCATGGGACGAATCGTTAGATGCGTTTGGAACCAATCATATAACCTACGAGATAAAAGATGGTGAAAACGACGACGTATTGGAAAATACGACATCAACATCAAGCGTCATACAATATAACGAGGTGGGGAGAAATTATACTTTTATCATCACCGCAAAAGATAGAGATGGGCTCTCATCACCAGAAGCAAGCGCTGATCCGATAGTCGTAAATAGTTTTCTGACCGACTTGTTAGTGTATCCGAACCCAGATGACCCATCAACGCACATTATTGAAACACGATATGACAACCCTCACTTTATCCCAGATACTCACAACCCATCACAAAGCACGTGGAAAATGATTGTCTTTTATCTCAACGCTGATGCGGTAAAAGATAAATATATATATGATCCCCCAGAATGGTCGCGCCAAAATGACATTCTGCCAATATTATACGACCACTGCTCAGGAGGAACAAGCGAAGAAGTCTCTCTTATCATCCCAGACACTCAAGAGCGGTGTGGAACAAGTGGAGGGGCATATAGCTCATCTCTTGAGTTTGACCTGATGAAAGAAAACCACCTCATCATAAACAGCACTAAGATAGAAGACCACCCAAACATTCTTTCGGAAAATAATTATATAACCGCCGCATTCTATAGAACTTTTCAGATCATGCCATCTGATGGGAGAATTTCTTATTTTGAACTCGTGGCAGTAGACAAAACCAGATATCCAATAGAAGGGGCCCCTATCCGCCAACAGCCGATATTCACTCAAGGAGAACTCCTTCTCACCTTTCAAGAATCATCCTCAAGTATTTTTCTTGAATGGCCGCCGGCGACAAACACAGATCCTTTTGCCCATACAATATCTTACGAAATACAACTCTCTCCCGAAATGAGCTGGCGTACGGGGATAACCGGGACAAGCACCCAAATCTCTGTCCTTCCCGATGACGTATTTGAAATATCTCTGCGAGCAAGAAATGAATTCGGAGCAATATCGGAGACATTAAGCACTTCGTGGTCATACCCCCAGCCCACATGGTTTATCGACCAAACACAATCAGACGGATTCGGAGAGGAATTCGGGACTAAAAGCCAAAATTGCACCCAATGTCCTAGCACCGCAAGCTTACAAAGCATCACGCCCGAATCAGACGCGACAATCAATTCGGTCGTTCTACGCATCAAGCATCCAACTAACGCAAACACCGATCCGGGGAATGTGCGCCTTGCGATATATCCAGACGCAGGAGGACTCCCCGATTTTACCAACCAGCTAGGACAATCCACCCAAAACCTATACGAGCTAGATGGCGCCTCGGATACAATATTTACCTTCTCCCCCATCTCTCTTACCGCAGGAACAACCTATTGGCTTGTGCTAGATGTTTCTGGATACAGCAACGGAGATGCCGCGTTTCAAAGAAACCAATGGCGAAGCGCCATTGCAAATTCCAATCCGTATCCAAATGGAGTTGCGGGCAAGGGAGCCGGAGCAAGTTGTGAAGGATTTAACAAAGATTATTGTTCATTCAAAATCCCTTATCCATCATCAAACGCCGATTGGTACATGCGCATAAAATAAATCAGTACACTTTGCCTATGTCGCACTTACCCTCTCAGACGCTAATGCTACATACCCCACATTTATCCAACCCCGCATTATATCCCCATATCCCCCATCTTATATCCCCCCATCTGTCCGCTTAACGAACGATCGTTTCTAGAGCGGACAAATTAAAAAAATAACGGCCAAAAAAACATAACCACATAAAATATGAAATATAGATTTTCACCAAAAAAGTTTTTTATATTAAGTGAGTTTCTTAAAATGGCGCATGAAAGTATGCCGACCATTACAGCAATCATGCTTGCCGGATACGGAGCAAATCTACGAAAAATCGAATGGTACAGAGATCATCCTCCCATTATGAAGAACCACGATGAAATCGATTTAATCGAATGGCGTCGCGGTAGCAAATTTATGAACGAGATGAAAATGAATGGGCTCGTTACAAAAAACAACCGAAAAGAGAAGGGCGAGTCAATCACCTCTTATTTTGTTATTACCGAAGAGGGGAAAAGGTTGTTAGAATTTTTTAGAAACAAAAATATTTTAAGAAAAGATTATGGAAAACCTAAAAAAATAAACAAAAAAATTGTTGTCGCCTTTGATATACCAGAAAAATATAAGGACAAAAGGAATTGGCTCCGTTCAATATTAAAATCACTCGAATTTACACAACTGCAAAAAAGTATGTGGATAGGGAGCTCACTACTACCAGAAGACTTTTTAAAAGACATCCGAACAATGGGGGTTTCCCAATATATCAAAGTAATCGAGGTAGCTAAAATTATAAATTAGTGGCACCAATTACGATTCCTACAACACAAACACAATAATAAAAAGACGATAAAACTATTTGTCCGCTCTAGAAACGATCGTTTCTAGAGCGGACACGGACTAAATAAAATAGATTACAACCGATCAAGCCCTAATATAAAATAATACATTGAAAGAATATCATTGCGCCTTATCGATGTCCGAGAAGTCTTGCGAGCGAGCGCTAAGTAGTTCTTCCACTACTCCCTTATCTGACCAATAGATACGCTTTCCTCCTTTAACGCGGATATATTCTTCAGAGCCCTTTCCAGTAATCGCAACCACATCGCCCGTTTCTGCAAACGAGAGCGCCCGAGCAATCGCTTCTTTTCTATCAACTATTTTATAGAGACATTCCGCCTTTTCTTTACTCACCCCCTCTGCAATGTCGTCAATAATTTTTTCAGGTGGCTCATCTACCGGATCTTCGTTGGTAAGAATAATTTTGTCACAGTATGCTGAAACAATTTCCCCAAACTTAGGTCGTTTCCATTTATCTCTGTCCCCTCCCATAGACCCCAGTACGCAAATCAACTTGCCTCCTAAAGAAGAAAGGTGTTTGTATACCGCTTCCAAAGAATCGGGAGTGTGCGCATAATCCACCACAACCGCAAATGGCTCTCTCTGCACATATTCCATGCGTCCAGCAAGTCCTGAAAAATCTTCAAGCGCCTCCAGCGCCTGATCTCTGGATATCCCTTCTTGTTGGGCTAGCGCCAAAGCAGCAGAAATGTTAACCAAATTAAACTCCCCGCCAAGCGATACGGGAACGTGAGAACGGTCAACATCATTAATGTTAAAGAGGTGCACCGGATGAGCCCCCACAACAGCTAAAAACGCATCGGCGTGTTGATCGGCGTCATGCACAAAAAAATGGGGGCTACGAGCATGGGACGCGACGTAAGAAAAGAATTTTACCTTCGCAGCAAGATAGCGCTCAAAGGAACCGTGCGATTCAATGTGTTCGGGGTGAATATCTAAAAATCCCGCGCTGCTCCAGTTAATAAATCGGTGCCGATGTTGCACGATCCCTTGGGAAGTGACTTCAATAAGCGCATAGGCACACCCCGCTTTTTTTGCGCGAGAAAGAAATCGCTGAATAAAGAGACGGCCAGGCATCGTATTGCCGGTAAGATTTTTTTTATGAGCGTCTCCGATTATCACATCTACCGAAGAAAGTAGGGCGACCGACTTCCCAGTTTTTCGCAAAATATGCGCAAGTAACGCAAGTGTTGTTGACTTACCTTTCGTTCCTGTTACTCCGATCACTTTAAGATGTCTAGATGGGAATCCAAACATTGCCGCGCTCCCCAGCGCCCAACAATAGTGATACACAGACCTCATAAAACGCACGATATCACGCATGATGTTTTGCAAGCGCCTGAAGCGCTCCTCTTACTTTTTCTTCAAGGCGTTTTGCGGAAGAAGGGATGTGGTCTAGAGCATATGCGATATCCTTCTTGGCATATCCTAACACCTTCAAAGCCTCGGCTACCGCTTCATGATCGTCTTTCCCGCGAAGCGCGCTGGCAACTGCCTGTACTTTCCCGCGAAGTTCAAGAATAATGCGCGCCGCAGTTTTTTGTCCGATGCCCGCTCCTTGCGCAAGTTCTTGCGCCTGATCAAGCGCGATCATCGTGCGGATATCCGCCGAAGAGTGCGCGCTCATAATTTTCATAGCACTACGCGGGCCAACCCCTGATACCAAAAGAAGAAGCTCAAATAAATCCAACTCTTCTTTCTTTACAAAGCCAAAAAGCTGAAATTGCTCGGCATGGAAAAAGCAAAAAAGATTTATTGTTGACCCGATTTTTGCTCTCTCTATGAGGGGAAGCGGGCAAGAAACAAGAAGTCCCAGTCCACCAACCTGCACCACGAGCGCGTCATCTTCTTTATAAGTCAGCTTCCCAGAAATCGTATATATCATAGATAGATCTATTATAGACCAGCTTGGTTTGACTTCACAACAGTGATTTGATACGCTGTCTAAACATAAATATTCTAGGATATGCCAAATACAAAATCAGCAGAAAAGGCGCTCCGACAAAATCGGCGACGCAGAGCATTAAATATACAACGAAAAACATCCCTCAAGAGCGCTATAAAATCATTCCAAAGACTTGCGCAAGAGAAAAAAACACAGGAGGCCAATGCCGCGTTAGTACGCGTATATAAAGTTGCGGATAAAACCGCAAAAGTCGGCCTTATTAAAAAAAATAGAGCCAATCGAATTAAGTCGCGCTCGTCAAAACTTCTTAAAAAACTTTCATCCTAACGCCAAACGCACCAATACTTGGTCGGGATCAAGTCGCCCACTCTTGATAGCAATATCTCCTTGGGCGATTTTTTGTATCATGTGACCGCTCTTTGCGACTTTCGCAAGATATGCCATGGCCAAATACGGGTCATCGCCCTGCGCGATAAAGCGCTCAACTCCACTCAAGCGATAAACCAAAGAAGGGCCCAAAAGGTTTTTGGTAAATTCATACATACTCACCGGCAGGGCATATGTGCCATATTCTAAAAGAACTTTCTTCGTGATACGTTCTCCTATCAAAGAAAGTCGCTCTATTTCACACATTGCCCCCCACATATCAGAGGATGCCCCAACGATCATTTCCAACGCGTCAGCATCAATTGAAATTTTCCCACGCGCCGCCTCTTCGCGAACAGCTTTCATCTGTTGCGACTTTGTAAGATCTGGAAAAAACATTTTTTTGGCATGTTGCAATTGCTCAATTTTTTCAAGCTCTTTGGGAAGCGCTTTTCTTGTCCACGACTCGTAGATAATAAGTAGCGTATCTTTTTGCGCCTCCGCAAAATTACAAAGTTGCGTAAGCGCGTTTTTTTCTTCACATTCTTTTAATTCGCTTACAACAATAATTTTGTTTGTCGTTTCAAATAAATCATTGGAACGCACACCCTCAATCGCCGCATGCACCGACAAAGGATCATCAAAAAAGAATCGCTCCAGACGAATCCGACCCTTTTTTGCTTGAGCCATGGCTTGTATATGCAAAAGCTTCTGACGACGATGATAAGAATTCGGTCCGTAGAGAATATAGATCATAGGAACTCATTGACGACAAATAACTAACAGTAATTAACAACTTATAGCACGACCCAAGAGATTACTCAAACTCGGTAAGCTCGCGACGAGGAATCACGTTTGTGTCGGTGGGGAGTGTAAAAGAGAACGTTGACCCCCTATTGATTTCTGACTCAACATCAACATCGCCACCGTGACGACGAATAACATTTCGCGCAATATACAAACCAAGACCAGTGCCGTCCGGCGCGACTTTTGTCACATTCTGGGCTCTGAAAAATTTCGTAAATAATTTTCCAATTTGATCTGCGGGAATTCCGATACCAGTGTCGGTGACCGATACTTTCGCGAAAGGTTTCCCTTGTACCATGCTTGCCGAAACAGTTACCGTGCCATGCTCCACGTTATATTTAATCGCGTTATCAAGCAAATTGTAGAGCACCATGCTCACTTTTTGTTTATCAATAACCACGCGAACGGGTTGCTGAGGTCTTTGGAAATAAAGTTTGATCCCATATTGTTTTGCCAAATCGTTCGCATCAGTAAGAATCTCTTCCAAATACGAAGCAAGATCAATCACTTCAAATTGGTACCCAAATCGTCCTTCTTCAATCTTTGACACATCAAGGAGGTCGTTGACTGTTTTAAGCATCTTTTTAGCTGCAGAAAATGCAGTTTGCAACGTTTCTTTTTCTTGTGCGTCTAGATTTTTTGAACCAACAAGCGATTCCACGGCCCAGTTAACGGCGGTCAGAGGAGTCCGCAGTTGATGCGCGGCGACTGAAATAAATTCTGTTTTTGATTTTAAAAGCTCGATCTCACGAGTACGATTCGTGATAAGTTTTACGAACCCCGATACTTGCCCACTATTATCAAAGATGCGGTCGGTCGTCACGCGAAGATCGAGCCGAGGTTCATCAAAAGAAATATCAAGAATTTGCGGATACACTCCAGGATCCGAACGCCTCACCACCGTTGGGGCAAGAGTTGAAAAAACAACCTGAATAAGCAGTTTGCGCACCGGGTCAGAAGACAAGTCGGCGGAAAGCTTTGTCCCCACTACATCTTTTGCGGAAAGTCCGAATATTTCTTCTGCGGCGGGATTGAAAATTAAAACTTGAAAACCCGCGTCATAAGCAAGAACTCCCATACTAAGATGGGCAATGATGCTTTCCATTTGGCTGGTCTCTGTTTTAATACGAACGTTCGCAAGAGAAAGTCGCCAGCTCATCGCGATTAAAAGCGCGCTCACTAAAAGTAAAATGCCCACAACAATCCACGCCCACAAAAAAGGAAGGTAGATAAACCCGATCGCCCCCACCGCGATTACAAGCGGAAGCAAATAAAAAACTGGCCGGAACTCCGGCTGCTTCACCAAGTATGATGATGTGTGAGTACCTGTCATGATGTTAAAGTTCTTGTGTTGGTTCATCTTCCACCTCTTCTTCAAGTAAAAACGCGTAAATATTACCATCCAGACGATTTAAGAAAAGAAGATGGGTAGGAGTAGCAGAAAGAGAAACCGCGTCAAACACAACATCACCTAAATTAATCACCGGCGAGACCCCAGAACCATCTGTTTTTATACGATACACGTAATCCTTAAAATACACCGCCCCCTGTAAATAATCGTCGGGGAGCATAAAAGAAAACTCCTTATTATGCTGATAAGGAACGCCACAAAATAAACTTCCTCCATCAGGACTCGTCGCGCATTTATCCAAAAGCGTTGAAAATGGAATCTGATATGTTTGTTCGCCGGATTCGTTTACAAAAAAGAGGTTGGTAGTACGGTCAGCTCCGGTTTTTTGTTCAACGAGCGTTTGGCCCGAAACAATACCCAATAAATCAAGCCCGTTACCTGAAACAAATCTGTGGATGGTACTTTTTGCCAAATTAACATACCACGACTCGCCAACATACAAAGCAGAGGGGCGCGGGATAAAATAAATTCTTGCTGATTCTGGCCAGATAATCTTCATGTCCTGCATCGCAAGCGTAGCAGATAGAGAAAGATTTGAAGTTGTTTTGGTAAGATCTTTGGTATACAAACGCGACACTCCTTCTTCCTCTTCAAGATACGCAAGTTGGGTGCCCGATGGATCAAATGTGGCTGAGACGATGCCACCAAGCTCTTCCCATGTCGCATCGGCAAGATTAAAGAGATAGGCGACACCAGAGTCAAACCACACCACCGCGTAAGACCCCTGCCTGTTTGAAACAAGCTTCAAGGGCGCTCCAAATTCAGACGAAGCTAGCTCCCTAGTTTTCCCCACATCTTCTATCTCGTACACACCTCCCTTATCATCTACGGCAATCACACGTCCACCCCATTGACTCTGCGTACTGCTTGCAACCCAATATCCCACCACGGGGCTTGCGGTAATGATTTGAAGGCGCTCTTTTTGTTGAACAAAATATTCTGTGGGGTCATCGTTTTCTATGGTTGTATCAACATCCCCAGACCCTTGAGATATTGGCGCCCCGGTGCCTGACCCTTGCGTTGTTTGTTGGTTGATAGGAAATCCCCCCTGATCTCCGGTTAGAACGCCCGGAAGTATCTGACGAGAACGTTCAAATCCCAAATATGCGCCCACCCCAACCGCTACGATGATAATCGTAATTATTCCAACTATTAAAAATTTTCTTGTTTTGTTTTCCATAATTATTACCACTCGGCGTGGATATGCATGCCACTTACACCGGCATTAAACATATCAACACAGCCCTGAATTAGCTGGTCATCTGGACAACTTGCCGCCGACTTCTTTACATCACAAGAGCCGACAAACCCTTTCCCCCCTCCTTCACAAAAGACTCTACTGGCTCCATTTTTTTTGAGAAAAGCAACTGCCCATCCCCATACTCTGGGCTCTGGATTCATAGTTAAATCCGCAGCTCTCCCCCGATAATGAAGAGATTCTGAACTGTGCCTCCCCCCAGTAAGACTCTGAATAACAGGATGCTTACTTCCATATTCGTTCACAAATTGAACAAGCGTCTGAAGCATAGTCGTTGATAATCTTATGCTATCACTAACTCCGCAACTACAACTACTATTACAAACTATAGTGGCCCCATTTTCAGCGTATGATTTTAAAACATCTCCAGCGCTTGTCCCTATCCCAGCGATAGCATCGCAATCACCAGAAAAACTCGCACTTCCAATGAGGCTCGCCGCCAAAAGCCGATCAGCATCTTGCCCAATGATTACCCCTCCATCGGGCGTGCTCGTAGCAGCAGGAATCGGAGTAAGACCTGGGTTACGCAATTCAACTAATTGCGGATTGATGGTATTTAAAATAAGATACGCCCCTCCCAAGAGAAGAAGCCCCCACACGGCATTGGTAATAATATCGCGGGCATCTCCCTGCTGGGCAACATTCCCCGCGGAAACCACATATTTTACTCCTCCAAAAATAACTCGAATAACCGCGAGCGTCCCCGCGATGCCCAACGCCCATAAATAAAAATTATTTACAAAATCCGCTGGGCTACTACTTGACGCGAATTCAGGAAATTCAAGCGTCAATTCCGTCGCATCCTGCGCGAATACATATGTTCCGCTTGCTAATATAGTCCCCACAACAATAATAAAGACAAAGTATCTCATATTACTGCACATCAAAAAGAAGCGACCCTGACGCCCGATTACGACTATCGGTCATTCCTCCAATTGTCGCCAATACGCGCAATGAATCAAGAGGAAGCGGAGATGGTAAAGAAATTCGCAGTTCAAAGGGATTTTGGCTTGTCTGTTGAGGTTTTTGCCCACTCACATCCCATGCAACATTTAAACTATTAACAGCGCCATTGAAAAAGAGTGGGAGCGCGCGCACATCCAGCATTGACCCCGCCGACACCAGTCGTTGAAACGAAGCATGTTGGATAACAATCTTTGGAGAGACCACGGGAATAGTCAGATACGTATTAGCGAAATATTCTTGAGATCCCTTTTTGGCTTCAGCATCAAAGAAGGCCACAGAAATCTTTACATTCATCTTCCCACCCTCAAAAAAAGAATTTTTTATCGTAAACGTTTTAAGTCCGTTGCCTTTTCCAATCAATCGACTATTCACATACCAACGCACATCCCGATCGCTAATATCAAAAATCTTCCCTGCATCAGCGACATTACGACTAATAAGTTCAAACGATATGGTAACGGGCGTCTGATAGATAGGAAACGATTTCCCCAAAAACGACTCCGGGACATAATTATTCGCTTTCCACGAAACCAAAAAGTCGGGCTCCGCGGCGCTAACGCCACTTGCTCCCCCAAGTAACAATAAAGAAAAGAATCCTCCTAAGATATAAATGCAAACATGTTTCATCTTCTTTAGTATACCAAAAAATGGGGCGCAAGCGCTATTTCCCCCTCTTAATAACCTTCTGGGCAATCTGCCCGGCTACCCCAAGTTTTTCAACCATCTTGGGATGATTCGTAACCCAAATCGTAACAATTGCGGTTAAAATCGTGATAGGAATAATACCAAGCACCGGAATCATATCAACTCCCATAGCAATAGCCGCCTTGCCAACGGCGGGGACCCCTTTCAAATACAAAAAAAGAATGATAATACCTCCCACCAACATCCCCAAAATCCACGTAGTATCAAGAATATCCTTGAGAATTGCCAGCACAATGTAAAAAAATCCGTCTATAAAATCAAAATGAGGTCCGCTGGGTTTTGAGGAGAGCATTTCTTCATCATCCGAGTCCCCATCTTCATTTTCTTCCTCACCTTCCTGTTGGTTTTCCGAATCAAAATCTTCCTGATCAACGCTTTCTTCGTCTTTCAAGGCGCGCTCACGCTCCACTGAACCAACCGGAGCAGTACTCGTATGTTGAGCATTTTCTTGTTGTGTTGATTGGTCTGCCATAAAAATAAACCCTAGCGCCCGCCTATACCAACTGCTCCCCTTCTTCTAAGAGTTGCTGTGGTTTTGTGGTAATGATTTTGTCCTCAAAATATGACGCGACCACCTGCATCGCAACGTGTTTTAATCCCGCAAAGAAAAGCCCTTGTCCCACACCCGCTTCAAGCAAAAGATTTTTTTCCGCTTCGGTTAGATTAAAAGTTTTTGCGATTGTTTCTATGGTTGAGGGGGCCTGTTTGAGAAGCAGCTGAAGAGACGAGTTGGTGATCACCGGCTTGCCGTAGGGAGAATTCAAAAAGTCGTCCACTTCTTGCGTAATCGTAGTAATCCCCAAGTAGTATTTTCTCCCACGTTTTACCATCCCGAAAAGAAACGCCGCTCCTTCCGGATATTTCATAATTACCCACGCCTCGTCAATAACCATAATTCTGCGCTTAAGCTCCGAACGCACCAACCGCCAGATAAAATTGAGAATCACATACATCGCGATTGGCCGAAGTTCGTCTTCAAGATCTCTCATAGAAAATACAATGAGGCGATTTTTCGTTTCAATGTTCGTCTTTTGATTTACAAACCCCGAATATGTTCCTTGCGTGAATTTATACAATCGCTCGGCCATCCCTCGTCCTCCTTCCATATTACGAAGCACAGTTTCCAAATCTGAAAGAAGGGGCGCTTCAAGATCTAAGAAATTCGGATTTTCTGGTGTAATGTCGCGAGATGCGTACGTTTCGGTAATCGCCCGGTCAAGAATCGATTCTTCTTCCACAGAAAGTTCTCCGAGCATGATTTTCAAAAGCCCCGTAAGAGTAAGAATGTGCGAACGAAAAACATCCGCAGGATCCTCTCCTTGGGGAACTACGGGGATATCAAAAGGATTTATATGTTGGTCGGAAGTAAGTGAAATCTTAAAATATGTCCCCCCTACCGTATCACAGAGATTTTTATATTCGGCCTCTGGGTCAATAATAATATAATCATTTCCGACCATCAGTCCTCTTAAGATCTCCAGCTTGGTCGCATATGATTTACCAGAACCGGATTTTGCAAAGACAACCTGGTGCGCATTTTCCAGAGAAAATCTGTCAAAAATAACTAACGCGTTGTTGTGCATATTAATGCCATAGAGCACTCCCTCTTCAGAAGTAAGGTCCATGGACACAAAAGGAAAAAACGAAGAGACAGGACCAGAATTAAGCGGGGTACGAATCGCCAATTTATCTTGCCCCAAAGGAAGAACCGACGTGAACCCTTCAAGTTGCTGAAAGATCGCCGGCTTTACATAAATAAGCTTACTTTCAAAAAGGTTAGCGATAATTTCTTCGAGCTCATTAAGCTTCTCGGGTGTATCACCATAAATTGTAAGATACACCGCGGTGTCAAACATACGTTCCTGCGCCTGCTGAAGATTGTCACGAAGCGCCTCAATATCGGAAAACGCGGTTTCTAACATCGGGTCGCGCACAAACCCCTTTGATTCCCGCTCAGTAAGTTCCGCCTCAATTTGTGCCGCCTTTTTTCTCAATTTTCTGAGCGCCAAGCTCGTGTCAATCGGATGCACAAAAATAGAAATATCAAAAAGTTTGGCGAGATTGATAACCGGAGAAAACCATCCGCTAGAAAGATAGCGGGGATATGAAAACACAAAGAGAGTTTTCGCGTACTTATTCCCAATCTTTATATGGTTTTGATTCACCTCCAAAGCGGCCGGAGCAATAATATTCTGGGCTTCTTTTTCTATACCGCCTTGATAGGGTTGTGGGATTTTTATTTGATCGGGCATATAAATTGGGTCAGAGGCAAAAGGTTAAAGGTAAAAGGGAAAAACATAGAAAGAATTTATTTCTTTTGCTGTTGCTCACCAGCAGTTGCTTGAGTTTGAGTTTCTTTTTTTAACTCTTTTTCAGTCGTTTCAGGATTATAAAGATTATAGTAAAGCTCCATAAGCTCGTCGTCATTGAGCACGACCGCGCGAAGTCCGATACGCTCCATGCCGGAAAGCACTTGGTCAACCCGTTGACGAAGCTGGGCAATCTTTTGTTCATACGTTTCCGATTTATCGTCTTTATTTTTTTTCTTACCGAAAGAAAAGAGTCCTTTTTTTACATTTCCCAATCCCCCTCCTTCATAAGGAACTACGACAAAAAAATTCTTTGTCATAATCTCATTTTCTTTGACGAACCCTTGGATAAATTGAACGTATTCATCCACCTGAGTTCGCAATAATTCATTGGATTCTTTTTCACGAATTTGTTTCATCCGCTCAAGATATCTATCAATATTAAGCTTTCGGGAATGAACAAGAATCTGGATTGAAAAATCCAACGAATTGAGAAAGTTTTGGTACGCGGAGGTGATAATATCTTGCTCTTCTTCCGATTTAAGTTCAAAGTTCGTACCGGCGACAATCACCACGCAACGAAGCCCTCCGTTTTTGAGCGTAACAACGCCATCCTTAATTTCTTGTATTTCAACAAATTGTTGTGTCGAATTTTGCGGAATGGTTGTTTTTTCAGCCATAGAAGTATTATACCAAAAATAAAAGGGAAAAGGGAAAAATTACATTTAAAAATTAAAAGGTTTTTCTTCCCTTAAGCGTAAGTATGCTTGACGCAAGGATTCTCGAAATCTCGTCAAGCTCCCGAAGAAAAGTCTCAACGGATCGAGCTGGGACTCGACCAGAATCTCTTAGGAGACAAAGCCACACCTTACTCTCATTTGCTGATTTGAGAGAAATATGAAGAAAGTTTGTAAATTCTTTTTTACTACTAGATGCCTGGCCCTCCACATAATTCCCAATAATACTTGTTCCACTACGCAATAGTTGATCACCAATTCTCTTGCTCACGATATCATTAGGAAGTTTGTCAATTAAAGATATAATGTCCAGCGCAAATGAATACAACCTTTTTTTAAAATCAACTTTAAATTTTTCATTGTCGCTTTTCATTTTTACATTTTCCTTTTTACCTATAGTCGATTCTTCTCGCAACTTCTTTTTCTCCGGTAATGCGCTTGAAAACCTGATATTGTTCTTTGATCTCGGAAACGGGGCGCTTTGGTATGGTTTTTTCTCTTTTTGGTATCGGAGTTTTACTTGTCGTAAGGTCTTGCCAAAGCTTTCCTACGCTTGAAAAAGCCGCTGTTGCTGACTGCAGGGCGCTTCGTTTCTGTTCAATCGCTCGCCTTGCCGGAACTTCTATAACGTCTTCAACTATCGGACGTTTCCAAAGAAAAAGTTTTGGTTTCCAAAAAAAACTGAGGGCAAAAAGCGCGATAACATACAAAGGTCTTCCTCCTACTTTTACAAAAGCGAACGCCGCTCCCGCAGACATGAGAATGATTGTAAAAATAATCCAAAGCCCCAGTCCTAGGACAAAAAACAAAAAAAAGCAGACGAGCGCCGGCGCCGCGATAAATCCAAATTGTTTAAGAGTAAGCGGGCCTACAATTTTACTCTCTAAATCTATGTATTGTGGAACTTGGAATTGAGCCATGGAAGAATATCAAATTGAAAAAGTAAAATTTAAAAATGATAATCTAAAATTAAAAGCTGAACTTCTTTTGGTTTTTAAACTTTTTATTGTCGTTTTGCCCTTTAACATTTTACCTTTTATTTTCTTACGGTTAGGTTATTTAAATCAACAAACCCCTCTTCTTGTTTTGGTTCTTCTTTTTCTGGGGTTGAGAGGTTGGTCCGCATTGAACTAAAATGTACCGTTTTCACTTTTTCGCCCCTTTGTTTAATTGATACAGGGATTCTATCATCTTGGACTCTACTCTCAGGAAGAGCCGAGAATTCGGCGGTTCCAAAATCCGTAGGAGTTTCAATAGTCGCGCGAGTTGGCTGTTTTTCAAAAGAATTTGGTTGCTGTTTTGTCCCAAAAAATCCTCCAAAAGACATATGTTTATACCCGCCCATTGGTTGCGCCTGAGAAATGGATTGCGCTTCTTCTTTTTGGTGAATCACCACAGGGCCTTGATTTTCAGACGGCATAGATATGGATGCTGGCTTTGTCTCTGGTAATTCTTTTTTCTCTTCCATATTTAAGCTCGATGTTGGCGCCGGCGGAGCATAAGAAGACAAAGCGTCCTTCCCGTCCTTCTCTGCTCCTAAAATACGAATCGGCGCCTGGACCGGAGAAGAGGCGACTCCCTTTAGGTCAAGCGTTTCTGGGGAAGGATTTTTAAGCACAACACGCTCTTGAGTCGGCTGGAGTTGCTCAACATCAGATTCCTTTATCCCACCAAGTTTATGTTGAAGATAGTTTGCGTCAATCTCGCGACGAAGGGGAGCAAATATTTTTTGTTCAAGTTGCTGATAAATATCTAAAGCAATTCGATTATCAATACCGAGCTCATTAGCAATTTCTTTATAAAGATCTTGGAGATGAATAAACCCAAGAAAAACCCCGCGCACAAATTGACGCAACACACGAGAACGAGATTCGTTGAGATGTTGTTCTTTCTCAATAGCATCAAGCGTCTCAATTACTAAATCGGAGACCATGACCTCCCGTAAAGATACGGGGATGCCCGACCATCGCTCCAATAAATTTTCCTGCGGGACAATTTTCATTGTTTTTATTAATATTACGGGCTTGTCTTTCCACCACCTCCTCCACCAGAAGAAGTGCCACCGCCACCAGCAGGAGCGCCGCCGCCTCCGCCACCAGCAGGAGCGCCGCCGCCTCCGCCACCAGGAGAGGCGCCACCACCAGGGGGTCCTCCATATGCAGAAGCGGCAACTCCATCTACTATGGTGTTTTTTATTTGTTTTGCAAGACGACCATGCATAGGATCACCTGTCGACTCTAATGCTTCTATAACTTTTGAATAGTTTCCACTTGTTTTTGCATCTTTCAGCATTTGATCCAAACCACCAGTAAATTGTTTAACTTGATCAGCTTGAGTAACTAATTGATTCACGTAATCATACATGGAGTTGCCCTCAAGAGATCCATATACTCTGTAAAATTTCTTCCCCGAAGGATCTTTAATAATTTCTTGAGAAAGCATGCCTACATATTCTTTTTCAGCATCGGTCATGGTTGATGGATCTTTCCCATAAACACTCTTACCAACTTTTCTCCAATCATCGTCTTTGAATCCTTTCGTAAATTTGTCTTTTGCGTCTTGAAGTTTTTTGCGCGCAGTATTTATTTTTGCCAGATCTCCACCCTTAAGCGCCTCATCAAGCTCCGCGAGCGCCTCAATTGCTTCTGCTGATTTTCCAAGAGCTTTTTCAATATTCCCAAATTCTTTTCTTTTCCCAAATCGCTCAAACCGCTCCTTTGTTTTCGCTATAGCTTGCTCTCCTCCTAGGCGACGCACCGTTTCTTCATTAAGTCCTCCATCCTTTTCAGCAAGCATTGCAACGACTACATCTTTTTCCGACCCAGTAAGTGTGCCGGCTATTGCCTGCAACCTCTTTTTGTCATAGTTTTTATACTTTTCCTGATAATGATTGTATCGCTGAGTAGCATCAGCACGTTCGGCAGCAGCACCAACGGCAACCCCTCCACGAGCAAATCTCCCCACGGTATTCCCATATGCCCAACGAAGCGCCGCATTTTTAATCTCAACTTGACCCGCTTTTCTCCCAGCCGCTTCCAACGGTCGCGCGGCTTGTCTTCCAATTGCCGTTCCGGTTCGTTTAGCAATTCCAAGAGTCCTTGTTTTCGCCCATCCACCCATCTTCGTCGCCGCGCCCATCGCAAGAGCGGTGCCCCCAAATCCCATTGATTGTGCAACCTTCATCCCTCCTATTAGCATCCCGACAGCCAGAATAGACCCCATAATGTCTCTAAACTTTACGTTTCCAAGATCAGCGACTTCTCCATTAGGAGCGGTGGCAACTTGCTCTGCGCTATTTTTATACGTTTCAGCACCAGTAGTAAGAAAAATAAGTGCAATCCATACAAAAAGAAGTACAGCGGGAGCATACAAAACCCAATGTATAAATTTTTCCCACCATTTTTTCCACTGCCCCTGTGTATGAGGAAATATCCACAACAACCAAGCCAAAGGAGCAAGAACCAAAAGAAAGGCTAGATAAAAATATCTCAAAAAGAGAGTCGCCCCAAATCCAATTAATACAAGCGCTATCAAAAACCCCATGATAATAGAAGCGACAATTGATGTTATTTCCACAACCTCATTCGCAATCACAGAATCATCCTCTTGTTCTGTGGAAGTTGCGACCACGAAACCAGCACTTATTGCAGGATATTTAAAATTGTCCGTAAGACGCGCAGCTGCCTGTCCAGATATAGAAGTGCTCCCAGGAGTCTCCCCAACAATTGAGGCAAGAAAGAAATTGGAAAACACATCAGAAACCCGAATGAACGATACTCCGATTATCAAACTGAAATTTACTAAAAGCGCAGCAACTATAAGTTTCCAGAGGATAGATTGGGCAACATACCCTTTGTATCTCAAGATAGTTGCAATGGCAATAATTACAATCCCTAGAACAAATCCCAAATTTGCGAAATCGCGAAATACCGTCCAACCCACATATACAAAACTCTCAGTACGAGTAGCATCAACCACAAGTGTTTGGTTTATAGAGAGCACCCACGCCACAAAAACACCTGCTAGTTTTATAAGTTGGCCAACAAGAAACTGCCAAATATTGAGAATCGTTTTTATGAAGAAACTTATCGTCTTGACCCCAATATCAATAAGGGCGGCATGTGCGCTTGGAGCAAAAACAAAAAATAGAAACAAGGGAAGGACAACCCCAACAATACTTAAAAATCTTTTGTTTTTTACGATCCAATCTCTCATATAAATTTTACTGACTAGCACGAGAAATCTGAAAGCGCTTCATAAATCGCTTCAAGCGCAATTTCCAATTCTCCCTGCGAACCCGCTTTGAACTGTTCTGACCCTGCAAAAATAGGCTTATACTTATTTACAAACGCCCCGTATGCATTAATAACTGCGATAACCGCCGTATCATCGGAATAATCCAGCCCCGAAATCGTTGCTAACGATGTTTGGGCCTCGCTTTTTGCTTGATCAAATGTCTGCTTAAAAATAGAAATTGTCTGATATAACTCGGAGATAGTATATTCGGATACCCTCGTTCCATCGTCCACCTCTATAATCGCATCTGGACACGACTGATTAAACCCCTCAATACGAACAATATTTGCGTTCACGAGAGGATCGAGAATGTTGTCTATGTAGTAAATAGTGTCTTCATATCCTTGCTTTGCGTCGGCGACTTCTTGTCGATTTCTCGCTTCAGTAATCCCACGTAATTCCGGAGGCAGGTCTCCGTCGTCCACAGTCACATTACCAGCGTTACTGCTACGCGACCCACTAATTCCTTTTTCAAAAATTTTTGCTATCAAAACATTCGCGATAGCCGCAACCGCGCTTTGTACATTTGAGGCATATTCAAAATTAGCTCCTACAGCATCGGCGAGCGCGCTTGCCAACGAGGTTCCCGGAGTAATAACTTCCCACTGCGTACAATTTTTTTGCACATAATCATCAACACACGTTTGAACATCGCTTGCCCCCGAACATTCCTGTTCTCCAAGAGTTTTTACGCTTGGATCGCTACAGATTTTATCGTCGTTATATCCCTGCGAAGCAATCGCCTGTGTTTGTCTTCTTTCTTTTTCTTCTTCTTTTGTTCTAATAAATTCATCTTCAAGCATCAGCGAAATCCAATATGGATTTACGCTTGGAGAAAACGCAGTGTCCCACGAAATCCACCCTCCTCGTTCTATAAAATTCGCCGTATACGCAATATTACGCTTAAAATCTTCAAACTGGCAATCGAAAGGAAGGCGCGAATAATTCGTGCTGTAATATTGGGAAAGCCCCTGTATTCGCACGTCCAGATATGACCCAAGTTGCGCAGAGAGAGGAGAACACAAATCTATCGCTCCGCTCGTAAGGTCATTCACGTATTGTTGCGCCTCATTGAACGCTATTTCTGTGGCCATGTCTTGAAGAAAATCTTTCCAGTCAGAAATATATCGCGACTGCCCGCTTGAGTCGCCCGCTATCTCGGCGATAATCATATCCTGCATTTTTTGAATCACAAGAGCGACGACAAGGTCGCGATACTTTTGTTCTAATTTATCCCAATAATATCGCAAGCTATCATACACCTCCTTAATGATCCCCCAAATATCCGCGATGACAGTTGTAGGCCATCCAGCATGCACCTGCCTTGGAGGAAAAACAATAAGCGAAAGAGGTCCCGCAATGATTGAAACGGTAAGTATAAAAAGGGCAATTTTTTCAAGTACTATTCGTTTCATATGTTAAAAGTTATATGTTTTTGTGACATCTTTAAAAAGCCCATCAATTTCATCCAATTGAGTATAGATTCTGGGAACGACATCTTTTACCGCGATATATGCGCGAAGCGGGTCTTCGTCGCCTTTTACAAGAGCGTCAAACACCGTAAACATATTTATAAACATCGCAAGAGACATTTTATGAAATTCTTTGAGAGGAAGTGGGACTGCCAACCGTTGCAACCCCGCAATTCCCTCCTCAATATCATCCGCAAGAATTGACAAGTCGGAAACATCTCCCGCTTCAACATCGGAAAGAATGTCGGCAAATTTATCAGCATCGTCTCCAATAAACCCGCCCGCCTGCGTAACAATAATCGTATATTGCTGGCCATACGCACGAATCGCTTGAGGCGACTGATCTTGAGAAACAATAATATCTTTATCGGAAACATTCGCGACAAAAACGGGAGCATTTTGCGAGAGCGACTCAATGACTTCGTCAACGTTAAAATCTTCAGATTCTAGAAGCGCGGTAAAATCTCCCCCGATCCCAGAAGGAGGAAGAGTGGTTCCGATAGTCGTTAAAAACTGAGACGAAAGGTTGTCGGCCAGCTTTTCGGTAAGATTGGTTTGTGTGTTGGCGATAAGATTCTGCACGTTGGTATCCGTGGCTCCTTGCGAAGCAACGCGAGAAAGCGCATCTTGCAAAGATCCACCGGAAGCATCGTGAGGGCTTGCTTGAGAAGACGGCTGAGAATCTCTAACGCCCAAAAACACCCACGCGCCAAAAAACAGCACAACAATCGCCACAAACGCAATAAACGGTATGTGTCCGTGCTTCATCCTTCCTATTATAGTACATAACAATCAATGAAAACAACGAAGAATGTGTATAATATCGACAACATCAGTTTGAGCGGGACGATCGGAAAAATGGATACCGGAATTAGAGAGTGCCGTAGTTGCTTTTTCTCGATCCAATCCGCTCTCTATGAGATTATTCAAAATTGTTTTTCGTGGTTGTTTGAATAAGGCACGGACGAATGCGTAGTATGAGGGCGCGTTTATATTTTCCGTTTTTAATATGTCGTTTATTTCTAACACAAGGACAGCCGAGTCAACTTTTGGAGGAGGAGAAAAGCTTCCAGCGGGAATCGTGCGTAATATTTTCGGACGCGCCCAAGCTTGCGTGCAAGCGGCAAGAAGATTCATCTTCCCCTTTTGGGCGCAAACTCGTTGCGCCACTTCTTTTTGGATAGTAAGCACAACACGTTCGGGCTTGTGTTCCATTTCTCCCACAATACGAAGTAAATGGCCGGTAATATAATAAGGAATGTTGCCGGCAATAGAATAGTGGTTAGTGGATAGAGATAAGCCACTTGTGAGAGTGGGGAGGACTTTAAGAGCGTCCCCCTCAATCATAAAAGAGGCGTGAGAGGTAAGAGATGGGAAATGAGAAGTTAAAAATTGAAATTTTTCTATAAGAGCTTGGGCTAATGTGGGGTCTTTCTCTATGGCGATAACCTTAGCTCCCGCGACAAGAAGGTGCTCGGTGAGTTCTCCATGCCCAGGACCTATTTCAATAACTACATCGCCCCGTTTAATCTCAAGAGCGCCCACAATGTCGTGTAGCGCTTTTTTGTCTTTAAGAAAATGCTGACCAAGTTTTTGACCCATAACTTTGCTAGTGGCTAATAGCAAATTGCTCATAGCAAATGGTTTTATCCCTCTATCTTTGCCATTTGCCATTTACTCTTTGCTATTTGCTCATATTAGTCATACTCAATGTATCGCTCTTCGTCGTTAAGCGCCATGTCCCCCACAAACTCAATCCTGTCGCCAGGGAGCTCACTCAAAAAACGAGACGGCGTCCCCCAAAAACTAAGCGCAAGCTCCTTACGAGCCCTAGTCATAGCAACATACATTAATCGGCGTTCTTCTTCCACGTCTTCAAGAGAAAACAACGACCGTTGATGAGGCAAAAGCCCCTCATTAACTCCCACAACAAACACCACATCAAACTCAAGTCCTTTAGCTAGATGGATTGTCATCATATTCGCCCCAGTAATATCTTCTCTCCGCTTTTTCTTTTGCGCGCCACGCGCGTCAAATGGATGAGCAAGCAAAACTTTTTCCAAAAAATTTTCCAACAAAGAAAACTCCGAAGAAAATCTTGCGAGTTCCTGAATGTTTTCAACGCGTTCCTGATAGTTAAGAAATTCTTTTTCAAGCCGTTCAAGATAGTCGGTTTTTTTGAGAATATGTTCTATGAGGGCGTGGGGCGCTTTTTCCTGTTGGAGAAGAAGCATCTCAAGCACAATCGCGCCCTGACGCTTCCCAAATATCTTTTCAATGCGCTGGGCGCTTACCTTGTCCTTGGGATTGTTAACATACCGAAGCATCGCAATAATATCTTTTACTTCTTTTCGCTCATAAAACGTTACGGCCCCAAATAGATTGTAAGGAATCGCGTGCTCCAGAAACATTTGCTCTAGCGCGCGGCTCTGCGCGTTCGTGCGATATAAAATTCCAACGCTTTGTCCTCGCTCAAGAGCTTGTTGCGTTGCCATAGCAACATAAGCCGCTTCTTCGTATTCGCTGTGATGTTCCACCACCCCCACGGGTTTTCCGTCGTCGTTTTCTGTCCAAAGCTCCTTTGTTTTCTGGAGCGTGTTCTGCGCAATCAGGGCAGAAGAAGAAATAATAATATTTTTTGTTGAACGATAATTCTGCTCCAAGAACACGACTCGCGCCGAAGGCCAGTCGCGCTCAAAATTCAAAAAATTTCTAAAGTCGGAAAAGCGAAATCGATAAATCGCTTGTTGATCATCTCCCACCACATTTACGTTCTGATGTTTTGCGGCAAGCAATTTCACAAGCATATACTGAGATGTATTCACATCTTGATATTCATCAACAAGAATGTAGTCATAACGCGACTGATAACGCGCCCGAAGAGCGTCAGAGGTTTTTAAAAGATGCACCACTTTGGTGATAAGATCGTCAAAATCAAACGCATTCTGTTCGCGAAGTTCCGCTTCATACGCACAATAGAGACGCCATGTATCCTCGCCATCTTTGCGCAAAACCACATCCTCCTCTTGCAACAATTCGTTCTTGATACGAGAAATTTCTTTTAATATTTTTATTGCGCTTGCTTTTTTTGAACGGGCATCTCCCTGGGGGAAAAGATATTTTGCCAACCGTAACGAATCATCGTCGTCATAAATGGAAAATCGTGAAGTTCTCCCCAGTATATGAGCGTGCGTACGCAAAAGATACGCCCCAAAAGAATGAAACGTCCCCACAAAGGGCTCCTTTTTCCCTTTTAGAGCGCCCGCGCCAAGCGCTTCACGAACCCGCCGTTTCATCTCGTCCGCGGCCTTATTGGTAAACGTAATTGCCAAAATACGCTCGGGAGCAATTCCTTGTTTTATAAGAAACGCCAAGCGCGCGGTGAGTGTTTTTGTTTTACCAGAACCCGCGCCAGCGACAATAAGCAGGGGACCCTCCCCCGCTTTTACTGCCTCAATTTGTTTTTCGTTAAGAACATCAAACATAGTTATCCAAATAAAAACGCCACAAACAGAGAGGCAACACAGCCCACTCCTACAATATATAAAACTCTCTCCGAATATTTTTCTCGTGAAACAAAATAATACAACAAGGGAGCAAACACATAAGACGCCACCGACATGTATATATTTCCTTTTCCGAATAACAGAGGAGTCGCCACAATCAACAGGGCGAGAAAAGTGCCTAATGTATGTTGAGCGGCGCGAACTCCGATAAGCGCCGGCAATGTAGAAATACCCCCCGCAATATCTCCCGAAGCATCAGGAATATCTTTAAGCGAAACAAGAATCATCATACACGCGGTTCCATACCCATAATATAAAAGAGGGATGTCAAAAAATGTTTTTCCCGGAAAGGCGGTAAAAAAACCCGCCAATGCAAACGCGAGAAACGCGAACACAATCAAAAATATGTTTATGCCAAAAAATCTTTTAAAACGCAGGGGTGGCGCGCTATATAAGAACGCGCAAACAAGAGAGGCCATGACCGCGACGAAAAGAACCGCGCTGATTATCAATGCCCCCACAAGAGAAAGCAGGGCGCACCCCGCGGCTATCCAAAAAACGCTCCGACGTGAAATTTGTTTTTGAGGGAGTGGTCGTAGGGGGTGCGCGATTTTATCTATTGCAATGTCAAATGCATCGTCAAAAAACGCGACCGCACCATAAAAAAGAAGCGCGACAAGCAATATATTCACCAGCGCAAAAATATTAAGCACGTGGAAAGAAAATGGGACTCCTAAAAGAACCACCCCCACAACCACACCAGAGAGCGTCGCGACAAAAAAATCAAACCCCTTGCGAAGCCGCGCGTTCTTGAGAAGAGGAAAAAACAATTGAGGGAAGCGCGCCCATAACACAGCCCCAGCGCTCAAAACAAAAAACGGAAATAATACCGAGCTGATCGCAAGATCAATCCACTGATTTAGGGAAAGAAGAGAAGGGGCATCGAAATATCCAACCCCCACCAAAAGAGAAGTTGCGCGATTGTAAAATAAATCAAACAAAAACGCTTTTTCATACAACCGTCCCGCCCCCTGGAAAAGAGCGAGAATGCTGGGGATAGCTCCCGCACAAAGCAACAAAACATAGGAAACGAGAAGGGCGAAAATCGTTCTTAAAATTTTCATGCGAGAAGAAAGCACATAAACCAAAAACGCCGCCCCCACAACAGACCCAACCACCTCCAAACGAAGGAAAATGCTCAAAGAGGTATCAAAAAGAAATGATGGGAATATGCTCCAAAACCCTTCCAACCCATAAAAAGAGAGGTAGCTTGCCGCAGAGCGCGCATCAAGCCCAAAGAGCGAAGAGAGTGGGACTGGAAAAAGCATCGCAGGAGAAAGCAAAACTAAAAGCTTAAGAGGAAGTACAACGTTTTTTGAACCAGAAAAAAAAGCGATTAAAACGGAAGAAAAAAGAAATACCGTCCCAAACCAAAGCGCATAATGCAAAAACGACGTAGCCGGTAAAAGTCCTCCTTCAATCCCCAACCCAAAGACGCCCTCAATCACCCAGCGTAAAAAAACGACGAACAAAAAAATTCCAACCCAGCCCCAAAAAGGAATTCTAATCCGACTTACTATGCGTTCTATATATGAAACAAGGATGGGCATATCGTCATCGTTGGTAAAACAAGACATCAACCAAACTTACTCTCCGAGAAGTATACCCCAAAGACACAATATACCAAACGTCCCCTTTTTCACGTTAGATGCTTGCTTCTCTGGTACGATACGAAAACGCCTCCGCCACGCAATCGCGATCAACCACTGACTTTCCTTCTATGTCGGCTATTGTTTGAGCGACTTTTAATACTTTGAAATATCCCCTAGTGGTAATATGCGCCTTATCAAGCATTGTGTCGGCAAGTTGCTGTGCATCTTGATCAAGACGCACAAGCGCCTCAACCTGTTTTGAAGAAAGTTGCGCGTTCCAACACGCTAAAGATTGAGCAGACAAGCACCGCTGATGTTGGATGCCCCGCGCGCGCATGACGCGCTCCCGAATAGCTCGCGACTCTTCATAATCAGGAGATTTTTTAAGATCTTGCGAAGTAATTCTTCCCACCCACAACTGCATATCGATACGATCCAAAAGAGGACCCGAGAGTTTCTTTTGGTACCGAAGAATTTCGTACGCGCTACACCGACACTCTTTTTCTAAATCCTGATAGTATCCGCAAGGACATGGGTTGGACGCAGCAACCAGCATAAATCCGGCGGGAAAAAGAAGAGTCCCTCGAGCGCGAGAGACGGTAACTACTCCATGTTCAAGAGGTTGACGGAGCGCTTCTAGAACATCTCGGTGAAATTCCGGCAATTCATCTAAAAACAGCACCCCGCGATGAGCAAGGCTAATTTCTCCTGGCTTTGGATATTGTCCTCCTCCAACGATGGAAACGAGTGAAGCGCTATGATGGGGCGCTCGGAAAGGACGGGAGGAAATAAATGGTTGATGAGCAAGAAGTCCAGCGACGCTGTACACATGAGTTGCCTCAAGCGCCTCTTCTCGAGTAATGGGCGGAAGAATGGAGAGGATAGACCGAGCGAGCATCGTTTTTCCGGTGCCGGGAGGACCAAAAAGAAAGAGATTATGATTGCCCGCCGCGGCGATCATAAGCGCACGCTTTGCCGATTGCTGTCCTTTAATTTCAGAGATGTCTGTTTCATACAACTGATCGCCAGGTTTAAAATCAACAACAACCAAGGGCGAAAGCGTCTCTCTTTTTTCAAGGTGAGCGATAAGCGCCGAAAGATGCTCAACGGCAAAAATAGAAACCCCGTTCACCAGCGCCGCCTCTTTCGCGTTCCCCAAGGGAATATAAATTTCCTCAAATCCAGAATCTCGGGCCATCTGACAAGCCGAAAGCACTCCGGGAACGGAACGAAGCGACCCATCGAGCGCGAGCTCGCCCAAAAACACGCATCGCTGAGAAGGAAAAGAAGCGATTTGCCCAGAAGCGATAAGATACCCCAGCGCGATTGCCACATCATATCCCGACCCCTGTTTTTTGACATCGGCAGGAGCGAGATTGACTGTTATTTTTCTATTCTCGCGAGTGGGAGGTTTTATGCCACAATTTTTCAACGCCGAAGAAACGCGCTCTTTTGCTTCAGAGATCGCTTTGTCGGCAAGACCAACAATAGTAAACGAAGAAAGGCCGACGTTAATATCAACCTCAACCTCAACAAGACGAGACGCGATTCCTTCAAGTTCGGCAGAAAATGTTTTTGCAAGAACTCCCTTCATACACATAAAACATTCAGCAGCTCCAAAGAGCTGCTGAATGTTTCCTATGCTGATATGTTTTGTTCTTTTAAATAATCCGGATGAAATTCAATATATGGATTCACCTCAAGAACGTCGGGGGGGATTTCTTTCCCCGTCGCCTGACACATACCATACGTTCCCTTTTCTATCCGCAGAAGAGCCGCCTCCACTTTAGAAAGTCGCCCTCGTAAGTCATGCGCTTGAGCTTGCTGGTTATAATATCCAGTAGCTTCATCGGTCTCGTCTTCTGGACCCGGCTCATCTCCCATGTTTGGCTGTGCGCCAAGTCGTTTTATTTCTTCTTCGAGCTTCTCTCGCTCTAAAGAAAGACGACGCCCAAAGATCTCAATTTGTTCTGGTGAAAGATGCGACATATGTTATTGCGTTTGCGTTGGTACGAGTCGATTTATGATATCAACCATTTGGTTGTATGATGTCCCCATTACGACATATACCCCCTGACCGATCGAAACAAATCCATACTCAAAAACATTTCCCGTCTTCGCGTCAAAGGACATAAACCGCACCGGAACTCCGGCAACTTGTCCATCGTTGAACTTCGCATTTGCGGGCACCGTGAGAGAAGAAACAAACAGGTTCGTTAATTCTTGAGGATTTGCCTCTACAACGCTTCGAAGCTTTGAGGATGCTTGCTCAATCGTCGTTTGGTCGGAAAGTTTAAGAATAACTCCAAATTTTGACCCTCCGACTTTATCTCCATAGAGCCACGCCGTCACATCTTTATCAAACAAGCTTGGCGCGGAGACAGAAAGCGACGGAAGAAGAATAGAGAGTAACTGATCCGAGGCAACTGGACTTGAGGAAGCGTCCACCATAGCAATGTCTAAAATAGCTCCGCTTACAAGTCCTCCTCCTTGAGCAGAAAGCGCCCCAAGAGCCAATTTTAATTCCGCCGATGAAAATTCAGAGAGAACAACCTGACCCGAAACATCAGGGCTTGAGAGAAGCGAGACGTGTGTAAACGAAGGAATTTCTTCCTCCACCTCCTGTTGAGTGCTTGTTGCAACGGGCTCTTGTTCGGGAAGCGCCACAGGAAAACCGCTATTTTCCGCTGGTACCGTAAGATCAACTTGAGGCGTTTTTCCCAAAGAAGACACCAAATAATACACTCCATATCCAACCCCGACCGCAAGCACAAAAATCAAGATGGTAAGCAGAATAACTTTTACGCTCATCTTTTTTTTAGGAGGTTGCTGATCAAAATCCTGAGAAACATCGGGCCCCGTGGATTGATTGAATTGAGGGGGCGCGGAAGGTTGTGGCTGTTGAGAAACCGGTCCTGCTCCAAATGGCGCGGGCGAAGGAGGGGCGGGA
>Ga0210057_1001255_pt1 | contig 39169 bp, 43 predicted proteins | sample CryGeyCG2114_010_2_FD_183968 | JGI IMG/M metagenome (GOLD analysis project Ga0210057, IMG submission 183968) | Groundwater microbial communities from aquifer - Crystal Geyser CG10_big_fil_rev_8/21/14_0.10 (SPAdes) (version 2) | ecosystem: Environmental > Aquatic > Deep subsurface > Groundwater ... | reverse complement strand
CCGCCACAATCATTTTGGGTTTTTCGGCTTTGGCAATACGGTAAACTTCATCCATATCAATCCGACCAGTTTTGGGATCAACGCCATATTGAATAAAATTATATAGGCGACCAGAAAAATTAACCCTATGACCATGGGACAGATGTCCGCCATGATCAAGTCTCAGTCCTAACACCTTGTCTCCCGGCTCTAAGAAGGCCATATAGACCGCCGCATTGGCCGGTGAGCCAGACAAAGGCTGGACGTTAACATGAGGCGCCGCAAATAACTCCTTAGCGCGACTAATCGCCAAGTCTTCCATTTTGTCTATAACTTCATTGCCACCATAATAGCGCTTACCGCTATAGCCTTCGCTATATTTGTTAGCCAAAACTGTGGCCATAGCCTCCAGCACCGCCGGAGAAACATAGTTCTCGGAAGCAATTAATTCCAATTCTTCATCTTGGCGGAGAGCCTCTTCTGCGACTATCTTCCAGGCCTCCGGATCTTGGTTTTTGAGAAAATTATATTGGAGCATATATAAATATAATAATGGAGTTAACGGCTTTTGTCAAAGCCAGGGTAAAATCACAAAAAAGCCACAATATATAGTTATTTTAGCCAATCCTATTGACAAAACTATACAAAAGTGGTATAATTAACCTGTTAGAATAAAAGACCTTTGACAAGTATCATGGCTAATTTATTTCTCAATTAAGGGCTTAATCCACTTCAGCCTTTAATTGAGAAATAAATAAAAAATAAACTAAATAAACAAACGCCATGAAAAATATATTAAGTATTTTGGTCATTATGACCATAGCATTATTCGTAAATAACACAGCCTTTGCACAATATCCAGACGATGTTTACGGCTCGTCATCAAGAATAAAAAACACTCAGGTATACGTTGGCGACCCCAACACCACTGAGATTCAGAAAAAAATAGACTTGATAGATGCCGAAATATTGAAACTGGAAAATAAGAAAGAAGCTGAATTAAAATCCTTAGAAAAGTCTTTTAAGGCCAGTCAGACTAAAAAGAAAGATAAGGAAAATAAAAAAGCTCCCAAAGAAGTAAAGAAGAATAAATATAGTCTAGTCGACCAAATTAATTCTTCTAATAATTCTGAAACTGATGTTTCTGTTACTCCAACTACTAATACAGTAGTGGAAGTTCCCAGCCCAGCCAGTGACTATGAAGCCTCTAAACAGGCTATTGTAGCTAAGTATAATGGGTTAATTGATAGGTATAACCAGGACAAGAAAAATCTAATAGAACTAATGGTTAACTCTAAAGGTAACTATATCGCTGCAAACACCAATCCTTACGGAGCCACTATGATATGGGCTAACGTTAACGGTGGTAATAATAACAATTCAACCACCACTAACAACAACATCAATAGTAGCGTACAAACAACCGTCCTCTGCCTGAGAAATCTGTCAGAAAATTGGTCAATTGAAATTACCGAGGGTGAATTCAAGGGGGCTAAATTATGGGCCAGAAAAGGAGCATTAATAGCAAGTTCATTTTACTGTCCAGTTCCTATAGGCAACTACACCATAAAATATATTGCCTACAAAAACGGTGGAGACAAAGGAATAAATTTTCAGAAGAATGTATCAATTTATCCTGGAAAACCAACCATCGACTTTATCCCATAACAACTGGGATAAAAACAAAAAAGCACTCAAGTAAAATTGAGTGCTTTTTTTTTTGCAAAAAATAAGTTTTAGATAGGAGTTGGTCCGCCACCAGTAAATGATAAATGAGTAAAGACAAAAGCGGTAATAGCATAAGCTGCCAAGACAATCACTAAACCAATAATACCATTTTTGATTCTTGACTGAGCCTTCTCCACTTGTTCCTCGCTGCCGCCAGCTGTCATCCATTGATAACCACCCATGACTAGAAGAACCAGGAAAATAATGCCCAACAAGCCCAAAGCCATCCGAATAATTATAGCTACAATTTCACCTACACTGAAGCTGGTATTAAATCCAGCTTTATTGGTTAAAGCACTGGTCTGATCAATGGTGGTGCTAGAATTAGTCAAAAGACCAGCATGGCAAGGGTTGAGAAAAGCGAAGGCTATAATCAGAAGGATGGAGAACGAAGCAATTTTTTTTAAAATATTCATAATCGTTGATGATTATTTATTATAAGACATAGCTAGAAATAAAGGCCCAAATAGCATAAGCCGAGAGAGTCAAAACTAAACCGATAACCGCTGTCTTGATTCTGTCTTGAGCTTTGCTAACATCTTCTTCATTGCCCCCAGCCATCATCCATTTGAAACCGCCCAGCACAATCAACACCACAAAGACCACACCCAGCAAACTTAAAGCAGCTGAGATAACAATACCCACAATTGAAGATAGGGTAGTGGGGCTGGCTTCGGCATAGGGTCCGGAAGAACCAGAACCAGCGCTATGTAAACGATCGAGAGGGGAAGAACTGGCCGCAAACACAAAGTAAGGCAGCACCAATAAAAACACCAAGGAAATTAAAATAGAAATTTGTTGAATGATCTTTTTCATATTTTTATATTATTTGAAAAATTTTAAATGGCCCCGATCTGACCACCGGGCATTAAAACATTGATAATGAAATAACTCAAAGCATAAGCTCCCATCACAATAACTAAACCAATTAAAGACTCCCGGATAATATCCTTGGACTTAGTCACCTTCTGTTCATCGCTACCAGCAATCATCCAGATGAAACCAGCATAAACTATCAAAACTATAAAGATCACACCCAGTAAAGACAACAGAGCGGTAATAGCCGTGCTGATAATTTGTTCTGGAGTTACCGCCCCGGAATTAACCGTGATATTAAACCCGGCATTCCAAGCCGATGGAGCGAGACGATCTTGATTGGAATAAACGTCACCGGTATTTACTCGAAAAGCATTACTTAAATTAGCCGCTTGTAGCACTCCCAAAGGAGCAATTAAAAAAAACAGAGCCATAATTAAACCGATTGCTTTGTAGAAAATCTTGGACATATAATAAACTAGGGGTGTAAAGTTTGATTAGAAAAAACACTAGTGACGAAGAAAGTAATAGCGTAGGCCGCAATCACGATCACTAAGCCAATAATAGAATCGAAGATTATATCCTTAGCTTGATCGACATTTTTCTCATTACCGCGAGCCGTCATCCAAGTGATACCACCATAAATCATCAGCAACAAGAAAATTACTCCCAAGAAAGATAGGGCCGCTGTTAAAATGGAACTGATACCGCCCTCCAAAGTCATGCCAGCGCCAAACAAACGCTGATCATAATGACCAGTTTGCCTGGCAGTAGTGTCGAGACCCGTACTAGAAGCAAAACTATAAGCCAACACTGACTTAGCCAACAATAAAACGACCAGAGATGAAACTAGCGCTGTTAATTTTTTTATATATTTCTTGATCATAAAAATATTTTAACTCTATTGTGGAGTAGGAGGATTATCATTAGGAGCCGGCAAAGCGGTAGTCTCCGTTAATTGACGACCGATGAAGGCGGTAATAGCATAGGCTGACAGAACAATTATCAAACCAATAACCGCTGAAAGCAAAATACTCTTAGCCTGTTCCGTTTTCTTTTCATTGCCTGAAGCAGTCATCCACAGGAAACCAGCATAAATAATCAAAATCATCAGTACTACGCCCACAAAAGAAATGATGGAACCAACAATTTGACCGATTTTAGTAGACAGAAACTGGCCGGGATTGGCGTCAACCGCCGCTGTATTAAATGGGGCCTGGAGTTTACCGGCCTTAATGGTAGCATCTAGCCCATAGCTGCTAGTAGCAGCACTAACTGACAAAGCTTGGTTTAAAATGAAGAATAAAGTTAGAAATATTAACAAAGAAACTAAAGAAAAAACAATTTTATTAATCGATTGCTTCATATTTATAATTAGATAAAATTATTAACACGCGCTCTCACCACTCCCTTGGGCAGAAGTTTAACTTCTGTCCAAGGGAGTGGCTCCATTTGAAAAAATGGAGACACACTTTTCCAAAATCGATTTCTGGAAAATAAGCACGATTATTAATTTCCTGTTGCATTAACGAGTTGATTCAAGATGAAAGAAGCAATGCCCCAAGAAGCTAAGACGATGACTAAACCTATAACACCGGCACCCATCAATTTTTTAGCCTCCTCAACTTTCTCTTCATTACCAGCAGCAGTCATCCATTTGAAACCACCTAACAAAACAATAACGACAGCAATAATACCCAAAAACATCATAGCGGTATTAATAATACTGGCAGTGATTATTCTCGGGTCTCTACTACCCAATTGAATAGTATCATTAATTTCTGTAAAACCAATATCTAACTTGGCTGCCTGGGCGCTTAAACTAAACAATAAAATACCGCCCACAGACAAAATAGCAAACGATAACACATTTTTCATAATTTTTTTATTCATAATTCACCACCTTTCTAGTTTTAATTTTTAATTATTAACATCTAAATATTAACATAGTTTTAAAATAAACACAATTATGTTAGACTAAATCTATATGTTCCAGTCGCCAAAATTAAAATTTAATACCATTATTTGGGTCCTATTTTATATCTTAATTTTTGCCTTACTTTTAAAGCATTCCTACTCTTATTTAGACCCTGATTTTGGATGGCATCTTAAAACTGGGGAGGAAATCATTAATACTGGACAGGTGCCCCACATCAACCAGACTGACTACACTCTCGCCGGGCAAACCTGGGTGGATCACGAATGGCTGACTAATGCCACCATCTATTGGGTTTTTATCAACTGGGGTTACCTAGCTATTAACATTATCTTTGCCCTTATCCCGCTTTTAACTTTAATCCTGCTCAATCAATTTACTATCAAAGAGTATACTAAGGAAAAAACTAATATCTGGCTCTTTATCTTAATAGATCTAATGGGACTAATGGCCTTCATTCCGCACTTTGGTGTCCGGATGCAGGAAATTACTTTTTTTTGTACCTTACTCCTCTCTCTAATATTATATTATTACAATAAGAACAAAAATTGGAAGGTTTTATTATGGCTTCTACCCCTATTTTATTTCTGGGCCAATGCTCATGGCGGATTTTTAATTGGCTGGATAATTCTATTACTATTTTGGCTAGCTAAAGTGACCGAATATTTACTCCACCGATTTCTCCCCTGGAAATTTATCGACTTTAAAAATCTTTTAACCCGAGCTCAAATCAGAAACTACATTTTAGTTTCTCTGGCTGGGCTAACCACCACTTTTCTAATACCTTATGGCCTAAAACTATATAAATTCTTTGGCACCTATACCAATACCTTTTATTTCAACCATATTTTAGAATGGTTTCCGCAATGGAATTATCCTTATGTCTACTGGCAATGTCTTTATATCTGTTTAATAATCTCAATCCTATTAATCGACTGGTATTATATTTTTAAAAAGGACCCCGAACACAAATTAAATATTTGGCAATCAGGCATTGTCTTAGGGTTTGTTATTTTGGCTACCAAATCTCGGCGGCATTTTCCTTTATTGTTTATTATCTCCGCTCCCTGGTTTTTAGCTTTCATCACTAATTTTTTAGAAATTAAACCGGTCAGTTTTAAATACTTTAGGCAACAATCAATTAATATCATTATTAAAATCTTTTTACTCTTATGTCTGACTGTTGTCCCTTTAAATATTTTATTAACCACTAATTTTGTTAATGACCCCTTCAAGAGTTTCTGCGAAAATTCTTATTTATCCCGTAAAAAGAGTTTATTATTTCCTTGCCAGGCAATTAATATAATCAAGACTAACCCCCAATATAACCAGCTAAAATTATTTAATAATTTTAGCTGGGGCGGTTTTTTAATCTGGATTTGGCCCGAAAAACAACTCTTTATCGATGGCCGCTTACCCCAAGCTAATTATGAAGGGCGCTCGCTTCTCGAAGAATATTGGGACTTTTTTAAAACTAACCAAAGCGAATCACTTTTAGAAAAACATCAAATTAAAATGGTACTTTTATACGAAGATACTAATCTGACTAAACTTAGTTGGTGGGAAAAAAACTTTCTCTTTATGAATGAAGCTGAATTTAATCAAAAAAATACTTTAAAGGAATATCTGACCAATAGTCCGAAATGGAAATTAATTTATGCCGATAATATTGCCGCAGTTTATATTAAAAAGTAACTCCAAAAAAATAATGTGGCAGTTATTTTTATGGTCGATAATTTTAGGGTGGTGTTTTTTTTCCCATTCAGACCATCTATTTAATGCCGACGAGGGAGTTATTTTAGATGGTGCCTGGAATTTATTTAATGGAAGACAATTATATTCTGACTTTCTTGAAATTATAACCCCCGGAAGCTTCTATTTGCTTTTATTTATTTGGAAAATTTTTGGTGTTACATTTTGGTCAGCTAAAATTGTCTCCGTTTTACTCCTGTTTTTTTCGGCGGTTGGAATTTATTTTATTGCTCAAAAAATAACCAAAAATAATCTAAATTTTCTAGCCCCAGTATTTTTTTGTCTAGTAAACTCAAGGTGGGCAATAATCAATCATAATTTTTACAGCTTACCATTCGCTATTTGGGCAATCTACTTTTTACTATTAGGACTAGATAATAATAAAATAAAAAATTTTATATTCAGTGGTTTATTGAGTGGAGTAACTATTTTGTTTTTACAAACCAGGGGGATAGCTGTTGGGGCGGCTATTTTTTTGTTTTTGTTATATTTTAATAAGCTAAAAATGGCTTTAATCTATTTTATTCTAACCATAATTCCTTTATTCGTGCTCTTGCTCTGGCCAATTCAAATTATAATAGATGATTTAGTATTATTTCCTTTTAATAATTATGGTGCAGCTAATAAAGTTCCACTTACTTTTTTATTAATAATAATTATAATATTTAGTCTAATAATCTATTTTTTTCATAAAGAAAAAAATTCTAAACTATCATTATTATTCACGACTCAAATTTTTCTTCTGCTAACTACAATTTCTCGACCAGATTATTATCATCTAATAATTGCCCTGGCCCCGACCATGGCTTTGCTCGGAATAATAATAGATAGAATTAAAAATAAAAATAAATCTATTTATTATAAATTTACTAATTATTGTCTAATTGCTATGATCACCTCGCTCCTAATAGCACCAGCATTAGATAGTTTTTTCTTTCAACTTAAACCATTTTATTCTGCCAGCCAAGAGATATTTATTTTTATAGAAAAAAACTGTCCGGGAAAATATATCTATGCTGGACCTTTTTGGCCTAGTATCTATTTTGAGAGCCGAAAATTAAATGCCACGCCCTACCCCTGGTTAATCACCAGTTTCAACACCCCCGAACAATTTTTAAACGCTCAAAAAAATTTCAAAGATAATAATCCGAGTTGTGCTATTCTAATTTATCCGAAATCACTGGAAAACTTTAAACACAACCCCAACAATCTAGTAGAAAATTATATTCGGAATAATTATCATCTGATTTATTTTGAAACAAATATTTATATTTATAAGCAATAGTCGTTTTGGTATAATTTATAAGATTTATGATCAAAAATAAAATCAAAATTATCCTAGGATTTATTTTTTTAGTGACCATTAGCTTATTTGCTCTAAAATATTTTTTTCTTTTAAATTATTATACTAATCACTCTGAGGCCTATAGATATTTCTCTAATAATTTTATTATATATCTCCTTCTGGTTGGCAGCTTAATTCTAATTAGTATAATTTATATTTTACTCGATAAGAAATTAAGCCAAAGCCCACCTCGCCTAGCTATAATTTTAACGGGTCTAATTATTTTATCAGCGATTTTAATTTTAGTTTTTCCCATTGGTGCTTCTGATATTTTTTTGTATTTAATCCAGGCCAGAACCTGGGCTCTTCATGGCCTAAATCCATATACTAATAATTATTTACAATTAATAACTGATGCTTTTTACCCTGGGCTAAAAGATAATTATTGGGCCGGACAAACCAGCTCTTATGGACCGCTCTTTATTCTAATTACTGGCGGTCTATCATTTATTTTTAAGAATAATTTTTTAGCTAGTATTTTAGGATTAAAAATATTCTTCGCCAGTATCCATCTGGTTAACGCTGGGCTAATTGGCAAAACTTTAGGTAAGCGCTTTGCTTGGCTCTATGCCTTTAATCCCCTAATTCTATTTGAATTTTTAATTAATGGTCACAATGAAGTCTTACTAATCTTTTTCTGTCTCCTCTCCTTTTATTGGTTATGGTTTAAAATTCCTAATCTAAAAAATAGTTTACTGGCTATTTTTTTCTTAACCCTGGGAGTATTAATTAAATTTACACCAATAATAATTTTACCCTTTTGGGGATTAGCTTTATTTTGGCGGCTTAAAGATAGACCGAGTAAAAAATTATTTCTGATACTATCACCCCTCCTCATCTTGAGCACTGGATTTTTAATTTATTTGCCTTTCTGGCAGGGGATAAAAACTTTAATTGATCCCATCAGCAATCAAATGCATTTTTTTAGCTACTTATTATCCTCCCCCATTATTGCTCTCTCTTACAATTTGTTTATGACCCTAAAACTAGATAATTCTTGGTACTTAGCCACATTAACTGGACGATCTCTATTTCTGGCATTTTTTATGCTTCTGATTGGGAGAATTATTTGGACTGGAAAAAAACTAAATATCAAAAAGATTTTAAACTATAGCATCTTAATCATGATAATTTTTTATGCCAGTTTCTTTCCTTGGCTCATGCCTTGGTATTTTACATTTTTATTGCTATTATTGCTAATAGGTTATTATCTAAATAAAGACCAAAAATATTTGACGGCCTTTTATGCTATTACCTTTTTAGAAATAACCTATTATCTTATTCTGCGTTAATATGGATTATCGTGATTTTCAAAGATTAAACTCCAAAAAGAATGAGCATTTCTGGTATAAAGCCCGGCGCTTGTTAGTTACCAATTTACTGCAATCTACTCTAAAAAATAAAAATGAAGAGCGCCAAATTATTGAACTTGGTTGTGGCACCGGGGTCCAACTGCCACTTCTCAGCCAATATGGCACAGTAACCGGACTAGACATTGTGCCCGAAAGCATTGCTATAATAAAAATGGCTGGTTTGTCCGGTCGAGTTTTTGATATCGAAAACGAAAGCCTGAAAAATAATAGTGCAGAGGTTGTCGCCTGTTTTGATGTTTTAGAACACCTCGAACATGACGAGGCTGCTCTGAAAAAAATCGCTCGAGCTCTCAAGACTCAAGGCGTTTTTCTCTTTAGTGTCCCGGCGGCACCTTGGTTATTTGGTCCGCACGACCAGGCCGCTAGTCATTTTAGGCGCTATAGTAAAAAGGAGATCAAACGAAAAATTAACAATAGTGGTTTAGAGCTCAAAACTATCAACTACTGGAACGCCTGGTTATTCCCGATTATTGTGCCATTGAGGTTAATAAAAAGAGTTATTAGCTCTCGGGCTAATTCTGACACCAAACCGCTGCCCTCATTTTTAAATAATATTCTATACCAAATATTGGCAGCCGAAACCAAGCTCGGGCTTAAACTCCCTTGGGGGTTAAGTCTCTATGGTACTGCCTATAAAAAATAATATGAAAGTAGAATTTTGTTTGCCAGTCTATAATGAAGAAAAAATTTTAGCTGAGAGTTGTCAGAAGTTATATAATTTTCTGCTAAATCAGAATTTTAACTTTAGCTGGCAGATAGTAATCGTTATTAATGGCTCTTCGGATCAGTCACCCCTTATTGCCCAAAAATTAAGCCTAGAATTTACCGAGAAGATAAATTTTGAAAACATCATTGAGCTGGGCCGAGGTCAAGCCCTCAAACGCTATTGGCTAAAAAGCTCGGCGGATATTTTAGTTTTTATGGATATCGATCTAGCGGTTTCACTCGAAGCTATACCAAAATTAATTGAACCAATCTTAAACCAAGAATATCAATTAGTAGTGGGATCCCGTCTTTTGTCCAGTTCCCAAATAAAAAGATCCTTTATCCGTGAACTAAGCTCCCAAACCTATAACTTCCTGTCTCGCCGATTATTAGGACACCATCTCTCTGACATGCAATGTGGCTTCAAGGCCATTACTAAGTCAGCTTTTATCACCATTGCCCCTTATCTCCAAGACCCTAATTGGTTCTTTGACACCGAGATGATTATTATTAGTTTGGCAGCTGGTTATAAGGCCAAAGAGATCCCGGTTAACTGGCAGGAGAACCGCTATGATCGTCGTAAGAGCAAGGTCAAGCTCCTGCGCGACTCCAACCGAATGTTTAGGAACTTAATTAGGCTAAGGCGACGATTACCAAACATTTCTCAAGCTATAAAAAATACTAACTAAAAACGACCCCATTGGAGTCGTTTTTTATATATCTATAAAGGTAATTATTTAGGTAGATACTTACTAAAGTTCTTTTGCTCCTCTACTCGCTTCTTGATCATTGGAATTTTCTTAAACTGCTTGAATAGAATAATCAACCAAATGGCCAGCTCTATCGCCCATAATAAGAACCAGAAATGAGAGGAGAAGAATGGCACTTCTTCGTAGATAAAGAATTCTAAGAAGGCTACCAGGATAACATTAGTCAAAAAGAAGCTAAATAAACTTTGGCGCAATTTAGCGTATAAGTCTTTTTTCTTCTTCAAAAAAAATAAAATAGCCGCTCCCACCAGGAGAATAATAGCAAAAATTAATAATCCAGTTTTAGCCCGACCGGACAAAGGAATGTAGTAATAGTTAAACCAAAAATGCCAAGTTAATAAATCTCCCATATTTTTAAGTTAATTTTTTAAATACTAAGCCATAATGGAACTTTCCTGGATTAAACTCCAATTCTAATTCCAAATTCATTTTGCTTAAAGCCGCCTTGAGCTTGGCCGCTTTAATGTGTTGCTCTTGGGCCGGACCAACAGGATGTTCTTCGGCCCACTCCACAACAATCAATTTACCGCCCGGTTTTATCATTCTAATGCTTTCCCGCAACATGTCAATACTGCTTTTAGCTTGATATAAGGTGTTAATTAACAGAGCCGCATCTAATTGTCCGGCTTCAATTTTGGTGGCCCCAAAAAGTTCCAAATTACTCCAAATAGTTTCTATTTGATTTAAGTTTTCCAGCCGAGCCCGACGAGAAATTTCATCTAAAGCACTCTTGATAATATCAACTGCATAAACTTTGCCTTTTTTGCCAACCAAATGAGCTAGCGGAAAAACAAAAAAACCAAAATTACCGCAACCTAAATCAGCTACCTGTAAATTATCCTGCTGGGGGATTTTTTGTAAAATCAACTCAATATTTAATAAATTGTTTTTAGTAATCATATTTTTATTCCACTAATATTTGTCGAGTTATAGTTTGTTCTCGACTATATTTTTTTTTAGCTTTGACTACAATCATATTAACACCTTTTTTTAAAATAATAGTTTGAAAAAAACCCCCGCTCTTATCAATCAGAACTACTTGACCATTAATAGAGACTTCACTTTCCGGCTCAGTCTCTCCGACGATATTCATGCTCAGTTCTTTCTGGACTAGATTGCCGGCAGGCTGAATGATTAACAGATTGGGAGCGGCCGTAATCTTCTTGAGATAAATTCCCAAATAAAGAAAAAAAGTAATAATAGCTAAAACTATTAGACCATTACGAAAAACTTTAGGAAAAATTACCAGTCTATGTCTTTTGATAACTTTCTTGGAAAAAACATCAATATCTCCACTTTGATAAACCCGACGCTCTTTAATAAAATTTTTGACTATATTCTTGTAATCCAGCCCCAATAAATTAACATACTTTTTCAAAAAAATTTTACCATAAATCCCCCCGGGGAGTAGGCCATAGTCCTCCTCTTCTAGGGCACGCACATATTCCGGCTTGACTTTTAGCCGGTTAGAGACATCGACCACGCTCCAATTTTTTTGTAAACGAGTAGATCGTAACTGGTCTCCAATGCTTTTGTATTCTGACAATACTGGGCGGGCGGTAAAAACTGACATATATTGATTATTGAAGTTAACAGACCGAAGTATTAAAAGGGCGATGGGAGGGTCCAAGACCAACCTGATAATTTAGTCGACAACTATAATTCTCCGGCTGGAGCACTACCCGCTTGTTGGCGGGAACCGCCGACGATTGGGGAGCGACGCTGTCTCCCAACCACTTCAACCCAAGAGCAGACATGGAAAACTGGATAATCATATAACTACAAAAAACGATTATTAATCCGATTACTGCCCCAATAACTATTTGCTTGCCTTTATCCACTGATTTAGAATTACCAGCTGAAATCAAAAACATAAAACCACCAATCACAAACATGAGTAAAGCTAAAGAACCCACGATTCCTAAAATAAAATGAGCGACATTAACCATCAACTGGACACCATCATTTAAGGTATAATTGCCACAACGACCAGTCTGAGTCGGGTCACAACCACCACCAGATTCTGGCGGTAAAATACCAGCCGCTGAAGCGAGATAAGGCAAAAACCCTAAAACGACCAAAAAGACAATGGCTAATAATAATATATTGTTGTTAATATTTTTCATAAAAATAAATTATTGACTCAAGGTTTGTTGAATCCGGCCAGCGGCTAACCCCATAGCCTCAGGGATCTTAGTTTCATCTTTAATAGTACTATCAATCATATCGGCCATGGCCTCTTCGGCGGCGAGAGCATTGTAACCATGATACCAACTCTTAGCCGTTAGAACTTGATCAACAAAAACACCAATCTCGGGATCATCTATTTGATCCTTAATTAAAGCTCTAAGGGCTGTTGGTTTTTTAACAGTCGCTAAATAAGCTTTAGCCTGTTCTGGCCTGGCCATATATTGGACAAAGTCCCAGGCTTCATTAGTATACTGGCTTTTTTTAGAAACAACATTTAACCAATAATTAGCAAAGTTAATATCCGCCGCAGCTCCTTCAATTTGAGGTAATTTGGCTGTGCCAAAATTTAATTTTGGCGCTCGAGTCTTGATGGTCGGCAAATGATAAGCATAGCCAAACATAAAAGCGAGGTTGCCACTAACGAAAGAGTCGACTGAACTATTTAAATCATTATTCCAAGAATAAACTTCTTTGGCTGGATTAGAAAAATCAGTGTAAAAACGCAGTGCCGAATATCCTGGATTGTAACCATTATCTTTGGCCCCAGCGGGAATTGTCTGGAAAGAAACTGAACCATTACTAGTCATCTGTGCTCCGTTTTGCATCATTAAAACCGACAAGAGGTCGTTATATCTTTCGATGTTGCGACTGCCACCGAGGGCCACACCGGATTGAATAATATTTCCCTTCAAATCTTGTTTGGTCAAACGCTTAACCGTCTGTTGAAATTCTCGATTCCAATATTTCGGAATGTCCGTCACGCCCGCATTGTTAAGCAGGTCTCGGTTGTAATACATCACTAAAGTATCGAGCGACATTGGCAAACCATAAAGCTTGTTATCAATAATCACATCGTCATAGACCACGTCGACAAAAGAATCTTTAACATTTTTTGGAGTTGGACTCTGAGTAATTCTAGTTTCTGGCACAATCTGTTTTTGGATAGTTCCCTGAACCACCGGATAGACCATCGGGATTTTAGCTGGCGCTGCCACTAATTTACTCTGGTATTTTATCATCCAAGTATTATTAATCGAAAAAATATCTGGACCACGATCTTCAGCAAAGGCATTTAAGAGTTCTGACTCGTATTCATTATACCGAAACTTGCGGTAATTAATGGTAATAAAAGGGTGCAACACTTTATAACTTTCAATAATCGGAGTTAAATCGGAAGAGTTATCCCAAACTCCCCAGATGGTTAAAGTTACCGGTTTCATAGCGCTTTGAATCGTTTGCGCACTTTGTTTGCAGCCAAAACCAGAGGTTAAAATAAAAAAGAAAAGCAAAAAGAGAGAAATAATTTTTTTGTTCATATTAGTAAAAATAAGCTAGTTCTATTATAACAAAAAAATCTTTGATAGACAATAAAAAAAGCCGCAGTTTTACCATGGCCTAAAATTGAAAATATTTTATAAAAACTAGCGGTTAGTCTTAATGTCGTCTAACTTAACACTTAATAGTTGAGAAATACCATCAGCTTGCATGGTAACGCCATATAAAACACTGGCTTTCCGCATAGAAGCTCGATTATGAGTAATAACAATAAATTGAGTTTTATTAGATAAATCATCTAGAATCTTAGCTAAACGCTCCGAATTAGCCTCATCGAGAGCGGCATCAACTTCGTCTAAAACCACAAACGGTGAAGGGTTGGCGCTGATAATCGCACTAATTAAGGCGATAGCAGTTAAAGCTCTCTCGCCTCCAGAAAGCATTGAAACCGACTTAATCTTCTTGCCCGGAGGAGTGGCCTCAATTTCAATCCCAGCCAAACCAGTGGCATTATGCTTCTTTAGGAACTTAATCTTATTTTGATTATTATAATCTAATTGTTTTTGGTTCAAGATAATAGTCTTTTCATCCTCCTCGCCCACCTCAGCCTCAGATTTCTTGTCATCTTTAGATTCTTCGTCGCCGGTTATCACTTTAACAATTCGAGCGGAACCACCGTTAAATAAAATTTTGAAATATTCCGTGAATTTTTCGGAGATAATCTTAAATTCCGCATCAAATCTTTCCTTAATAGTCAAGTCTAACTCATATATTATCTTTTCCAAAGATTTGATGGCTTCATTTAAATCACTAGTTTGAGTAAATAAAAAATCATAACGCTCCTTGGTGCTTTCATACTCCTTAGCAATTTCCGGATCAATCCCACCAATCATTTCCAATTGACGTTTCAAGCGTTCAATTTCAGACTCAGCTTGAGACAAATCAACCACAACTTCCGGCCGCTTGCTTCTAATCGCCACTAAATCTAATTCATTGGCCCGAATATTATTTTCCAAATCTTCCAGTTTAGTTTCTTGCCGGGCCGCACTGACCTTTAAATCATTTAACTCACCACCCAAACCATTAACCTCATATTGCAAGCCAGAAATAGTCTTTTGCAGATTTAAAAGGTGATCGTGCTTGCTTTGTTGTTCGGAATTAAACTGATCAATTTTGGCGCGTAAGGCTGTGATTTCTGGACGGAGTAAATTAATGCGGTTAACAATAAAAGATTTTTCCGTGGCCACACTAGCCTCGCCTATCTCGAGCGCATTGCCGCTCAACCAATTTTTCTTGAGAGCTATTTCCAGGTCTTCCAGCCTAGTTTCATATTTAGCAAAACTGATTCTGATCTCATTCAATTGGTTGTTGATAGTATTAACCTGATTTTGCCAGTGTTGTAGCTCCTTTTGCCGGTTAAAAATATTATCTCGCTCAACTTCCACCCGTTGGTTTAAACCATCAAGTTCTTCTCGGGCGACCTTAATTCGATCATTAAAAGTCTTGACCTTATTTTCCAATTCAGCTTTTTGTTTCTCCACGCCCTTGGTATCCCCACTCAACTGACTTTGAGATAATTTTTGCGTAATACCGGATAATTCTTTTTCGGCCTGGCGTTTTTTATCAGTGAGCAAGCGGGCCAATTGTTCTTTGGCCGAAGTGGCTAAATTCAATTCATTAATCTTAGTACTTAGAGCCTCTCGGTCTAAGGCTAAAGATTCTAACTTAGCCTGAATCTGACTCAGTTCGGTTTGACCCTTGGCCCCAGTGGAGAGCTCTAGAATCGCTTTAATATCGGCCCTAATCTCATTTAAGGCAGCTTTAATATTGATCAAGTCCGATTCTTTTTCGGCTAATTCTAATTTATCTAAAGAAGTTTTTAATTGTTCATTAATCTGACTGATTTCGCTGTCGCCAACTTCTAGGCTAACCGCCCGCAAAGCTTTATTCTCCTCGGCAATCTTAGTGGTCAAAACTTCACGTTCTAAAATTAATTGAGCAGCTTTACTTTTATTAGCACTGACAAAATTTTGGATCTCGGCCAACTCTTCTTCGGCCACTACAATTTCTTTAGTCAGTTCTTGTTTTTTATTATTCAAAAACGACAAATCGAATTGACCGGATGATTCCAATTTCATTTCCAGCCAGGCGTTAACCTTAGCTAATTCTTTTTCGGCACTATCTCGCTCTGATTGTAATTCCGACAAAGCCTTTCTCTTGGTCTCCAGATCGGCTGAGCTATTAGTCCGATTTTTACCGGACTCAATCTCAGCTTGTAATTTGTTAATCTGTTCCAGCAAACCAGCCTTAGTTTTTTCCAGTTCTTTCGGGTCGCTGTTTTCCGGCATTTCCGCTTTCATCCGTAACCAATTTTCTAGACGGCTTTGTTGGCGGGACAGAGCCTCTTCTTCGTCTCGCTTGCGGCCTAATGATTGATGCAGTTCGTTAAAGTCATCGCCAATCGCTGGTTGACTTTCGATTTGGCTGAGTTCAGAATTTAATGAAGTTAATTTATCTTCCTTGGCAATTTTATTTTTTTCCAGTTCTAAGTAGCGATTATTAATCTCATTTAAACGATCATTCAATTCATGCCAGTTATAGCCATAATAACTATTCCGCCAAGTGCTAAGAGCCATTTCCATTTCTTCGCGCTTTTTTAATTTATCTACCTGGCGAGTCAAACTCTTAAGACGGGGTTCAATTTCATTTAATAGTATTTCAACTTGATTTAAATTCTCATAACTACCCTGCAATTTATTGAGAGCAATATCTCGCTTAATCTGATATTGTTTGACGCCAGTCGCTTCATCAAAAAAATCTTTGCGCTCCGACAAACTAGTATTCAAAAAGCCTTCCACCAGACCCTGGCCGATAACACTATAGGTTTTTTGACCAAAATTAGCTTTAGCCAGGAGCATCTGAATGTCAGTTAGACGAGCCCGAGAATTATTAATCAAATATTCACTTTCGCCATCTCGAAAGAGGCGGCGAGTAATTACAATTTCGGCCTGAGACAACAAAACATCAATATGATTTTCCGGACCAGCTTCTTCGCCTTCAACTACTGGTTTCTTTTTTCTTTGGGTGTCAGCATTATTTAAATAAAGAGAAACTTCCGCCATACCCAAACGACTTTTCTGATCGGAACCAGAAAAGATCACGTCATCGCTCTTTTTACCCCGCAAGGTTTTGATACTCTGCTCGCCCAGCGCCCAGCGCACCGCATCGGCGGTGTTAGACTTACCGGAACCATTAGGGCCAACAATCGCAGTTAATCCCCGCCGGGTACCATCAATAATACCAGGAAAAACTAAGGAGTTTTTATTGGCAAAAGATTTGAAACCCTGAATTTCTAACTTCTCTAGATACATAAGCTAACAAAGTAAAGAGCCCGGTGACGGGCCATTGGATTTTTTTATTTTATAACTAATTGTGTTATAGTTATAATATAATTTATTTTTTTAAAAAAGTAAAATAAAATGATTATCTCGATCAGCGGCGCCCAGGGCTCCGGCAAATCAACTCTGGCTAAAAAGTTAGCGGAAAAGTTAGGCTATCCCCGCTATTATATGGGAGGCCTACGGCGAGAAACGGCCCTCAAGCGAGGGCTAACTTTGGCTGAGTATAATAAGTTGGGCGAAAATGACCCCCAAATCGATCGGGAAGTAGACGAATATCAACGAGAATTGGGTAAAACTCAAGATAATTTTATCATCGAAGGTCGCACCTCCTGGTATTTCATTCCCCACTCCCTCAAAATCTATATAGATACCAATGAAGAAATCGGGGCCCAAAGAATTTGGCTAGAAATGGAAAAAGATGGTGCCAGAAAAAATGAAGATAGTAATATCAACAACTGGCAGGACGTTCTAACCAGTATGCGCCACCGACTCCAAAGTGATATCGAGCGTTACCAGAAATATTATAATATTGACGTCCATGACAAAAACCATTATGATTATTATCTAGACACCACTAATCTGACTCCAGAGGAAACGCTAGAAAAGGTTTATAATTTCATTAAATCTCATATTGACAAGAGCTAATTTTACTTATATTATAAGGAAAGTTACCTAAACTAATAATATATTAAGCTACTAACGCTGTTTTATGGGCGTTTTAGCGCTTTATTTAAATAATATGGCCGAAACCAAAAAAGACCAAGCGATCGACTTGAAGCCAGGCATGACTGTCCGGGTTCACCAAAAGATTAAAGAATTAAATACCAAAGGGGAAGAAAAAGAAAGAATCCAATACTTTGAAGGTATTATCATTGCCCACAAACATGGCAAGGAGAAAGCTGCGACTATTACTGTTCGTAAATCTTCTGATGGTATTGGCGTAGAAAAGATCTTCCCTATCAACCTACCAAGCATTACCAAAATTGAAGTAAAGAAGATCGCGGAAGTGAAGCGGGCTAAATTATATTTCTTGAAAGATAATAAATATAAGAAGAAGTTGAAAGAGAAGGTCGTTAAATCCGTTAAATAATGTTTCAGGGCGAGTGGCGAAATTGGTAGACGCACAAGCTTGAGGGGCTTGCAGCTTAACCGCTGTGGAGGTTCAAATCCTCTCTCGCCCACAAGCATCGAGGGCACATAGCTCAGCTGGTTAGAGCACCTCGTTTACACCGAGGGGGTCCAGGGTTCGAATCCTTGTGTGCCCACACAAACATTTAAACAGGCTTAGGCCTGTTTTTTGTTGAAAAAATAACAGTAAAGAGATATAATGAAAAGAGTTATAATGAAATGTATTCAAATAATTATCCCTAATAATTAATTAAAATTATGAAAAAGAAAGGTGCTTTTACTCTACTCGAAATTTTATTAGTCGTTGCCGCGATCGCCATTTTGGGCGGAATCGTTATCTTTGCCATTAATCCCACTCGCCAATTGGCCGCCACTCGAAACGCCCAGCGCGCCATGGATGTTAATGCTATTTATAAGGCTGCCTATCAATATATAATTGACCATAGTGTTTTACCGGCCGAGGTTAGCTCTACTCCGATTGAAATTTGCCGTAGTGGCGCCAGTAATTGCGTTGGTCTAGCCGACCTATCAGTTCTGACTAATAGTGGGCTTTATTTACCCTCTATTCCCACAGACCCTAACTCTCCTACTCCTAATGGCTCCGGCTACATGATCTGCCGGGCAGATTCAGGACGTCCGGTTGTTTATTCTCCTTTAGCCGAACTAGACAGAGAAATAACCAGCGGTGAAGCTTGCCCTAATCCAGCTCAACTTCGCGACAATCATCGGTTGGCCGATATTAGAATTATTGAAGATGCTATGTCTAACATGTATACCGCTAATGGTTTTTACTTTTCCAATTCATTTAGTTCTATTTCTTTCTTTATTTCTTCTTTAGTCGGCGGAAGTTCACGGGGTGGCACTAATTGTTCTACGGTAACGAGCGAGCCGACTAGTCATGTTGGCAGTGTCTACGGATCAAATATCCCTTGCCCGACTCAAAGCAATTGGTGCCTGAAAGTACCAACAGATCCCAATAATGCGGCTGAATCAAGTGGTGTGGCCTATGACAGCGGTACGGTTTATTTGAGAAATATTCCATTGAATAATTATCTACCTGTTGGCACCTGGACTACGGGCTGGTCACCTTATAAAATTTTTGTCTTTAATAATTTTGATGGCAGTGGCCGAGATTATTTTCGAATTAGATATCGTCTCGAAAGCTCGGCCATACACGAACAGCAAAGTGATCATTTTATAAATGGCGCCCCAGCTAACTGTCATTATGATGGCGAAGCTATCACTACCAATCTTATTGTTTGCGATTAGCTTTAATTAACAGCAAAATATCAGAAAAATAGACCAAATTGGTCTATTTTTTTATCAATATTGACTAAAACAACTGATTATTATAATATAAACGGTCAACTACCAACGGCTCTTTAAAACCAGGGGAATTAGACTAATGCTTGTCTTGGCTTAAACTAAACCAAAACAATTATTAGCCTAATCAGTATTAACCCCCAAAAAAATTATCCAGATGGAAAAAAGCAAAATATTTATTATCGCCGAAAAAGACTTAGCCAGAAACATCGCGGCCATCATTGACCAATTAATACCTCACATTGAGTTATTTGAAATTTATGATTACAAAGAAACTTTAAAGTTTTTGTATAACAATTATTTTGTCACACTAATTATGACCGAATTTTTTTATAAAAAGTTAATCGTTAGTCTCGGAGCTACCGATATCAAAAAAACCATTGTCATTACAGATAATGATAAGTTCATTGAAGAGTGTGAAAAAGAGGAGATCAAAACTGTCAAAAGAGACAATCTCGAAATCGGTTTCAAAAATCTCTTAGGAGGCAAAAAGCCAAAAGAAAAAAAGTAGCAACCAATGCTATCCCAAAAACACCATTAACCAGATGGTGTTTTTTATTTTTAAGCTCTAAAATTAGCCCCTCCTTGTATTTCCTCAAATTAATGGTATGATATAATTAATTGACAATATTATTAATTAACATCAATAATTATGGGTAATTTTAATCGAGGCGAGAGATTAGGGGGCGGCGGCAAGAGATTTGGCGGCGACCGTGGTTTTGGTGGTGGCCGAGACCGAGATCGCGGTGAAAGACCAACTATGCACAGAGCTATTTGCGCCGAATGTGGTAACTCCTGCGAAGTCCCTTTTAAACCAACTGGCGATAAACCAGTTTTCTGCAGCAATTGTTTTGGTAAAAAAGAAGGCGGTAACAATAATCATTTTGATCGTCGAGATTCTGGCCGCGACTCCGGTCGTCCTAGTTTTGGTGACAAGAAAATGTTTGAAGCGGTTTGTGATAAATGTCACAAGACTTGTGAAGTTCCTTTCAGACCAACTGGCGACAAACCAGTTTTCTGCAGCGACTGTTTTGGCAAAGGTGAAAAAGGTGGTAGCAATACTGCTCCTGTTAACTCTGACCAATACAAGAAACAATTTGAAATGTTAAACACTAAGCTGGATAATATTTTGAGAATGATCTCACCTAAGACTGTTAGTGAGAAGATGGTTAAGGAAGATAAACCGGTGGTAAAAGAAGCTCCAAAGGCAGTTGTCAAAAAAGCTGTTGCTCCAAAAAAAGTAGCTGCCCCTAAGAAAGTGGTTAAGAAGAAGAAGAAAAAATAAATTGAAATTGATACACCAAAAAACAGGCCATTAGCCTGTTTTTTGTTATTTTGCTATAATTAATCACAGAAAAATAAACTATAATTACATGCCTTCCTTCATTAGCCAAAGCAGTCGAGAGACAACTAAATTAGGTGAGTCCCTGGCCCATGATTTTGTCGGGGGTGAAGTTTTAGCTTTGATAGGCGACTTAGGTGCGGGCAAAACTTGCCTGAGCCAAGGCATTGCCAAGGGACTGGGAATCAAAAAGATTATCAGCAGCCCCACCTTTGTAGTTATGAAAGTCTATAACCTGAAAGATAAACCAGGAATAAAAAAGTTTTGTCACATCGACGCCTACCGCCTCAACTCAGCCGAAGATTTGGTTGCCATTGGTGCCCTCGACTATCTTAATCGAGCTGATACCGTCACCGTGGTTGAATGGGCCGAGAAGATTAAAGACATTTGGCCCAAAGATACAATTCTGATTGACATCAAACATCAAACTGAAAATAGCCGAAAAATAAATATCAAAAAAGGTAAAATAAAAAAGGGCTGATTAACGATCGACCCTTTTTGAGTTTTAGTTCAAACTAGTACTATCATATAGGAGTTCTGACTGAGAATCCATAAAATCTACGCCTCCCTCGACTATGGCTTGCAAATCAGAAATCTCTCGGATTAAAATTATGGGACTGTCGTCCTCATCGAGAGCAGCAACGTTAGTAAAGCGTTGGCAGAGTTTGAAGATAAAATAATATTTCTTACGAAATTATTGGGGATTTTTTAGACAATTAACCAGAAAGAAGAATTCATCTTCCGGGAGATTGCTAGTAATGGCACTGGCAAACTCATTAAAAACTGTCAGAGACATTTCCGATAAAAACAGGCAATTGTCACAAAAACAATAAGCCACGGAATCCTCATTTTGAAACGGAGCTTCAATTCCCCGGATCAACATTTTTAGATCTATCTCCATATTTAAGAGGTTTAAGGTGCTGAAATAGATATAACAATAATAATCATTATTGCCAATAATAAAAGGAACCGTTTTTGGTTCCTTTTTTAGAACAATCTATTTTATTAATCTTCTTCGCTAGGAATTGGTTTAATCCTGACATTGTTTTGCTCCCCATTACAAAAGGGGCAAACTCCGGTCTCGAAATAATGGCCCAAGAAAGTTTTAGGTTTCTCCCCTAAAGTCTTATAAGCTAAAAGCTCATAAAGACCTCGGGCATCCTCTTCATTAAGACCAAAAGTGGTACCACAGCCCTGGCAAAAGACTCTAATAACAGCGCCTGGCTCTAGCGGCAGATTTAGTTTTTTTACAGGCACATCGTGCTCGTAGGTGGCGTGGATTTTACCAATTTCACCCAATAAAGACTTTTTTTTCTCTCGATTCATTACTCTTACTTTTTTGGTTTTTATTATTTTTATTTTATCTTAGCATTATGTTCGCTGATCTGTCGGCGCATCACATCGATAATTTCTTTCACAAAAACTGGGATTAAATCAGCATCTCGTTCGGGGACATAATCATCCTCTCGATTACTGAAACTGAAAATTGCATCACCCAAATACTTACCACCTCGAGCCATCTTTTGACTAATATCTAAATTCTTTTCTTCCTTAGTTTTTTTGGTAATATCAATGGCAATATCAAAAGTGTGACCCTGACGGACAACGGTAAAGATGCCATCAACGCCACAATAATCCGCGTTACTACCCAGGGCGCTAGAAAACTTTACATCCTTGTCTTCAACTTTCAATCTAGCTACTAGGGCTTTTTTCATGTCAGCTATAAAAGGACGATCTGGCCCGCCAGGTTGGGACTTCTTAACACAGTCAAACATTTCAGCTGGACTCAAAATTGGATTATGTTTATTCTGCAAAAATTCCGAAGCCGCCTTGTCATTTATCTCTTCATACTTAGCTCGACTGCGAGCCTTAATCTCCTTAAGACTAAGGTGCAGGCCCTCGGCTTTGATAGCTTCTCGAGCTAAGGCTTCAGTGGCCAACTCCTGGTATTTTCTTTCATCCATCTCACCCAAGAGCTCTCGCTCTAAGGCGACACCTGATTGTTCAACGGCAGTTTCAATTGAAGCAAATCGACCAAATCCCATATAATTATTTTTTATTATTTTTTAACATCTTAATCAATAGCCAGGCCACGACAGCCACTATTAAAACATCAGCTAAATTGAAAACGGTAAAATAACGACAGGAGAGATAGTCAATGACATAGCCATACTGAGTTCTGTCTATAAAGTTAGATATAGCACCAAGAAGCAATATTGTCAAGGGCAAAAAAAGACTTATTTTCAATTTTTTGGCTAACAATAGATAAAAAGTATAGAAAAAGATAACTAGAATAATGACCCCGGTTAGTATTAAGAGCAATTTACCGCCCAAAGGTAAAGAAAAGGCGATATAATAGTTCGGGGTAAAATCAAATTGTAACCAAGATCCCAAAAGATTGATTGGCATCTCCCAGCTACCACCAATCGCCCGTGACTTCAAAAACCGATCAGCAACAAAAAACATAGCCGCCAAAAGGAAAGCTATGTTTTGTATCGAAATCTTTTTTTTCATTTTAATTACTCCGCCTGAAGTTCAGTCTTGCAAGCCACACAAGAGCTAGCAGTTGGTCGAGCCTGAAGACGTTTGGCACTAATTGGCTTTTGACAATATTTACAAATTCCATAAGTACCTTTTTCAATCCTCTTCAAAGCACTCTCAATATCTTCCAAGGAATCTTCCAAAACTTTTTCAGTTACAATATTAGCCGAATATTCACTAATTTCCTGGGCATTTTCATCTGGTTTATCACCATACTCCGGGAAAGCAGTTGTCCGATTGTCGGTTTCATGCGAATCTTTGCGAGCTAAATCAGTCAAATCTTTCATTATTTGATCTTTTTTAATCAACAAATCGGTCTTAATTTTTCTTAAAGCAGTAGCATTAAAAGCACTATTTTTTAGGTTATTTTCTCCCATATTTTTGATTTTCGCCTATTTTAGGTTTATCTATTAACTTATTATATAGGGCTAGTATAGCTTATAATAAACCCTTTGACAAGGGTAGAGATATTTGCTAAGATTTTTTTTAGTTATGTAAGATAATACATTTATCAGATTTTTTTACATCACTTTTTTATTTTGGAGTGGTAGCTCAGCTGGTTAGAGCGCCGCCCTGTCACGGCGGAGGTCGCGGGTTCGATCCCCGTCCGCTCCGCACTCCAAGATAATGCGGGTATCGTATAGTGGCTATTATGCGACCTTGCCAAGGTCGAGAGAGGGGTTCAATTCCCCTTACCCGCTCAGATAAAAAACAGTCTAGAAATAGACTGTTTTTTATTTACTATGCATGTGGGGTTATAAATTCAACGCACTTCTCATTTTCAAAAACATTTCGAAAAAGAATAATTTTAATTTCATACCACTAAAATACCCGCCCCAAGAGAATTGATGCTGTATTAGCCACTAAAGACACAACCAATGCTTCCGAAAATTTTAATTTAAATAACTGATTATAAATAATTGTCTCTACCAGAATAACCAAAAGTTCTCCCCCAATCATATATACACCCCTATTTGAAATAATGGCCGGCAGAACGAACCAGAGGTAGGGTAAGGTTAAGGCCGAAGTTATAAAGCTAATCAAAATAATTTTAGGGAATTTTTCATGGTAGCATTTTTTAATGAGCATTAAGAACGGAATTGTATTTATTTAATCACAGACCCAATCGGGTGTCAAATTTGACTTCTCATTTATTTATTGTTATACCAAAAGAACATCAAAGCTCTTTTATTATGAAAGAATGTCACCCCAACATCCAGAGACTTATAAACGCTGGCTGGCTAAAAAACAATAAAAAGAACGACTATTATATTTTTCTAGAAAAAGATGGCGTAGTAGCAAAAGTCGCTATCGCTACTGGCAAAATCGTTTCAGAAGAAAAAATAGTTAAAGAAGAAAAACCATAAAAAAATCACAAAACAAAAACAGCTTTTTTCAAAGCTGTTTTTTATGTAGACAAATATAAATTTAACCTTAAGCCTTTCGTCCGGCTCGCACTCGATCAGTTTCAGTCAAAATCTGTTTTCGGAGACGAATACTTTTGGGGGTAATTTCTAAGTATTCATCGCTCTTCATAATTTCCAAACCGCCCTCTAGAGTGACTGGGTTAGGCGGTGTGAGCTTGATAGCTTCATCGGTGCCGGAAGCTCGAACATTAGTCAAGTGTTTACCCTTGATCGGGTTAACAGCCATATCCAAACCTTTAGCGGTATTGCCCAGTATCATCCCCTCGTAAACTTCAACGTTAGGTTCGACATACAAAGCCCCCCGCTCTTCCAGGTTCCACAGAGCATAGGCTAAAGCCTTGCCGGTAGCCATAGAGATCATAGAACCTAAATCAAACTTATCAATTTCTCCGACGTGTTCTTTGAAGCCAATGAAACGAGAACATAGAATACCCTCACCCCGAGTCGCTACCACAAACTCATTTCTGAAGCCTAATAACCCCCGAGTGGGAATTTCAAATACTAAACGAGATTGATTATTATGATTTTTAATTTCTTGCAGTAAACCCTTTCTCTTGGATAATTTTTCAATTACCATACCAGCCATATCAGCGGGCACATCAATCAAAGCCTCTTCAAATGGTTCTAACTTTTTACCATCTTCTTCTTTGATAATAACCTGAGGCTGAGAAACTTGGAGCTCATAACCTTCGCGGCGCATATTTTCTAGCAGAATAGCGACGTGCAATTCACCACGACCGAAAACTTTATATTGATCGCCGTTTGAAAAATCAACTTTCAAACCAACATTAACTTCCAATTCTTTTTCCAGCCTTTCCTTTAGCTGACGGTTGGTAACAAACTTACCTTCTCGACCAGCGAAAGGAGAATTGTTAACTAAAAAATTTAGGGAAATAGTTGGCTCATCAATCTTGATAGCTGGTAGTTGTTTCTGATCGGCAGAAATAGCAATGGTTTCACCAATATCAATATTTGGGAGTCCAGCAATCATCACCACATCACCTGCTTCAGCCTGCTCGGTTTCCTTGCGCTTTGGCCCAAAAAATGTAAATAACTTACCAATTTTAGCATTTCTAATCTCGCCATCATGATTCATAATAACCACACTGGCTCCGGATTTAATATAGCCAGAATAAACCCGGACGATAGCTAAGCGACCCAAGAAGTTATCATAAGCTAGATTAAAAGGTTGAGCTAAAAATGGTTCCGACTTAGCTGAAACTGTAGCCGCTGGCTTAACCTTATCTAAAACTAAATCCAAAAGAGGAAATAAATTTATATTTTCATCGGCCATATTAAGTTTAGCAAAGCCTTGTTTGGCGGCCGCATAAACTACCGGGAAATCTAATTGTTCATCAGTGGCACCAAGATCCATAAACAATTCATAGACCATCTCGACCACCTCAGGAACGCGAGCGGCCGGCTTATCAATCTTGTTAATCACCACGATTGGGTTAAGACCCAATTCTAGCGACTTCTTCAAAACAAATTTAGTTTGAGGCATTGGACCTTCTTGGGCATCAACTAATAACAAAACACAATCAATGGAACGCAAAATCCGCTCCACTTCAGAACTGAAGTCGGCGTGACCTGGAGTATCAATAATGTTGATTTTAGTATCCCGATAAACGACGGAAGTATTCTTGGAATAAATAGTAATACCTCTTTCTTTCTCTAAATCGTTACTATCCATACTGACACCTTCCTCAATCATACCAGTTTGGCGCATGAGAGCGTCGGTTAGCGTAGTTTTGCCATGATCAACATGGGCAATAATTGCAATGTTTCTGATTTCCATAAGTAAAAATTAATTTAAACAATAGGACTACTATGCTCTTTTTTTTGCTATTAGTCAAGTTTCGGTTCAGATTGAATATTTATGGCTTTTGGTATAAGCTATTTACAGATAATCTATAACAATAATAATCAAATTTATGGCCTCAATTTTTGAAAAATTTGGCTTTTCTTCTCAAAAAGTTGAAAAAACTAGCCCAGAAACCGCCAAAAGTCTACAAGGCTTTGGTGAAAAAACCATTGATCTCTTCTGCAAAGAGTTGAAACTCGAGGGTTTAGACCAATTAAAAGAGTATAAAGCTGGTCATCCCGATGAAAAATTTGTCATCTCATCTTCTCACCTTAACAACTTAGATGTTCCCGCCGTCCTTAAGACTCTGGGCAAAGACTTTAACCTCCAATTAACCGGAGAGTCAGTATTGTTAGAAAAAATGAAGTATCTAGGCCACAAACTTTTAACTAATCTTGGTGGCCGAGAAAACTTTACCCCGCTCGACTACAAAGAAAAATCAAGATGGCAAACATGGTTCTTTCAACCCAGATAATTTTGTCGAACTCCAGGAAAAAGAGGTTGCCGGTAAAACTCCCTGGATTGCAGCTCATCATTTTTCCCTAGACGGAAAAATGAAACGAGGTAGTATTGGACCAGTTTATTTAGCGGCCAAAACCAACGCCACAGTTATTCCCACTGCTCTGGAAGTTATTGGGGGATCAGTTAATCTAGAGGGCGCTAAAGAAAGCGCCAAAACGCTGCTGAACCGTTCTCAGGCCATTTACCACATTGGTGCACCGATTAAATTTCCGCCACTAGATGTTTCCATTATTGACGAGGTGACAAATAAAAAAGCCCAGGGGGCAAGAGATCACCAAAGAAGAACTAGCGGCTTTTACTGCCACTCATCAAGCCCTCAAAAACCACGCAGAAATACTAGCTCAAACTATCAGCTCCATGTTACCCGAAGAAAAAAAGGGTTACTATTCTGACTCAAACAAATAACTTTTAAAAGAAAAATAAAAAGGGCCCGAGTGGCTCTTTTTGTTTTAATTTTATTCCCTTGGTCTCTCTTTAAAAGTGTGATATAGTTTAATTCATGATTGAATTTATTATTTCTAAACTAACTATTTTTATCGTTTTCTTTATCAACCAATTAGGTTATGGTGGAACGACTTTATTAATGGCACTGGAATCTTGTAATATCCCTATTCCATCTGAAGTGATCCTCTCTTATGCTGGATTTTTAGTTAGTCGTAATGAAATGAACCTGCACCTAGCCGCTTTAATGAGTGCTCTGGGTTGTTTATTAGGCTCTATGTTGAGTTATTGGCTAGGACACCAGCTGGGCCGGCCAATTATCTGGAAATATGGTAAATGGCTTTTATTATCCCATCATGAGATAGAAAGAGCGGACAACTTTATTGCTCGCTATGGTGACCTAACCTATTTTTTTTCCCGCCTGATGCCTGTGGTTCGCACTTTTATTTCTTTCATCGCTGGAGTCAGCCACGGCAATTTTTTTAAATTTTGTCTTTATACTTTTCTGGGATCTTGGATCTGGAGCTATGTCTTAATTTATATTGGAATAATTTTAGGCGATCATTGGGACAATATCGGACCACTCTGGGATAAGTTTCAAACAACCATTATTCTCCTAATCTTGTTGGGTATTGGTTGGCACATTTGGCGAGTTTTTCGCAATAGTCGACAAAAACAAAACCAGCAAAATCACCCAGAAGGCTAGATGCATAAACCAGTCAGTGGGATTGATATCGAAGACAAATAATTCTCCCGCAGCCAGCCACAAATCTTTACCGCCCAAGATTAAGCCCTTTACCAAGGCTCCAAATAAAAAGATGATCAAGGCCGCTGAGCTATATTTAACATAACGATTAAAAAACAGAGAGAGGCCGACAACAATTTCAAAGGCGGCAATTGGGAAAATCCAAACACCAGCCATATTTAAACTAGCCATTTCATTAAGAGCTGCCTGCGGCACAAACAATCTAAAAACTCCTGCTGCAAAAAACACCAAACCCATCAATATTCTTAGCAAAATGCTAGGATTTTTTATTATATTTAATTTCATAGTTTCTTAAATACTAAATTAATAATTACCAAAGTCGTACTTCACAATTTTCTTTTTGACTGTCTTCCCACGCAAAGTAAAAAACCCTAACCGTAACCATTTAACCAAAACTTTCCAATCACCTTCCTTTTTCATCCGTCTGATAGAATAAGGTAATTTGACACTTCGAATAATACGAAATTTGGCTATTTGCGAGGCTCGGTCGCAATAATCATAATCCTCGGCCACAAATAGAGTTTCATTAAAACCTTTAATCTGTTTGTGAATAATTCTTTTAACCATAATCCCCGCTCCGACTGAAATTGGATGCCAAGACTGTCTAATTTTAGCCAAAAAATTATAGCCCCAGGAGCAAAGGTGATAGATAATTTTATCCGAGCCAAAATCTAAATAAAAACCAGCTATTCCCAAATTTCTTTTTTGAAATTCATTCATGGCTTTAAGCAAAAATCCTTCAGGTAAAACAGAATCAGCATCTAAAAATATAATAATACCTCCAAGCGCCGCCCTAGCTCCAGTATTTCTCTGAAAAGAGGGATGACGCCTTTTATCAACTACCACTCGCGCGCCCATCTTAACAGCCACTTCTCTTGTCTTATCATCTGAATTAGCATCAGAAACAATAATTTCATAATCAGTAAAATCCTGCTGCTGGATAGAAGCAATCAGCCTAGGCAAATATTTTTCTTCATTTAAAGTAGGAATAACAATTGATAGCATAATTATTTAAATAAGGTTTTCGCCAAATCCCAATATTGAGTTTCACCATCCTTAAATTTTTTATACCACCACTCAACTCCCCACAGATAAGCTTTTTGAAAATTAACATTAATGCCAAATTGGGCGTTAGCTTTAAACTGCTCCAAGCTAAAAGATTTTTGGGCCTCAGTGGCAGTAATATCCTTCATCGAACCGCTGGGGACCCAGGGTTCGGCCTGAAGCTCGCTAATAACTCTTTTCTCTGGCGGAATGTGAGCCAAATTAGCTTTCAAACGATAAAAAATGGCCGGTAAAGGATAGCGAACATAGCCCGTATGTGGCCCCCAAACAACTCGGTATAAAGTAGTGCCAAAAATATCACTCATCTTGGATTCTTTTTGCCACCAACTCAATTCACCCGAAGCGGAAATTAATATTGGCCGAGAGTCTAAACTTCGGACCAAATCAATTTCTTTCTGAAGAAAACTTAAATCACTGGACGGACAGTCTCCAAAGACATTTAAAAAAGGCTCATTCTCTACTTGCCAATATTCAATTTCACCGCGATCACGATAACGAAGAACTACGGTCTTAATCATCTCTAAAACTTCGGCTTCACGAAAATCTTTAGTTTTATTAATAATCCAAGCGGGAGCATGACACTCCGGCCAACGGGGCAAACGATAACCAACATCTAAAACAAATTCTACATTTCTAATTTTACCTTCATTTAAAATCCAATCATAATCCGCAAAATTATATTCCCCCCGTTTAGGCGCAATTTGATCCCAATAGACTGGTAGCCGAACATTTTTGACTTGCAAATCATCAATAATAGCAGCAAAAGTTTCTTTCCAATTTAAACCTAATTCCCGGGCCATCTTAATCGAAAAAGTTACCCCAAAATAACCAGAGCGATATTTAAGGTCCTCTTGCCCAGGATAATTTTTAGCCACCTTAAAAGACCAAACAAAGAGTCCGGCTAAAAAGAGCATAATTATAATTGACAGACGATATTTAAATTTTATTTTCATAACATTATCTAACGATAAAATATAAACCCAAGCTGATCAAAATAATAGCAAAAGTTTTGACAGAGATGATTTTAAGAGAAAAATTATCCTTAAATAGTTTTGGTAAAAGGATGCCCAAGAGCCAACTAAAAGCTAATAAAAAGACATATTGGACCCCCTGCAAAGCGTTAACGATGGCCACTGAACCAGCCGCAATAGCATAGCTTTGTAGAATGAAGGCCGCCGCTCCCAAAGCCTGATTGCCAAAAACCAAGATGGTTTGCTTCAAACTCCGAGGCCGACCAGTTGGTTTTTGAAAGTTGGCTAAAATTTCCTGACGATCTTTTTTCCTAATCAACCAAAAAATAGCTACCAATAAACCACCCAAGCGCACCCAGATAAAGCTACTGACAAAGTCATGATGATCATAACCATATTTAGTACCAATAAAAAAAATGGCATAAAACAAGGCCGCTAAAAAAGATAGTCCCACCACCTGTCGATTAAAAGTTTTTTGGCGTACTGTCTCTCCAGATCCCACCAAGGCGATGGCAAAAGTTCCTAGCAATAAAAAGGTTAAGCCATACCATTGGTTCAGTAAAAATTTTTCTTGCAAAAAAATAATGGAAAAGGCAATTGTAAAAATTGGCGTTATGCCACCAATTAAAACTGTCACCTTCGAGGCCTCACCTTTTTTTAGAGCTTCAAACATAAACCACAGAGCGACAGGAAAAAATAAACCAGTGGCCAGCTGGAATAAGAGTAAAAACCATCCAGGCCAATGCAAAAACCAAGGAGCGACCAAGACTACAATAGCGCCCATGACACTAATTAGAAAAGCATAAACCTTGCTGCTCCCTAAAACATTATTTAACAAAAACTTATCCAGAACATTAACAATGGCCAAGAAGAAATAAGCGATAATAGCAATTAAAATCCAAGACATAAATTATTTATAACAAGCGCACATTTTCAATTTCATTAACTTCGTGTCGCAGCACAATATTTTCCATATTATAAGTTCCCATTTTTGGTCCATTTAGATAGCCCCGCATCGCCGCTTCCGCCAGCCAACCAGAATCTAAAAAATCAAACAGCCACTCATCAACATAGTTAGGATTTTTACTATCAACCCCAGCACCGATACCTAAAAGCCAACGACGATTATATTCCTCCTGCGAGCCAATTGGTTCACTCATAATAATTGGAAGACCCAGACCGGCGTAAAAGCTGATTTCTGAGGGCTTAGTCCAAAGCAAATCAGTTGTACGTAAAACCTTATTAAACTGCCGGAAATAATCATTTTTGTCGGGAGAGTAAATGATCTGAACATTTTTACAATTATGTAAAAAATTATCTTTCAGAGCTTTTTTATAATAATCTAAAACATCTTGACGGCTACCAGCCACCAGGTTCAAATGAATCTTGCCTTCAATAATTTTACTCTTTAATTTTTTCAGGACTAAAATTCCCAAGTCCTTTTGAGCGCCAGCCCCACCCACAACAAAAGCCAAAGTTAAGGGTCTCTTAGCGCCATCAATTTCTGACACTGGGCAAAGATAAGATTCAATTACCTTGGCATATTTTTTCCGATAAACACCGGCTGGGTCCAAAACCTCTAAACGATCTTTTAGGTCTTCTTTCAAATATTCCCAATCAGCCACACCAATGTTTTCTTTGGGGAGGGGAAAGCCAGTCACAAAAATTTTATTTTCTTTAACACCATAAAGCATCAAGCGATCCTTGACTCTTTTATTCGGGGCCAAATAATTAATTCGACTAGTTTCCGGGTCAAGTGGAGCCCAAGCGCGAGAAATATCCGCATCGCAAACCACCAGATAAATTTCTCCCTTATAATTATAGTACTCGGCGCAATAAGCTGCCACAAAAAAGGTAGTTAAAAATGGCAAAGGATTATCATTCAAACGCTCTATTAAATTTTTTCCTAAACCATCCTTGATCTTATGATAAAAATATTTTTGTTGCAGGGTACTTTTAGATAAATCCCGATGTGGATAGAAAGGCTTGATTTGTTGAAAATAATCCATTATGGAAAAAACTAAATTACCAACAAGCGGTAACTTCTTAAAGGCGGACACATATTCATATTGATTTCTAATACCATTCCAAATTTCCCGCTCTTTTTCGCTAATCCCCTCATAGTCATTAATAGTAATAATCTCGCCTTCAGCCACGGTGGCAAAAGGATAGGCGGCTCGCTGGTGACCATAGCCCATGTCAACCGTCACCACATACATTGATTGATGCTGATCCATAGATTTGATATTTAGATGCTATTTAGATACTAAAATAATAACATAATTGGATAATTTAAAAAAGCCCAAAAACTAACCCTTTTTTGCCAATCAATCCATATTGACAATAAATGATTAAAATGTTAATATTCTGTTAACATTTAAAACAAGGAGGTCAAATTGAAAAAATTTAGTATATTATTGCTGCTTATAACTAGTTTAACTTTAGCTAGCTGTTATAGCCAATATGGTGTCAATCGATACCAAAATAAAGACACAAGAAAAGCACTTTATAAACACCGAAAGTGCTACAATAAAAACATTTGGTTTCACCAAAGTTCGCTACCTGCTAATTACAATAGCAAGTAAGGTCCCACACAAAACTCTATTCCAAGAAAGAACAGGGTTTTTTATTTGAAGAAATATAACTTTGGTGCGCCCAGATGGACTTGAACCATCGACCCCAGCCTTATAAGGGCTGTGCTCTAACCAACTGAGCTATGGGCGCTTCGCTTAAGGTTAATTTATCATCTGGGCTGAATTTTGACAAGTTAAGAGCTTAACTTATCCAACTTATTCTGAAGAATGTCGGTAATCTCCTGCCGGAAAATAGCCAGTGGCTTAGAACTAGAAAGATAGGCAATTTTACGCCCGCCAGTGGGATTAAGCTCCTTAACCAACTCGACGGCGTTTACGTTTTTAACTGCATAAATAATAGCTTTAGTTTGAAATAGTCCCGTACTCTGGTCGTTGTGCCCCACGATAGTTTCATTGGATTCGGCACTCTTATCTTCTTCTAGTGGATTCTCGGTTAGGGAATAAAAAATAGTTATCAGTTTCGCTTGGGGAATATTAATAATCAACTCATCAATCACTTCGAGCAAATTATCTTCGACTGACCCTGTCTCGGCAAAATCATTTTGAAAGAGTGACGACCAAAGGAGCTGATTGTCATTTAGACCGTTTAGGTTATTTAGCACCCGACCCCATAATTTTAGCACCGGTAAATTGCGAGAACGATATAAGCGGTTAACTATCTCTTCCCGCCGAGCTCCCAATTTTATCAATTCCGAAGTCACCGCCAAAGAATTGGGGGTCAAGTTAGGAGTTTTGAAACTCTTGGTTTTGTAAATAATCCCAGAGAGCAGACAAGTAGCAATATCTTCATCAATTAATTCTAGTTTGTAATCTCGCATCAGCTCAAACAACACTTCAGTCACTGAAACGGCATTCAATTCTACAAAGTTAACCTGACCAAACTCCTCGTTGGCGGGGTGATGGTCAATATTAATAATGGTGGTTTTATAGAAAAAATCCACATTATTATCATAAATTTTACCCAGCGATTCGAGATCTAGCGCATTGAGAGTAATGATTAAATCATAGCGATACCCAGAAGTAGCGGTGGCCACATCATCCTTGGTAAACCAGCCATCCTTAGGAGAAATAATAAAGTCCAAAGTCTTCTCTGACAAAATATATTTGATCTGATCGACTTTAGCGTTGGTAATATCAAGGGAAACAATAAATTTAGCTAGATTATCCAACGCATTTTTGATATCGGAAAATCCCGGCAAGAAAGAAAATGCTCGACTTCTAGTATCTGAAATTGGAGCCGCTGCCATTTCCACATTCTTGCCCCTTTTTTTTAAAAACCAATAAAAAGCCAGGGCCGAACTAATAGCGTCCCCGTTCCAATCAACCGGAAAAGAAATTAAAATGTTTGATGATTTTTCAATCTGATTAAAAATCTGTTGTTCGGAACTAATCATAAAGATAAATTTTGCTTGAATAACCATTTAATATATCGTTATTTTCGGTTGACGTCAAGCTTTGTTTTTGTTAGGATGAAAAGGTATATAATCAATAAAAGCCCAGGAAAATATGCCAAAAGAGCTTGATAAAACTTACGCCCCCGGATTATACGAAGATGGGATTTATTCCCTTTGGGAAAAGTCTGGCTTTTTTAATCCCGATAATCTAATTTTACCGGAAAATGCCCCCACCTATACCATTGTTCTGCCCCCACCGAACATTACCGCTAAGCTCCATTTGGGCCACGCCTCGACCGTTGCTATTGAAGATCTTTTGATTCGCTACCATCGCCTGAGAGGGTATCGGACTCTTTGGATTCCTGGTACTGACCATGCGGCTATTGCCACTCAAAATGTAGTAGAAAAGAAAATTTTTGCGGAAACGGGCCAAACTAGACATGATTTAGGCCGCGAAGAATTTTTGAAGAAGGTTTGGGAATTTCTCAACGTCACTCAAGCTACTATTCTGCATCAAATAAAAAAGATGGGGTCTTCTCTGGACTGGTCGCGTCTGGCTTTTACCCTCGACAAACCCCGCCAAAAAGCCGTGGCCCATTTATTTGTCGAAATGTATCAAGCTGGCGCCATCTATCAAGGCGAGAGAATTGTTAACTGGTGTCCTCACTGTAAATCGACTCTAGCTGATGATGAAGTGGACCACAAAGAGCAGGTTGCCAAAATCTATACTTTCAAATACGATACCAAATTTCCTTTTAGTATTGCCACCACTCGCCCCGAAACTAAATTGGGCGATACTGCTGTCGCTGTTAACCCCAAAGATGACCGTTATGCTAAATATATTGGCCAAGAGTTTCAGGTTGACTTCTGCGGCGCTAAACTAAGCATCAAAGTCATTGCTGACTACAACGTCGAAATAGAATTCGGCACGGGCGCCCTAGGCGTCACTCCAGCTCATTCCATGGTTGACTGGCAGATGGCGGAAAAGAATAATCTGGAAATTAAAAAGGTCATTAACGAAGATGGTCAGATTTATAATACCAACACTCCCTATGACGGTTTAGATGTTCTAGCGGCTCGGAAACAAATTGTCGAACAATTAAAATCTCAAGGACTGCTAGAAAAAGAAGAAGAGATGCCGAACAATCTTTCCATCTGCTATCGCTGCGACACTCCCATTGAACCACTGCCTTCCAAACAATGGTTTGTGGCCGTTGATAAACCTCTAGAGAGACTAGGTAACAAATCCCTTAAACAGAAAGCGCTGGAACAAACCACTGAGAAAAAAATTAATTTCTACCCCGCTCGATTTACCAAGAAATATTCTGACTGGATGGACAATCTCCACGACTGGTGCATTAGCCGTCAAATTTGGTTTGGTCATCGCATTCCCGTTTGGTACAAAGACGGAAAAATATTAGTGAGTGAAGTCGCCCCCACTGAAGCCGGCTGGACTCAGGATCCCGATACTCTTGATACCTGGTTTTCTTCTGCTATGTGGACTTTCTCCACTTTAGGTTGGCCCGATAATTTCAAAGATGGCAAGAAAACTGGCGATTTAGCTAAATTCCATCCCACTCAGGTACTGGAAACCGGTTATGAAATTTTGACTCTTTGGGTTTCCCGCATGATTATGATGTCCGTCTTTGCTGTGGGTGAAATTCCTTTTGCCGATGTTTATCTTCATGGTATGGTGCTCGACAAAGATGGCAAGAAGATGAGCAAGTCTAAAGGTAACGGCATTGATCCGCTCGATGTGATTCAAGACTTTGGTTGCGATGCTGTTAGATTAAGTTTGCTTTATGGCACTACTCTGGGCAATGACCAACGTCTAGGTGAAGATAAGATTGCTAGTAACCGAAACTTCATCAACAAGCTCTGGAATATTTCCCGTTATATTATTAACTCCGCCGATAAAAAATATTTAGCCGCCGGTGATAACTCCTGGCCGGAAACTAAAACCTTAGCCGATGGTTGGATCTTAAACCAATTAAGCCAAACTATTAAGCGCGTCGATGATTGCCTGGCTAATTATGAGTTCTCTCTCGCTGTAGAGGCGCTCAATGATTTCACTTGGGATAAATTAGCTGACTGGTATTTAGAAATTGCTAAAATCGAAAAAGATAAGAATGCTATTCTCGCTTTTATTTTAAAAACGATTCTCAAGCTTTGGCACCCCTTCATTCCTTATGTCACTGAAGTTGTTTGGCAAAACCTTAACCAAACTAAATTATTATTAGTTGAAACTTGGCCTACTGTTGCCAAACAAGAATATCAAACCAAAAATGACGAAATTGATTTTAATCTGATCAAAGAAATTGTGATCTCAATTCGCAATGCTCGAGCTGAGAATAAAATCGAGCCAGCCAGAAAAATTAAAGCAACAATTTATTCTCCCGAAAAAGCCGAGCTAGTTTCCGCCAATACTGATATTATCAAAAATCTCAAAACCGGCATCGAAGAACTAACGGTTGAAACTAAGGTTGAAAAAATCTCTGACGCTATCTTTATCACGCTCGGAAAAGATGAAATTTATTTAATTGGCGCTAAAGATGAAGCGAAAGATAAAGAGCGCTTAGCTAAAGAAAAGATTAATTTGGAGAAAGTGATCAAGGCTTTAGAAAATAAATTAGGCAACGAAGAGTTTACCGCTAAAGCTCCGGCGCAAATTGTAGCCGCCGAACAAGCCAAGCTAGAGGGTTACCGTCTAGAACTCCAAAAGATTAGCCAACTATAATTTAATCAAAATAAAATATATGACCCTCAAAAACTATCTCATTTTCATGGGATCAACTACCGTCTTTCTCTGGGGACTATTTCTGTTTGTTATCAATCTAATCAACCCCGAAAGCACTAATTTATTAGGTTTTGTCATTTTTTATTTGGCTTTGTTTCTGGCTTTAGCCGGAACTACTGCCCTAATCGGATTCTTCTGGCGCTTTAAAATCATGCGGAAAGACTTGGCCGTCAGCGCCGTCAAAACCGCTTTCCGTCAATCATTTCTTTTTTCCTTCCTGGTTGTTTCGATTCTATTCCTGCTCTCCCAAAAATTATTTAGCTGGTTCAATTTAATTCTCCTAGTAGTCATCCTGTCCATTATAGAATTTTTGCTCATCAGCTCTAAACAAAAATAAATTATCTATATGAAAAATAAACTCCAAAAACTAAAAGATGAAATCATTGCCCAACTGGAAGCTGTTTCGAGTAATGAATTCTTACGTGATTTTGAAAATAAATATTTAAGTCGCAAAGGTAAATTAGGCGAGCTCATGAAAGAGATTAAGGATTTAGGCGAAGAGACTCGTAAAGAAATTGGTCAATTTGCCAATGACACTAAACAGGAAATTAATAATCGTTATTTAGAAGTAAAAAGAAAGTTTGAATTAAGTGGTGCTAAATCTGAATTTGTGGACGTTACCTTACCCGGAGAAAATACTCCTCATGGCCATATTCACCCCATTACCTTGATCCAAAAAGAATTAGAGGAATTATTTACCTCCCTGGGTTTTATTATTTTAGACGGACCCGAGCTAGAAAGTGACTTCTATAACTTTGAAGCTTTAAACGTTTCTAAACATCACCCCGCTCGAGACATGCAAGATACTTTTTATGTTGACAAGAAGAATGAAGCGGGTGAATATGATCTAGTGATGCGCACCCAGACCTCTCCCGTCCAAATCAGAGCCCTCGAAAAACATGGCGCTCCGCTTAGAGGTATTTCTGTCGGCCGCGTTTTTAGAAGTGAGGCCACCGACGTCCGCCATGAACATACCTTCTATCAAATGGAGGGTTTAATGGTGGGAGAAAATATTAGTTTTGCTGATATGAAAGGCGTATTGGAACTCGTTGGTAAAAAACTCTATGGCCCCAAAACTGAACTGCGCATGCGCCCTAAATTCTATCCCTTTGTGGAACCAGGATCCAATGGTGAATACACCTGCTTCTTGTGTGAGGGCAAAGGTTGCCGTTTATGCAAAGATAGCGGTTGGTTGGAAATATTAGGTTGTGGCCTGATGCACCCGGCAGTCCTGCGCGCTGGGGGCATTGATCCGGAAAAATATACTGGTTTTGCTTTTGGTTTTGGCCTCAACCGCCTGGTCATGCTTAAATATGGCATTGATGATATCCGTTTATTCAATAGCGGCGATCTGCGCTTCTTAGAACAATTTTAAATTAAAATAAACTAATTTTTCCTATATGTTATTATCACTTAATTGGTTGAAAGACCACGTGGCCATTCCCAAAAGCGTTTCTCCGGAAGATTTGGCGCAGAAGCTAACACTCCACACCGTGGAAGTAGAAAAAACTGAATCTCAAGCCAAGCGTTTTGACAAAGTAGTTCTCGCTAAAATTTTAGCCGTCAGAAAACATCCGGGAGCTGACAGATTGCAAATTGCCACAGTGGATGCTGGCGACAAAGGAGACCTAACTATTGTTTGTGGTGCGCCTAACATCGCTGTCGGGCAATTAGTCCCGCTGGCCCTATCTGGAGCTAAACTACCTAATGGAGTTGAAATTAAA
>Ga0210057_1001253_pt1 | contig 39193 bp, 44 predicted proteins | sample CryGeyCG2114_010_2_FD_183968 | JGI IMG/M metagenome (GOLD analysis project Ga0210057, IMG submission 183968) | Groundwater microbial communities from aquifer - Crystal Geyser CG10_big_fil_rev_8/21/14_0.10 (SPAdes) (version 2) | ecosystem: Environmental > Aquatic > Deep subsurface > Groundwater ... | reverse complement strand
TAATAATCCTCCTGAACCAACCGCCAATTGAGCTTGTAAAATGTGATACCCAGCACCTTGCGGGTCAGCGCCAGGATTTAAAAAAGTTAAAAAGCGATTAATGCGGTATGGTGCGGCGGCAATTAAAACCCCAAATAACAGAACGGATAAACCACCAAGCCATATTAGATGAGTTAATCTAGCACCGCCAATAAAAAACATAATCAATGCGATAAAAGCAAAAATCGTCATGGTACCAAAGTCTGGCTGTAATATTATCAAACTCAAAACCATGGCAATATAAAACAAAAATGGCACTAACCCGCCACCAATACTTTTGATAACTTTTTCTTCCCGAATCGAAAGCCAAGCTGAGAACCAAATTAAAAATGTTAACTTAGCAATCTCTGAAGGCTGGAAAGTAATCCCACCCAAACTAACCCAGCTATTGGCCGAACCGATGCCGGCAGAGAAAAAACTAATTAAAGGCATTACCAAAAGTGCGATAGTTAAAACCAATAAACCAAAGCGATACTGCATCCAAATACGATACGGAATTTTATATAAAATATAACCAATAATAATACCGGGAATCACGCCAAAATAAATTTGGCGTTTGAAAAAAAAGTAAGTGTCGTTATACTCCCGGAAACCTTGAATACTAGAAGCTGAGGACAGCATCACCAACCCAAATAAAACCAAAATTGAAACCACTATAAAATATGGCTTGACTGGGTTGTGCCCCTTAACCCTGGTTGGCTTCTTGGCCTGAGTGATGCGTCTTTTTTGTGACATACTTATAAACTTTTAACCGTCCCAACGAATTGTCGGCCGCGATCAAATTCATTTGTGAATAAGCCAAAGGAAGCGCACGCGGGAGATAACAAAACAATATCGCCGGGCTTGGCGTAAGCCATAGCGTTTTTTAGCGCTGACTGCATTGAGGTTTGATTTGTTTTAATCGGGGAATTCATTTTAACTCTCTTTAAAGCCTGCCGCAATTTAGTTCCCCCTTCTCCCTGAAATAACACTACGGCTTTAGCAAATTTTTTAATTTCTTTTGCTAAGTTAGTAAAATTTAATTTTTTATCTGAACCGCCGGCAATTAAAATTATTTTCCTCGTTCTTCCGCCCAAGGCTCTCAAAGCTAAAATCGTCGCCTCTGGCGAAGATGCCGCAGAATCATTATAAAATTTTACGCCGTCTTTATCTCCAATAAACTCTAAGCGATGCGGCACGCCCTTGAAAGTTTTAATCCCGCGGCGAATACTATAAGGGCTCACATTTAATATCCTCGCGGCCGCCATGGCGGCTAAATAATTAGCGAGCATCAATTGCCAACCTGAGGGCATAATTTTTAGACTGAGTAAATTAGACTCACGGCCGTCTAATCTAAGCTTAACATTCCCGGATTTTATAAAAATTGCATTTTGGTCTGGCAAAAATTTTCGGGATAGCCAAATGCGTTTACCCAAAACTAGCTTACCTAGTTGCCTGGAGTCGTTATTATCGTAATTTATCAAAGCCATGTCTTTTTTAGACTGCCAAGCTAAAATGTGAGCTTTCGCTTTTTTGTAAGCTGAGTAGCTGGCATATCGATTCAAATGTTCAGGAAACAAATTGGTAATAATTGCGATGTGCGGACTTTGCTTATGTTCATGCATGTCTTCCAAATGCCAAGAGGATAGTTCTAAGACCACAAAATCGGCCTGGCGCGCAGAATAGTAATTATCAAACATGGCGGAAGTGCCAATGTTGCCGGCGACTAATGTTTTGTACCCATGCTTTTTTAAAATATTTCCCAAAAGTGAGGCCGTAGTTGACTTCCCCCGAGTGCCAGTGATGCCAATAATTTTCGCCGAATTAATTAGAGAAAAGAAAAGTGATGCCTCGTTATGGACAACCGCGCCGCTTTTTTTAGCTAAAGCTAAATATTTTGAATTGTTGGGTACAGCCGGATTTCTTATAACCATTTCACAATTTACAAAATCGGCATTTCGATGTCGCCCTAAAATTAATTTAATATTTTTGTATTTTTTTAGTTTATCTAAAGACTCCTTAAGTTCACTTTTGCTCTTCAAATCAGTTACGGTTAAATCTGCCCCCCTTTCAGCGAGCCAACGAGTTACCGCTAAGCCCCCGCCATGAAGACCAAGGCCCATCACTGTAATTTTTTTATTTTTAAAACGTTTCATATAATCCGATTAATGCCAGCATAGATTGTATTGGGTTAGTTTTGTCACGTCTAAAAGAGTGTAAATTTGGGTGACAATGGGTGCAAATATCACTCACCTCAATTGAATGAGTCGGCACGCCAGCTTCAATTAAATTAAACCGAGCAAAGCTTTTTAAATCGGCAAAATGCGACCTTTGGTTACTGCGTAAAAAAGCGCTCGGTAAAGTTTTAGCCACCGCTTCCCCAACCTGGTAGTGACAAGCTTCGATTCCCGGACCAATAAAAACAACTAAACTGGCCGGATTAACGTCACAAGCCTGCCGAAAAGCATTGACCATCGTCTGCAAAATACCCCGAATTAAGCCTTTTCGACCCGCATGGGCAATGCCGCAAACTTTTTTAATCGGGTCGTAAAAATAAACCGGCAAGCAATCAGCCACCGAAACGCCCAAAAATAAACTAGGCATCTGAGTAATTAATCCGTCAACATTGGCAATCTTGGGTGATGATATGCCGTTAACAATTTTTACATTACTGCCGTGAACAGTGCCGGCTAAAACGACGCGGCTTTTTGGAACTCTTCTCTTTTTAAAGTAATAAGTTTCATTTATGATGTTTTTTTTAAAATCACCATCAGCTCGAGTTGATAAACTATAGTGCAAATTTTGATAAGTAGATAGGAACGATGAATTCAACATCACAACTTATCAATTAAAAATATTATTAAACCAGCCACTGCGGCCACCCCGCTAACCACCCAAAAACGCATCACAATTTTTGGCTCCGGCCAGCCCATGGCTTCAAAATGATGATGAATTGGTGTTGAGCGAAAAATTTTTTTACCCAATAACTTTTTACTTGTTAGTTGGATAATTACTGATCCGGATTCTGCGACAAATAGTAAACCAATAATAGGCAATAACAAAGCAGCGTTAGTCAGCATGGCAATAATACCTAAAGTCACACCCAAAGACATCGAGCCTGTGTCGCCCATAAAAAACCTAGCCGGATTGATGTTAAACCATAGAAAAGCTAAAAGGGCCCCGACGATAACAGCGCAGAGGGTCGCTAAATCGTAGCGCTCTTGGACAAAGGCGATCGCGCCGTAGGCGGCAAAGGCGGTTAGTAGCGTACCGCCAGCCAATCCATCGAGCCCATCAATTTCATTAACGGAAAAACCAGTTGCCACAATTACAAAAATAAAAAACGGGATATACCACCAGCCAATCTCAAAATTGCCAAAAAAAGGCACGTGAATAATGCTCCAATCTAGTTTGAAGAAAAACCAATACGCTCCGACTAATGCAATCAGCCCGTAAATTAGCAAGCGATGGCGCACTCTCAATCCGCCCCTTTCCTGGCGGGTAGCGCGGACATCAATCAAGTCATCGGCTAAGCCAACTAACGCTGCGGCCACCATTGCGCCAAGCGGCAATAAAGTCTCTGAACGTGAAAAATAATTTAAATGCGTAAACACGCCGCCAATAAATTGGTCTAAAAAAACGACTAGCCCGGTAATAACTAAAACCGTTACCCAAATTAAAATCCCGCCCATCGTTGGCGTACCCGCCTTTTTAGCATGCAGACTATAAAAGATAGGCGCGTTAGGGGCATTTCTAATACTTTTGCCAAGCTTATACTTATATAAGTAATGGGTTAATATGGGGGTCCACAAAATCGCTACCACGAAAGCCAGCGTAGTTAAACTAAATATTTTAACTACTAAAAAATTGTCCATAGTATTTGTATATCATAATGCTAAACGATAACAACAATAGGGCGTGCCAACACAATGTAAAGATTAATAGCAATATTGCCAACGGACGGTTAGTGTCAGACACGAAGAAACTAAATATACTATTAATGATAAATAAAATACTCGCCACTATCGGGATGACAAATAATTGAACCGGAGGGCCCAATCTATTAATACCAAAATAAATTGTGTAGTGTAGCGGCACTGAATCAACACGAGACATAAAAACGACAAGTGCCTCAAACCACAAACTTGCATTTAACAAAAGCGTACTACCGATTATAGCAGTAGTACGGGGATGCTTTTTTATTTGCCTTTTAACAAATTCGGTAGTAAGCATATGAGCTTAATCATAAATCATTATAATTAAAAAAGCTTTTATTGTCTAATGCAATAATTTTGTGGTATAATATGGCAGAACTAACATCAAAAATGTTCAACACAAAAGATTTACAAAAAATTCTGACCTCGCAAAATGTTTTAAGCAGCGAAGAATTTGCCGCCCACAAAAAAGCCGCTAAAAAAGACAATAAAGAGGTTGAGGAATACCTGTTAGATAAAAAAATTCTGACCAGCGCTAATCTATATAACGCGGTAGCTGATTATTATAAATTGCCGTTTATTAGCTTAAAAGACAAAAACATTCGAAAAGATATTCTAACTGTCATCCCCGAACCGATCGCCCAAACTCATCAAGTCATTACCTTTGATAAAGACAACAAAACTCTTAGTGTTGCCACCTTAGACCCCAAGGATTTAGAAATCTTTGAGTTTTTAAGAAAAAAAACAAATCTAGAAATTGCCATCTCCATCACCACCCCTGAAGACATGCGCGAAGCCTTAAAGCTTTACCATAAGGGACTTGAGGCAGAGTTTGCTGAAATCACTTCTGGCGACAAAAAAGATGACCAGAGAGAAGATGTAGCCGGCAAAGAGCTAGAAGAGCTAGCTCAAGATTTACCGGTCATCAGAATTGTTGATACTTTGCTTGAGTACGCTATTTTTGAGGGTGCTTCTGATATACATATTGAGGTTAGCGAAAAGGAAGTGTCAGTTAGATACCGCATTGACGGAATTTTGCACACAGTTATGACGCTACCAAAATCAGTCCACCCAGGCGTTGTGGCTAGAATAAAAATTTTATCAAATTTAAAACTAGATGAGCATCGGGTGCCGCAAGATGGCAGATTTAAAATTTCTACCAACGAATATAAAGTGTCATTCCGCGTTTCAATAACGCCTACTTACGACGGGGAAAAGGTGGTCTTGCGTTTGCTAAATGAAAAAAATCAGCTTTTAACTTTGGACGAATTGGGTTTTCAAAAAAAGGCGTTGGATATTGTAAAGCGAAACATCACCAAACCTAACGGCATGCTTTTAGTCACCGGGCCAACCGGCTCTGGCAAAACCACGACTTTATACACGATTTTAAACATGCTGAATAAGCCAGAAGTCAATATTTGCACGATTGAAGATCCAATAGAATATCGCATGCCTCACATCAACCAAAGCCAAGTTAATAATAAAATTAATTTTACTTTTGCCGCCGGCTTAAGATCATTTTTGCGCCAAGACCCAGACATTATTATGGTTGGAGAGATCCGCGATCAAGAAACGGCTGAAATTGCTGTACATGCCGCTATGACCGGGCACTTAGTGTTGTCTACTCTCCACACCAACGACGCGGTTACCACAATGCCGCGCTTGGCGGATATGAATATTCCAAACTTTTTACTTGCTAGTACGACTAATATAGTTGTGGCCCAAAGACTAGTCAGGAAAATTTGCCGGGATTGCATTGAAAGCTACACTTTAACTCAAAAAGAAATTGACACTTTAGAAAAGCAGGTGGCTTTCAGCAACTTAGTCAAAATGCTTGCGCAAGAAGGCGTAGTTGATTCCGGCAAGCAAAAAACTCAAAATTTACGATTTTACCGAGGCAAAGGGTGCAAAAAATGCAATGATACGGGGTATAAGGGTCGCTTAGGAATCTTTGAAATTTTAGAGATAACTGGAAAAGTTGAAGAGGCAATCACCCAAAAAGTCACGCCGGAAAAGCTTTTTGAGTTGGCTCGAGAGCAAAAAATGATGACTATGCTGGAAGATGGTTTTATTAAAGCTAAAAATGGCATTACTACGATTGAAGAAGTGCTAAGAGTGACTAAAGAATAAACATGAATATTAAGGAGGTTGTCGATAAGTTAAATAAGCAATTTGAACAATTGCAACGTATTCCGGTTTCCCAAAAATTATTTTTTGTACAGCAACTCGGGATAATGATTAAAACTGGAATTTCGCTTGCCAAAGCCTTGAAAGCGCTTGAAGAACAAACCACCAGCAAACGCTTTAAAGCCATCATGCACGATGTCTACAAAAAAGTTGAAAAAGGCAATACTTTATCCGACGCCCTAACTCCATACTCAAAAATTTTTGGTGAACTTTTTATTAATATGATAAAGGCCGGTGAAATTTCAGGTAAGCTAGAAGAAGTGTTAGAGCAGCTGTATATCCAAATGAAAAAAGATCACGAAATAATTTCTCGCGTTCGCGGCGCCATGATTTACCCTGCAATCGTTGTAACTATGATGGTGGCAATCGGAATTCTGATGATAATTTATGTCATTCCAACCCTTATCTCCATCTTTGAAGAAGTCAGCGTGCAATTGCCCTTACCCACCAGAGTTTTAATTTGGCTCAGTAAATTTGTAAACAATAATGGCATCGCCTTAGTGGTGTTATTAGTAATTCTAATAGTGTCGTTCGTATCCTTTATACGGTGGCCAAAAGGCAGAAAAAAATGGCACCAGCTATTACTTCATTTACCAATTGTTAAAGAAATTTTGAAAAAGATTAACTTGGCCAGATTTTCAAGGACTTTTAGTTCATTGCTAAAAACCGATATCCCGATTGTTAAAAGTTTTGATATTACGGCGCATGTCCTTGGCAACGTACTATACCGCCAAGCCCTGCTTGAAAGCATGAGCAAAGTTGAAACTGGAGTAGCGGTTAATCAATCATTATCAAACTATCCATCTTTGTTCCCGCCAGTGATGATTCAAATGATAACCGTTGGTGAAGAAACTGGTACGCTGGATGACATTTTAACTGAGGCGGCCACTTTTTACGAAGATGATGTCACGCGAACCATGGAAAATTTACCAAGCATCATCGAACCGGTGTTAATTGTTATTTTAGGTATTGGAGTCGCGATGATGGCATTAGCCGTGATCGGCCCGCTTTACTCTTTAGCCGAAGTATTTTAATGCGCAAAAAAAACATTTTTGGCTTTTCTCTAGTTGAAGTGGTAATTTCAATGAGTATATTGGCGATGCTGAGCTTAGGCATTATTGGCATGTTTCAATTTGCTTTAAGAGTGCTAGCTTTAAGCAAGGGAAGAAATAGCGCGATCGCCTTAGCCAATGAAAAAATTGAAATCATTCGTAATTTATCCTATGAAGAAGTTGGCACTAACGGCGGCGTTCCGCCTGGGCCGATTGAACAAAATGAAAATTTAGTTTTAAATGGCATTACCTTTGCCGTTAATACCCAAGTTATTTATATTGACGACACTTACGACGATGTAACGCCGGCGGATACCGCTCCTAACGACTACAAACAAGCCAAAATTAGTGTGACTTGGAATACTCCGCTTGGCCCACAAACTATCTATAGTGTAACCAATATTGCTCCCCGGGGCCTTGAAACATGTGAGGGCGGCGGGGCTTTACGAATAATTGTTTTTGATGCCAATGGCCTACCAGTAGAAGGTGCCACCGTGCATGTAGTTAATAATTCTACCAACCCAACTATTGACACAACTCGGACTTCCAGTCCAACTGGCGTGGTCTTGCTTGCCTGCACGCCAGAGTCACAGGATAGTTATGAAATTACCGTAACAAAAGATGGTTACAGCAGTGATTATACTTGCGCCATAAATAGTTCGGGTAGCGACTGCGTGTTGGGTAATCCTGTCCCGACCAACCCACACGCGTCGGTGGTTTTGGCAAGCTTAACTGAAGTAAGCTTTGGAATTGATTTATTGGCCACCCTCGATATTTCCACCATTAGCCAAGTCGTGCCAACAGAATGGATAGTTAACTCTGTCGGCTTAGACGATCAACTGCACGGCTCAATGGCTGTATGCTTTGGGTCGAATGAAATTGTGTTTGCCTGGCAAGACTTTTTAACCGGCCAAGGTAAAATTCACGGACAAAAATATGATGTCGCCACGCAATCGCATCAATGGGGTGACCCAAACGATATCGATATTTCAACGGCCTCTAACTCTGACTATGTTGACATCGCGGCCGACAGTAGTTGCAATAGTTATTATGCATGGAGTGATAACCGGAATGGTAATTTGGATGTGCATATGGAAAAATACGATACTAACGGCAATGAGTTGCTTGGTGGTAACAATAAGTTAGAAACAGATGCGTCAAACGCTGACCAAACCCAACCAAGAATTGTGGCTAATGCCACTGGCGATGCATTGTTTATTACGTGGGAGGACGACCGTGATAGTTTATCAGACATATATTTACAAAAACTCAATAATGATACCACCCAAGTTTGGGTCCCGGAGGTTAAAGTTAATACTAACTCAGGATCTGGGTCAGGCACTGGCTTACAAGAATTACCCGACCTAACTATTAATGCCGATGACAATTTGTTTATCGTTTGGCAAGATGATCGCAACGGAGATTTTGATATTTACAGCCAACGAGTAAATAGTGACGGCGATTTGCTTTGGTCGCCTGATATAAAATTGAATAGCGAAAATTCATCGTTTGGGCAAATTAACCCACGAATCGCCATGAGCCGAACTTCAAACCTGTATTTTTATGTAACGTGGCAAGATGGCCGTAGCGGTAATGATGATATTTATTTGCAAAAATTTGATGACAGCGGCGCAAAAATTTGGGCCAATGACGTGTTGGTTAATTCAAATACTGACGCTTCCCCGCAAGAACGCCCGGTCATAGCAATTGATAGCAACGAGCAAATATACGTAGTTTGGCAAGATCTTCGTAATGGCAATTATGACATCTATGGACAAATGATTGATAGCGCTGGCAATAAACTTTTGCCTTTTGATTTTCCGGTAGTTGTAAGCGGGGGGGGTCAACGTAGGCCAGACGCGGCCACCACAGCGAATGATTTGTTAGCAGTTACTTGGGAAGATGATAGCGGTGGAGATTGGGATATCAAAGCGGTAATCGTTAACGGCGACCCCAGTAGTATAGTCCCAGTTGCCAACGTGCCATTAAGAATTCACACCACTAAACAAATTGGCAATAATCCCGTGATTTACAAATATGATCAAAATGTATCAACTGACGGGTCGGGATCATTGATCTTAAATGATATGGAATGGGATCCGTACTTTATTGAGGTGCAGCCAGGTTTTGGCTTCAACTTAATTTCAAGTGACCCAGTTAGCCCGGTCAGCCTAAACCCAAACTCAACCTTAAAAGTTTATTTAAATGTTGAATCATAAAGGAGTTACATTGCTAGAGGCAGTTGTTGTAATTTCAATTTTTACGACCGCTTCAGTGGTAGTAACCAGTGTTATTATCCAAGGCCTGCGCGTTAATAGCTTTGCGAATGAACAAAACGAAGCGTTAAATAACGCGCGGCGCGGAGTGGAATTTATGATTAAAGAAATCAGGGAGGCCAGCACTTCAGAAAATGGCTCGTTTCCGATTAGCGCGGCCGACGCCCAAGAATTGATTTTTTATAGCGATTTGGATATCGACCAAGAAACCGAGCGCATAAGATATTTTTTAGACGGTACGGATTTAAAAAAGGGCGTTATTGAGCCAGTCGGCGTGCCGGGAACTTATCCATCTGGCAACGAAGTGATTTCAATTTTGTCAGAATATGTACGCAATGGCGCAGATCCAATATTTTACTACTACAACGAAGACTGGCCAGCGGATCAAGTGTCAAATCCCCTAACCCAACCGGTTGAAGTTGACGATATTAAATTTGTTAAAACTTATCTTAAAATTAATATTGATCCAACCAAAGCCCCAAATCCGGCGGAACTTGAATCTAGCACAACGATTAGAAATTTAAAGGACAATTTATAGATGAGATTTATAATTAAAAAATCAAAGTCACAGCAAGGAGCGGTTTTGGTCATGACTATGATTTTCGTTACCGTGTTTGTGGTAATTGCCGCCGGTATTTTATCACTGGTAACTTACCAGCAACGCCTGGAAAGGCTAAAAAAAGCACAGGCGGCCGCATTACACATCGCGGAGGCTGGTGCTAATTATTACCGTTGGCACCTAGCCCATGATCCGACCGATTATTATGATGGCAACACCCCTACCGCCTGCGACCCAACATGCGGTCCTTACGTACATACTTACTCAGATCCAAATAATGACATTGTCGGTGAGTTTATCTTAGAAATTACTCCCCCGACTTCAGGTTCAACTATTGTCACCATAAAATCAACTGGCCACATTCCAGAAGTTCCGGGCAGTGCCAGAAGCATCGCCGTTAGGTATGGTGCTCAATCGTGGGCCAAATTCGCGGTGGCCGTGAACAACGATGTGCGCTTTGGCGAAGGGACTGTGATTAACGGGCCGGTTCATTCAAACGGAGGAGTTAGATTTGACGGTGTAGCTAACAATGTAGTTACATCCGCTAAAGCCGACTATAACGACCCTGACCATTCTGGCGGGAATGAATTTGGTGTGCACACTCATGTTGACCCGACTGATCCTCTGCCGCCAGCTAGCGTGCCCGTACGGGCGGATGTTTTTGCTGGTGGCCGCGAATTTCCAGTCGCCCCGGTAGATTTTAACGGGATTACTTTAGATTTAGCCGTGCTTGAAGACGTGGCGGGCTTAGTTATTAGCAAATCAAATCAACAAGGCTGGCACGTCCAATTTTTAGGTAATGGCCAAATTCAATATCGCAAAGTCAAAACCACTACCTCATGTTATTCCTCAAGTCAATTCGGTTGGGAGGGCACGGGTTTGATTACAAGCTATGTGGGTAATTGGACGACCGCTTCAATCCCATCTAACGGAGTAATTTTTGTAAAAGATAATGTTTGGGTCGACGGGACTATCAACGCACAAAGCGTAACATTAGTTGCCGCTGAGGATCCGCTCGCCTCCGGCGATGCTAACATTTGGATTAATAATGATTTAACCTATACTAATTATGACGGATCCGATATAATAGGATTAATTGCCCAAAACGACATCAGCGTTGGGCTCTATAGCGAAGATGACCTAAGGATTGATGGCGCTTTAATTGCCCAGAAAGGAAAAATTGGGCGCAAATACTACGCTTCCTCGTGCAGCTCCTCGGATTATATTCGCGACACCATTACTACATTTGGTTCTTTAGTAAGCTACGAACGTTACGGCTTTGCTTGGGACTGTGGTTATCATTGTTCAGGCTATATTAACCGCAACTTACAATTCGATAACAATTTAATTTATAACCCCCCGCCTTCTTTCCCGACGACCGGTGATTTTGAATTTATTTCTTGGGAAGAAGTATTGCCTGGTGAAAGTTATTAAGTTATGCCAATCAAGCCCGCTGTTATAGGTTTAGATATCTCAGATACCGCCATTCGTTTAGCGGTAATTGAGCGTGCCGGCAAAAAAGCGATCCTTAAATCATATAACGATAAAAAACTTTCGGCCGGTGAAATTGTTAATGGTGAGATTAAAGATGCTAAAAAGGCGGTCGCCGCGATTAAAGATTTAGTTAGCGGGGCCAAGGGCAGCAAAATAAAAACAGATCGGATCGTGAGCGTTTTGCCTGAACCAAAAACTTACGTAAAAGTTATTACCGTTCCCCAAACCGACAAAGATAATATGGACGAGACTATTCGAAGCGAAATGGTTAACCATATTCCATACTCCATTGAGGAAGTGTACTACGACTGGCAGTTAGTCCATGGCGGCAAACAAGAAAAAAAAATAGAAGTATTGATTGGCGTAGCTCCAAAAAAAATTGTCGATGATTACACTAAGTTAATCGAAGACGCCAATTTGATCCCGCTTGCCTTAGAGGTCGAGGCCGCCGCTCTCACCCGTGGCATATTTTTTCAATCCCAAGCTGAACAAACGCCAAGCATTGTCATTGACTTTGGTGCCAGTCGTACGGGATTATTTGTCTATGATGAATCATTGGTGCAATTGACGATTAGCTTACCGATATCGGGAGACGCGATTACCAAAACTATCGCGGACACTTTAAAAATCGATAGTACCAAAGCTGAAGAGGCAAAAATTGTGTGTGGCCTGGATGAAAAAAAATGTAAAGGCGCTCTTCGTAAAGTGCTACATGACAACATTGAACTTTTAGCCGCAAAAATTAAAGACGCCCAGGACTTTTACGCCAACAACTACGACCACGCCCACGCTATCAGTCAAGTTATATTAACCGGTGGCGGCTCCAATTTTTTAAACATTGACAACGTGTTGAAAGAAAAATTAAATATCAACGTAAAAATTGCCGCCCTGAAAGATAATATTGTTGTCCCAAAAGCCTTGCCCGAACATAAAATTCAATCGTTTAATACGGCCATTGGCCTATCGCTAAGAGGCAACGCATAATATGATTACATTAAATTTGTTATCGCCAAACAAAAAACAAGAATTAAAAATATTGTACTATTTTGTATTCATCAAAAATATTATTTTTGCTTTCCTCATCTTTGTTATTGCCTTAAGTATTTTAGTGCTTTTAGCCAGAGCCATTTTAGAGAATGCCTATTATGGTGAAATTGAGAACAACACCTTAGTGTCTACCCACAGTAATAAATTTAGCCAAGAAATAAAAACCATCAACGCAGAATTAACTAAAATTGCCTCGATCCAAAAGGATTACGTTCCGGTTAGTCAATTTTTAATTGAAATTATAAATTCTATGCCATTAAGTATCCGGCTAGAGGCTTTACAAATTGATGTCGAGAACAAAGAAATTACTCTTCGCGGGTTTGCGCCCACACGCGAGGATTTGAAAAACTTAGTCAGCGGACTAAACGATTTGGGTTATTTTGAGACAGTGGAAGAGCCGTTTAGCGCTAATTTTCAGAAAAATAACATTGATTTTAATTTGGATATTATTATCAAAATTTTTCCTGAATCACAAATATGAACGTTAAGCAGAAATTTTATTTAACAATTGCTTTCTTTATGCTTTTTACCGTGGGCGTGGTATTTTTTATTTTACTTCCAACAGCCCAAGAAGTTATGCATTTAAGTAATTTAATTAATGATGAACGGGCTGAGCTAGAACGCAAATACCAAGCCGGCCAAAGGCTTAACGAAACTGTTCGGGCGCTGGAAGAAATTCGCGAACAAAAAATTATTTTGGATTCTGTATTTATTGCTAGCGGCGCCGAGGCTGAATTTAGCTCTGAGCTTGAACGCATCGCCGACCAGCACAGAATAATTCAAACGCTCCAAGCTGAACCCCCGGCCAATAACCAATTTAGATTAACCCAAGTGCTAGAGGGAAATTACTACAATATGTTAAATTACCTAGTTGCCTTGGAGTCTTTAAGTGTTTATATGAACGCTAAACAAGTTAATCTAACAATTGCTAACGTTAGCGATGCAAATGTTGTCAAGGCGTTGCTTAGGACTGAATCATTTATCTTACCGAAATGAAAAAAATGAATTTAAAAATTAGTTTTAAATTTCGTATTAGCCGTAAGCTGATAATTTATCTACTGGTTTTAATTATGGCTTCAATCTTTACATACTTTAGTTATTTTATGTATAAAAATTTCTGGCAAGTGCTAACTTACTCTCAAGAAATCATAGCTCTACGGCCAGAAGTTGTGTCGGAAAGACTTAGACAAAAAGATTTTGAGGAGATTATCAACTCAATTAATAAAAAAACTGAAGCGCCGGCTTCAATTTCCACTTCGACTCCTAACCTGTTTATTATTGCACCGTCTGAGGTGCGTTCGCCGCAAGTCAGCTTTTAACTAAATTACGGAAAAAGCTGCTTGCCCTCTTCGCTCTCAACAATAATCGCCTTAGTTGGGCAAGATTTAGCGGCTAACATTAATGTTTCTTGGTCCGTGGTTTTTAGCTCTTTAACCACGGCGATATTTTGGTCGTCCAATTCAAAGGCGTCAGGGGCGATAGCGACGCAGCTAGCGGCGCCAATGCATAAATCGCGAACCACCTTGACCTTGCCAATTTTTGATGTATCACTAGCCATAAACAAATTATACTTTCCTCCCTCAGGAGTGTCAAACTAAGGCTTGTCCACAATGACGACAACTTTTTGGCCCTGCAATATTTGTGAAGCTGACACCTTGCCTTGGTCATTTTCTAAATGCCTGGGCCAATCATGAATTGCGTTAATTAACGTTTGGTATTTGTAGCGGTAACCTTCGCCGCGCTTAGTGCCGGGATCATTAGTAATAAAGTGAGTTTGATCATATCCGCGAATGACTAACATATGATAAATTGGCCCCGCGCCTGAAAAGTACGGATTGCCAAGTTCCCTGCCGGCGGCTGGCACTATTATAAGCTTACCTTGAGTTAAATAATTCTTTAAGGATATGGCGTCAATATTGGGGGTTACCTCGGCTTTTAAGTTAAAATAATTTTCTAAAATATGCTTCACCTCATCAGCTGTTAAATCAACACCGTAGCCGTTTTGCTCTTGCCACTTAACTTGGCTAATCAAGCTTTGCTCCATCAAATGCGCGCTTATGTCCTCACCCGCGAAATAAGCTTGGACCATTTTCATGGAAGCTTCCTCACAAGTTTCCTCATGAACTTCGTCCCAAACCGCGTATGGAGCTTGCGGCGCAAATGGCACAGGGTAGCTAACTGAGGCCAATGGCTTGCCTGGAGCTGCCTTAGTCGTACCTTCACTATTAGGATTAACAACTCCAACGGCTGGTTTTTCGTTAGGGCTGTCGGGAATAGTTACTTCCCGGCTTGCATCATCTTTAACATTTACAGTTTGATCACTTTCAATAACGGGTAAATTTGTGTCGTAATTAGTATTTGCCGGGCTGTCTTTTTGATGAATTAAGATATTTGGCGCCTTTTGTGTACAACCCGCTAAAATAAAAATAACCAAAAGAGGGAAAAATTTAACCATAGCGATCAATGTTTTCGCCCTTACCGGGCTCTTGAGCGAGGTTATTGTCTAACTTGGGTTCGCGATCTGCCCGGATATTTGTACGTCCTTTAAGACGGTTCTCTACCGTTTGGTCTTGAACCTGCTCTTGATGTTTACGTTCAGGTGAGGATTGCTGAAATTCATCGACTGGCTGTTTGTCTACTATTGGAGGCGAAAGATTATCCTTGCGTTTTGCTCGTCCAGGCCCCTTAGGCCCATCCAAGGAGTCTCTAAAAATATTCGGAAAATTAATTTTTTCTCCCATAAAATTATATTAATTATCGCTAATGACTATAACATTGAAATACGCGCCTTGACAAGCGAAGGGCCTTGGTGTATATTATTGGCACATTATTTTTTATTTTATATGGCACATAAGAAAGCAGGCGGTAGTACTCGCCTGGGGCGAGACTCACAATCAAAACGTTTAGGCGTAAAATTATTCGCCGGCCAAGAAGCTAAGGCGGGTAATATTTTAATACGCCAAAATGGCACGCCAGTCAGGGCTGGCTTAAATGTTCGCGAAGGCAAGGACAATACTTTATTTGCTGTGACTGATGGAATTGTTAAATTTTCATCTAAAAAAATAAAGAAATACACTGGCAAGCTAGAATCGGCTAAATTCATTAATATCATTCCAAAAAAATAACTCCCTTATTTGAAATTTAATTCCGGCACTAGCCGGTTTTTTTATTTTGACATAAGAAATCAAACGTGTTAGAAATTAATCTTAACGAGTGCGGCCACAGGCACAGCGCCTGATGAATCGCCTCGGCAAAATCTCGGGGTAGGCTCTAAAACAAAGGGAGGGGTGTCAGATGCACTTGCTAGCTATTCCTGCTGCGCTTGGCTGCTGGACGATAGTCTTCGGGGCTATATTCGTTACCGCGCTCGTGGTAACGGCTACCATCCCCGTCTGGGGTCCGGTAGCTTTTTGGACCAAACCAATTTTGTCCAGGCCCCAGCGAACCAAAACCACCGGCAGGCATCACTGTCTGCCGGTGGTAAAGTATTTTTATAAATGTTAATTTACAATTTTGTCGCCAAGCACACTTTAATAAATTCAACAAATAAAGGATGCGGGGCTAAGGGACGGGATTTGTATTCGGGGTGAAATTGAGTCCCGATAAAAAAAGGATGGTCGCTAATTTCAATCGCTTCAACCAATTGATTGTCCGGAGAAGTTCCGGCTATCACCAAACCTTTCTTTTCTAACCGAGATCTAAACTTATTATTTACTTCATAACGGTGGCGATGCCTTTCAGACACTCGGGTTTTATTGTAAATTTCTTGAATACGACTGCCCTTCTTTAATTTGCATGGCCAAGCGCCCAAGCGAATGGTTCCGCCATATTGTTTTTGTTTCAACAGTTCCTGCTGTTCGGGCATAATATGAATAACCGGGTAAGCGATTTTGGCATTAATTTCTTCAGAGTTAGCACCTTTCATCTTCGCTACGTTCCGAGCAAATTCAATGACCGCCATTTGCATGCCATAGCATAAGCCAAAATATGGTACCTTTTTTTCCCGGGCGTATTTAATCGCTTTAATCTTGCCTTCTGAGCCGCGCGAGCCCCAACCTTGTGGTATTATAATGCCATCTAAATCTTTCAACACTCCGGTCCCCTTCTTTTCAATTTCTTCAGCATCTAGCCACACTAAATTAGCTTTTACTTTATTATCAGCGGCGGCGTGTTTGACTGCTTCAATAACAGAAATATAAGAATCAGACAAGGTAAAATCTCCGGTCGCAAAATACTTACCGACTACGCCGATAGCAACTTCGGGTTTTTGAATGGCGGCGCGCCGGGCCATTGCCCGCCAATCTTCTAAATTCTTTTTTCTAGCTTTTAGCTTAAATTCATCAAGTAATTTTAGGCTGAGTTTTTCTTTTTCAAAATTAATCGGAATTTGATAAATACTATCCACATCCGGCGCGGAAATTACATGGTCAACAGGAATGCTACAAAAAATATGCAGCTTTTCTTTGCGTTTCTTATCTAGGGGTTGTTCAGCGCGGCATAAAAGAAAATCCGGCTGAATACCTGCCGAATTTAAAGTTCTCACGGCATATTGGGTTGGCTTGGTCTTCATCTCTCCAACGTTTAAAGGTATCGGCAAATAACTAACCATTACCACCTTGACCATATCCGGCGTTTCGTTTTTCATCATGCGGGCTGCTTCCAAAAATAAAATGTTTTGATACTCCCCTACCGTGCCGCCAATTTCAATAATTGTAAAATCCGCTTTGGCTTTGGCGCTGGCTTTTTTAATCCGGCGGATAACCTCTTGCGGGATATGCGGGACTACTTCCACGCATTGGCCATTGTAATCCAAGTTACGTTCTTTTTGAATAACGCTTTGATACACCCGTCCGGTGGTCATGTAATTATCACGCATTATATCAACATTTAAAAAACGCTCGTAATTACCAATATCTTGATCAGTTTCGTCACCATCTTCAGTTACAAAAACTTCTCCGTGCTCTGTCGGATTCATGGTGCCAGCGTCGACGTTAACGTACGGATCAATTTTTATCGCCGTCACGCTATACCCGCGGGCTTGAAGAATTTTACCAATGCTAGATGCCGCAACACCCTTGCCGACACCAGACATGACTCCCCCGACCACAAATATGTAACGATGAGTTTTAGTTTTCGCCATGGATAATGATAGTTACGCGCGCCTCAAGGCCGTGATTGAGTGAAACAGTAACTTCGTGCTCGCCAACTTCTTTTAACGGTTCATTAATAATCACATTATCTGCGGCAATGCTGTGCCCGTTTTTTTTAATCACGGCGGCTATTTTGGCCGGAGAAATGGCTGCGTATAATGTCCCATCTTCGTTAATTTTGGCGCTAATCTCAAAAGCCTTACCGTCTAAGTTGTTAGCCAGCTCTTCAGTTTTAATCAAATCAACTTCAGCGATTCTAGCTTCTTTTTTCTTTTTTCTTTCAACTTCTTGGACCGCTTGTGGGGTAGCCGGCGCGGCTAAGCCTTTGGGAATTAAAAAATTCCTGGCGTACCCATCAGACACCTCTTTGACATCGCCTCGCTTGCCCAAAGACCTTACTTGCTGTGTAAGAATAATTTTCATAAATTCAAAGCTAAACCATTCTTGAACTTTTATCATGTTAAAATTATAGCACCGCTTTTTGTGGATGGCAACTTGCTTACTATTAGCGCAGACTACCTCTTTTTTTGGCTTGGTCTACGGCAGCCGAAAGCAACTGCGTTAGCTCCTGCACCCGATTGCTAGAAATAAAATAATTTCGGCCCGTCGTCTCAATTCTAAGTCCGTCTTTGGAATGGGCAATGTAGCCAGTAGTTTTGTGACGGCCCAAGCGGATGCCATAGCCGCCAAAGTCACGAAAACGAAATTTTTGAGCCTTAATGGATGTGATGTCTTGCAAGGCTACTTTTTTTCTAAATATAGAAAATCCAAAACTAACAGACTCCTCCGTTAAAACAATACGCAAGGAATTAAAAGCCAACCCGATTAGGGCAATTATCGTAGCAAAAACTATTAAAAAAGTTCGGCCCTGATTGCCATTAAATTCCCCGCCTAAAAAGCTTGGATAAAAATAGGCTAACAGTGAGCCGGCCACAAGCAAAGTGAATAAGGCGGAAAAAATTCTATGGATAGGGACTTTTTCTTCAAAGATAACCGTTGCCATAGCTAAGCTTGGCGACCGAGGGCTTCGGCCATCTCTACTAACCGGTTAGCATACCCCCACTCATTATCGTACCAGGCAAAGACTTTAACTAAATTGCCGCCGGCAACTTGCGTCAATTCAAGATCAACAATCGCCGAATGCGGATTGCCCACTATATCAGAACTCACAATTGGTTTATTCGTAATTTCCAAAATATTTTTATAAAGCGGATTATTAACAGCCTTTTTAAACTCATCGTTGATTTGTTTCACCGTCACCTTTTTACGTTTAAGTAAAAGTGTAATATCTGAAATTGAACCAACTGGTACCGGCACTCTAATCGCTGTGCCGTCAAACAAACCTTTAAGCTCTGGTATGACGTGCGTGGTGGCAATTGCCGCTCCTGTCGTTGTGGGTATTATATTCACTGCCGCCGCCCTGGCGCGGCGCAAATCTTTATGCGGCGCGTCGACCAAACGCTGATCCGAGGTATACCCGTGAATTGTTGTCATTAAAGCCTTTTCAACGCCAAAACGTGAATGCAAAACTTGCACTACCGGCGAGATACAGTTAGTAGTACAAGATGCGTTATTAACAATATCTGACTGGCCAAGATTTTTTTTAGTCTCTTGCGTGCCAAAAACTAAAGTCTGAGTACCGCCGCTTTTAGCCGGAGCTGACAGTAAAACCTTTTTGGCACCGGCTTGTAAATGTTTTTTTAAATCTTCCGCTTTTCGGAATACGCCAGTACTTTCAATCGCGACGTCAACTTTTAATTTTCCCCACGGCAATTTTTCAGGTTTACGAACTTCACTCACCGGAATTTTTTTCTTGCCTATCATCAATGAATCTTTTGTTGCTCGAACTGTTTCAGGAAATTCTCCGTAAACCGTATCGTATTGCAGTAAATGCGCCAAAGTTTTGTTGTCAACAATATCATTAATCCCAACTACCTCAAGATTTTTATTATTCAAGGCGGCCTTCAATGCCGCGCGGCCAATTCGGCCAAAGCCATTAATTGCAATACGTACTGACATATTAATTAAAAAATTTATTTATAAACATCCTATAGTATAACACATCATGCAATCAATATACAGACTGAGTGGCCGACATGCTCGCAATGAACATGCCTGCCGTGACGGAAAATTGACGCCTCGCTACTGACGCGTAGGCTTATTTTTCTTCCGCTTAGCGCGCCGCGCGCGCCTACGCGCATCTTTGCGTGCGCGTCGCCTCTCAGATCTTCCGTTCCTATGGTTCCGAGCCATGGACCCTCCTTCCATTACAAACCATGGCACCTCTTAAGAATAAAATTTAAATTACCTATCTATAAAAGTCAACCAAAAAAAGAGGCACAAGTGCCTCTTAACTTATTAATTGAAAAATTTACTTTTGAAACCTCGCAAAACGTCTGACTTCTATTTTCTCTCCCAACGCGCCGATTTTTTGTTCAATCAGCTGGGCAATGGTCATTGAATCATCCTTGATAAAAGGCTGATTTAATAAACACACTTCCTCATAATACTTATCAATTTTTCCGGGCATTATTTTTGCAATCATCTCATCGGTTTTCCCGTCTTCTTTAAGCTGTTCGGCTATAATTTCTTTTTCTTTGGTTAAAACTTCTGCGGGCACATCTTCAGCCTTAACATAAAGTGGGTCAGCGGCGGCGATGTGCATAGCGATATCATTTACCAGCTGCTTAAACTCATCGTTGCGGGCGACAAAATCAGTTTCTGAGCTGACATCAACTAACACGCCGACTTTACCGTTGGTGTGAATGTAACTTGCCACCAAACCTTCGGTGGCTTCGCGGCTCGCCTTTTTGGATGCTTTAACTGCGCTTTTAACTCTCAAAATTTCTAGCGCTTTTTGAGTATCGCCTTGAGCTTCTTCCAGGGCCGACTTAACATCGGCCACGCCAACGCCGGTTTGTTCTCTGAGTTGTTTGATAGTTGATGTGTCAATTGCCATAAAAAACTTTATTTTATTTCGCCGGAACTTTTTTTTCAGCCGGCTTACTTTTTTTAGGGGTGGCTTTTTCTTGTCTGGCGGCCGAAGAATTTGCTTTTTCTTTTAACTTAGCTTCTTCAACTTTTTTATCTTCAATGGACTTCTTAGCTAAATATTTTTGCCTTCCGGCTTCCACCGCCTGGGAAATTAATCCGGTAATTAACTCAATTGCCTTCACGGCATCGTCATTCGCCGGAATGGGATAGGCAACTTTATCCGGGTTGGTGTTCGTGTCAGTAATTGCCACTACCGGAATTTTTTTCTTGGTTGCTTCAAGCAGCGCTGTTTTTTCTTCTTTCAAGCCGCAAATATAAAGCGCATCGGGCAATTTCTTCATATCCTTGATGCCGCCGACTGCTACGCCGAGCTTTTCAATTTCTCGCGTGATGTCTAACTGTTCGCGTTTAGTGTACTTGCCTAATTCGCCGGACTTCTTTTGGTCAACCATTTTGTTATACTTTTGTAAAAGTTTACTGATGGTGTCAAAGTTCGTAACCGTACCGCCAAGCCAGCGTTCGGTCACATAGGGCATGCCGCACGCCTCGGCATGTTTTTTAATTATGTCTTTAGCTTGTTTTTTGGCGCCGACAAATAATATCATACCACCTTGGGCTGCAACATTTTCCAAGTAATCCATCGCCTCTTTAAGTTTGGTCTGGGTCATTTCAACGTTGATAATATGCACACCGCTTTTGACGCCAAAAATAAAGGGCGACATTTTAGGATGCCGCTTGGCTGGCCGGTGGCCAAAATGCGCGCCGGCTTTTAATAAATCAATTAAGCTTGGGATATCTGGCATAGGTAATTCCTTTAGTCCTCTACTCTCAAATGCACTCGACCAGCCTTCGCCTAAGCTTCGGCATGGCAAGCAAGGAATTGTTGAGCGAGAGTATGTGTTTTTGGATTAATTAAATTTGGTGTCAAGAGAATAGCATGGATATATAAATATGTCAAGGAATTCTCTACGCCCCTCAAAGGCATTGACAAAAATAGTACTACTTGATACACTTTTGGACATTATGAAAAAAGGCATTCACCCAACCTATCACTCAGACGCTAAGATCATTTGTTCGTGCGGTAATGTGATTGAGGTTGGCTCAACCCTTAAAGAAATGCACGTGGAAATTTGTTCTAATTGCCATCCTTTTTACACTGGCAAGCAAAAAATCATTGATACGGCCCGCCGGGTTGAAAAATTCTCTGCTCGTCAATCGAAAAAGACCTCTGCGAAAACTATAAGCAAGCGCGCAAAACGTAAAGCCAAAGATGTTGCTAAAGCTAAACGAGGCTCAAGGGTGAAAAAAGAAAAAGCACCGGCCAAAGAAAAATAACGGAAATAATTTAAAATCCCGCTATTGTTATCGGGATTTTTTGTTTGTATAATTACAAAATGCCACAAAATTTTCAAAATATATTAAACAGATTTAACCAGTTAGAGCAGGATTTAGCCAATCCTAATATAAGCAGCAATCCAAGCAAACTGAAAAACGTATCTCAGGAATATCAAAAGCTAAAGCCAGCAGTTGATGTTATTAATGAACTTCAACAAAATGAGGACAAATTGGCTGAAGCCAAAGACACGTTAAGCTCCGAGGATGAGACTTTAAAAACTTTGGCCGAAGAGGAAATTAATACTCTCATTGGGCAACGTGAAGGCTTGCTTCAAAAATTAGACGAGCTGCTAAAACCTGAAGATCCGATGGCTAACAAAGATATTATTATGGAGATTCGAGCCGGTACTGGCGGCGATGAAGCGGCTTTGTTCGCGGCTGATTTATACCGGATGTATTCGCGCTACGCAGAGCAACGGGGTTGGAAAGTCGGCGTGATTTCAAGTAGCCGGAATGAAATTGGCGGCTTTAAAGAAATAATATTTGAAATTAAAGGCGAGCAAGTTTATCAATGTCTACATTTGGAAAGCGGTACGCACAGAGTCCAGCGTGTGCCCGAAACAGAAAAAAGCGGCCGAGTACATACATCAGCTGCGACCGTCGCCGTATTGCCGGAAGTTGACGATGTTGATATTGATATTAAGCCAGAAGATTTAAAAATTGACGTCTACCGATCTGGCGGTAAAGGCGGACAAAGCGTTAACACCACCGACTCTGCTGTTCGCATTACACACTTACCGACTGGCACTGTAGTTGCCTGCCAAGATGAACGCTCACAGGCCCAAAATAAACTTAAAGCCATGCAGGTATTGCGAGCTCGATTATACGATGCGCAATTACAAAGTCAGCAGCAAAAACGTGCGGCGGATAGAAAAAAACAAATTGGTTCAGGTGACCGTTCTGAAAAAATTCGAACCTACAACTACCCGCAAGATAGAATTACCGACCATCGCATTAAACACAGTTGGAATAATATCGTTACTATCCTTGACGGCAATTTGCAGCCAATAGTTGATGCTTTACATGAGGCTGAGACAAAATTATGACAATAAATAACTTATTGCAAGATGGCTCAATAAAACTTAAGCGCGCAAATATTCAAACAGCCGCTTTAGATGCTGAAATTTTACTCGCTCACGTCTTAAACTCAACTCGTTCAAAAATTCTGAGTCAGCCTAAATCAGTAATGCACAAAAAACAAATAGATAAATTTAATGCGTTGATCAAAGTCAGGTCTAAATTTGTACCAGTGGCATATTTGACTAAACAACGAGAGTTTTATGGACTCAACTTTTACGTTAATGAAAATGTGCTTGTGCCGCGGCCGGCGACCGAGCTTATGATTGAAAATGTTTTATCCTTGGTTAGGCCAAATCAAACAGTAACTATCGCTGATGTTGGCACCGGTTCTGGCTGCATCGCGGTCACCTTGGCCCACCACTTACCAAAAGCAACCATCTTGGCGACTGATATTTCAAAAAAGGCTTTAGTCGTGGCGCAAAAAAACGCTCAGGCTTTGGCAAAGAATAAAAAAGTGTCTTTCTGGCAAGGTAATTTGCTTGAACCTATTAAAGTTAAAAAAATAGATATTATAATCGCCAATTTACCTTACCTCAAACCGACCGATTTGGGTGAACCAACTATCCAAGCTGAGCCCAAATTAGCCCTTTGGGGTGGAGATGACGGCCTGCAGACGATTAAATGCTTAATAAATCAAACCGCATCATTGCCTGCTAAACCAAGCTATGTCATGTTAGAATTTAATCATGGGCAAGCCGGCGGTTTGAGTGAATACATCGAACGTATATTAGACCCAAGCGAATTGAGCGTATATAAAGATAATGACGGGCTTGACCGAACGGCGGTAATAAAACTCTAAATCTCTCACTGCGTTGCGCTTACTCGGAGTATAAAAAATTTATTGTCTGAACTTGTCGAGAGCTTACTAAAAAATCCCCGTTTAAAACGGGGATTTTAAATAAACAATTAACGTTATTCGTTCTTGCCGCCTTCGCCCTTATCTTTGGCTTCAGATTTAGTTTCGCCTTCCCCAGTTTCATCTTTCTTTTCACCTTCAGCAGCCTCGCCTTCAGCAACTTCGCCTTCTTCCCCCACGGCCACAACCGGCGCTTCTACTTTTTCAACTTTGGGCTCTGTGACGATCGTAACAGAGTCTTCGGGATCAGCTTGAATCTTGACCGTGCCAGGCACCGGTAAATCCTTTACCCGAATGCTATCGTTCAATTCTTTAAGGCCACTAACGTCAACTTTAATTTCATGGATCAAGTCTCCAGGCAAACACTTAATTGAAACCTCAGTTAAAATTGTTTCTAAAATCCCGCCTAAAGCTTTCACCGCTGGCGCCTCGCCAGTCAAAACAATCGGCACTTCGGCCACAACCTCTTCGTTCATATTAACTTTATATAAATCCGCGTGCACAACCTCTTCAGTTACAGGGTCAAATTGAACATCATGGATCAGCACGTTAAGCGGTTCTTCTGCGTCTACTATCAAATCTATTAAGGTGCTTGCCCCGGCGTCGGCATAAACTTTGTGGAAAGCGCTGCGATCCACTATCAAATTTTGATTGTCTACTTTATGACCATACAAAACAACCGGGATTTTACCCTGGTTTCTTATATTTTTATTCTGTTTGCCGGTAACCTCGCGCGGCTCCGCTTTAATAGAAAGCTTTTCCATTGATTATAATTTATCTAATTCTAATTGATTCGCTGCCACCGCGTCATGCATTTCAATCACATCATCCACGGACACTGAATCAGATGATTTAAATTTTAATACGTCTTCTCCGTTTAAATCGGTCACTAAACCTACCGAACTAACACCTAAGCTGTTGGTCATGACTAGCACTATGATAGACGAATGGCATTTGTTGCATTTGATATACACCAGATGCGCACCGTCTTGCTCCTCAAGAACTTGAGCTTTAATCGGGTTGTATTTAGTGTTACACACTGGACAAACCGATATTACCTTCAAGCTCTCTTCGGAAAAATTAGGAAATTGAGGGATCATACAATAGGTTTATCCTATTAAATATAGCTTAACCTAATTTAACTTAAAAGTCAACCCCGTTTAGAAGTAACCTAAATTGTCGCAGTATAAAGCGGGGGTCACGATGTCTACTTAACAATCTATGTAAACAATAATTTCACACATCATTTATACTTTTAACGGGGTCAAGCAAATTAAATCTTATATTTGACGCTACGGATAAAAACGCTTTCGGCAAGACCGATAAAAACAAGGCTAACAATCAAAAAACTGCCTCCGGCGCTCACAAACGGCAAGGGGATGCCAGTCACTGGTAACAGGCCCAAATTCATGCCAATGTTTATAAAAAACTGGCTAAAAAAGATTATCAATATGCCAAAAACCACTAGCGAATAATAATCATTGTTAGTTTTAGTCGCAATAATATAAAGCCTCAAAAATATTACCCCAAAACAAAGTACTACTAGCCCCGTCCCCAGCAGTCCCAATTCTTCCGCGATTACCGCAAAGATAAAATCCGTTTGCGCGGCTGGTAAAAATTTAAGTTGAGTTTGAGTGCCAAAACCAACTCCGCGCCCCAAAAGTCCGCCGGCGCCAATAGCAATCTTGGCTTGCCTGACATTATAACCCGCGCCATACACATCAACCGTCGGATTTGCAAAAGTAAAAACTCTTTGGCGTTGAATATCGTTTAAAGCAAAAGTCCAAACTAAAGCACCACCGACTACCAAGCAGGCTAAAACTACCAGGAAATGCCACCGCCCCATACCAACTATAAGCCAAAGAATCCACCAAAGCAAAAAAATAATTACTGCCGAACCGAAATCTGGCTGCAGGGCGACTAGCAAAAATAAAATAAATGCTCCCGCGCCGCTAAGCGCAATTAATTGCAAGTTGGAATATTTGTTCATACCTCGAGTGATTAAATGGGCCAGCCAAAAAACTAAAATTAATTTTGCTATTTCAACCGGCTGAAAAGTTAAACCAAAAATATCGTACCAGCCGGTAGTACCGCCGCGCGTAACTCCAAAGAATAGAACTCCCAAAAGCAATATTACCGCCGCGGCATATAAATACATACTATATTGCTCAACCCAATCAAAGCCGATAAAAACCGTGACCAGCATCGCCAACACGCCCAAAGCAATAAATATTAACTGTTTTTGGAAGAACACCATATGAGTTTGCGGCTGACTTAACGCCACACTAAAAATAGATACCCCGCTTAAGGTAAGTAAAATAAAAATACTACCAAGCAAATACCAGTCTAAAAATCTTAATTGCCAAAATATTTTTCTTAACATTTTTTCTTTTGTCATCCACGGGCAAGGCCCGGGGATCCATGTTTAATTAGCACCTTAGATCCCAGCCTTCGCGGGGATGAGTTACTGCCAAAATGTTTTAGCATACTGCCAAAATTGCTCATCGCCATGCTTGATCTTTAGCCAGTACCACCACTCCGCTCCCCAAAAATATGCCTGGTTAAAGCCGGCGCTTTCAGTATAGTCAACAATGCTTTTCAATTTATTTAAATCCATGGAGCTATATTGCTCGGCTAATGATGCTTCAGTGATTGATGGGCCGTTAATCCAAGGTTCGGCTTGTAGCTCCATAACTATTACATTACTCAATGCTGGATTATTTTGAATAACGTTACTGGCGCGGTAGCGATAAAAGGCAGGGGGGTAAATGTGTCCAAAATAACCAATTACCGGATTCCAAACAAAACGATACAAAGTAATGCCTAAAATATCAGCGTAAGAAGAAGATTTTCCCCAAAAACTAAGCTCCCCACTATCCGTGATAATTATAGGACGAGTTGGATCAACCGACTTAACAATATGAATTTCTTGACTTAATAAATCGGCGTCGGGCTTAGGGCATTCACCAAAAATACTCAAAAACGGCTCGTTTTCTACCTGCCAGGCGATCAAGTTATTGTAAAGCGAAAAGTGTTTGGCAGTTTGTTCTATAATTTTTAGTAGCCGCCGGTTAACCATATCTTGGCTCCTGAGGCGATCAGCCCACGGAGGTGTATGACATTCGGGCCAGCGAGGAACCCTGCGGCCGATAACCGGAATCACGCCCACTCCTCTTTGGCCGGCTTGTTCAAACATCCAATCATAATCTTTAAAATAAAATTCATCAATGCGGGGCTCAATATCCGGCCAATAAATAGGAATACGAATTTTATCAACTTTTAAATCGTCTAAAATAGCTAGATACGCTTCTTGCCAATCTAAATTTAACTCTTCAGCGTAAAGCTTAGAAAAAGTGACGCCATAATCAACGCCGCCTGGTAAATAATAATCCTTGCTCCAAAATACAACGACAAAAATGATTATAACGCTAAGAAAAAAACCGATTAATATAAAAGCCCGAAACCGACTTTTAAAACCAAAAATTTTATTTTTAAAGTAATTTATCAAAAAATTCATCCGGTTGAACTTAAGGCTAATATAGCAACACCACTAACTAATATAATAATTGCAATGCTCTTTTGAATCAAAATTGAACGGGAAATTTTTTCTGATAACACCCGCGGTAACATAAGTGATATTAAAGTCGTTAAAACAAAAACAAACATATGTTGCAGCCCTTGCAATGCCCCGACTAAGCTCACTGGTCCAATACTAACCGCATAATTTACCATGACTACGCCAACGGCGCCAAAAGCCTGAGCGACAATAACCAACAATAGACCATGTTTTTGGTGATGGCCAGCTGGTTTTGGCTTGATCATTTGCCACACACCCTGCCTGATAGATCGGCTTAACAAGAAAAAACCAGCCGCTACTACTGACCCTATTCTAATCCACACAAACGGTGAGGCAAAACCATATTGATCAAACAAAAATTTACTGCCGGCTAAATTCAAAGCAAAGAAAAAAGCAGCCAAAAGCGAAAAGGCAAATATCTTGCGATTTACTTGCCAAGTTGATTTTTGGTATGAAATTAAAACAGCACCAAATAAAATTAGCAAAAAAGCTAAAAAAGAAATTGGCGCTAAAGTTTCACCGATTAAAACCCAAGCCATCAAAAGTATAAAAATTGGCTGAAAAGAAATTATAATTGGTACTACTCTTGACGCTTCTCCAAGTCGCATGGCTCGGTACAAATAAAAAATGGCAAAAACAAAGGCCACGCCATAAGCAAAAGACCAAGCCAATCCTGAAGGTGGCAAAACGAATAACTCACCGGGTAAAATTGGTGCGATGGCCAAAACCAGAACGCCTAAAAGTGAAACTAAAACCGTATAAACTGCCGGCCGATCAATTTTTTTGGTCAGTATGAATTTATCAACAACTGCCGCCGCAGCGAAAAAGAAATAAGCCAAAATCGCTGTAATTATCCAAGCGTGCATATTAAATTTCAAACGCCACGGCGTGGCCTAACAATTTTAAGAGGCGGTGCGGGATCATATTATTTTTAGCAATTTCACGGTAAACTTTAGCCGTATCCCTAAATTCACGTTCAAATGTTTTGTAATTTACTCCGATCAGGCCGAAGCGAGGATGAAAGCCTTCCTCCCATTCAAAATTGTCAATTAAAGACCAATAAAAATATCCGCGAATGTCCACGCCAGCATAAATGGCATGATATATTTCTTTTAAATGAGACACCAAATACCTTGATCGGCGGCTTTCGTCTCTTGTGGCAATGCCATTTTCGGTAATATAAATTGGCTTACGATATTTTTTAAATTCTAGTAAGGCGCTAAAAATGCCGGGAGGGTAAATTTCCCAACCCACATCAGACATTTCACGATGCTCGCGCCTGACGTCAACAAAAAATTGCCAGGTCTTCCAATGTGATTTTTCAAGCCGATAATGAAAGTAATAGTTCAACCCCAAATAGTCGTGATATTTTTTGGTCGCCCACAAAAATGAATGGTTCCAATTCCAGCTAATTAAACGAGAAACTATGATATCTATAACATTATATTTACGGTACAAAAAAACAGAGATTATATTTTTTGCTACCCCCACTTGACTTTTTCGTGATGGCCGGTCAAGAATTGAATGAATTATTTTATAAGCAGAAATATGCGACCGCCTTAGATTCTTCGCGACTCTAAACAAAGAACTCCAGCTACTTTCGCCCGGCGGCCAAACCCCCACCATATACCCTTGAGTCAAATAAACCAGCGGCTCGTTAAAAGTTACCCAACAGTCAACATATTCTCCAAATTCTTCGGCGCAAAATTTGACGTAGCGGCTAAACAAGTCAACCGATTGGGGCGCTTTAAATCCGCCCTGTCTAGCTAGCCACCGAGGCAAAGTAAAATGGTGCAAGGTTACCATTACGGTAATCCCTTTAGCTTTTAAACTTTTTAGTTGATCTAAATAATGATCGGCTGCTTTTTGGTCCCACTCCCCTTCTTTTGGTTCCAAGCGCGACCATTCTATGGAAAATCTGTAAGCATTATTGTGCATCCTGTTAATATAGCTATAATCCGTCTCATAAAGTTCATAATGATTTGAGGCGCGTCGAGATTTGTCATTGTTTTCAATATGGTTTGCGATTTGCTCCCATTCCCACCAGTCATTGTAAATGTTATTGCCTTCGATTTGATGGGCCGCCGTGGCCGTCCCCCACAAAAAATTTGGCGGAAAGCGTAAGTTGCCGTGCGGCGGAAGTTGGCGAACAACTGAATTTTGACCGCTGGTTAAAGTGTGACGGGTAAATTCTTTTTCTCTCATCTAAATAACGTTACAAGCAATACAAATTAAACTCACAAAAACAAACAACAAATAAAGCGCCAATAGCACCCCGCCTTCATTACGGCTAAACCTCTTACCTGAAACATAAAAGAAAACCACTAAAGATAGCAGCGCGATCATGAAAGAAGCAAAAACCAAGTGCTCAACATCAAAAATAATTTTCAGCGGGCGAAAAAAAGCCAAAAATCCGATAATCAAAACATTGCTCATAGTACTGCCAAAAATATTGCCCAGCGACAAACGGCCAACATGCCGCTTCCAAGATCTAAAAGCTACGATAACCTCAGGTAAATTAGTCCCCACGGAAAATATGACTAGCCCAAAAAAGAAACGCGTAAAATTAACATATTGCAACATATATTCCGCCAGCCGCAGGACGGCAAAAGAAATTATGACTACTAATATTAAACCAATGACTGCGTAAATTAAGTTTTTGAAAGTGAAAGGGACGGTTGACTGACTGCGGCTTTTAGCTTCGCGATTTAAAAAATAAAGATACGCCACCAAGGCTAAATAACCAGCAATCAAAATCATGCCATCGGCTGCGCTTAACATTCCGTCCGCGCCTAAAATAAATGGGCTAAATAAATAAATATTTAACGGTACAATTCTCCCCCATTCGCCCGATGTTTCCACCTTACGATTAAAAATTATACTTAGCGCCAAGACCAGCCCGTAAAGCACCATGATACCGCCAATTAAATTACCTAACGCTAATTGCTCGGTATGCTCAAAAATGGAGTTAACTGTTACCGCAACTTCTGGCAAGCTAGTTAAAAATCCAGTCAGCAAACCGACAAAAATCAATTTTAAATGCAAGCGTTCTCCGGCGATTCTGGCATTGTAAATAACTAAATCAGCTGCCTTACCCAAGGCATAAAATAAAACAATCAAAATAATGAAGGCCGCTAAAATTGTCATAAGTGTTTTAATTATAACACAAAACAGTCCCGCTTAGCGGGACTGTTTAAAGTGAAAATAAATTAACCTTGAGGTTGGTTTCCGCCAGCTCCAGGGGTAGGCATGCTGCCTGTCGCCGGCTTGGCTCCCTCTTTGCACTTAGCGCAATTAGCCTTGTGTGTGACTAATTCGTAAACAGCTGATAGGCCAACCAAAACGTAAATTACTCTGGATACAACGGCGTCCATACCGCCGAACAATTCGCCGACATCCCAACCGACAGCACCGACCAACAGCCAATTCAAACCGCCGATCACTAGCAGCAAAAAGGTTACCATATGGACTCCTTTATTGTGTCCTCCCATACACTCACCCCCTTTCGGTCTCTTGTTCAGTTATTAACATGTGTATTTATTAGTATAGCATGAATTTTGATTTAATTTTTTCACAACCAATATAGTATAAAAAAATTAAAACTACTGCCCAAAAGCAGTAGTTTTAGTAGCCGGCCTTAAACTCTATTCGTCGGCTAAAGTTTTTCTAACTTGTTCTACTAATTCGGACGTATCTTCATGACCATGCTCATTAACGGCGTGGCGCACAGCCACTGTTAAAACCTCGTCTTCGGTGCCTGAAATTGCTAAACTGCAATTTTTTTCACTAGGAAATTTTCGGCAATCTGCGACTTTTCTGTTGCTCATAATTTTGTTTTGTTTATTAATACAGTTGAGACCTTTATAAAATGCATTGTAGCACAATCACTCCATGTCCTTCAAAAGTAACTTTTCCGTTTTTAATTGCTTGAACTTGGGAGGAAGTTTTTTATAAGGATGCGGCATGGTGTTAATAAAAATAACTTTGGTAATATTTTTATCTTTTTGTAAAATTTCAAAGGCTGGGCCGGTTGGTAAAATATGCGTTACCGCACAATAAATTCCTCTCGCCCCCAAAGCTTTTAACGCCGCGGCGGTTTTACATAATGTACCTCCTGATTGAACCATGTCGTCCGCTAAAATCACATTCATATTTTTCACTTCTCCTGATACATCAGTAACAATTGCTCGATCGCGGCCAGGGCGTGATTTGGAGACTTTTACAATTTTTTTTATGCCAAGCGCTGAAGCATATTTTTCGGCACGTTTGATACTGCCTTTATCGGTAGCTGCGATAGTAAAATTTTTTATTTTAGTTTTTTCCAGTTCTTTGATCAATAAAGGAACAGCGCTGATTCCCTGATATTTAATCTTAAATAATTTTGGCACGCGATGCCCGTGCATATCAACCACAATCACTTTTGTCGCTCCAGCCGCTTCAATTGTCTGAACAATTAGCTTGGACGAAAAAGTTGTACCGGCCGGGTGAACGCGGTCGGCTTTAGCATAACCGAAATACGGGATAATAACATTTACTTTTTTAGCGCCATTAACTTTTAAAGTGTGAATTAAAATTAAAAGCTCCAATAGGTTATCACCGGGTGGATAAGTCGCCCCGATGACGTACGCTTCCCTGCCCTTAACCCTTTCTTTTAAGGCTATGGCTATCTCTTGGTCGGCAAAACGTGTCACTTCGGCTTTAGCTAATCTAAATTTTTTACTTCTAGCTAGCGACTTAGCCAAATTTACGCTGGCATTGGTTGAAAAAATTAATTTGGGCATAAAAACATTATAACACAGCACGTATTATGGTTGACATTTTATGCGTAGCTTGTTATTAGTTATGAGCACCCGGCCCTATCGTCTAACGGCTAGGATCCCAGCACCAAAGCGAAGCTTGGTCCGGGACGCGCGCCAGGTTTTTGTCGCGTATTAAATTTTGATACAATATTTTTTATGCCGCTATCGTCTAATGGTTAGGACGTCAGGTTCTCATCCTGGAAATCGGGGTTCGATTCCCCGTAGCGGTACTAGCAAAATTTTAGTGCGCAGGCCGATCCTGCCTGCCCGTCCGAAGCGTTAGCGTAGGCGGAGAAGCCCCTATGGGTAGGAGCAAAGCGACGACTAAGATCCCCCCATGCCCGTCCGTAGCTTTTCACCCTTCCGAAGCTTCATGCGAAGGAGGGTAGCGAAGGTGGGTGGGGTCACAAATTACTATTCTAATTCCTCAAGTTGTTCGAGCAGCTTTTTTTGCTTACGAGATAATTTAGTTGGCACTTTAACCTTGATTTCAACTAAATGATTGCCGCGGCCATGGCCATTCAGATGCGGCACGCCCTTACCTTTAAGCACAAACACTTTGCCGCTTGGTGTACCGGACGGAATTTTTAAAGCAACGGGGCCATCAATTGTTTCAACTCCCACTTTCCCGCCAAGCGCAGCGGTAGCGTAACTTATGAGTTTAGTATTGATGATATTGTAACCATCTCGTTGGAACCCAATTTCTGGCAGCACTACCACATTAACATACAAATCCCCAGCCACTCCGCCCTGAATAGCCTCTCCCTCACCGCTTAACCTGATAGTTTGGCCGTTGTCAATGCCCGCCGGAATTTTTACTTTTAATTCTGTTTGCTTTTTGATCACACCTTGGCCATGGCATTGAGCACATTTTTTTTCAATAATTTGTCCTTTACCGCGGCAGGCAGTACAAACTGAAGGCATCCGAATGCCAAACCCAACATTGCGATATTCTTGGCCGGAACCGCCGCAAGTTTTACACGTATCAATTTTACTGCCAGGTTCAGCTCCATTGCCTTTACATTTATCACATACTTGGTCGCGAGAAATTTTAATGGTTTTTTCAGCTCCAAAAACCGCATCTCGAAACGGAATATCTAAATCAATTTGCATATCACGCCCCTGACGAGCACGAGTACGCGCCCGGCCCCCGCCAAAAACTTCCCCAAATATATCGCCTAAATCAAATTCAAACCCTTGGCCACCGCCGCCAAAACCCTGAAAACCACTAAAGCCGCCAAAGCCCGGCCCGGCACCTTCAAAGGTTTGGCCAAACTGATCGTATTGTTGGCGCTTAGTGTCATCTGATAAAACCCGGTATGCCTCGTTGATCTCTTTAAACTTCGCCTCGTCGCCGCCGGCTTTATCCGGATGATATTGGTGCGCGAGCTTGCGGTATGCTTTTTTTAGTTCGTCTTTGGACACACCTTTGTCTACACCGAGTATTTTGTAATAATCTTTAGCCATTTTACCCAGTAGAAGAATTTCGAATATTCTTCATATAAAAATAATCTTTGAGTCTTATCTTTAACAAACGGCGACCCTGGGTTGTTTTTAAATATTTTTCTCTCCTGGTGGCATCTTTTCTACTCAAACATGCTTCGTAATAAATCAGCTCACACGGACGATTCTCTTTTGTTGATTTATTTCTACCTTGATTATGCTCTTTGATTCTATTCTTTAAATCAGAAGTAAAACCACTGTACAAAATTTTGTTCTTCTTGCTTTGAATTATATAGTTATAAAACATAATCATTTCGAAATTTCTCTACTGGGTTAATTTCTTACAAAAAGAAAAGTTAAGTATAAAAAGTACAGCACCAGCAAACTAATCCCTTCTACCCGGCTTATTTTTCTATCAGTGAAGCTAAAAAACATTAATATTCCAGACAAGGCAAACATTAAGCCGACATCAAATAACAATTTTGAACTATAGACAATGGGGGTGATTGAAGCGGCAGAGCCCAAAACAAACAAGGTGTTAAAGACATTACTGCCAACCACGTTACCGATGGCTAAATTTGGCTCCTTTTCTCTAACCGCCTTGATGGTGGTAACAAGTTCAGGCAATGAGGTCCCCAAAGAAAAAGCAAATAAACCAACAACTGCATCTGAAATTCCAAGCAGCCCAGCTAAATTAACGCCGCCGTGAACCACCAACTGCCCAGCCAAAGCCAAACCAATAACGCCGATTAAAAATGCGCCGATAGCGCGTAATGGTTTGCGATTTTTAGCGATATCGGCATATTCACCTTTCAACCGTCTTTCTTCAATAAAACTTTCGCCTGAGCGCAAAGCCTCATTAATTAAGTAATATAAAAAAATGCTAAAAAAGGCGATCAAAATTAATCCGTCTGAGCGAAAAAGGGTAAGCAACGCTTCACCGGAAAAAAATCCCCGCGTCACCATCAAAAACATCACTAGTGAAGCTAAAATTAAAAAAGGGATTTCACGGGAAATTACTTTTGAATCAACCGAAAGCGGTAAAATTATCGCTGCCACGCCCAAAATTAAAGCCACGTTTGAAATGTTACTCCCAATCACGTTACCAATAGCCGCGTTGCCAAAACCGCTAAATGACGAAAATACAGTGACAATCCATTCCGGCGCGCTTGTGCCAAAAGCCACTATCGTAAGCCCAATTATAATGCTTGGGATACCAAACGTCTTGGCCAAACTGCTACTGCCAGAAACTAACCAATCAGCGCTTTTAATCAATAAAATAAAGCCGCCTAAAAGTAATGATAAGTTTAATAGCATAAAACAGTATTATTGTAACACAGAATAAAGTCCCCTCGAGCATTGAGGGGACTTAGATTATTTACTCTCTTTGTTGCCGTCTTGGCCTTCTTCCTTTTTAACCTCCTCAAACTCCCCTTCGACCGGCCCGGCCTCGTCTTTGGCTTGATCTTCTGATTTATCCTTGGCTTGAGCTTGGGCGCCTTGTTGCTCTTGCTTATACATCGCTTCCCCTAATTTTTGAGCGGCCTGGGACAATTCTTCTGATGCTTTTTTAATCGCGTCTAAATCGTCTTTGTCTGTCACTTTTTTAAGCGCTTCTAGCTTCTCTTCAATCGCTTTTTTGTCGTCGGCGGATATTTTGTCTCCTGCATCTTTCAAAGCTTTTTCAGTAGTAAACACTAAAGTGTCAGCTAAATTCTTAGTTTCAACTAATTCTTTCTTCTTGGCATCCTCGCCAGCGTGCTCTTCGGCATCTTTTTTCATTTTCTCAATTTCATCTTTGGATAGACCGGAAGAGGCAGTAATAGTAATTTTTTGTTCCTTACTCGTACCTTTATCTTTGGCGGATACATTTAGTATGCCATTGGCGTCGATGTCAAAACTGACCTCAACTTGTGGCACGCCGCGGGGAGCTGGCGGAATACCGTCAAGAATAAACCGGCCAAGAGTTTTGTTATCAGCTGCCATTGGCCGTTCTCCCTGAAGTACATGCACTTCCACCGACGGTTGATTATCCGCCGCCGTAGAAAAAATTTGGCTTTTGCTCGCGGGGATAGTAGTATTACGTTCAATTAAAGGTGTAGCTACTCCTCCCAGTGTTTCAATCCCTAAAGTTAATGGTGTTACATCCAACAATAAAACATCCTTAACGTCTCCTTGCAATACTCCCGCTTGCACCGCCGCGCCAAGAGCCACGACTTCATCTGGATTAACGCTTAAGTTCGGCTTTTTGCCAAAAAACTTTTCAACTGTTTGGTTAACTAATGGCATGCGGGTCATTCCCCCGACCATGACTATTTCTTCAATGTCTTTGGCTTCCAACTTAGCGTCTTTAAGAGCTTGCTTCACTGGCGACATAGTTTTTTCAACTAAATCACCGACTAACTCTTCTAGCTTAGCCCGGGTCAATTTCAAGGTTAAGTGCTTGGGGCCGCTGGCGTCTGAGGTAATAAACGGTTGGTTAATTTCAGTTTCTTGAGCGGTCGATAATTCAATTTTAGCTTTTTCAGCCGCCTCTTTAATGCGTTGCAATGACAAATTATCTTTAGATAAATCAATTCCTGAATCTTTTTTAAACTCCTCAATAATCCAATCAATTATGCGGCCGTCAAAGTCATCGCCGCCTAAATGAGTGTCGCCGCTGGTTGATTTAACTTCCACGGTATCTTCTGAGACATCAAGTACTGAAACATCAAACGTACCGCCGCCAAGGTCATAAACCAAAATTTGCTGGCCCTTCTTTTTATCAAAACCATACGCTAAAGCCGCGGCGGTTGGCTCATTAATAATTCGTTTAACTTTCAATCCCGCGATTTCACCAGCGTCTTTAGTCGCTTGACGTTGCGAATCATCAAAGTAGGCCGGCACGGTAATTACCGCCTCATCAATTTTTTCGCCTAATTTTTCTTCAGCGTCAGCTTTAAGCTTTTGTAAAATCATAGCTGAAATTTCTTGAGGGGTATGTTCTTTATCGCCCATTTTCACTTTCACGCCTTCACCAGACTTTACAATCTTATACGGCATGGTTTTAACGTCTCTTTGGACCTCCTCGTCTTCCCAGCGTCGGCCTATCAAGCGCTTGATAGAAAAAAGGGTATTAGCCGGATTGGTAACGGCTTGACGCTTTGCTAATAACCCAGCTAAACGCTCATTTGTTTTTGATAATGCGACCATTGAAGGTGTAGTACGGTTACCTTCTTTGTTTTCAATAATTTTTGGCTGGCCGCCTTCCATCACCGCCATGGCGGAGTTGGTGGTGCCTAAATCTATACCTAATATTTTTCCCATAGTGTTTCTTATGCTTTAGTGTTATTTATTATTTGTTCCCGATTGTCATTGCCACGCTCCCCGAGTCAGACTCGGTTCGCTCGCAATGACACTGTGGTTATTTTTTATGTACCCCAACTTTTACTTTAGCGACTTGAATCACTTGGCCATGCATTTTATATCCTGGTTTTACTTCTTCTACTACCAAACCGTCATGCTGTTCGTCGGTAGCTACCTGTTCTACGGCCTCATGAACTTCTGGGTTAAATTTTTCTCCGACTGTTAAAATTTCATGCACGGCCGCGTTTTCCAAAATACTTTTCAACTGCTTTAGAATGTGACGAATGCCAATCACCCAATCCTCGGCTTCTTGGTGGTGCGGTATATGCCCCACCGCCATTTTAAAATTGTCATAAACGCTTAGAAGCTCTTCAATAATCTCACGTTGGGCAAATTTAATCGTTTGACTTTTCTCTTTAACAACTTGTTTTTGTAAATTTTGATAATCCGCCTGCGCCCGCTTCCAACCGTCTAAATACTCATTACACTTGGCTTCCAATTCCTGAACTTTATTTGGCTTTGGTTTAGCTTCAGTTTTTTTGCTCATAAATTAAAAACGATATAGAATTTGCCGAGCGTAATCCAGCAACGCCATGTTACGGGCATAATCCATACGCATTGGGCCAAGCATGCCAATTACCCGGTCATGATGCCTTAGCCCCCGGCCAAGCAGCAAGGTTAAATCACGGCTTAAGGGATTTTTTGATCCCAGCATAATTTGTAGCTGTTCATCTAACATACTATCAACTGACCGAACCATATCTTCAATATGGTCTAGCGCCTCGCTTAACTCAGAGACAGTTTCGTGTTCAAAAAATTCAGGCTGTGAAAAAACATTAGCAATGCCAGTGATATAAACATAATTGTCATCAAGTGCTAAAAAAACAGCGTTAGCCGAGCGGCTAGCCAAATACCGAGCCAACTCTTTTGGATTTTCAGCGTTGTCTAAATTAGTCGCTTCTGATTTAGTTACCGATTTAGGCGTTAAATTTTGAATATAATATTGGTAGCCTTTCTCGGTTGGCGCTCGGCCGGCCGATGTGTGCGGTTGGGCAATGTAGCCAGAATCTTCTAAATCCGCCATTGCGTTTCTAATTGTCGCCGGGGAAATATTAAATTTACCTGATTCGGCCAGGTACTTTGAACCAACAGGCTTGGCAGTCCGGATATATTCTTCAATAATGAGCTTTAAAATTTTAGCTGTTCGTTCGTTCATAAATGCTTAGCACTCTCAATCATAGAGTGCTAATTAGTATAATCATCTCTTATTTTTGTGTCAAGAGCATAATTGACACCACCCTTTTTTAGTGCTATTAATGATAAGCTCAATTGTTGAGCAGCGTGGAGGGGCTAATCGCCTCTCAATGGGGGGTTACAATGCAAGGAAGGCTATTTCATCGTTCCGACGTTTTCTGGGGAGCCGTGATCTGGATCCTAGCTGGCATCACAGTAGTGGCATTCTGGGTCGCAGTGTGGAAAGCAGTCGGACTGCAGGCCTTAATTTTGGGCCTGCTTATGACGACAGGATTGTTCCTGTTTGAATTTTGGCAAGCGCCCAACTTGCCATGGCACCGCTAACCGCCAAACTCGGCAAAGGAGATGAGGCGCATGCTACCAAGGTCTAAGATTGACGGAGACTGGACGCTGTTCGGCCAAATCCGTCATGTCGTCCGGCACTGGATGGCCAAACTCCAAGTTTGGAACCTGTGCCGAAGAACGCGCCATGTGCGGCGCTAAACACACGGCACTCATGTGTCGTCAACCTGCGGCTTTCAGCCGCGCACCGCCGCGTCAGACGCGGCACCGCCCTCGGCTTCGGCCGCGGGCTTTCTCTTTTTGTCAAGGACCCCATTTTTCAGACACTCATTCTAAGACTTTTAAGCAGCCATAACAGGCTGTTTTTCAAATACTTTAGGTGGCATATTCAAAGCAGAGTGAATCCTGGTATGGTTGTACACCCAGATGTGGTGGTACATAGCAGCTACT
>Ga0210057_1001252_pt1 | contig 39211 bp, 33 predicted proteins | sample CryGeyCG2114_010_2_FD_183968 | JGI IMG/M metagenome (GOLD analysis project Ga0210057, IMG submission 183968) | Groundwater microbial communities from aquifer - Crystal Geyser CG10_big_fil_rev_8/21/14_0.10 (SPAdes) (version 2) | ecosystem: Environmental > Aquatic > Deep subsurface > Groundwater ... | reverse complement strand
AGCGAAACAATCCCCTATGGGTCTTTTCCCGAAGAATCGGGGCGACAGGGTGTGGGAGCGTAATGCCGCTTCGCTTCTCTACACTCTACCGGAAAAACAAAAGCCCAGTAGAGATTTCTCTCATACTGGGTTGGGGGGGGATTCCGCCGCGCCCGAGCCGAAGCGAAGCCCCGCCGCCCTGCTCGTTCAGAGCAGGACACCAAAGAAAAGTTTTGTTTTCCTTTTAGAAGAAAAAATCGGGCGCGCGCAAATCAAAAAATGCGAACAAAACTTTTCTGTGGTGTGGCGAGCGTTAGCGAGTGGCGGCCGGGCGGCTTCTATTGGTCAGAGATTTTTGATAAAGTAAGTTCGAGCGCAGTCATAAATATACTCCAGAATAAAACTATTTGAATTTTTTAACGCCATTTCGTGGGCGGCTCTGCGAGCCGACCGCAAAGAAGTCGGTATTTCGCCGAAAGTTAAATTCCGGAGCGTCTTTGCGACTTTAAGATGAAATTTTTTTCGCTCTAAGGCAGAATTTCTTTCAAGTTCGCCGTTCATTTTGTTGGCCGTGCAAAGGGCGTTTTTTTTCGGAAGAGACGCAACGAAAGAGGTAAGCACAACCCTTTCAATTTTTAAAAATTTTCTGTAAGATGAGCTTGAGCTTGGTTGTATGGATTTCCTGATAGTTTAATCTGTTTATAGGTTGGCGGATAGGGAACCGGATTTGTATTCGTATATATGTTTGCAAAAAATAAATGCAAAATCAGCCTTTCTGACTTTGAGTTATAAAATTCGATTTCAAGATTTTTATGAATCTCAGGCGAAGATCCACAAATATTTTTTAAAATATGCCCTTGTATTCTCGTGTTATTTTTACCTTGTTTCCTTCTCAAATTCTGGAAAATACGCTGGGATGAGTTTCGCAATTTAAAGCTCCTAGAATGTCGCCAAATCATTGTAATTTATATATTGTTGAGCCTTTCTGAAGTTGATTAATTTGCAAAAATAGCGTAATATACATTGTTTCGGGGGTAACTAAAAATGCCACAATTCGTTCTATATGTTAGAAAACGAGAAAAATTTAATAAAAGGAGCCAAGAAGGGAGAAGTCCACTGTTTTGATAAGTTATATTCACATTACATCCCCCAGATTTACAGGTTTGTTTTTATAAAGGTTTCCAATAAACAGGAGGCAGAGGATTTAGTGCATGAGGTTTTTCTCTCGGCTTGGCAGAATATTTATAGGTATAAATCAAGAGGATTTCCCTTTTCTAGTTGGCTTTATCAAATAGCTAGAAACAGGGTTATTGATTACTATCGTTTAAGAAAAGATAATGTTTCGCTTGATACCGCAGAAGTCGCGTTTGAGTTTATAAAAACAGAAAATCCTATTGAGCTTCAATTAGATAGAAATTTTGAACTTGATAAAATAAAATCTGCTATTCACAGTTTGGAGAATGACCAGCAGGATGTGGTTTTAATGAGATTTATTGAAGATTTTTCTCCAAAAGAGATTGCTTCAATTATGGGAAGGAGCGAAGGCTCGGTTAGAGTTATCCAACACAGAGCTATAAAAGAATTAAAAAAAATATTAGAAAATGGAGGATAAATTTTTAAAAAATATAAGAGAAGAATTTAATAAAATTGAGCCAAGTCAGGAATTTAAAAATCGTTCCTCACGGCTTATCTTTTCTTCGTATCAAAATAGGCCGATTAATTTTAATTTTTTCAACCCCAGTTTTGTAATTGGTTTAGTGGGAGTTCTGACAATTTTTGCGGTTGGAGGTTTGATTTTTAACAACCTCTCTTTAAGCGAACACTCTAATTTTAACGGAGCCGAACTTTTGTCTGAAGCTGAAAATTTAAATTTCCAAATACATCTTGAAGAAGCAGAGTATTTTGATGATTCTGCAAAAGAGATCGCAGCGATACTGAAAGAAATTGAACAATCAAATTAGAATTATGAAGAAATTTTTACACATAAGCTTGATTGTTTCAATTTTTGCGATTATTCCTTTTGGTTTCGTATATGCTCAGCCCGAAATTATCAAAGACTCTCATAGAGAAGTTATTGATAGCGTGGATAAAATTTATGAGGTTAGAGAATCAAATTTGACTCAACAGGAAAAACTCGCAAAAGAGATGGAATTAAAAAAGACCGCGCTGGATAAAGTTGTTGAATTCTCCATATTAGAAACTGAGAATTTTAAGACAAATTTGATTAATCTGGAAGTTGGCGAAGATGAATTTGAAGCAGAGCTGTTGGCTTTGAGAGATACATTGCTAATTAAACTTGATGATTATCTTGAGCATTTTGATTTTGTAAGAAATGGAATCAAGGCGAGTGATAATTTAGAGATTGTTCAGAGCATCGCCGGAAGCTTTAATGATTGGCGCGAGTTCACTTACAATCCGGAAATTAAAAAAGTGATTGAATTTATATTGATATTTCAAAATAAGTCTTTTATAAAGCTTGCCGATTTAAGGTTTGGTAAAATTGCTTCTGATTTAAGAACGGTTATATCTCCTAAATTACAATCATCAATCAGACAGCAATTTTTAAACCCTGCGGCTATTAGCATAAGAGGTGCAAGAGAATTTAATAACCGAGCAATGGCCTTGTTGGCAGATTATATTTCAGAAGAAAAAGCTTTTGGCGAAAGTGAAATAGATACTCCGGGCTTAGAGGAAGAAGCGGCGTTTGATTCTGGTTTTGTTCCTGAAGAGGAGATTGCGGTTAAAGAAGACGAGAAGCAAGTTGAAGAATTAACTATTCGCGATTTGGTAATTAGCTCGTTGCAAAAATTAAAAGATGCTTATAGCAAATTTTTAAGTCTTCGGGATTTTGTTGGCGGCCAATCCGGTGAGCAATAAACGAGTAATAATGGGCTTTGAAAACAAAAAATACGCGAGATGGCTCGCGTATTTTTTTAGTAATTTAATTTTATTTGCCAACGGCTTCTTTCATTAATTTACCCGGGCTGAATTTTGGTTTTACTGTAGCGGGCTTGGCAGAAATCATTATCTTTTCTCCTGTTCGTGGATTAATGCCTTCTCTTGCCGGACGAGGTCCGCGTTTTGCAACGCGAAATGTTCCAAATCCTGTAACACCGACATTTTCGCCTTTGCTCATTGTTTTGATAATTGTGTCAAAAACTGCCTCAACCGCTTCTTTTGCTTGTTTTTTTGATTCTATTCCCGCAGATTCCATTACTGCTTCTATTAAACCGGTCTTTTTCATCTAATTTAATTTAAATCTTATTTCCTTCGACCTTTTATATAGATTACTTTATTTTTCTATTATAGCAAATTTTAGCAAATATCCGCAAATAAGTTTGCTACATCGTGTTTTCGCGATGTCAGTTGCAGAATTAATTTCAACTTTAGCTCAATTATCTATTTATTGTTTATTTATCGTTTTTAGCTATCTATTTAGCTAAACTAATTGTCGATTGGTAATTAGTGAGGTAAGTTAGACAAATTACAATTTTGCGCGGCTATAAAAGGTCTAGAATACTTTGAATTACGAAACTCCTTTTTCAAGTCTTTTTTCGGCCTTTCGTCTGCGGCTTTGTAAAAATTTCTTGAAATATACTCTGTATCCTCGCGAAATTTTTACTTTGCCTCGCCTGAAATTCCGAAAAAATACAATGAAAGAAGTTTCGTAATTCAAAGTAGAATAAGAAATTAAAAAACCCCGCGCGCAAATATACCACGCGCGAGGTTCGCAAGAGCTCACTGGGTTTTCTGCCGGAGGCGTGCTCCAGAGGAGCATCGGCATCGGAAATCCTCTTTTGGAGGACATTTGTCCTGTGGCTCGCAGATTATCGTTGGGTTTCATATGCGCCATGGCTCGCACGATGATGGTGGGCTTCAGACAAGGGATGGCTCGCACCAAAGTGTTGGGTTTTATGGTACCTCTGGCTCGCACCTCGGTACTGGATTTCAGACTCGCTCTGGCTCACACTGCCAATTTGGGTTTTACTTCTGGATTGGCTCGCAAAGACTTTCTTGGTTTCATCGCCGCATTGGCTTGCCACAATGCAATGAGTCTTATAGCGCTGTGGTTAGGGAGCTGATTTTAAAATAGCGAATTAAAAAAAGTTAAATTTTGCAATATAAGTATATCTCTGATATTTTGTTTTATCCCAGAATTTATAAAATCTAAGAACTTTTGATTTGAAGCGCGTCGGAATAGAAATTGTAAATGTATTCAAGAAACAAAGCCAAAGCGTCAATTTTTCTATTTGGCGTATTCAACCGCTCTCATTTCTCTTATGACATTTACTTTTATCTCACCCGGATATTTTAATTCTTGTTGAACTTTTGCGGCAATATCTTTTGCCATTTGAAGGGCTTTGAAATCATCAACTTTTTCAGGAACGACGAATACTCTTATCTCCCTGCCGGCTGATAGAGCGTATGAATTTTTAACTCCGTCAAAGCTGTTCACTATTTTTTCCAATTCTTCTAATCGCTTTAAGTAGTTTTCAACAGTATCGCGTCTTGCGCCCGGTCGCGCGGCTGACAATATATCCGCCGCGGTTACAATGTATGATTCGGGCGTTGAGAAAGGATATTCCTCGTGGTGGGATTCCATAGCTCTAATTACGCGTTCGTCAATATCGTATTTTTTTAGAATTTTTCTCCCGAGTTCAACGTGCGTTCCTTCAACTTCGTGGCTTATTGCTTTTCCGATATCATGGAGGAGAGCGCCTTTTTTAGCAATTTCAACATCGGCTCCCAACTCTGCCGCTATCATTCCTGATATGTGCGCCATTTCAATAGAGTGAACCAGAACGTTTTGCCCGTAACTTGTCCTGAAATGAAGGCGTCCCAATAATTGCAGAATTTCTTTTGGCAGATCTACGATGCCAATTTCAAGCGCGGCTTCTTCTCCGATCGCATTCATTCTTTTTGTCAATTCTTGTTTTGCTTCTTCTACTTTTTCTTCAATTTTTGCCGGTTGGATTCTGCCGTCTTTGATTAATTTTTCAAGCGCTGTTTTTGCAATCTCTCGCCTTAGAGGGTCAAAGGATGAAATAATTATCGTCTCCGGAGTTTCATCAACTATAAGTTCAACGCCCGTTAGCCTTTCAAGCGTTCTTATATTTCTTCCTTCTCGGCCGATTATTTTTCCTTTTAAATCTTCATTTTGGAGATGAAATGCGGTTGTTGTTGCTTCTGCAACGTGCGAACGCGCGTAGCGTTGAATTGCGGTTGTGATTATTTCTAATCCTTTCTTTTCAATCGTCTCCCTTTTTTCCTTTTCCAGTTTTTTAATAAGAGTGGGCAGTTCTTCGCTGTATTCTTTTTCAATCTCGCTGATTAATTCTTTTTTTGCGTCTTCAAAACTAAGGTTTGTGATTCTTTCTAACTCTTTTAGGCCTTTTTGATGAAGTTCGAGAATTTCTTCTTTTGCAGAATTAAATTTTGCGTTTTCCGCTTTTAATTCATTTTCTTTTTTTTGAATATCTCTTGACCTCTCTTCTAGAGTCTCTTCCTTTTTAATTATTCGCTCTTCCAGTTTAGAGATTTGTCTTTTTATATCGCGCTCTTCTTTTTTTAATTCTTCTGCGAGGGCGGCTGATTTGTCTTTTGCTTCCAATAAAATAGCTCTGGCTTTATTTTTAGCCTCTTCAATTTGAATTTTAAGTTTTTGTTCTACGGAATTAGCTTTTTGCGTTGCAATTAAGCGTCTTAGGGCATAACCGATTACTAGACCTATAGCTAAAATAATAACCGCCTCTAGAGGGTTTTGGAACATAAATTTGGACATTCTCTAAATTCTCCATTTTAAAAATGGATTTTTTAGGAACTAAAATTGTTTTTAATAAAATTTGACTCATTTATTATTCTCAGTATAGATATTGTTTATATATATGTCAATCTCTGATTTTCAGAGTATATATATAAATACTAGCGTAATCAAGAAAAAGTTTTATATCGGGGCGGTATCTGTGTATAACTGGGTTTACTCTTTTACACGATTAATTTATCATTTAAATAGTTATATAAACGTTTAATTTAAAATTGTCGGGCTTGTCTTTATGTTGAATAATTCAGAAATTCAAAAAATTAGAAATATAACAAAAGAGGTTAAAAAAGAGCGGTTGCCTCTTATTTTCGGAGCCCTTGGCGACCCTACCAGGCTTTGCATCTTTAAAATTTTGCTTAAGTATAAGAATCTTTGCGTTACGGACATTTCCAGAATTTGTAAATTATCAGTTGCGGCGGTTTCACATCAATTAAAACTTTTGGAGATGGTCGGCCTTGTTGTAAAAGAGAGAGACGGAAAGATGATTTGCTATGAAATAAAACAGGACGACGGGATAGTTAAGCTTATAGCGGAAATAGTGATTAATAATTAACAATATGGTTCAAAAATTAACGATACTTGTCGGCGCGGCATTGTTTGCGTTTCTAGGCTTTGCGATTTTTAAATTTTACGGCAACGACTTTGACTTGCCGAAACCTATAAATACTGAGAATGGAGAAATTGTTTTGAATAATACCGAAGGTAAGGTTGCGGAAAAGTTAAATATGGAAGAAGATAAAAAAGCTAATAACAGGCTTGTTAGAAAAATAGCGATTACAGATGGAGTGCGTCATAGTATTCCTTTGGACGAAATTTTAAGCGGCGGACCGCCAAAAGACGGAATTCCTTCAATTGATAAGCCAAAATTTATTTCTATACGCGATGCCGATGAGTGGTTGAAAGAAGAAAATGAACTTGGTCTTGCGCTTCAGATAGACGGAGTCAAAAGATTTTATCCTTATAGAATTTTAGTCGGACACGAGATTGTCAATGACATAATAAACGGTAAAAGAGTGCTTATTACTTATTGCCCGCTGTGTTTTACCGGAATAGTTTTTGATCCACTAATTCACGTTTTTTCCAAGACTTCGGCTCGCGAACAAAGTGAAAGAGTGGAATTTGGCGTTTCCGGTAAGTTATGGAATTCAAACTTGTTAATGTATGATAGAAAAACCGATACGTTATGGTCGTAGATTTCCGGCGAAGCGGTTGTCGGAGAATTAACTGGCGCAAGTTTAAAGGTGATACCTTCTGATATTACGAGGTATGGGATTTGGAAAAGAGCCAATCCGGACGGACAAGTTTTGTCGCGAGACACGGGATTTTTTAGAAATTATAATTCTATTCCTTATGGCGGAGATTTAGAGAATATAAAGCCGTTTTTTCCTGTTGCGAATAGCGATAGCAGGCTTGATGATAACGCTTATGTAATTGGTATTATTGTTCACGGCAAGGCGCGGGCTTATTTGTTTGACGCGGTTAAAAAAATGGGTGAAGTAATAGAAAATTTTCAAGGCAAAACTATTGTAGCCAAATATGTAAATGAGATTGACTCGGTTAGAATTTTTGAGCGTGGCGCGGGCGGGTTAACGCAATTAAGCTCTGTGCCTTCATTTTGGTTTAGCTGGGTCGCGGTTTATCCGGACACCGAGCTTTACAAGTAGGGTAATTATGTAAACTTTTAGAGTAGGGGAGATGTGTTATTTATTGCTATAATAAATTTATGTATAAAATTTTAATTATAATTGTTGTGGCAGTTCTTATGATTGCAGGATTTTTGATTTTAAATTCTAACGAAGAGTTAAATGTTCGGCATAGCGAGGATAATGGAAAAGCCATTTTGCTAAGCGCGCCTAATTTCAGTCTAAAAGATTTTAACGGCAATACGGTGAGTTTAACAGATTTTAAAGGCAAGAATTTAATTATTAATTCGTGGGCCGTGTGGTGTCCGTTTTGCGTAAAGGAACTAAAAGATTTCTCAATTGTTCAGAAAGAGTTTTCCGGACAAGTGGAGTCGGATTCTAAAAAAAACAATGGAATTACTATAATCGCGATTAACCGAGCAGAAAGCTTGAAAGTTGCAAAAGAGTTTACAGATAAAATTGGAGTGACAGATGATTTAATTTATCTACTTGACCCAAGCGATTCATTTTATAGATCTATTGGCGCATTTTCTATGCCGGAAACGCTTTTTGTAGATACAAACGGCAAGATTGTTTATCATAAACGAGGACCAATGCCGTTAGATGAAATAAAGGAGCGAATTAAAAGCCTTTTAAACGATTGATGGAGATATTAGGCGAAACCTTAGATATTATCGGAAAAGTGATGATTTCTTTTACTGCGATTATGGTTCATTTGCGTGTTAGGAAAGAGCACAGGATTGATGAAAAAGTTTTTAGAGATATGAAAAAGGAACAGATAGTAGGCGTTTTAGGTATTGTTTTTATGATAGGAGCATACATTATTAAATTGGTTTATTAATAAAATATGGATTTTACTTTGATAATTTCTTCATTTATCGCAGGACTTTTAACTTTTTTGGCGCCATGCACTTTGCCTTTGGTCCCGGGATACTTGGCATTTATAAGCGGCGTGTCTCAAGACGAGCTTAATAATCCGGAAACAGCAAAGCGCGCCAGAACGAAGATTTTTTTAAACGGAGTTTTTTATGTAATTGGTTTTAGTGTTGTTTTTATTCTTCTTGGAACTTTGTTTGGCTTAGGCGGGCAAGCGTTGATTCAGTATAGAATTTTATTAGGAAGGATTGGCGGCATTTTTGTAATTATATTCGGTCTTTTTATGATGAATATTATTAAAATTCCTTTTCTTTCAGGAGAAAAAGGAATACGCGCTCCAAAAGCTTTAAAGCCCGGAAATCCTTTTAGTTCAACTATATTTGGTGCGACTTTTGCTTTTGGGTGGACGCCATGCGTTGGACCGGTCTTAGGGTCAATCCTTCTTTTGGCTTCAACTTCGGCCACAGTCGGCCAGGGCGCGTTTTTACTTTTTATTTTTTCGCTTGGTTTAGCCGTTCCTTTTTTAGCAATAGCTTTAGGGATTGGTTCAGCAACAAAATTGATAGGCAAAATTACAAAATATTTGAAAATAATATCTTTTATTGGCGGGATTTTCCTTGTATTTATTGGCATACTTCTTTTAACTGATAAGGTAGGCGCTTGGGTAAGTTTTTTTTATAGACTTTTCAGTTTTATAAATTACGATAGTTTATTGAATTTATTGTAAGTTTAAATAAAAATGAAATCGCATTTAATTTCTTAAAAGAATTAAAATGAATCAAAATGGGTTTAAGTTTCACGATTCTTGGGGACCGGAATATATTTTGAAAGTCTATGATAATAAATCAGGAATGCGCGGTATTTTAGTGGTTGATAATACGCGGCTTGGTTTGGGCAAGGGCGGAATCAGGATGACGCCAAACATTACCGAAGAAGAGGTTTTCCGGCTTGCCAGAACTATGACTTGGAAAAATGCTTTGGCGGGAATTCCTTTTGGCGGAGCTAAAGCCGGAATGATTTTTGATCCTGATAAGGATAGAAATAAGAAAGAAGCAATGGTGAGAGCGTTTGCGCGCGCAATTTCAAATTTCGTTCCAAAAAATTATATTGCCGGACCAGATGTCAATTCCGGAGAAATCGAAATGAAATGGATTGCCGACGAACTTAATTCAAGAAAGGCTTCTACGGGAAAGCCGAGCAGAATGGGCGGATTGCCGCATGAATTAGGGAGCACCGGATTTGGAGTTGCGGAAGCCGCAAAAGTTGCGGCAAGATTAAAAAACATTGATTTAAAAAACGCTAAAATTGCCATTGAAGGATTTGGAAATGTTGGAAGTTTTGCGTTTAAATTTTTATCCAAAGCCGGAGCAAAAATCGTTGCTGTTGCTGACAGCCGTGGCGCTATTTTAAACAATAACGGATTGGATTTTAAAAAATTGGCTTATTTAAAAAAGATAAGAAAAAGAGTGAGCGATTATAATGACGCTAAGAAATTAACAAGAGATGGATTTTTTGGATTGAAGATAGATATTCTTATTTTAGCGACAGTCACAGATGTGATTAATAAAAGTAATAAAAATAAGATAAGGGCAAATATTATTGTTGAAGGAGCAAATATCCCAATGAGGGAAAATATTGAAGCTGAGTTTCATAGGAGAGGGATTTTAATCGTGCCTGATATGATTGCAAATGCAGGAGGGGTTATTTCATCTTACGCAGAATACAAGGGTTATAAATCTAAAAAAATGTTTGCTATGGTAAAACAAAATATTAACAGAACTACGCAAACAGTTCTAAAAAAATCTTTGAGGTATAATAAAAATCCCCGACAAGTCGCGCTTGATTTGGCGAGAAAAATAATTAGAAAGGCTAGTTAATTATTCCTAGTAAGTTAGCAATAAAATCAAGAATGGATGGCGGAGTAAATTGGGCAAGCTTGCAAGTGTTTTCTTCTTTGTCCCATCTTCCGCCTTGTTTTTCGCAGATTACAACCGGGTCACTAATGCAAGCGTTATTTTCCCAAATACCTCCGCGTTTTTCGCATTCGGTTTTTGGATTAGGGGTAGGAGGAGAGTCTGCTGATGGAGACGGCGATGCCGTTTGGCAATAATTGATGTCCGTATTCCATTTCCCACCCCTTACTTCGCATTCTTTTTTAGAGTCATAATTAGACTGAGGGGGTTCTGGCGACCGAGGTTCTTCTCGCATTCTTAATTTTTCAAGAAATTCTTCAGGAACATTGCCGGATTCAAATTGTTTTAAAATATAAGCAGGTATTTCTTTGGAAAATTGTTTACGCAGTTCTTCCGGACGTTGTAACATTTCTGGCGGAAAAGAATCAGGCGTATGAGCCGGACTATCGTTTCTTTTTTCAAAATCTTCCCTCTCGTATTCGCTTCTTTCGCGTTCCCTTATCTCGACGCGTTCTCTGTCGTCAAAATTATCGTCTTCTATGCATCTGCCTACAATTTTACTTTCTTCTGGTGTCATATTTTGGTCGCCTGTCTGAAAGAGCCGCACAAGTTCGTCACTACCTTCTTCTCTTATGCAGTTTAGTAGTTCGGGCGGATGTTCTCCCTGGCGGTTATAAGAATGAGTTTTTTCTTCAACGCATTTTTTAATTCTAGATTCTTGGTTTAAAGTTGGAGGGCCTGTAAATGTTATATTTAATTCTCTTGCGCAATCAGCTACTTCAGGAGATAAGTTTGGTATTATTCTGTTTGGGAAAGAAGTCGGTTGGTTGGGAAATTTTCTGTATCCATCAGCGGGAAATTCTCTTCTACCCGGAACTCCTGTTGGAGCGCCTTTGCTAAAGATTCCAAAAGCATCTACTTTAAATTCAAAAGCGTTGTTGTCGCAAGTTTTAACAGTAAGATTAAATGGCGGTGTAATCGGAACATTGCGCTCATCTTGTTTTGGACAGCCGGATAATCCGCCGCTATAAGGCGGGCCGCTCGGCGGATTGGCTGAGAATTCACGGATTCCTCCGGGCGCCTGAATTTTCCATTTTGTTCCTGTTGGGCCCTTGTCAATTTTGACATTGATTCCCTGTGCCGGGCCGCCCGGGAATTTGCCTTCCGCCGCAATTTTTTCTTGAACACAGGACTCCACTTTTTCCCTTACATCAATCGGCGGAGGTTTAGTTCTATCAATTCCTAATTTTTGAAAACATTCCTCAACAAAGTTCCCGCCCGGCCCTTCATGCCCCGGACCGCCCGGAATCTCCGGCGTGCCGGCAAACGCCTTTTCAAAACAACTCTTCATAACTTGGTCTATTCGGCGTCCTAGTCTTATCATATCAATCGGAGTAAAATTGTCGGATTCAATTTTGGTGACCAGTCCGGGTAAAGAGTCCTCAATACACGTTTTAACTTCAGGCGGGGCTTGGGACAATCCCTGGCGCATTCTTATAAGCCCTTCCTGCATGCGGTTCTGGTCGGTTTCGGTAATGATATCTTCAATATTTAAATCGGGATTTTCCTCAACAAGCTTGGTGATAAAGTTGGCGCAGATTTCCTGGTTATTTTTGTTATCGCAAAAAGTTTCGCATTCTCTGCCGCGACACCCGCCCGGACCCTTGCCGCCGGTTGCTTTTATAAATTCTACCTCTTCTGCTTTTATAAATCCCATTGCCACGCCCGCTTTAATGCATTTATCTCTTACTGTATGATTAGCAAAAGCATCCGGATTGTCGCATTTCTTTAATTCTTCAAATGACGCGATTGTTCCTTCTTCAATCAATTTAAAAGCCGCTTCGGCTCTCTCCGGATTTACGTCTTCAGGCAAAAGGCCTGCGGCTTTGGCGAATTCAAAGCAGGAGCGCGCAACTTCAAGTCTTTCCGGTTTTTCGCATATTTGTTTGCAGGTTATTACATCGGTGCATCCGAGAGGGAGTTTACCTCCATCTTTTAGATAGTTGCGGACTTTTAGCGCATCTTTTAATTCATCCTCGTCCATTAATCCGTTTTCTTCGGCAAAAGCTACGCATTTAATAATATTGTCTGCTTTACTGCAGTATGCTTCGCATTCATTGTGTCCGCGACATCCTCCAGGGCCTACTTGGCCGGCATTAATAAAAGCTCGCGCCTTGCGAACTTCTTTTTCTGACATTAAATTGTGGTTTTCCGCAAAAGTCACGCATTGAGAAATGTTATCTGGATTATTGCAATAAGATTTGCAACTTGCTTCGTCTTTGCAGTTATTTAATTCTGGAACCGGGTAAGTAATACTTGAAATTTGAGCCTGAGTTATTGCCGTTACGGAAATGATGATTGCGACCGCAAGAATAAAAACAGGCAATAGATGATAAAATAATTTTTTCATAATTATTCAAACGGATTTTTATATATATTTGTAAAAGGATTTGTTTTTTCAACAGGATTTACATTAGGCACGGTTTCACCAAGAGGGTCGGCAGACGGAACTTTAATGGTCGCGTCAATATTCGTATCCTTCAATGTTTCGTTTAATTTATCGTTAATATATTTATTGGATTGGAATTTCCAATAAAGCGCGCCTGCGACAACTAAAATTATAATTGTGGATATTGTTACTATCCAAACTGATTTTGAATTCATTTCCTTGTGTTTTTAAATATATCATACTATGATATGTAATTGATGTGATTTTTATCCACATAGGGAATAAATTAAGAAAGAGAAAGCTTTTTAAAAGAATCGCTTGCGCTTTAACTGTAATTCAGTAAATTCAAATAACTGCTCCCATCGTCTAGTGGTTAGGACATCAGGTTTTCATCCTGAAAACCGGGGTTCGATTCCCCGTGGGAGCGCCAGTTCGGAAAAAGGTAAGTTTTAAAAACTCGTCTCCTCGCGTTGCCGGGCAGTAACTGTTTAATAAAGTTTTTATTTCTAAAAAACATGAATTTTAACAGTTCTTTTTCCAAACTTTTCAGCAGATTCTCTGTCCGGGAACCAAATATCAACTCTATTGTTAAATCGTTTATGCATCCTGTCTTCAACTACAAAAATTTTATCGCCAAAAAGTTCCGGTATCATAATTTTTGTGTTAAAGGGTAGAAAGTTCGCAGCTACAACTCCGTCTCTAACTCTTGTATTGGAAGCTGTGATAAATGGCGTATCGTCCGTCTGGTCCGGAGTTGAAGAATAGGCGGTAACAGTTACGGTAACAATTTTTTTATACCCTTGTTCGATAAAAGATTTCGCTTGTATAGAACTTGCTTCAAAAATTTTCTCTTGATTTTTTTCGACCGGAGAACTAGGCGCGGCAGCAACAACAATATTAAACATTCCAATTAAAAGCAGCGCGCTTGCAATGCTTGTATTTTTCCAATACCGTTTAAAATATAGGTTATACAATTTAAATTGATTTTTTAGTTTTATTTTTATTGATTTACTCATAGATATATTGTGCAATCATGACTTCAATTTGCAGGATTTTAATATCTTGTAATTGATAAGTTATATTTTAATAGATGCGATATATTGAAGCGTGAAATATTTATAGATATTTATTGGAATTAAACGCGACCCTGTATCTCGCCAATCAAAAAACCCCTTTCGGGGATAACATAAATAACATAAAATAGGCTTGTTTATTGATTTTTAATCATATTAGCATATACTGAATTATATGTCAATATTGGTTATAATATAGGAATCATCATAGCTTGTGGTGGAAATTTGTCAATATACGGAAAATTAAGCTATATTTATTAATAAAAGAAAGTCTTTATTTATTAGATTTTCTGAATAAAATGCGCCCGTAGCTCAATTGGATAGAGCGCCTCGCTTCGGACGAGGAGGTTGTGGGTTCGAGTCCTGCCGGGCGTGCAATCATCCGACTTTCTGATTTTTCGGAAGTCATTCTATAAGCGGCGCACAGCGCCGCCCATAATTCGGTTTTTCTAAAACCGCTGAGTTTATGTCTTGGCGCCCTTGCGAGGAATTGAACCTCGATTTCAAGATCCGCAATCTTGTGTCCTATCCATTGAACGACAAGGGCATTTTTAATCACTATAGTTTTGTGTTTTAAAAAATGCAAGAAGCTTAATTAGACATTAAGCGGATATTTTGTTACTATCTAAATAGCTCTTGCAAAAGACTAGAAAGGAGTGTTCCGTGTATAAAAAAGCAACAAGCTTCATTGGATTCTCTTTAAGTTCTCTTGCCGGGTTCTATATTGTCTGCGTTGTTCTCGCTTCTATTTGCGCGTATATTTCTTTTTTAATTTCTTATATCAACCCGGAGTTGCTTTGGCCTTATAAACTCATTGCTCAGAATAAATTTCAGTCTTGTGAATATATTCCCGGTGCGCCGAAGGGGAAAACCATCGTTCGTTTTACGGATGGGGGTAGTTGTGAATTAATTGACCGTTTAATTTTAAGTTATGCGTCTGGGACGGATATCAAAATTTATTTCAACGAACGGGCTCAAGGCAATGACAGATATAGAATTACAAAGATTAAGTAGAATCATTTTGCGTGACATAGAACCAACACACCAAAAAATTGGTGTGATTTTTTAGAATTTTAGAATTCTTGCAAGATGGTCAGCTAGAGATTCTTCGTATTCAATCTTCGGAATATGTTTCTCAATAAGATTATTTATTTGATTCTTCCTTTGTTTTGCTATTATGACTTTTGTCCAACCGATTACTTTCTTATTAGATTTTAAGACGAGTTCATTTATCTCTTCGTTGTCGTGTGTTTCAATTATATTAAATCCCGCTAAATCTTTAAAAGCAATAAATTGTTTCTCGCCAATATCCAGACCCTTTTCCGAAAGAGTGAAATCAATGGTCCGAGGTTCTTGGCGTCCCCAAGTGATTACTAACATTGAGGCGATAATTATAAAAATTGCAAATAGAAAATTTTTTTGCCACAGGGCCAGAGCTACTATAATAATAGTTGTTAAAACAATCAACCAATACCAAACAACGCCTTTATCGTAAAAATGGAATTCAGGAGCGCTCCATTTTATTTCTTGGTCCATAAAAGTATTTTAACTTTTTTTGATAGCAGTTTCAATTATCAAATCAAGAAGTTGCTTAAAGCTAATTCCGCAGATTTTAGCTGCTTTAGGGATAAGACTTGTTTTCGTCATTCCTGGGAGGGTGTTAATTTCTAAAATATAAATTTTGCCTTTTTTATCAATTATAAAATCTGAACGAGAATAACCCCGCGCCTGTATTGATTTGTGTGCTTTTAGAGCCGCGTTTTGTATTTGTTTTGTTAGGGATTTATTTATTCTTGCGGGAGTTATTTCTAGGGACGCTCCGGGAGTGTATTTTGCGTCGTAATCAAAAAAATGGCTGGATTGCGGGATGATTTCTGTTACGGGCAAACTTGCGGGTTTTTTATTTATTTCCAAAACTGAGCAAGCGAATTCTTTGCCGTCAATGAATTTTTCAATAATGATTTTGGAAGAATATTTCTTAGCGAGCTTTTTTGCTTTGTTTATTTCAGAGCTTTTTTTAACAATTGTGACGCCTACGCTTGATCCGCGGTTTTGAGGCTTTATTACAATAGGAGGGATTATATTTTTTTTCAGAATTTGCGGAGTATTTAGTTTTTCTTTTTTAAAAGCCTTAGATGACGCTATTTTATCAATACCCATTTTACTTGCGCGCGAGCCAGAGCCATTAAATGGGATTTTATATTTTTCCAATAATTTTTGAATTGTTCCGTCTTCGCCATATTCACCGTGCATGGCAATGAATGCAAAATCAAAATTTTCAGCAATTTTTTTTATGCTCATCGGCCATTTTCCTGATTTGGAGATTATAATTTTTTTTGGGGCATATTTTTTTCTATCAAGCGAGGCAAATATTTTTTCTCCGGAATTAATAGAAACTTCATATTCTGAAGATGGCCCGCCCATTATAACCGAAACGCGAATTTTCTTTTGCATACTTTGCGATTTGAATTTGGTTGATTTTATATTTATTTATGTTTTATTTTTATAAATCCGGTTTTTGCTGTGAGTGATATATAATATTATACCAGCGGCAATAAATTACGAGTAACTAATTTATCTTGATTGGCCGTTAATAAATTGGTATTCTTTATTTAGTAGGAGGAGTCGCATAGCGGTCAATTGCATTGGATTGCTAATCCAAAGGGCTTATGCCCTACGTGGGTTCAAATCCCACCTCCTCCGCCAATGATTTATATTTCATAAAGTGTTTTAGGCTTTGCCGCCTGCCGTAGCTCAATGCTCTGGGGCTGCGGAATTATTTACATACTTATTTTTACCACGTTCACTCATTCCGAGTCCCGCGAAGCGGGACGAGGAGCGAATTCCGTTCGAGCTATTTTAAGAATACACCGCCAATGTAACTTCCGCTTCTGAAAATAGACCGCCCGGTCTATTTATAATTTTTACTGCGAAATATTATTATTATTATAATTATTGAAAAGCGTATTGATATATTATTCAGCGCAAATCTTGTTATATCGGGATAAATATTTTATTATCATTTAATGAAAATCCTCGCCATTGAAACTTCGTGCGATGATACAGGAATTGCTTTTATTGAATGCAAGGGACTTAGGCTATCTAAAACTAAAACTGATTTAGTCGGCTCCCCGCAGTTTAATGTTTTAAAAAATTTAGTTTCATCGCAGATAAAATTTCATCGTCCTTTTGGAGGAGTTGTGCCAAATATCGCAAAAAGAGAACATTTAAGAAATCTCCCGCTATTGTATAAGAAGATTTTTAAAGGCCAGACGTCTAAAGAGCGAAGCTCCAAACGTATTCAAACTAAAAAATTAAAAGTTTCGGATGTTGACGCTATAGCCGTAACCGTTGGGCCCGGATTGGAGCCTGCGCTTTGGACCGGTATTAATTTTGCCGGAGAGTTGGCGCAGGTTCTAAAGAAGCCATTGATTGGCGGAAATCATTTGGAAGGGCATATATATTCCAACATTCTTGAGAATGTTAGAATATTGTTTCCGGCCGTTTGTTTACTTGTAAGCGGCGGGCATACGATTCTTTTGCGGATGGATTCTCTTACGAAGTGGGAAAAATTAGGCGAAACGCGTGATGATGCCGTAGGAGAAGCCTTTGACAAAGTTGCGCGGCTTCTGAAACTTCCTTATCCGGGTGGTCCTGAGATTGAAAAATTGGCAAAGGAAGGCGATTGCGAGAAACATAATTTTCCTCGCCCAATGATGTATCAAAAAAATTATGATTTTAGTTTTTCCGGGCTTAAGACTTCTGTCTTGTATTTTATCAGAAATAATTCCCGAGCGCAGAAGAAACATATTGCCGCAAGTTTTCAAAAAGCCGCGATTGATGTTTTGACCGAGAAAACAATGAAAGCAATTAGAGAATTTAAGGCAAAGTCGGTTTTGTTGTGCGGAGGCGTGGCGGCTAATAGTTCGTTGCGTGAAAATTTAAAATCTAAATCCAAGATGTTGGGTATTAAATTTTTTGGGCCTCAGGCTGAGTATAACGGGGATAATGCCGCGATGATTGGCGTTTCAGCTTATATAAATTATTTAAGGAAAAAGAAATTTAAAATGGAGGCTAATGGAAATTTAAATTTATAAATCTCAACTTTAGTTTTCGTAACGTTTTTAGTTTTTGTAACGTTCTTAGCTTGGATTTTACTGTACTAAATAACGATCGTCATTTAGTACAGTATTGGCGATAATAATTTTTATACTTCGCGGTTGAAGGGTTTTTGTTTTTAAAAAAACGTTAGAAAATGTTATGGTATAATAAATTTTATTTATATGGATAAACGATACGAACCAAAATCGGTAGAAGATAAAATTTATAAAGCTTGGCTTGAATCAGATTTATTTAATCCTGATAAATTGCCTGGGAAAAGGAAAAAGCCTTTTGCGATTGTTCTACCACCGCCAAATGTTACAGGAACTCTTCATATGGGCCACGCGATTATGATTGCTGTTCAAGAAATTTTAATTAGATATAAACGGATGCGCGGATTTAAAACTTTATGGCTGCCGGGGACAGACCATGCCGCGATTGCGACACAAGAAAAAGTTGAAAAAATTTTATATAAAAAAGAAAAGAAAACCCGTCATGATTTAGGAAGAGAGAAGTTTTTAAAGCTCGTGGAAGAGTTTGCTAAAGACAGCCATGATACTATAGTGAATCAGATTAAAAAGATGGGCGCGTCTCTTGATTGGTCACGTGAAGCTTATACTTTGGATAAAAAAAGAAATCTGGCAGTCACAACCGCTTTTAGGGAAATGTATGACGCAGGACTTATTTATAAAGGAACGCGAATTGTTAATTGGGATCCCAAGATGCAGACAACCGTTTCTGATGATGAGGTTGAATGGGTTGAAGAGAAAACAAATTTTTATTATTTAAAATACGGACCTTTTGTTATTGGAACTGCCAGGCCTGAGACAAAATTTGGAGATAAATATGTTGTGGTACATCCGGATGATAAGAGATATAAAAAGTATAAGCATGGACAGGAATTGGAGGTTGAATGGATTAATGGGAAGATCAAAGCGAAAATCATAAAAGATAAAACTGTTGATGTAGGATTTGGAACCGGCGCAATGACAATTACTCCATGGCACGACTCGGCAGATTTTGATATTGCTAAACGGCATAAGCTGGATAGGGAACAAATTATAGATTTTCATGGAAAACTTTTAGAGATTGCAGGAGAGTTCAGGGGCGAGCATATTTTAAAAGCAAGGGAGAAGATTGCAGCCAAGCTTGAAAAAAAAGGATTGGTTGAAAAAATTGATGATAATTATATTCATAGAGTCGCCAAAAATAAACGAGGCGGCGGAATTTTAGAACCGCAGGTTATGTTGCAATGGTTTGTTGATGTAAATAAAAAATTTAAACTTAAAAAATCAAAGATAAAAGGGATAAAATCCGGCTCAAAAACCACCCTAAAAGAAATTATGAAAAAAACTGTTAAAAGCGGTCAGATTAAAATTATTCCAAAAAGATTTGAGAAAATTTATTTTAATTGGATTGATAATTTAAAAGATTGGTGTATTTCGCGTCAGATTTGGTATGGGCATCGTATTCCTGTATGGTATCACGAGTCAAAATGCGTGCCTATACAGGGTCGGGAAGATGAGGTGGAAAGATGCAAGGAAATTATTATATCTTCTGAAAAACCAAAGTGCGAGCATTGCAATGCAGAATTTGCGCAAGACACTGATACGCTTGATACTTGGTTTTCAAGCGGTATTTGGACGTTTTCAATACTTGGTTGGCCTAAAAAAACAGACGACCTTGCGACATATCATCCGACAAGCGTGCTTGAAACAGGATACGACATTATTTTTTTCTGGATTGCGAGAATGATTTTGATGAGCGGTTTTCTCTTGGGCGATGTTCCGTTTAAGACGGTTTATTTGCACGGGCTTTTTTTGGATGAGAAAGGGAAGAAGATGTCAAAATCTTTGGGTAATACTATTGACCCTTTGGATATGATAGAAAAATATGGAAGCGATGCGGTTAGAATGTCTTTAGTTGTCGGGAATGCGCCTGGAAGCGATTTGAAATTATCAGAAGATAAAATCCGCGGATATAGAAATTTCGCAACTAAATTATGGAACATAGCGAGGTTTATTGAAATGAATAGTATAAAAGGGCATAAAATTGGGAAAATTGCGGTAAGGGATAAAAAAAGAATCCAGGAGTTTGAAAATATAAAAAAACAAGTTACAAATTATATTAAGCAATTTAAATTCCACCGCGCGGCTTACAATCTTTATCATTATATTTGGCATACTTTTGCGGATAAAATAATTGAAGAATCAAAATTGCGCCTGCAAGAATCTAAAGAATCTCAAGAAGAGACATTAAATATGCTGAAAACAATTTATTTTGGATGCTTAAAATTACTTCACCCGTTTATGCCGTTTGTAACTGAAGAAATTTATCAGAATCTATATCTATCGCAAGGAAAACAAAAATTTATTATGATTGAAGAATGGTAGTTGCTATAGTTTCAATAATTTTTATTATTGTTTTGGGGTTGATTCCCAGTTTTGCATGGCTGGTTTTTTATGCGCGTGAAGATGCAAAACATCCTGAGCCAAAACTGCTAATTTTATATACATTCTTGTTAGGCGCCGCGGTTACATTCGCAGTATTGCCTGTTCAGCTTTTTGTCAATAAATATTTTTTGAATGCTATTGGCGCGGGAAATTATACCTTGCCTTCTTTTCTGGTTTTAGGGCTTATTGAGGAGTTTTTTAAATTTTTGGTTGTTTATTTGTTTATCCATAAACGCCGTGAGTTTGACGAACCCTTGCACGCGATGATTTATATGATTGTTGCGGCTCTCGGATTTGCGGCTGTTGAGAATATCGCATCGCTTTTCCAAGTTTCCAGCGGTTCTATTTTTAATATCGCGATATTAGAGTCTTTAAGCCTGAGATTTGTTGGAGCAACTTTGCTCCATACTATCGCTTCAGGTGTTTTGGGATATTACTGGGCTAAGGCTTTTGTTAAAGGAACAACGAGATATTACTTAGACCATAAGAGAGAAATAAAATTAATCAGTTTTGGAATGTTGATTGCGGTTGTATTGCATGCTGTATTTAATTATCTTATAATTACAACAGGGCCGGCAACTATTGCTATTGCTTATGTTGTGTTTATAGCTTTTTTCTTATTAAGCGATTTTGAGAAATATAAACAAGAAGATATAGTTTCTACAAAAGACGCCGGCTGAATAAAAAGCGTTTTCCGTAGTAGTAATTTGATTACTACGGGGTTGGAAAAATCAATAACAGAATTTTTATTATAAAATATGGATGATGTAAATTATTTTGCAAATTTAAGCGCAAATGATTCAGAAGAAAATCAGGAAATTCATTTGGCAAAATTTAGAGGAGAGCAACTAGAATCTTTAGATGACGACAACGGGCAATTAACCATTGATGTTTATCAAACGACAAATGAGATTGTTGTAGAATCTCCGATCGCGGGAGTTAATCCGGAAGATATTGATATTTCAATTACTACTGATTCAGTGACTATTAAAGGTAAGCGCGAAAGAGAGCGCGAGATTAAAAATGATGATTATGTATATCAAGAATGTTATTGGGGAAAGTTTTCGCGTTCGGTTGTATTACCGCAAGAAGTTGATGTTGACAAGGTGGATGCGAGCATTAAAAACGGAGTGCTTACTATTCGCTTGCCAAAGTTAAATCGTCTGAAATCAAAAAAATTAAAAGTTAAATCCGAGTAAGTTATTTTAAAAAAAGTAAGCGATCTCGGGCGCTTTTGTATTTTTAGCTAAAATATAAATAGCGCATAATTCATTTTTTTAGAATTAGCATAATTCATTTTTTTTGCTTATTATGAATCTATGAAGGCGAAAATTCCCAAGGAAATTAAAGATATTGGCGAAGCATTAAAAAAAGCAAGATTTAAAGCCTATCTTGTTGGCGGATGCGTTCGGGATATTTTATTCGCCCAGATGGGCGGATCGCGGATTAACGCTGATTTGGACGCGGATAAACGCGGAAAATTTTTAGGGCCGAAGGATTGGGATATTGCAACTGATGCAAAGCCCGAAGAAATTCAGAAAATCTTTCTGGATTCTGTTTACGAAAACACCTTTGGGACGGTGGCGGTTAAGATTGATTCGGAAAATCCAAGTTTAAGAATCGTTGAAATTACCACTTTTCGGCTTGAGGGTAGATATACCGACAAGCGCCATCCGGACGAGATTAAATTTGCTAAAACCATTGAAGAAGATTTATCACGTAGAGATTTTACAATTAATGCGATGGCATTGGATTTAACCGACAACCAACAACAAGCAGCTAATAACAGCAGTAACTTGTTAGCTGTAAGCGGCAAGCCAGAATTAATTGACCCTTATGACGGACAAAAGGATTTGAAAGAAAAGCTGATTCGGGCGGTTGGGGAGCCGGGCGAACGATTTAACGAGGATGCGTTGCGTTTAATGCGGGCAGTTCGTCTTGCAACCCAACTTAACTTTAAGTTAGAGGAAAAAACCGAAAAAGCAATTAAGAAAAATAGAGGATTATTGGAATTTATCGCAAAAGAAAGAATCAGGGATGAGTTTATAAAACTTATTATGAGTAAGGAAGCTCATAAAGGAATATTTTTAATGCAAAAATTGGGACTATTAAAATATATTATTCCAGAGTTAGAAGAAGGCGTTGGCGTGGGACAAAATAAACATCATATTTTCACCGTGTTTGAACATAATGTAAAATCGTTGGAATACGCCGCAAGTAAAATTTTTCCGCTTGACGTGAGAGTTGCTTCGCTTTTGCATGATGTTGGAAAACCAAAAACTAAAAAAGGAAATGGCCCGAATTCTACTTTTTACGGACATCAAGTTGTTGGAGAAAGAATGGCTTTACGAATTTTGGACAGATTGCGTTTTCCTAAAAAAATGATTGAAAAAATTGCTTTGCTGGTTAGAGAGCATATGTTTATTTATGACCCCGAAACCGTGACTTTGGCCGGAGTAAGAAGGCTTTTGAAGCGAGTTGGAAAAGAAAACATTGATGATTTATTTAAAGTTCGTGAAGCTGACAGGATTGGTTCTGGTGTGCCAAAGGCGCAACCTTATAGACTTCGGCATTTAAAAGCAATGGTTGAGAAAGTTCAGAAAAATCCGATTTCACCGAGTATGCTTAAAATTAAAGGTGACGCGGTAATGGAGATTTTGAAAATTCCGCCCGGACCGCGAGTCGGAAAAGTGCTTGCGGTTTTGCTTGAAGAAATACTCGACGACCCAAAAGGCAATATAGAGAATAATTTAAAAAAACGGGTTAGAGAGCTAGGTAAGTTGTCTATTAAAGAGCTTGACGCGCTCTCGGAGAAGGCAAAGAGGAAGGCAGCCAAAACGCAAGAGAGAATTGATGAAGAGATAAAGAGAAAGTATTTTGTTAGATGAGTTAAACGCGGCGTAGTATAACGGTAGTACGCGCGCGTTGTCCGCCCATACACCAATTTGCCGGGCCGTAGTGTAATGGCAGCACGAGTCCTTCGGGAGGATTTAGCCCGAGTTCAAATCTCGGCGGCCCGACCAATCAAGACATTTCAAATTTTCAGGAGAGGTTGCCTCGGGGCTTCGCCCCTCGGGCGGCGCGGGAAAAAGGAGCGGGGAAGAATGCCCGCGCCACCTTTTTTTATTCCAAGAAAACTTTGCGAAAGCAAATATTTCCGCTATTATTTACTTATATTTGTTTTTGCAATTTCTTTGTTTGTTTTATTTTCGGTAGAGCAAACATTTTTGGAAATTATTGTGAAATTGCGTTTTAGGTGGCTGATAAGCGAGATAGCGAAACGTTTAGGCGTAAGGTTAATTTAAACAAGATTATGCTTTTAGATTATATTCTTTTAGTATTTGGATTTGTGGTTCTTATCAAAGGAGCGGAATTTTTGGTTGACGGAGCTTCTTCTATTGCGCAAAATATGCGAGTGTCGGCTCTGGTGATAGGATTAACCGTTGTTGCTTTTGGAACTTCCGCGCCGGAGATGTTTGTTAATCTTTTTGCAAGTTTTAATGCTTCAACTGAACTTGCGATAGGTAATGTATTGGGAAGTAATATAGCGAATATATTTCTGATTCTTGGAATTTCTTCTATAATTTATCCTCTCGTCGCGAAACGCAATACTATCTGGAAAGAAATACCTTTTGCCATTCTAGCAATTTTGCTTTTAGCTTTGGTGGCTAATGATTCTTTGATTGACGGGTCAAGTTTCTCAATTGTTTCCAGAATTGACGGGATAGTTTTATTATCTTTTCTTATAATTTTTTTGTATTATAGTTTTGCTATAAGCAAGATTGGAGTTGAATTGGATAAGCCTATTGAGGCGAGGCCTACCGGCAAATCTTTGGCTATGGTTTTTTTAGGATTTATCGGCCTTGCATTGGGCGGTAATTGGGTTGTTAGAGGCTCTGTTACGCTTGCTAATGTTTTTGGATTTAGCGAAGCATTGATAGGGCTAACGGTTGTAGCAATCGGAACTTCTTTGCCCGAGCTTGCGACTTCAGCTGTTGCGGCTTATAAACGCCATACCGATATTGCGATAGGCAACATTATAGGGTCATGTATATTTAATATTTTTTGGATTTTAGGACTAAGCTCTGTTATACGGCCAATTCCTTTTGCGGTTAGTTTAAATATTGATGTTTTGATTGCCTTCTTTGCCACTATTCTACTTTTTGTTTTTATGTTTATCGGAAAAAAGAACGCTTTAGATAGAGGTGAAGGAATTACTTTTTTGCTTATCTATCTTGTTTATATAATTTTCTTGATTTTCAGAGGATGATTTTTAAAAAAGCGCCCAAAGCGCTTTTTTATTTATTCAACCGTGATTGAGCCGGTTAGTGATGAGTTTAGATGATCGTGGAATCGCCATATTCCTTCTTCGCCAAAAGTGAAAGCATAGAATGCCCCGGGTTGAATGCCTTTGCAGGCATCAAACATATTTTTAGCTTTTTCTAAATCTTGACAATTTTTAATATCGGAATCTTTATAAACTCTATGAGTCGGGTGAATTGCAGTTGCAGGCCAGTGAGTTTTCTCGTCTTCATTTACAAAAAACACAGTCGCTCCTTTTTCCGTTGTTATTGTTTTTGGGTCAAAGCCGGAGTCAGTCATTCTTATTATAGTGGGTTGTCCTGATAGAGAGATCCTTTGATATTCTTCGAAGTCTTCTCCGTGAAACCCCATGTTTAGGGCAGGGGCGGGCGGTTCTCCGGCCGGCGGCGGAGGCACGAGTGAAACCGTGTCATTATTAACTCTATTGGTTAATAGCGACAATGCGACTATCGCGATAATTATTATGACTATTGCTGTAATTAATTTTTTCATATTTTGTTATTAGAAAGTTAATTTTAATTTAAATAAAATTTATTTTTTGTTTGATTTATAATGTTTACAATTTTGTTCAGAGTGAAAATTTTTCACATTTTTTCTCAAGGGCGCGGGGCTCTAACTATTATCAGGTTGAAGAGTGGCAACTTGGCTTAAAGAGTGAAGCGTCCTTATACTGCGGATAAGCGAATCTTTATTGTCTCGCATAAATAATTTTCAACCGTATAAAGCTTTGGAATTATTTTTTCTTATTTTAACAATATCAAGGATAATTCTCAAGCCGTCCCGAAAAGGGTTTATTTTAGTATTTTTATCATTTATTCAGGTAACGGGCAATTCTTTTATCTTAAAGCCGAATTTGCGGCGATGAAAAAAATTTCAATGTCAAAACCCCATGAGTTAATCGTGAGCCGCGGGAATATTTTTTCCGTCGCCTCTCTTTTAGTCATGGTTCGCAGGGCGTCATTTTTATGCCCCTCCCGAGAGGCATCCCTCCCGTAAGTTTTTATTGAGTTTTTCGCAGACATTCGCGGCATCGTTAGGATGGATCGATTGACGCTTCGCATTTAACCCAATCATGCGAGCGCAGAGTGTTTGGAGATCTGCTTGCACAAGCAAGCAAAATGCATTTGCTCGCGTAACATCCAATTCATCAAAGTTCATTATGTTATCTACCGCGCCGATTACGCATTCACTGCGATGTCCGGCAGGGAAATCAAGGCAAAGTTCCCACGCCCCTTTCTCAAGCGGCACCGCGCCGTAGTTTTGGAAGAGCGTCCTTTGCCATGTGGGGTTCGTAACCATAAGACCGATACTCTGGAGGCATGCGGAGACATTGTCTTTATTTGGCGCGTTAAGGCACACGGCCGTTGCGTTTTGTACGGAATTATGAAAGACCTGCATAAGCCACCCTGCGTGGTTTAAAAAACATTCGTGGCGGTATTTTTCTTCAACCGTGGTGCAGGGAAGGAGCGGTTCATCAGCTGAAAAAATGCCGCTCCGCGCCTCACCGCTCATGCCGGCGTTCGTATTTTCCATAAACACGCCTTGGGCACAGCCATCTTCCGCCATCCATGAATCAAAACCGGCACAGGTGGAAAGCGCGCCGGGAAGGTCATAGGCGTACGCCATCATAACGCCGTGCCCAACGCCGTGGTAGCAATAAAACCTTGCTTTTTCCGAATATTCGTCGCCGAGCGATTTGCAGATAAGATCAGCCGCTTCCTTTGACGAGGAGGTTTTGCCGAGCACGTGCTCAAAAAAGCCGTGCTGACAACCGCCGTTATATGCGTTCATCGGACAGAGAAGAAAGCTCTTTGTATTAACCCCAAAACTCGCGGCGGTTTGCCTGCCAATGCGATGGACCAGCTGGTGGTCGTCAACCGACGGGAGAATGATGCGTTCATTTTGCAGCCGTTCCAGGGTTTGAATCGCCGCTTCGGGTCCGTACGCATCGGTTACGGCTTTGAGTGATTCGGAGATACAGCCAAAATTATCTTTGCCGCAGGCAAAGTCAAATGATTGGTAAGCAAGTGTTGCGTTATGCGAGGGCGGTTCGCGAAAAGGCGTAGTACCGCCGCTTTCATTGTTTAGATGAGGTGCGGCGATTTTTTGGCGCGGTGATGCTGTCACTGCGTTTTTTTGCATCTTTTCTTTTTCAGCTGATGTCAGGGAACTAAAGAGGTTTACAAAAAAAGTACGTATTCCTCTGAACAGTCTTCGGATGAATGAAGGTTTTTCCGGTGCGTCCGGCTCTGAAAGCGCCGCTTCATCTGCGTGATTGTCGGGAAGGATAGTGACAGTTCCCAAGAATTCCGGGAACAGGTGGTCGTGGAATTTCCATGTTCCTTCTTCACTGAATATGAAACTCCAGCTTTGCCCGGCCGGAATAGGGCGCGCCGGATCAAATTCAACATATTCTTCGTGCGTAGGATGGATGTTTGACGCGGGCCAATGCGCCTCTACTCCGGTATTTTCAAAAATAACAACGTCATTCCTTTTTATAGTCAGTTCTCTAGGTGAAAAACCGGTCTCATCCATATGTATGGTAAACGGGTTGTCGCTGTGCGCAAAAACGGGAAAGGGAACGAATGTCAGGGTAAAGAGAATGATGATAAGTTTCTGGCTGCGCCGCATGCTTCTCATAGATTAATAGATAGTGAACGACGGCATTGCGTCTGGTAATTGGTTTCAGCTTTAGAACAAAAGTTTTCCAAATCTCCCTTAGAGTTTAAAACTTGAGGAGCTCTTGCGAATATAGTATTGTAACATGCGTCTTTCTCTATTTTATCAGTCAAAATTTTACAGAAGTTAAGAGCAATATCCTGTCCGCTTTGAGCCCAGAAAGTGTCCTGCACCGCTCCTACAATACAGCCGATTCGCGAATCTCCCTTTGGAGCGCTGCCGCAGGTATCAATTGCTCCCGGAGGGTTGGCGCGGTTGTGCCCGCCAACGCTTCTGCCCATTGATTCAAAACAGAGCCGCCTATTGTAGCTGTTTTCAATTTCTGCGCACGCATTAGCTACTTTTTGAAAGTCATAATTGTATAGCGTTAACATTCTATCCGTTTGCAGGAAATAGCACATTGGCTTGTATTTTTCATCTAAATCAGGATGATTGCACGGAAAATTCGGGTCATCGTTAAGATATGCAGTTGTATGTCCTTCAAGTCCTAGAAATTCCGCCATACTCTGAACTATATTTTCCATAAATATGCCCGAATAACATGAGCTTTCGCCTCCGGGAATTAAATCGCACCCTTCAAGCGCGTCAAATAATTCGTAATCCGACCAAGCCATAAGGCCGTGTCCTATGCCGTGCAAACATTGGTGTTCTATAAATGGATTTAAATTTCCGGCGCAAATGCTTTTTAAATTTTCTTCTAAGTTGACCGTTCCTTTATCGCGAAAAAATGCTTCAACTGCGCCGTGATAACATCCTGATTGGCATTCCATATCGCATAGTTGAAATGCCTTTGCATCATGAATTTCATAAGCAAATCGCCCTACATAGTGGCCGGAATTATGGCAACTGCCGCCTTTTTCAGTTTCAATTTTTTTAAGCTGTTGAATTGCCTTAGCGGGTCCGAATTTTTTAACATAGGCCAGAATAGCTTCTTCGTCGTCCATTAAGTCGTATGCATCAGCTTTTGTTTTAGATGAATCGTTGCTAGATGAAAGATTTATATTCGGAATAAGGAAATAAATTATACCGAGAGTCGCTAGAACTCCCACAGTAAAAATAACGATATCTTTGAATTTTATTTTATCTCTTTTCATATTCGCAGTTTATCAATTTTAGCGTTTTGGTCAAGTTTTTTTCTGACCGGTTTTTTGATTCGCTTCCAGTATTTTTTATCAAGTATAAAGCCAACGCAATTTTTTGATTTGCATTTGCAGGGATGTTTCTCAAAGTCGTCAATATCGTATCCATAATCATACGTTAGCTCCTTTCCTTTTTTGATATTTTTGATTGCTATAATCCAAATATGATTTTTGATTATATCTGTCTCGCAATTTGGATTGCATGAATGATTTATATACTTAGCTGTATTCCAAACAACAGACCCGTCAATATCGTAGTTATTATTGAGTTCAAAAATGTAAACGACTCCGGCATTTTTTTTATTTTTCGCTTTTAATTCTTGAAGTTTCTCGCGCCTGTCACCCTCCTTTCTCTTGATTTTTTCGCCAACATATTCAATTACCTTTGTTTTTTTCGGTATGTTTTTTGTTGCGAATGCGCCTTTACCGTGAAGTTTTGATTTTTTTATAACAAGAAAAGGAGATCTAGTTTTTTGCATCATTATTGATTCGGATTAGTTGTTACTTAATGTAGGTATCCCCAGGTTTGAAGTTTGTCGCTGTCTTCGTCCCACTTAAGTCCAATATCTGTTCTATAGAACATATTTTGGAGCATTATATTATCTATTCTGTTATACACTTGTCTCCTAGCGTCTTTAACAGTTGTTCCGGATCCAGTTACCACTAAAGTATATCCTATTTTCCCCGCAACTCTCCAAACTCCGTCTATTTTTTTTACATCTCCTAAATGTATGCCGTCAGATGCGGGTTTTTTAAATAAAATTGATAGGTCTTTATAAAGTTCAGCTTCAGAATCGTCTTCATAAGGGAATGGCGGCACGCCGCATACGACCCCTATTTGAAATCCCTTTTTGGTTTTTAGGTCTGTTGGTTCGCCTTTAGCCATTTTATATAAAAATTCTCCCCAATAATTTGTTATACCTTCCATTTGAATTGAAATTGTTGGATAGCCAAAACGGCAAGTCCATTCAAGAGGATAAATACCTCTTGCGTTCGCAATGCAGTTTATATCAATATAACCGCGGTAGCCTGATTTTTTTAAATCATCTTTTATTTTAAACAGAGTCGTGTTGAAAAACATATTTGGATTTGACCAGTACATTAGAGTTCCCATTTCTCCGGTCATTGGCCCTATATCTCCCGGGAACAACTTTTTATGTTCAAAGTTTATATTAACCGGATATGTAAAATCGTTTCCATTAAAAAATGTTCCGACTGCTATTTCTACGCCTGACGCAAATTTCTGAAGTTGAAATTCTTTAATTTTCTTTGCAAGATTTTTTTTGTTAGATTTTAAAATTTCGTAGAGATCTTTTCCGTCTTCTTCTTTTGCGACGAATAATAAACCTTTCCAATCTGAGTCAATATGCCCGGAAGGTTTATAAACATAGCGCCCCGGGTTTTCTTCTAAAAATTTGAGCGCTTCGTCATAGCTTAAAAAATACCAATTTGGAAGAGTTAACATTCCCAGGCGCCTCATTTCTGATTGCCCGAAATCTCTGTCGTTTTCAAGCTGGTCGGTATATTTGCTTCCACCGACCACTAATTTGCCGGTAGCTCTCAATTTATCCGCTTCCTCGCCAAAACCAATATCGTCAAATATGACAACGTCGGCCCAGTTGATATAATTTTTCCAATCTTTGATTTTTTCCAAAAATCCGTCGTAAACATCCTGTTCTTCGGGGTTTGAGATATATATTTTGACTGAGTGATTTTCTTTTGCAACTTGCCAAGCAAGGTCGCCGCTCAAACTTTCGTGGCCGACAAATAAAAATTTATAAGTTTTATTTTTTTCATCCGCGCCATTATTTTTATTATTATTGTTTAAAGACATATTATAAGTGTTATAACACCTATAAGATTTAAAATCCATTGTTGATAAAATTTTTTTGAATAAATTTTTTATTTCACTTCATCTAAGTTCATGAAATATAAAAATTAATTTTAAAAGTTATCCACACTTTTTTGTTAACATATATATTAAAACATAAAATTATCTTGTATAATTTTAATAAGAGATTAATTTAAATAAAAATTATTTTTAATTAATTTTTATTGTTCGGTTTTAAATAAACTAAAAGGTCGATTTAAAGAATAAAGAATTTTTTTAAATATTATGGCAGCAAAAAAAAGGCGAAGAGTTGTAAAGAAAAGAACTGCAAAGCGACGAACCGCAAAGAAGAGAACTACTAAAAAGAGAACAGTTAAGAAGGCAACTACTAAGAAACGAACAACTCGAAGAAGAAAAAGAAGATAGTTCTTAACGATAGATTCTACAAAAGACTTGCGCATTTGCGCGAGTCTTTTGTTTTACTTTAATCTGCGCGTGTGTATTATTAAATAGTATTGTAAATTTCAGTAAAGATGATATTTATTATATTCTCGGGCTTATATCTCAATTATATTAACGTATATAATAAAGAAGTTCATATTGGGCCGTTAGCTCAGTTGGTAGAGCGCTACTTTCGCATAGTAGAGGTCGCCGGTTCAAGTCCGGCACGGTCCACAATTTTCTAAATGGTGGTGTTTGTTGGACGAAATCCGAACTTTTTTTGAGCAGAACCCCGACTGACCACGCGCTCCGCGCGTGAGATGTTAGTCAGGATTTTGCTGGAAATGAGTCCGAACTTTTTGGTGGTGTGTATGGGATGAAATCCGAACTTTAAAGCGGACTTTTGATATTTTTCAGTTTGGGATTGGTCACTTGTGTGTAAATTTGTGTTGTTCTGATATTTTGATGGCCTAAAAGTTCCTGCACATATCTGACATCAATGCCATTTTCTAATAAATGTGTCGCAAAGCTGTGTCTTAATGAATGAAAAGTAGCGTTTCTTTTAATACCGGCTTCCCGGAGTGCGTTTTCAAAAACTTTTTGAGCTGTCCGTTCAGTTAATTTTCCGCCTCGTTCGCTTTCAAAAAGATAGTCGTTTAAATTTTTACCAGTAATTAAGTTTTGAATCTCAGTTTTAATTTTTTCTGGGAAAATAGTGATTCTGTCTTTTTTGCCCTTAGCGTTTTTAAGATGAATAGTTAATTCTTCTAAATTGATATCTTTTACTTTTAAATCGACAACTTCGCTAATTCTTAAGCCGGCGCCGTAAGCCAAAGAGAGTATCAATTTATGTTTTGGATTTCTGATTGCCCCAATGATGCTTTTGATTTCTTCTCTTGATAGAACAATTGGAAGTTTTTTACTTCGTTTGGCGAATTTTAAATTTATCTTTTTTGGAATTTTCAATACTTCGCGGTAAAAAAATTTTATCGCATTTAAATAAAGATTTATCGTTTGTGAAGAATAATTTTTGTCTTGTTTATTTAATAAAAACTGCTTTATATTTTCCTCGTCTACTTTTTCTAAATTAAATTTTTTAAAATCGAAATATTCTCTTAAACAACCGAGATAAGCTTTTATAGTTTTAAAGCTGTAATTTCTTAATCTTAATTCCTGCTTTGTTTTCTCCAAATATTCTTGCATAATTTTATAAAAATTAGTAAAATGAAGATAGTTAAATGATTATTGGTAATTTCGTCAATAATTATACATCAAATTCGTATAATATACAACAAAAGGTCGATATTATGCATTCAATTCGCATAGGAACGAGTTAAACGAAATTAAAAATTTATCATTATCTCATAATTTATTTAACATTATGAAATATTTAAAAAAATCATGGGTAGTTGGACTAATTATTGGCTTTATATTGGTCACAATAAATCTACGATTCGCAGGCATTCCAGGAATTACGTTGTTTGACATAACGCTACCATTAGTCCAATCAATTACCAGTTGTGGCGGTGAAGACTGTTTGGGAGTATTCGCAATCTATGGAAGTATAATTTTTTTGTTAGCAAGTTTGTTAATTAGCCTACTTATTGGAAATGTTATCAAAAAGTTTTTAACTAGGGACGATAATAATAAATTTTAAACATCGCACAACAACGCGATAAGCGGCTCAAGAAAAATATCCAATTTAATAAATTCTCTTACGCTTCGCTTCAAGATAAAAATTAATTAGGAAGACAATCTTCTTTCGACCCAAATTTTTATTTCTCTTTTCTTAATTAATGAATTAACGCCAAGGAAGAGAAATAAAAACTTCGCTTCATCGGTGTACGTTATACGCAATTCAAAAAATATTTTTCTAATGGATAGTTTTATTTCTATGCTATAATTAAGAAGCGATAAATTTATTAACTTTAAATATTAATTAAAATAATATGGATCTATTTAAAAACTACACATTCACCTGGTGGCAAATTGGCATATTTAAACTCGCACTTCTCTCTCTCGGTGTTGCGATCGGAGCGTATTGGTCTGAATTCTGGAGCAGCTATCTAATCGCCCTAATTGTGATTGCTGTAGTTGCTAGCGCTTACATTATGTATACTTCTCTGAAGCAAAGATAGAAACGGATGATGCGGAAGAAGCAAAGTAAGAACGAAAAATATTTTTTGACTCACTCCGCTTCGCTCCGTGCCACGTTGCACTCTCGCTACACTTCGTTTCGCTCGGGGCGTATAACAAGGGATATACGGTTCGTGGCTCGGCTCGCCCCTCACTCAAATTTTTCTTCCGCTACGCTCCGCAAAACATCAGATATACGCGAACGTTAGGCGACATACATTTTTTATCTTTTTATGAGGTTTCCCGCTTCGCTTTAAGAATAAGGAAGCAACATTTAGCAATCAGCAATTTTAAACGCGTGATTTAAAAATAAAAGTTATCCACATAAATTTTTTGTTAATTACTATATAATTAAGTTAGTAGCAGATGCGAAAGATAAATGTCTTAAAAGGTCGATAAACCAAAAATTAATTATTCTGTTTTTAAAATATGACTGTTCAACAGTGGCTTGACACTTTAGCTGTGTCGCTAAGAGAACTTTGGCTAACGGTTGCCGGATTTTTACCTGATCTTGTTGGCGCAATTATTGTTTTTATTATAGGTCTTATAGTTGCGGCAGGATTGGAAAGGTTAGTTGAGCGAGTAATTTATTATCTTAAATTAGATTCGCTTTTAAAACAGGTTGGAGTAGAAGCTTTTTTACAAAGAGGTAATCTTCGACTTAATGCTGGCCATTTCTTGGGTAAATTAGTTTATTGGTTCTTTATTATTGTGTTCTTGTTAACGGCTTCAGATATTCTAGGATTCTCAGCGCTTTCAAGATTTCTAAACGATGTTTTGAATTATATCCCTAGCGTTATAGTAGCTGCTTTGATTCTGCTCGTAGCTTTGATTGCGGCAGGATTCTTAAAGGGGCTAATAAGAGCTTCAGTAATGGGAGCTAAATTACATTCCGGTAAAACATTGGCGGCTATTGCCTGGTGGGGCGTTGTTATTTTTGGATTTTTGACCGCTCTTGTTCAATTAGGGGTTGCAGTCCAGATAATCAATACTCTTATAACGGGCTTGGTAGCAATGTTGGCTTTGGCAGGAGGTTTGGCGTTTGGTCTTGGAGGAAAAGATCAAGCCGGTAAATGGCTTGCTAAGATGAAAGACGAACTAGACCACAGTAGAAAGTAAATCAATTTATTTGACGGATTGAGCCGCGTAAATAGCTAAAAAACCGCCGGTTAGTCTTGTTAGAAATGAGTCTTCAAGTTAGGCTCATAGCTCCCCCGGGTGAGGTTTGCGGGGAAGCTGATTTCTAACTGGATGGAAAGGCGGTTTTTAGTTTGTCTTAAAGGTCGTATAATTATTAACATACCACTCTTGACATTGGTTTTATTGCATATATAATATAAAGGTAGTTTAATGAATATTATTTTAAACATAAAAAGCGGCTGAGCACCTCTAGATTTTGTTTTGTATTAAACGGAGCCGCTTTATAAGCGGTTTTTTCGCACTTTGTTTGACTTTTGACTTTTGGAGATGGAAATCTAAAAGCCAGCAGTTTGAATGAGTGTTGGAGCTTTGATTGAACTTTGAAAACTAAACAGGTAAAATCCGCATTTTAAGTTATGAGAAATTCGTCCTATTACTTAATTATTTAAGTGTAGGATTTGTGTGGTTAGTCAGACTTACAAATAGTAAGTCATTAAGGGTGTATGGTGGATGCCTAGACATCAAATGGCGATGAAGGACGTGGCGTGGCTGCGATAAGCCTCGGGTAGGTGCTTAGCAACTTTTGATCCGGGGATGTCCGAATGGGGAAACCCAGTGTTGTAAACCAACACTATGTGTTGCTTCGCAACAAGTTCGAAAATCAAAAATCAAAATGCAAAATTTCGGTATCCCTCGCAAGCTTGAGATGGATTTAAAAAATTCGCAAGCGTAGCGAGCTCCTTAATTTTAACTTTTGCATTTTAAGTTTTGAATTTGTCGCGGAGCGACATATGCGTACCCGCTGAAGTGAAACATCTCAGTAAGCGGAGGAAAAGAGAACAATATTATATCTTTTGATTTATATATTTCACTTGTGAAGTGTATAGAGTAAAAGATTGTTATTCCCTTAGTAGCGGCGAGCGAAACGGGAGAAGCCTAAACCTGATTGCATCACACTGCGTGTGATGCTAAATTCAAAATTCAAATATCAAATCTCAAAATTAAGGAGTGAAAATTTTTAATGAAAATTTTCACGGATTCAAAAATTTTGACTTTTGCGTTTTGATTTTTGACTTTAAGCATCGTGCGAAGCGTGATGCGATTGGGGGTTGTAAGATATAAACAATCTTGAGTTTTAGAATTCTAGACTCAAGAATAGAGTTACAAATTCATTGGCTAGTTGAAGTTTCTGGAAAGAAACGCCAAAGAGAGTGATAGCCTCGTAAGCGAAAGCTGATGGACTCTAGTTTTTTATTCTTAAGTACCTCGAGGCAAAAAAACCTTGAGGGAATCAGGGAGTACTATCTCCTAAGGCTAAATACATTTGATGATCGATAGTGAACTAGTACCGTGAGGGAAAGGTGAAAAGCACCCCGGGAGGGGGATGAAATAGTATTTGAAACCATATACTTACAAGGAGCTGGAGCCCAAGATTTGTTCTGGGTGACAGCGTGCCTATTGAAGAATGAGCCAACGAGTTTATGTAAGCGGCAAGACTAAGTCTTTTTTAAAGATGTAGTCGCAGGGAAACCGAGTGTGAATAGCGCGTATATCTTGTCCTTCGGACAAGAACCGACAACGTATAACCCACAACCAACAACAAAATAATATTAATTGATGTTCAATTTGTTGTAAGTTGTAAGTTGTAAGTAGTTAGTTGTTTGTTCTCGCCCGAAGGACGAGGTCAGTCGTTTGCGTAAGACCCGAAGCTAGGCGAGCTTACCTTGGCCAGGGTGAAGTAAGGGTAAAATCTTATGGAGGCCCGAACCGGTTGGTCGTGTAAAGCCTTCGGATGAGCTGAGGTAAGGAGTGAAAAGCTAATCGAGCCTAGTAATAGCTGGTTCTCTCCGAAATAGTTTTTGGACTAGCGATCGGATTTAAACTTATGGGGGTAGAGCTACTGGTTCGGAAGTTCAGGGAGAAATCTCGCCTTTCGAGTCAAACTCCGAATACCATAAGTTATGCCGATTAGTCAGAACGTGGGGGCCAAGCTCCATGTTCGCGAGGGGAACAGCCCAGATCGTAATCTAAGGTCCCTAAATTTTTGCTAAGTGTAAAAGGCAGTCATTTCCCATAGACAGGTAGGAGGTTGGCTTAGAGGTAGCCATCCTTTAAAGAGTGTGTAACAACCCACTACTCGATCCCGCTTTGCGGGATGGTAAGTGGCGCCGAAAATGTAACGGGGCTTAAGCAAGATACCGAAGATACGGATCAGCGCATCTCATTAAGGTGAGATGCTTAAATCAAAAATCAAAATGCAAAAATTAAAATTTAGGATTGTCGTGAAAATTTCTTTAAAAGAAATTTTCGCTCCTTCATTTTAAATTTTGATATTTGAATTTTAATTTAAGCACCAAGCTTTAGCGAGGTGCGTTGGTGGTAGGAGAGCGCTTTTAATGCACTGAAGCCGGATCCGTGAGGGCCGGTGGAGCGTTAAGAGGTGAGAATGTTGGCATGAGTAACCGCAATGCATGTGAGAAACGTGCACCCCGAAAATCTAAGGTTTCCGTGGCAATGGCAATCATCCACGGGTTAGGCGATCCTAAGCGAATGGCGAAAGCTGAACGCGATGGGAAGCTGGTTAATATTCCAGCCCGTCTATGTATTTTGATGGAGTGACGGAGGAAAAAAGGTTGAGCGTCTTAATGGTTTGACGTCGCTGATATATGAGAAGCGGCATCCTGGAAAATCCGGGTGTCTGGGTTTAATCCCGAGCTTCGGACTATTGGCGTAAGGTTAAGTTTTTACTTAACTAATTCAGCCGATGAGCCTTCCAAGAAAAACTTCTAAAATTAGATGTATAGATTTCGTACCGAAAACCAACACAGGTAGATGAGGCGAGAAGCCTAAGGGGAACGAGTGAATCTTCGTTAAGGAACTCGGCAAAAAAGCGACCGTAACTTAGGGATAAGGTCTGCCAACGCATCTCACTGTCGTGAGATGCTAAAATCAAAAATAAAAATTCAAAATAATTGTTGCTGAAATTTTGACTTTTGCATTTTGATATTTGATTTTAAGCACGTCGCGATAGCGAGGTGCGTTGGCCGCAGCGAAAGTCTCCCTGGCGACTGTTTAACAAAAACACAGCTCCCTGCGAACTCGTAAGAGGATGTATAGGGGGTGACGCCTGACCGATGCGAGAAGGTTAAATTTGGCGGTGTGCGAAATTTCGGTTTCGTATGCTGACTGAATGAAGCCCTCGTCAATGTCGGCGGTAACTATAACCGTCCAAAGGTAGCGCAATTCCTTTCCGGGTAAGTTCCGGAGCGCACGAATGGCGTAACGACTGGGGAACTGTCTCGACGAAGAGCTCGGTGAAAATGCGATGCCCGTGAAGACGCGGGCTACCTGCAGCAAGACGAAAAGACCCCGGAAGCTTTACTGCAGCTTGATATTGGGTTTAGAATTTGGATGCGTAGCATAGTGGGGAGACTTTGAAGTGTAGATTTCGGTTTACATGGAGTCGTAAGTGAAATACCCATCTTTCAGATTTTAAATTCTAACCCCAGCGGAAAAAACGTTGGGAGACAGTGTCTGGTAGGCAGTTTCAATGGGGCGTTGTCCTCCCAAAAAGTAACGGAGGAGTTTATTAAGGTTGGCTTAGCGCGGATGGAAATCGCGCCTGACGTGTAAAGGCACAAGCCAGCTTGACTGCAAGACTGACAAGTCGCGCAGGTGCGAAAGCAGAACTTAGTGACCCGAAGGCATTTTATAGGAAAGCCTGAGACATCGGCTAAAAGTTACTCCGGGGATAACAGGCTAGTCTTCCCCGAGCGTCCACAGCGACGGGAAGGTTCGGCACCTCGATGTCGGCTCATCTTATCCTGGGGGTGAAGAAGCTCCCAAGGGTTTGGCTGTTCGCCAATTAAAAAGGTACGCGAGCTGGGTTCAGACCGTCAAAATGAACCACAAACATTCGAGATCACACGGCGGCTTTTACGAGTAATCGTAATCGAAAAAACCGACTCATATCGGTGAAACCCTAACATTGCACATAACCTGTCGCATGTTAGGATAATACCGAGGGAAGTCAGCGTATTTGTTTTGCAAATACTAAAGTCAAAAATAAAAATTAAATATCAAAAATTTTGATTTTAAAATTTAAATTTTGAATTTAGCGAGCGAAGCGAGCGTTTGACCCCGTAGAGACTTGTCCGATTAGAATCGGACGGAGTTAGGAAGTATTCTTAGCTAATACGTCGGTCCCGAGCGCATAAATCGTATGTGCTTCGGTGATGGTATAGTCCAAGCATTTGGTAACAAATGAATTATTGCGTGAGACAGGTTGGTCTCTATCTGTTGCAGGCGTTAACACTTGAGGGTAGCTGTCCCTAGTACGAGAGGACCGGGATGGACGTACCTCTGGTCTACCAGCTTTGGTACCAACTGAAGCGCTGGGTAGCTAAGTACGGAAGGGATAAGAGCTGAAAGCATCTAAGCACGAAGCCCAACCCAAGATAAGGTGTTACTCTGGAGGCTAGAGTCTGGAATTTTAGAAAATTTAATATCTGATTTCTGGCCTCCAGCCTCCAGAGTGCGACTCCTGGAAGACTACCAGGTTGATAGGCTCTAGGTGTAAGTGTAGTAATACATTCAGCCGAGGAGTACTAATAGTCGTCCGGCTAACTAACTTAATTTTTCATAACTCAAAGTGCGGATTTAACAAAATCGAACCTTTATATGCTGGTGTTTTATTTGCGTGTGAACCACCCGTTCCCATTCCGAACACGGAAGTGAAATCGCGTAGAGCTGATGATACTTGGGTTTTCCCGGGGAAAGTAAGCTACGCCAGCTTATAAGGGTTTAATTTTTTTGTAGAAAAAGAGCCACGTTAATTTGTGGCTTTTGAATTTTACTTAGTTCAGCGCTCTAGTCTTTTATATGATGCTGGCTAATTTAAAAAGAGAAAATAAAAATAGAAGTTCCTATCTGATTAAGATGAAAACTAACGACGTGGCGAGTTCTCGGAGTTTTTCCTAAGCTATTCCATAATTATTATCTTTCTGTATTATAATAATTGTATGCAATCATCTTTTATAAAACAGCTAATATATGGGATTTTTTATTTGGCAATTATATTTTTTGTTGGGTATTTGTTTTATCTTGCTATTTTGCCTGAGCCTACTTGTTTTGACGGCAGAAAAAATCAGGGTGAGAAGCAGGTTGATTGCGGCGGGCCATGCGAATCGTGCGAAATTCGCGTCCTGGAGCCTA
>Ga0210057_1001251_pt1 | contig 39212 bp, 31 predicted proteins | sample CryGeyCG2114_010_2_FD_183968 | JGI IMG/M metagenome (GOLD analysis project Ga0210057, IMG submission 183968) | Groundwater microbial communities from aquifer - Crystal Geyser CG10_big_fil_rev_8/21/14_0.10 (SPAdes) (version 2) | ecosystem: Environmental > Aquatic > Deep subsurface > Groundwater ... | reverse complement strand
TCGGGGACCAGGCCCTTTCCGCGAATACCTCCGGTGTAGGCAATATAGCCCTCGGCTACAAAGCTGGATATGGAGATGGGACAGTCAACATGCGCTCTACGGTAGACACATACTCCACTTTCATCGGTTATCAAGCATCAAGAGATGCATCTATAGCAACCTCAACGGTTCTTACCAATGCAACTGCAATAGGAAAGAATGCTAAAGTCGCTCAATCAAACTCTATAATTCTCGGAGGCACCGGAGCGGATGCGGTGAATGTCGGCATCGGGACGACGACACCAGACAAAGCTCTAGAAATTAACCACGCTACAGGACAGAACCTCCGCTTAACCTATAACGATGCAAATGGAAGTGCGGCGAATTACACAGACTTTGCACTTTCATCCTCTGGCGACCTGACTATTACTCCGAGCGGGGGAGATGTAGCGATAGTGGGAAACCTTACCCTCTCGGCTAAGAACATTATCACCGACACCACCACGGGGATGCAGATGGGAACGGGAGCTACTCAAAAACTAGGCTTTTTCGGAGCAACACCAGTGGTTCAACAGGCAACGATTGCTGACGCTGATGGAACGCTTGCCGACATAACGACCAAATACAACACGTTGCTGGGATATTTGGAAACGCTAGGATTATTAGCTTCAGCATAAGGTCGTAAATATAAATCAATAAACAACAATATGAAAATCACTATAGATGTTCCTGACGCTCAAGCTATCAGAGTCCGAGATGGCTTCTGCGCTCAATACGGGTATCAAGAGAAAATCAGTGAAACAGTAGACGGAGAAACCACCTTAGTAGACAACCCCGAAACCAAAGCTCAGTTTGTGCAGAGAAAAATTAGAGAGTTTGTCCACGATACAGTGAGGTCTTACGAGGCAAGCACCGCAATTAAGACCGCCAGAGAGCAAGCAATTACAAAAGCAGATAGCGAAATAACCTTAACCTAATATGCAATTCAAAATAGATGAAAAGTTAGCCAACACCGTTCTTCAATATCTCGCCTCCCGACCCTATGTAGAAGTTTTCCAATTAGTGGAAGCTCTAAAAACCTTAGAGAAGTGCACGCCAGAGAAGAAAGAAAAGACTGAAGATAAAAAATAGCAAAGATGGTATGGACTCTATAATGACACCCTCAAATATAATGTTCGCCCTAGGTTTATTGGGTGTATTGTTTTCCGTATATCACTATTTTCGTAATCCTCAAATTAAAGCTGATAAAACCGATGCTCTTTTAGCTCAGAAGATTCAGTGGGATAAAGAGGGAAACGAAAGAAGATTTGCAGAAATACAAGACAACATCAAAGACGCTTTTTCACTCGCGCAGAATCACACGCACAGCGTTGAACTTAAGGTCGACGAATTAACAAAAGACGTAAAGATATTAAGTGGTAAAATTATAGAGCTTGCGACCATTATATCCGAACGCATACCTAAAAAATAAATATGAACCCATACGGACTTGGAGCAGATAAATCGCCCTACGACATTAGAACTTTTACCTTTATTCCTACTGGTGCGCCACAGAAAGGCGGCGAGAGGTGGACCCAACTGGATTCGAACCAGCGACCTCCTCATTGCAAATGAGGCGCTCTAACCAACTGAGCTATGGGCCCAAACAATAGGCAAATTATAGTGAAATTGCCCCCAAAAGGCAAACCTATCCAAACCTATTCAGACCTGCTATATTCAGTCCAAAAGGAGGCCCAATGGCCAACGAAAGGTTCCACCCCGTCGATGAAGAGCACGGCTGGATTGCTGCCGAAGGGTTCATCTGCAAAGACCGGACCTGTGGAGGTCAGGCCATGATGAATCCAAAGAAACCGCAACAGTGGGGATGTCGAAAGTGCCAGCTAATTTGCTGGAGTCCCAGCGTTTTCTTCATCTCCCGCGAAGAGCTGGAGCACCGCCTCCACCCACACGGAAGGGCCGCGCAATAGCCAGCCCACCAAAAAGCCCCTCCATCATAGGCGGGGCTTAATTAATTATTATGCGACACTGAGCTTCTCCTTAATCCGCTTCATCACTTCCTTCAGCTTCCAACGACTCTTTACCAAAAACTCATATACCCCATACTGCGCGGCTTCAAGAGTCTTCCCTGCATCATTGTCCAAGTTGGTTAGAAGCATGACCGGGATGCCTTTTCCCCACCGCTTTTCTCGCATATTTTTAAGCATCTTCATCCCATCCATTTTTGGCATCACAATGTCGAGCAAGATTAGGTCGGGGCTCTCCTTCTGCGCCATCTCTAATCCCTCAGCACCATTTCTAGCCTCACAGGTCTGGAATCCCTCATCGCGAAACTCCTCCAACAAAATCTGCCGAAGAGCGTCTTCGTCTTCTACCACCAATATTTTTTTGTCCTTTGCTTTAGCTTTTCCTAGCATATATTTTAGTTTATCTATCCACCATCTTTGACGTTGTTTTTTCCCATCTCTTTCAAGGGTATGGTTACGAAAAACTCCGAGCCCTTCCCTTCTTCTGACTCAAACCAGACCCGCCCACCATATTGCTTAACAATCGAGTGAACAATATAAAGTCCAAGTCCAGTCCCATCCGACTCCCGCTCTCGTGCATTATCCGCCCTAAACATCTTTTGGAATATCTTTTTGTGCTGAGCTATCGGGATACCAAATCCGGTGTCTCTAACAGCGATGTTGATACTAGACTCATTTTTCTCGATCTTCAATCTCACCTCCCCCAATTCATCGGTATATTTTACCGCATTTGAAAGCAGGTTTTCTAAAATAATTCCAAACAATTTTTTGTCGGTTGTAATTTCTTTTAGCTCCTTATCATATTCTCTCCTTAATCGCAGCCTCTTCTTATTAATTATTGGCTTTAGATCATCTAAAACCCTATCGGCTAAATCAGCAATCGAAAACCTTTCCGGATCAGTTCCCAAAGTTCCCAGCTCCAGCCTTGATGCATTGAGCAAGGCATCTACTAAATTAATCATCCGCACATTGGCGGTCTGCAATTCTTTTATATATTTCTTCCTAGCCTTGTCGTCTGTCACCGACGCCAACTTTTCCGTGTACCAACTCGTTATAGTTAAAGGTGTCCTTAGTTGGTGGGATGCCAAAGCCACAAACTCACTTTTTGCCCGATCAATCTCTCGCTCCTTTCGGATATCCCTATAAACACTAACCGCTCCAATCACCTCACCCTTATTGATTATCGGTGCGGCGGTTAAACTAACTGGCAAGCTACTACCATGTTTTTGCCGCACAGAAAACCCCACCTCAGATACGCGCATCCTTTGCTCCATCGCCTTCTTCATCGGCCTTCTTTTCCCCGTTACCACCTTACCCCTCTCATCAATCAGCGGAATCAGTTCATCAACGTTATTATTGTGCAGCTCTTTCGCCCCCCATCCAAACCATCTTTGTGCCGCACCGTTTGAGAAAATAATCTTCCCGTTTCGGTTTACCGCCACCACCGCCTCTCCGATACTGGTCAAAAGCGCTTCGTCTTTAGCTCTCTCCGCCTCAGAGTCTCTCAATCTAGCCTGCACCTCCTCTTCTGCCATTTTCTTAGCCTGGATGTCGCGTAAATATATTGTCACATCCGAATCTTCCATTGGGTAAGCATGCACCTCCACCCAACGGTTGATTGGCTTCCAAAATTCCTCATAATCCACACCCTTATTTCCCCCGCAAATATCGTTCCAGCTTTTATACAATTGGCTCTCCTTAATCTGCGGAAACTCCGACCAAAAGTTCTTTGAGCAAAGCTCTCCTTTCTTTTTTTTTAATAATTTTTCTGCCTGTCGATTAACGTCCACCACCGCCCCTTTTTTGTTTAGGCGGATATAGGCATCGGTAATGTTGTTTAAAACTTCCTTTATCTCTAAAACAGCATCGTTTAGTTCTTCGGTGCGCGCGGCAACCATTTCCTCCAACTTTTTTTGAGCATCGGTCAATTGCCCTTGGACATCCTTTTCTTCCGAAATGTCTCTGATCAAACCGATAAGCTTTAAGTTGTCAGGATCGCCAATTGGTTTAACTGAAACTTCGAGATAAACTTTTTTCCCATCTTTCCCAACTACTGCCGTATCGTATTTATTTGAAATTTGTTCCCCTTTGGCACGTCTTCGCTGTCGCTCTTTAAGATGATCCATCTCCTCGCTCGGAGTAATGTCTAGGATGGAATCAAATTTTAATATCTCCTCCCGGCTATAGCCCAAAATTTTTGTTAGCGCCTTATTTACATAAACAAATTTATCCGCCGTTGGATCCACAATTCCCATACCTTGATCTAGGTCGCTTAAGGCGTCGAGCAAAGTGTTCGAAAAATCCACCTGCTCCTTCAGTTCTTTTGTCTGACCTGCCACCTCCCCCCTTAGCTCTTCTTTTTCACGCTCGTGGTTTTTGTTTTGATCGTCGTATTTAGTCATAAGCTCTTACCGCCATCATACACGACGCACCCCTGTTTGTTAACTTACCAAAAAATAAACACTCCATACCCGTATGGAGTGTTTATTTCCTTTATCCATGCGGCCTAGCGGAAGGGTGTTAATTGCGGCAATGGATTCGTGCAACCATTAAATAAACCGTTTACCAAGTGGGTGGTAGTCAACCAAGTCCACCCAGTTGGAATAAGCAGATTCCATGGGGCCAATATTTCATCTCGGTGCTTGAGCTGAAATCTTTTCACCGCATTTATGGTCACTTGATTGTACAAGCCGTTCACATCCAAACTCTCTCCCTCAAAATAATTTAGGAATAGCTGCAAACGCTTGACCATGCTTGGATCAGCACCTTCACCATCTTTTATGTACTCCGGTAGCCAGAGGAAACAAGAATCACTCGCTCCCGCCACTACACCATCGCCCGAGCTTGTGCTTGCTCCCAAAACACTTCCACCTTCGTTGCCACTGCTCCTTCGAGAGGAATGCCCGCCACCCTGACCAATGTTTGAATCGTGAGAGTTCCCAAAAGCCAGGCCGGAAATTGTCTCATCAGCATCTAAACCATACTGATAACAGTAGTAGCCCTCATCGTTCTCGCCTCCACCATTTGACACAACGTGCTCTCCTTGGCCAGCAGGACCAGTTTGAAACCAGTCAACCACCTCATCCACGCTCTCAACTTCACAAACTTTATATACCCCAGCGGTCAGATTTTTGAAGGAGAAAGACCCGTCCTCCGCAGTTTCTTGTTCCTCAATCAATCCTTCGTCACCGTATAAACGGATTGGCCAGTTGCTCAATTTTGCATCTAACCCCTCATCATAAGAGCCGTAGGGCGTGTGCTGGTCGTGATACTTAAATCCGAAAATCTCATTTCGTACCACCGCCTCAGCTGGGCAACTAGCTGCATCGCCCGAGTATACTGAGTGACCATCAAACTGCCCTGAGCCAAGTGGCTCAAATCCCTCACTCAAATCAAAGCTATAAAGCGAATTTGTGTTTTTCTCAGTTGCGTAATAAACGCCATCAACCAAAGCAAGTCCAGTGAATTTCATTCCCTCGTCTAAGAAACCTAGAGAGATCTCATTGTAGCCATCTAGGAGATCAATCTCCCAAACCTCACCGTCAACGTGGATATAAATCACTTTATATTCCCCGTTAACCACCAAATCTCCCCCGTTCACGCTAACATCACTTAATTCATACAGGAAAGTCGCCGATCCGGTTCCAGGATCTATCGAATACAGATTGCCGTCTCCGTCCGAGCTAGTTTTCTCAATTACATACAATAGCCCATCTGGACCAAATCCAGATGCAGGCACTCGGTTTTTAATTCCAGTTGCGCCAACCAATTCTCTAGTTCCATCTGCGTTCAAAACGTAAAGGCTCATATCGGCATCATCTATCGAATAGACTATCCCATCCGCATCGACAGCAACATTGTTGCTGTAGTCGTTACTATATTGCCCCGCGTCCGAAAATGCTAAAGTATCCGGATCAACGGAATACAATTTTGTCTTTGGATCTCCAGAGACAATGTTTTGATGCAAAATGCCTGCAGAGCACTCAAAAGCTGGCGTTTGCTCTTCTTCAAAAGGACAACCCGCCTTATCAACTTCAGTCTCTGCTGGCGTTTCAGCACATTCGTCAGAGTCGTTTGGCACACCATCTCCATCATCATCCCCTGGCTCATTATTAACGGTAAACTCACGAGTCAATCGCTGATTCTCGTCGCCGCTGTCCTCGCTTGGATTAAAGACAAAACAATATTCTCCGTTATCTACTTGAGTCGTATCGAAGTCTGCTGAAAAATCCATTCCGTCCCAGGTGTAAAGGTCGTTGTGCCCATCAACATTTCCTAGAACTGTATTGGTTCCCACCGCACAAGTTCCCGCACGAACCGCCCATTGCACGCTGTCATTTCCGTCACCATTTTCATCTGCATAGTAGGCCTCAAGTTCCGTTGTTCCACTCGTTTCTTCGTCTACTTCGGGTTGAATAATTTCGCTTATTGATAAATCTCGGTTCACAACATAGAAAGTCTCAGACTCATCATCAACGGTGACTACATCTAATCCCGATACATTTTCCCAACCACTTTGATTGATTTCTCCCACCTCATAATCACCATAAGGGACATCTTCAAATTCGATACATCCACCATCATCGGTAACGCCCGCAAACCCTTTAGCAATGCCGACTGTAAGCGATCCCTCATTATCTCCGTACCAAGATTCATTCACATCTCCGTTCTGGCCGTCAAAAACTCTGAAATTGACCGCACCATTTGAGTCAGGTACAAAAGATCGGACATATGAATGCCCCGAGTTATATTCTCCCCAGTCAACAAATTGCTCATCAATCTGCAAATCTAAAATATCTTCTCCATAGCCAGTAAATCCATCCATCTGTGTTTCCCAATTATCCTCGGTGGAATAGTCGGCATCCACATAATTATCTGGCTCTCTATCATTTAACCAAGTGCCAAAAGCATTAAAGATGTAAGAAATTCCGGAAGTTAATGAAATTGAATCCTCCCCAGTTGAATTTTCTGAAGGAACCTCAATCTCGTCTACTTCATCACCTTTCAAGAAAAGCATCCAACCATCCAAAGGATTTTCATCTCTGTCAATTTTGCAAAGTGAAACCGTTGCCACTTCTTCAACCAGTCCGGGATTGTAGGCAACGCAACGAGATGTTTCACCCGCGGTTACAAACGTGATATCTCCATTGTCATTGTGGTTTGGATCTGGGTCTCCATCCCCTTCACAGTACAGCCCAAGAAGGTCATCGTTGCCAAACTTGTTGTTTTCAGAATCCGTCTCGAAGATTACGTACCTTCCGCTTGGATCAAGATCGCTAATAGTCATTACTCCGTTTTCATCCGTACTACCACCCGCAGTTAGCGGATAGCCAAAGTCGTCATACGGTGCACCAGTTTCGCTATTTTCTCCATGAGCATATCCAAAATATGCACCAGATTGCAATTCACACTCCTCTGGAGCAGAACCCTCCAAACCATTGTCGTCTCGATTTACAGAAGTTTCGTCAGGACAAATGTATTTTGTAATTTGAATTGCTCCAGTATCTGCTTCCTCTTCGGCATTAGATGCAGATAAAGACATATTGTCTAGCAAAAATCCCATACCATCATTAGCCGGAGCCGCTGTTCCGCTGGCACGAAAAATTAAGGTTTTAACTATTCGTGGGCTCTGCTCTGCAGATGCCTCACTATCATATCGGTAATAATTTTCCCAGGTTGTACCTGTGTGCACCAAGGATCCATCGATATAAATCTTAACAACATCGTTGCTCGGATCGTCATTAGTGTCCATTTCAAACTTAATCGTATGTGAAACTGTTCTATCTAATGTTCCAAGGTCCGTATCAGCGAAGTTCGCTGGACTATCTGTTCCCTGAACATCGTAGAAAGTAACCTGTATACCCCCACTTGTATCCGCAAATGACAAGTAGCTCATCCTTGAACCATCACCACGATCGGGTGAGACCGAAAGGAAAAGCCCAGACTGCTCTTCGTCTGGTTTAGTAGAGGCAATATCAAATTGAGCTTCATAGTGATTGTATCTAGTTCCCTCACTAAAACTCCCGGTCGTAGCATCCGCTTCCCCGACAGAATCAGACAATGGTGCAGCAAATGTTTGGTCCCCAAAAGATCCACTAGTAACTGCATTAGAAATTCTTAGTGACTGACAACCAAAAGTTGTGTATCCATAGGTGTTTTTCACAATTTCCTGATCAAATGCCCCAGTAGAACTCCAATCATTTTGACCGTCTACGTCACCAAGAGAAAAGGTGTCAAACGTTGTATTAGCAATAGTGTCGTCGTCACTACACTCTAGGATTTCTTCATCGTCATCTCCGCCACTATAAACCCCCCTAACATCAACTCCATCAACTCTAAAATGAACATTCCCGCTTCCGCCATCTTTTATGCTCCTAAATCTGAGCCTAAAAGTACTTTCATCAACTGCGGATAAATCAACACCGTATACATTATTCCAAGAGGCGCTATCCTCAAGATCAAGAGTATCTCCAAGCTGGACCCAGTCACTTACGACATCACAATCCCCACTCCCAGCATGAAACTCGACAACCGCAGTATCACCATCGGCATCACTATCGCCCCGCCAATAATACTCTAGGCTTAAATCGCTGTGCTCGGATGCATCGATAACCGCACAAATCCACTCATCCTGATCAATTCTGGCAAGCGCGCCTCCATCGGGGCTCGCAGCATCATCCCCCGAACCAGGGTCTATCGAGCTTGTTTATGCGCCGTTGTCCGCGCCCTCCTCATCCCAACCAACGATATTATTTGCAGCCGACTCAAAATCCTCCGGAAATCCAGATATCGAAGTTGTGGTGACGGCCGAAGCAACTGGGATAAACGCCGTTGGAGCAGCACCAAAAATTATTGATAAAGAAGTGATGGCAACAACTACATTTTTAAAAGCTCCGCCAAACACTCGAAAGTTTATTCTAGACATAGTAATAAATAAAAAATAATATGCATAATGCCGCACTTAAGTCTCGCACAGTACTAGCTTAAAGCAACACAGAAAACATACAAATTGTGCAATACATGTGGATGACAAAAAATCCCCCAGTTGGGGGATTTTTTAAATAAATTAAGCCCTTGCAAGTTCCCTGTTTGCCCAAGAGCGAAGCGATTGGCCGGCAAACAGCAATCCGCCTTGAGCGGACTGGATGCCAGCTACAAATAAATTAAGCACTTGCAAGCTGGCATAGCCTACTTTTCCGGGATAAATCCAGGTATCATCAGCTCTGTGCACTTTCACTTCTCTGTTCGGAATGGAAAGAGGTGGTTCATACACAGATAAAACACCAGCATGTAAGGGCTCAATTTGGAATCTAGGGAGAGGATACGAGTCGAAACTCGCATCTTCTCCCTAGATTCCACTAAATCGATTAAATTCATTCAATCCTTAAATGATTAGTCTAAACCTTCCAGCCAACTAGGAAACATCCGATCGATGTGCTTCCTAGAAGGCTGAAAAGTCAAAAAGCAAATTAGGTGATGCGATTGCTTAGTACTCCACGGCTAAATACGTTACCGCACTTACACCTAGAGCCTATCACCTGGTCATCTTCCAGGTATCGCTGCAAACCCTTACGGGAATGCAAAGTGTCTAATCTTGGAGGGGGCTTCGCGCTTAGATGCTTTCAGCGCTTATCCTGTCCGAACATAGCTGCCCGGCGCTTCACTTGGTAGCAAAGCCGGTAGACCAGTGGTTCGTTCATCCCGGTCCTCTCGTCACGTTCTTCCCCTATCACTAGGAGCGCAGACTATATCTTCACCCTTCCCAAACGGGTTAGGGGTCGGCGTATTACCCACACACACCTGTTTTTAAAATATAAAAACTTTCCAGTGATGTGCAAGTCTGATCTATTTAGATCAAGTCGTTACGGGGTCATCACCGCGCTACAGCAGCGGAAACACCAAATAACAAGCACCAAATAACAAATAATTTTCTAAATTTCAATTTTCAAATGCTCAAAACTTTTTGTTTCGGACATTAGAATTTTGGTTATTGGAATTTATTTGGAATTTGGATTTTGGGATTTGAAATTTCCAGTGCATAGCACTGGCTAGACTTCCCACGGTATTGTCTTATTAATTTTCCGGTCCTCAAGTAATTGTACCATATTGGCTGGACTAGAGCCGACATGGCTATCAACGTACCGAAGTTAATAAGATTTCACCGTTATTAGCCGATTTGTCATCATAGATTACTCTATGAAGTAGCAAATTTTACTAGGGACAACTCTCCTCAAACACTAAACGCCTGCAGTAGATAGAGACCAACCTGTCTCACGCAATTATCCAATTATAATAATTTTGGATGGTTGTTTCACATATTCCTATGTGGATTGGACTATAACTTCATCTATTACTAGATGGTCAACATTTAGTCTCTACGGGCCGATTGAAAATCGCTCGTGGTGAGCGAAAGTCGAACCATTCCCTCGGTATTGTCCGTTCTGGATTTCACCGATATTAGTTAACTTCTCACACAATATTGCTATTGTATGCCGCCATGATGTATGTCGTTTCCTCGGGATTCAGACAGCAAAACATCCTTTCACTAAAAGCTCGAAGCTAATAGCTAAAAGCTGCTTTACGGTCTGAACCCAGCTCGCGTGCCCTTTTAAGTGGCGAACAGCCACACCCTTGGAACCTTCTCCAGCTCCAGGATAGGACGAGCCGACATCGAGGTGCCGAACCTTCTCGTCGCTGTGAACGCTCAGAGAAGACTAGCCTGTTATCCCCGGGGTAGCTTTTATCCGATGTCTCAGGCTTTTCTATTAAATGCCATCGGGTCACTAAGTTCTGCTTTCGCACCGGCGCGACATGTACGTCTTGCCGTCAAGCTGGCTTTTGCCTTTACGCGTCCAGCGTGATGTCCATCCACGCCAAGCCAACCTTATAAACTCCTCCGTTACTCTTTGGGAGGAGAGCGCCCCACTCAAACTGCCCGCCAGGCACTGTCCCACAACGTTTTTTCCGTTGGGGTTAGACACTAGAAATTTAAAGATGGGTATTTCACTGGCGACTCCACCTTCCCCGAAAGAAAGGCTTCAAAGTCTCCCCACTATACTACGCAGAAAATCCCTAGGGCCAATACCAAGCTACAGTAAAGCTCCCGGGGTCTTTTCGTCCCACTGCAGGTAATCCGCGTCTTCACGGATATCGTATTTTCACCGAGCTCCTCCTCGAGACAGTTCTCCAGTCGTTACGCCATTCGTGCGCTCCGGAACTTACCCGGAAAGGAAATGCGCTACCTTAGAACGATTATAGTTATCGCTGACATTGACGAGGGCTTCGGACGCTGAGCAATAAATCACCCGCATCGTTGACCTTCTCGCATCGGTCAGGCGTCACCCCCTATACATCCTCATTAGAGTTCGCAGGGAGCTGTGTTTTTGGTAAACAGTCGCCAGAGAATCTTTAGCTGCGGCCCAAACACCTCGCTTTCGCGACGTGCAGAATTAAGAATATAGAATTATGAATTAAGAATGGGAACTGCTCCCCTCCATAATTCATGCTTCATAATTCCAGCTTCTGCAGCTCACGAAAGTGAGATGCTCGGGCAGGCCTTATCCCAAAGTTACGGCCGCTATTTTGCCGAGTTCCTTAAGGAGGACTCACTCGTTCCCCTGAGGCTACTCGCCTCACCTACCTGTGTTGGATTGCGGTACGATGACCAAAAGTGTAATGCTTAGAGGTTTTTCTAGGAAGGCTCTTCAGATGAATTAGTCGGTAAACCCGACCTTACGCTCAAATGCGACTATTGCCATCAAAGGCAGACACCCGGATTTTCCTGGATGTCTAATCTTAATGAGAGCGACGCCAAACCATTAAGGCGCTCACCCTTTTTTCCTCCGTCACCTCATCGCACACCTTTGGCCGGGCAGGAATATTAACCTGCTTCCCATCGACTACGGCGTTCGCCATTGCCTTAGGATCGCCTCACCCGTGGATGATTGCCATTGCCACGGAAACCTTAGGTTTACGGGGTGTAGGTTTCTCACCTACATTGCGGTTACTCATTCCAACATTCTCTCTTCCAAGCACTCCAGCAGTCCTCGCGGATCCGCCTTCATTGCACTTGGAATGCTCTCCTACCACTCAAGCATCTCGCTCTCGCGACGTGCAGAATTAAGAATATAGAATTATGAATTAAGAATGGGAACTGCTCCCCTCCATAATTCATGCTTCCTAATTCCAGCTTCTGCAGCTCACGAAAGTGAGATGCTCGAATCCGTAGCTTCGGTACTATGTTTAGCCCCGTTGAATTTTCGGCGCTGTCGGCCATCGAGTAGTGAGCTGTTACGCACTCTTTAAAGGATGGCTGCCTCTAAGCCAACCTACTACCTGTCTATGGCAAACAACTGCCTTTACCACTTAACATAGATTTTGGGACCTTAGCTTACGATCTGGGCTGTTTCCCTTGCGAAAATGGAGCTTATCCCCCACTTTCTAACTAGAAACGCAGATGTAATGGTATTCGGAGTTTGACTGAAAGCCCGAGCTTTCGCCCTGTGACTCTCAACCAGTAGCTCTACCCCCATTACATTTATTCATTTCCGCCAGTCCTAAAACTGTTTCGGAGAGAACCAGCTATTACAAGGTTCGATTAGCTTTTCACTCCTTACCCTAAGTCATCCGAAGACGTTACACGATCAACCGGTTCGGGCCTCCACGGAGTCTTACCTCCGCTTCACCCTGCTCAGGGCAAGCTCACCTTGCTTCGGGTCTTAGATAAACGACATAAATTTTCGCGCTATTAACACTCGGTTTCCCTGCGGCTCCGCAACATCGTCGCTTAGCCTGCCAATTATCTAAACTCGTTGGATCATTCTTCAATAGGCACGACGTCACCCGCCAATGCACCTCGCTCTCGCGACGTACAGAATTATGAATGTTGAATCAAGAATCATGGAAGAAAACTTTAAAATTCTTCGCCACATAATTCATAATTCGTATTCAAGCTTCTGCAGCTCACGAAAGTGAGATGCACTGATTAAGGCTCCGTCTCCTTGTAAGCGTATGGTTTCAGATACTATTTCATCTCCCTCACCGGGATACTTTTCACCTTTCCCTCACGGTACTTGTTCACTATCGGTCATAATATGTATTTAGCCTTACCAGATAGTACTGGCAGATTCCCTCAAGGTTCTTTTGCCTCGAGGTACTCAAGAATAAAAACGAAGAGTGCTTTAGTTTTCGTCTACAGGGCTATCACCCTCTTTGGCGCTCCTTTCCAGAAGCTTCGACTAACTAAAGAATTTTTAACTCTTTATTCCACTTATCGCTAAGCAAAAAGCTTAGCGATTAGTAGAAAGTGTTTCTACCTTACAACCCCCTAAATAAATTTAGGGTTTGGGCTATTCCCGTTTCGCTCGCCGCTAATCAGGGAATTCTTCCGTTTAAAACGGACTTTTTTTCTTTTCCTCCGCTTACTGAGATGTTTCACTTCAGCGGGTACACTCCTTACGTCCACTATTCCACATATAACGCGAAATTTGGAAACAGCTAAAATTTTTGATTTCGAGAAGTATCGAGGGAGACAATATGCAAAAGCATAGGCTCCAAAAATACGACAAAGAAATCAGGAATTTTAGCGCTTTCGTAGATGGGTAATTTTTTCTGCTTTTATTGTTGCTCGTCGCTCGAGCACCACAAGAGGTACACTGCGCTTCTCACGTCGCAAATTCAGAAAAAAATTACTCCACCAAATTCGTGTCATATGTGGAAAAGTGGACTGGGCCACTTACGGGCCAAGGTAATCAGGGTTTGCCTGATTGGGTTTCCCCATTCGGAAATCTCCGGGTCAAAGCTTGCTGAGCAGCTCACCGAAGCTTATCGCAGCCACGCCGCGTCCTTCATCGTCACATTATGCCAAGGCATCCACCATACGCACTTAAACGGTCTGACACATGCCAGACCTTCCTAACCGCTTTTTTTTAGACTAATCATTCAAGAACTGAATGATTAAATTTTCGATTCTTTTATTACTCACTTAACCCTCGATAGGTTAGTGAGCAACAGTGGATATTCAATTGTCAAAGAACGTAGTAGGTAGAGATGGAAATAAAAAATCCCGCTCCGGCGGGACTCAACACTATAAGACAAACCTTTAAGATTTGCCCTTGTGGCGTCGCGCCGAAATGTGTAAAACTTGTTGAATTTTTTGCATCCGATCTGTTTACCGACTAATGGAACAGAGTCTAGCAAATACGCAAAAAATGTCAACCCCGTAAGATTGCCGTAGAGGCGAGGAAAGGTATTAAGTATAGGGTATGGAGTATGGAGCAGGACAGGAGTGGAAAGTGTCTACAATACGATCGTGAGATAGACACAAAGAGCAAGGATTCATCGGCAGTCACTTTTTAACCCCTTGACAAAAGCCAAATGATATGCTATAGTCCTAAATAAGAGCTTGAGTGGCGCCCCCCCGCCGCTCGCTCTTCGCCTCCCAGGAGGGAGGACGCAGGACCTAGTCGCTAGCCGTGAGGTGAGCGGTAGCTGGGTCCTTTTCTTTTTGACCAATATTCATTCAATATAATAAAACCCGCGGGTGTGCTATGTGCGCTTCCCCCGGCCCAACGAGCAGACTCTCGTTAGGCTACTTTTTTTAGACAATAAAATTTATTAGCCGATTTTCGACGAAGATAACCTTTTTAACCTCTCCGACTATCCACTTCTTTCCTATATCGTTTTCTCTCACCAACTCCTGTGCGGCTTTTTGGTCCAATCCCCTTTCGGCCGAAATAGTTCCTCTCGTTTTTCCATTAATCTGGACCACCAATTCAAAACTCTCCTCTACGAGAAGTTTTTTGTCGTACTCTGGCCAAGGTTGAAAATCGATATCTTTTCCACCAACCATTTCATAAAGCTCGCTAGCAATGTGCGGAGCAAATGGGTGTAAGAGCTGTAAAAATTTCATCCAACTGCTTTTAGCAACGCCCTTTTCCTCAAGGCACTGATTCATATAAACCATCATCGAGGAAATCGCCGTGTTAAAATTCATTCCCTCAATGTCCTCCCCAACTTTTTTGATCAACTTATGCAAGGTTCCGGTGAGCTCTTTTGATTCATCTTCTTTTACATACTCACTCCCCGCTCTCCAAGCTCTTTCCAAAAATCTGGCGGTACCGAAAATCCCTCGCCTGTCCCAAACGAGTGCTTGATCAAAGGGACCCATAAACATTTCATAAAGTCGTAAGGAATCCGCGCCAAACTCCTCCACAATTGGATCGGGGTTTACCACATTGCCTTTTGATTTGCTCATCTTCACTCCGCCCTCGGCTAAAATCATTCCGTGTTTTGTTCTCTTCTTGTACGGCTCAGAAACCGGAACTACTTTTATATCATATAGAAATTGATTCCAGAATCGAGAATACAAAAGATGTAGGGTAACGTGCTCCACCCCCCCGTTATACCAATCCACCGGCAGCCAGTGCTTCATCAACTTTTTGCTTGCCAACTCCTCATCATTTTTCGGATCAATATACCTCAAGAAATACCACGAGCTTCCCGCCCAGTTTGGCATTGTATCTGTTTCTCTTTTCGCCGGAGCTTTGCATTTTGGACAGCTAACATTAACCCACTCTTCGATGGAAGCTAAAGGACTTTCTCCATCGTCCCTGGGTTGATAGTTCTCCACCTTAGGTAGCTCAACCGGAAGTTCGTCATCCGGAACCGCAATCCAACCAGGATTCTGTTTTTCGCCCTCATTCTTAATTCTCGATTCTTGATTCTTGATTCTTTCCGCGCAGCGTTCGCAGAACACAAGCGGAATAGGTTCTCCCCAATATCTCTGCCTTGAGAAAACCCAGTCTCGCAGTTTGTATTGCACCTTTTCCTGACCAAAGCTCTTTGTTATCTTCTCCCCTGCATCTCTTGAGCCCATTCCAGTAAATTCTCCGGAGCTAACCAACTCCCCCTCGCCAGAGAAACACTCTCCCTCTTTTCCGCCGGAGATAACTTCGCGAATCTCAAGTCCAAATTTTTTCGCAAACTCAAAATCCCGCTCATCGTGCGCCGGCACCGCCATAATAGCACCAGTCCCATAACCGGTTAAGACGTAGTCAGCGATAAAGATCGGGATCTCCTCTAGGTTAACTGGATTGATCGCTTTTACTCCTTTTAGCTCTACCCCCGTCTTCTCCCTCCCGTCAGAAGTTCTTTCAATTTCAGTTTTTCCCCTTGCATTTTTAATATACTCTTGGACTTCATCATAATTCCCGATTCCTAATTCATGATTCATCAACAAAGGATGCTCTGGCGCCAGAACCATATAGGTCGCACCAAATAAAGTATCGGGGCGAGTGGTAAAAACTTTGATTTTCTCCTCCCTGTCTTTAACCGGAAAATCAATCTCCGCCCCCTCGCTTCTTCCAATCCAATTCTTCTGCTGCAACTTAATCTCCGGCAGAAAATCTAGCTCATCCAGACCAGCTAATAGCTTATCCGCGTAGGCGGTTATCTTCAGCATCCACTGCTCCTTTTCTTTCTTCACCACCTCCGCGCCGCAGCGCTCACACTTTCCCGCCACCACCTCTTCGTTTGCTAAACCGATCTTGCAGCTTGGGCACCAATTAATCTGAGTTTTATGTTTGTACGCCAAACCATGTTCAAAAAACTTTAAAAAAATCCACTGTGTCCATTTATAATACGCGGGGTCTGTAGTGTTCACCTCCCTAGACCAATCAAAAGAAAACCCTAAAGACTTTAGTTGTCTTTTAAAGGTCTTTAAATTCTCTTCGGTAGCTTGCTGGGGCGAGATCCCCGTCTTAATCGCATAGTTTTCCGTTGGCAGACCAAAAGCATCCCAGCCGATAGGGTACAGGACCTCGTACCCCTCCATCCGCCTCTTGCGCGAGATAATATCCATCGCAGTGTTCGAACGGATATGCCCAGTGTGCAGTCCCGCCCCAGAAGGATAGGGAAACTCAAATAAGGAGTACCACTTTTTACCTTTGTTCTTGGCTTCGTAGGTCTTCTCCTGCTCCCACTTTCTCTGCCACTTGGCCTCTATTTCTTTAGGATTATATTTCTCCATCTTTCTCATTTTGCCTAAACTTATCCACCTCAGATTTTACCAAAGCAATCAACTCTTTGTCTGCTAATTGCTCTGCATATTGTAACGTATCTGACAACATTTCTGCCGCAGCAGCCATAAAGCCCGCTTCCCTATAAAGATCTGCCCTCGTAAGGTTAAAGCGAACGTCCGACTTCACATCATTTTCAAATTTTACGCGTTCTCGATCCGTCCAAGCACCAAGCAGCTCAAATACCTCGGGAAAGATCTCTGCAAAATTATCTTCTCTCGCCCCAGCTTCCCGCGCTTCCTTAAGAGCCGCCACCACCTGCTCCCGAGAGATTTCCATTCTTGCAAAACTGTTTTCATTCATAGTTTCTAAAACTCAATTTTAAACACATTTTTTACATTCTCCGTTGTCATCTTCTCCACTTCATTATAACTGATGGCTTTAATGCTTGCTAGCTTTTCGGCCACTTCACCAATATATGAAGATTCGTTTCTCTTTCCTCGGTTTGAAGCTGGGGCAACATAGGGAGCATCTGTTTCTAACATTATCCTGTCCAGCGGAATTAATTTAATACTTTCATCGTAATCACTAGCAAAAGTAATCACTCCGCCAAACGTAAAGTTATATCCGGCGTCGATAAACTTCTGAGTAACCTCCACTCCTCCAGCATAAAAATGCAACACAACAGGGATGTCTATGTTCATCTCGGCTAGAATTTTAAGTAAATCTTCATAAGCGTCATCAGAGCCGCTAGTTGGTCGACAATGAATCATTAGCGGCTTGTTAATCTCCTTGGCTATTTCTACCTGCTTTTCAAAAACCTGCCTCTGTCGCAATTTAGTTTCCGGATCATTGTTTCGATAATAGTCCAAGCCGCACTCACCGATAGCAACCACCTTCTCGTCTCTGGCTAATTCCAAAATAGCTTGCTGATCAAACTTCTCCGGAGCGTCAGCACTAGATTCACCTTCGTCCTTGTGCCAGTTTTCAACTGCATGATTTGGATGAAAACCCACCGTTGCCCAAATCATGTCGGGATATCGTTTAGCAATATCAATTGCCTCCTTTGAGGTTTCAACGCTTGTCCCAACCGTAATCATATTAATACCCAAAGCCCGCGCCCGATCAATCACCGCGCTTCGCTCGTCTCCATAGGCAGGAAAATGAACATGTGTGTGTACATCAAATAACATTATCTAAGCATACCCAATGGCGCCCTCAACAGCAAACCTCCCCTTGACAAAAAATACTAGAAATGTATAATTGGCTCGATATGGTGGTTGATCCCCCCCCTGCCTCCTCCCTCCCTCCCTCCCCTCAGGGGTCCCATCATTTCCTGCCTCCGGCCTCGGCGCGCTTGCGCGCCGAGGCCCTTTCATTTTATAGACGTGGAAACAGTGAAGATTTTAGTTTCTTAACAACCCAAACACCATCAACAGCTTTCAGCGCATCATCAAGCTTTGCCCGAGTCTCGGGGAGGAATGGAGCGATTGCGTGAGTTAGCTTATCCAAAACAAACAAACAATTTGAGAGAACTAAGGATTTCTCTTCTCCCGACTCCATCTTCCATGGAGTTTTATTATTTAAATACCCGTCCCCAACTGAGGTCAGCTGCAAGGCCTCCGCTATTGCCTCATGAAATCTCCTTTCCTCAATTTTTTTATCTAGGTTTTCGATGCAGACATTAACCGAACGCAAAATATCTGGGTCAAGCGCGCCCTCGCTCAAAACCGCCAGATCCTCTTCCGCTTCAGCCAAAGTTAAAACTCGGGAAGCAAAGTTTCCCAATCCATTTGCCAAATCTCCATTGTAGCGCTTTATAAAACTCTCCTCACTAAAATCACCGTCATCGTCAGACGGGATTTCTCGCAAAAGATAATAACGCACCGCGTCCACTCCATATTTCTCCACCAAAGCTACAGGATCAACAACGTTGCCCAAAGACTTTGACATCTTTTTGCCATTTGAAGTAATAAAACCATGGACAAATAATTCCTTTGGTAAACTTTCTCCGGCCGCCAAAAGCATTGCTGGCCAGTATACGGCGTGAAAGCGCAAAATATCTTTTCCAATAATATGTAGATCCGCAGGCCAATAGTGCGGCGCAGCGCTTCGATAAACATTTAAAGCATCAAACCAGACATACATGATGTGGCCCGGATCATTCGGAACCGAAACCCCCCAACCCTTAGCCCGCTCGACTGACCGAGAAATACTAAAATCATCGAGCCCGTGCTTAATGAAAGCCCGAGCTTCGTTCTTTCTAGAAAGTGGGCGAATTTTATAAGCATCCGATTCAATCAAATCAATTAATTTATCTTGGTATTCAGATAGCTTAAAAAAGTAGTTTTCTTCCTCCACCTCTTCAATCATCTTTCCCGGATGGTATAGACACTGCCCTTTTTCATCTAGCTCCTCCTTCTGATAAAAAACTTCACAGGACACGCAATACAACCCTTTGTATTTCTTTTTATATATCGCACCAGACTTTTCACAAGCCCGCCAAAAATCTTGCGCCACATCTTTGTGTTCGGGCGAACTTGAACGTTGAAACTTGTCCAGACTAACGTGATAGAGCTTTAAAAAATCAACAAATTCCTTAGTATTCTTATCAGCGAACTCTTGAACGCTCACCCCCCCTTCCTCCGCGGCCCTCACCACTTTTAACGAATTCTCATCAGCTCCAGAAACGTAAAAAGTTTTTATTCCTCGCAATCTATGCCAACGCGCCAAAACATCACCCTGCACAAACTCTAGGGCATGACCTAAGTGCGGCTTAGCATTCACATACGGAATTGCCGCAGTAAGATAAAATTTATTCTTGCTCATTTACCAAACTATTTTGTTGCGTAGACCAATGATAAAGAATCTCTTGGAAAGTTACCGCAATTGGCACTGCCAAGATAACTCCAATAATCCCAAAAACTTGCCCACCAATCAATAGTGCAATCAAAACTACCACCGGGCTCAGCTTTGTACTCCTACCCATCACTGATGGCACCAATAGATGCGCCTCCAACTGTTGAATCAAGATAAAGAGCATCACTGTCCAAAAGGCCAGGGCTGGCGAGCTAGACAGAGCAAATAGCACCGCGACCCCTCCAGAAACTATCGGCCCCACATAAGGCACAATTTCTAAAATCGCCGCCAAAATACCCAAAGTCAAACTATATTTAACTCCCAAAAGCCATAGGCCGATAAACACCGCCAAACCAACAATCGCACTCAAAAAAATCTGAGCTAAAAACCAAGAGCTAATTTTTTGTCGCACTCGCTCATAAATATCAATCACCGTGCCTTGGAAACCAGTTGGCGCAATAGTTATCAAAAACTTTTTCACTCCATTTCTATCAATCACCATATAGAAAGACAAAACAAATATAGCGATCGCCAAAACAAAACCACCTAAGAATTTAAACAAAACATTCCAAATAGTCACCTCTCCACCAATAAACGATTGAGTCATCTCGCTTAACCCATCCCGAATCCCAAGAACAAAGTTTTGTGTCTCTACACCAGTTAAGCTAGCGCTAGCGTTGCTCAAGGTTTCAGTTGACTGACTAAAAAATGCGTTCATCTCAACTAAGGTGACTGGCACTAAAATATAGACAACGATTGCAACCAACAGAAAAGCGGCGAGGTAGATTGCCAGAGCCCCAAGAATTCGTGGGATCTTTTTTACCTCCAACTTACTAACCAAGGGGTCTAGAGCCGAGGAAAGAATAATTGCCAAAGCGGTTGCCACCAAAACGTCCCGAGCAACAAAAACCACCGCCACCAAGATTAGCATGGCCAAAAACTTCCATAACGCTCCCCAACTTATACTGTATTCCCTAGTCTCTGCCATTAATCCCATTGTAGAGAGAGCTTGCCCTTGTGTCCACCCCCTAAAGGCTAACCAGCGGTACTCTTGTTGTGGCTATCTCTGTGGACCCTGCTACCGAATATTCAAACTAGACAAGTAGATCCTCAAAACGTTTCTTGTCCTCGAAAGGTCCAATCACAACTAGGTTCAAGTTCTCTGGAGCAAACAACTGCTGTGCCAGCTTCTGTATGTCTTCAGCCGTAACACTCTCGATCTTCCTTATTAGATCATCGGTCGTGGTAATTTCCTTCTTCAAAAGCTCTTGAATTCCGTAAAACACCGCCAAAGAGTCCGAGGTCTCCAGACCAAGCAATAGACTGCCAGTAAGGTGATTTTTTGCTCGCTCCAATTCTTCGTCTGAGATTTTTTCTTCGCGCAATTTTTTAAATTCTTCAAGGATCCCCTTGATCGCCTCATCAATCTTCGCCAGCTGAATTCCGGCAGATGCCTCAATATAGCCATGGTCAGTAAAAAGATCGGCCCCCGCTCCAACGTAGTAGGCGGCGCCCATCTTCTCCCGCAAAAGTGCGAAAAGTCTTGAGCTCATTCCTCCCCCCAAAACATCTCCCAAAACCTCCAAAGCAAATCGTCTTTCGTCATTCATATCAAGAGCCCGATAACCCAAAACAATGTGGGCTTGATCAGATTTTTTTTCTTTAAGAAAAACCTCTGGCTTATTCTGCGCCTCCTTAACGGGTAGCTTATCGGCTTTTTCCTTGTTTTCCATATCGGCAAAAAGCCGCTTCGCCTGCTCAACCATCTTCTCCTCATCAATCTTCCCAACCAAGATCAATGTAGTCGCCTTTGGCATATAATGTCTTTCTCGAAAATCTAAAAAGTCTTGGCGCTTTGCATTTTTGATCACCTCTCGGTCTCCGCCGATATCCCATCCAGCCGGTTGATCTCCGTAAAGCAAACTCAAAAAATAATCTCCCGCCTTCCGGTGAGGCATATCTTCATACATATTAAGCTCCTCAATTATCACCCCTTTCTCCTTCTCGATCTCATCCTCCGAAAAAATTGGATTAATATACAAATCGGCAATAATGTCTAAAATTTCCATTGCTTTATCTGCGCTAGCCTTTGCGTAGTAGCCCGTGTACTCGTGTCCAGTAAAAGCATTTGATTGCGCCCCCAAGCTGTCCAACTCTGAAGATATCTGCATTGGTTTTGGCCGAGTGGTCGTACCCTTAAAACACATGTGCTCCAAAAAATGAGCGATACCACTATTCTCTTTTGTTTCGTATTTTGAGCCAGTCTCCACCAAAACCAACGCCGTCATCGCCACTGCGTTTGGTTGAGGGATAGTAATTATCCTAAGTCCATTATCTAAAACTTTTTTCTTAAAATCCATGTTGTAAGAATATAGAAACTTCCCCATCCACGCAACAGCCCCCCGCCTCATCATATAGCATAGTACCATACTATATGATGAGGCGGGATAAATTTTAAAATAGCAAGTGTCCCGCTCTCCGAAGAGGAGCGGGGCGAAAGTTGGGGTATCCACCAACAAATTAAATGCTCCATACGGGTATGGAGCATTTAATTGCAGTATTGATGCGACTTGCAGGGCCTAACCTTTGAGCCCTTTTTTCAGATATTCCCCTAGGTCTTCAATTTTTATCCTCTCCTGCGCCATTGTGTCTCGGTCTCTCACCGTCACCGCCTTGTCCTCCAAAGAATCGTAGTCAAAAGTTACGCAGTACGGAGTTCCAATCTCATCCTGTCTTCGATATCTCTTGCCAATACTTCCCGTTTCATCGTAATCGCAAACAAATTGCTTGCTTAAGGTAATAAATATTTCCTTTACGGGGCCAACCAACTCCTCTTTGCGCATCAGCGGCAAAACCGCCACCTTCTTTGGTGCTAACCATTTCTCAAACTTCATCACCACCCGCTCTTCGTCCCCCGCCTTTTCCTCAGTGTACGCATCCAACATCACCGCCAACAAGGTCCTATCCACTCCCAAAGACGGCTCGATAACGTGCGGGACAAATTTATCGCTTGGATCCTCTGGATTGGTATAAGAAAGATCCTTCCCACTTTCTTTCATGTGGCTTGTAAGATCGTAGTCACCCCGATAAGCCAAACCATAAAGTTCCTTCTGTCCAAAAGGAAACTTGTATTCGATATCTACAGTTCGCTTTGAGTAATGCGCCCTCTCACCATCTGGAATTTCAATATATTCGACATTCTTCTCGTCAATTCCCAAATCCTTAATCCAAGTCTTCATTTCTCCCAACCAGTGCTCAAACCACTTCTCCCATTCCGTCTCTTTAATAAAAAATTCGATCTCCATTTGTTCAAATTCTCGCGTTCTAAAAATATAGTTCCCTGGAGTTATCTCATTCCTAAAAGCTTTCCCGATTTGGGCTACGCCAAAAGGAATTCTCTTTCTTGATGTATCTAGAATCTGTTTAAAATCAACAAAGATTGCTTGCGCTGTTTCTGGGCGGAAATATGCAATATTGGCCTTCTCCCTTGCAGGACCAATATATGTCTCTAACATCATATTAAATTCTTGCGACTCAGTAAAAGAACCTTTAGTACCACACTTCGGACACTTATTTGGGTCATCCAAAGTATCTGATCTAAATCTCCCATGACACTGTTTACACTCCACCAATGGATCGGTGAAATTCTTAATGTGCCCACTTGCCTCCCAAACTTGGGGGTTCATAATCAATGCCGCATCTAAGCCGACCATATCCGCTCTAGCGTGAACAAATCGCCGCCACCACTCCTGTTTAATATTGTTTTTCAATTCCACCCCAAGTGGGCCGTAATCCCAAGAATTCTGGAGTCCTCCATAAATTTCTGATCCGGGGAAAATAAAACCTCGCCGTTTCGCTAACGAGATTATTTTCTTCATCTTATCTTCGCTAAATTTTTCCTTTGGTTTATTCATATTATTTTTTTAGCCCCTGTTCATAATTCAAGCTTCATAATTCTAATTAGCCACGCTTGTATTAACTCTAAATGCTTGCTTGCGAATCACAGTGTCGGTAAACAAGTCTTTCGCGCTAAGATTTGCTTCTCCAACCAACATAGCATTTCCGCTAGCATCGGTCACCGATGGAGTAATTCGAATTTGGAAAATCAGCTCAACTGGATTTGAAATAATTCCGGTTGTTGCGGGTACAGAATCAACCCCCCACTCAATTTCTTGCGTGCGGTCATTGTAGGTTGGCGCCACTCCCGTACTACTCCAATATTCACCGGTATATTCCACATTTGGACCAAGAAACGCCGCTATCTTAACATCCTCAATGTCCGTGCTGTAGCTACTCAACGTCCAGTGAACAGTAAAATCTGTTGGCTGGTTAATCTTAGCCGGGAAAGGTCCACTGTTTAAAATACCGCTTTCTGCATCCTTAAACTTTGCCACCATCTCAAAATTGATATCCCCCTTAACCTTCGTTGTCAAAATAGATCTGCCAACAGTTTTGTCTGCCGCCACTCCCTCCGGCACACTCCTAGATTCAATCTCGGCATCGACATCTAATGTAAAATCTCTATCGCTTAGCCTAGAAACCGGAAACTCCTCCAACAGATCAATTTCAAATCTCACAGTACCAGTTTCTCCCGGCGGCAAAGCCGCTAATGCTCGCACACCCGATGCATTCCACCTAACTATATTACTGATTGAATTAATTGATCCGCCAGTTACCTTTACCCTAGAAAAATCAAACATCTCTCCAACGGGTCTGGCCTCGATGATCACATCCTTAAGACCAATTGAAGTATTGTTTTTGTAGGTAATTTCATAAATCATAGTGCTACCTGGCTCGGCGACATAATCATCTCCCTTACTATTGACCTTGATAGAAAGTTCGAGCGGCGAAGGTGCCAGTGAAACACGGGCGCTCTTTTCTCCTAAATCATATCGTTGCCCGAGGAAAAGCGCGGAGCTCAAAGTTTTAAGATCGAAAAATCCTCCATCGGCTCCATCCAAGGTGCCTCTGATCTTGAATTGATTTTCGCTACCGGGCTGCAAATCTCCTATGTCAAAAACATTATTTGAAACAGACGGATCTAAATCGGAAGAGATATACTCAAACCCCTTTGGATAGAACAGCCTGATTTGAAAAGCATCAAAGGCAACATCGCTATTATTTTTATACTTCACCGTCATTTCAAACTCTTCGGCTCGGAAAACTTTTTGGGGAGTTTCAAAATCAATCTGCACTCCCAGCTCCGTTATAACAATGTTTCTATCTACTCGTTGCTCAAGTGCTGCGCCCAAACTTCCAGGAACGTAACTAAGCACGGCTTCAACCTTCTTAACACTCTCCTCCCCTTCTATGGCCAAAACCGTAAAGGATTCATTGGTGACCGAACCTTCTCCCAAACTGCCAATATCCTTGCGGGCAATAGTTTTTCCAGCATTGGTGCCCATAAACACCAAACCTTCTGGCAAAGTGATGCTTAGATTGATCTCCTCCAATATCGCTTGTGAGTCATTGGACACCGTCGTCTTAATCTCAAACGGCACACCAACTCGCACATCTGAAGGAGTGCTCAGAGAAAGCTGAACTCCCTTGGCTGAATAGGTTTGATACCAAAAAAAACCGATAATCCCGGCTGCAATTACAATCAAAACAATTAAAAGCCAAATGACTTTCTTCATACGATTCTATAAAGCTTAGATTAACATGCTAAAAAAATATTTCCTAATGGCCTAAACTGGAAAAACCCACCCATTTCTATCCCCCTCCTTAAGGCATTTATCACAATAAAATAGCTGGTCCGAGCTTAGGAAATAATTAATTCTGTCTATCTCGCACCGCGCACAATTAGCATGCTCGGGGTCAAAACCAGAAAATTTTAAGAGTTTACGAATATCAATGTCCTCCTTTTCAAGCAGGTCCCAAATCCTCAAATCCGGCTCCCCTTCAGAAACCAACTGATTCAACAATCTAAAAAAAGTTAGCGCCCTACCTCTTTCGCTTTCTAGAGACCTCTGCTTTAAGGCATCAACCACCTGAATCTTATTCTTTTCAACAATCCGGACCACAACCTTATTTAGGATTTGTAGGTGCGCACTCAATTTTCCATTTATCTTTCGCCCACTTTTTAAAAATCCACTCAACTTTCCAAATTCCCGAGTAAACAAAACTACCCGCTCATCAATCTCCCCAGAGGGATATTTATCTACAACATAAGCGTTTAAACTAATATCATTCATATCTTTGTGCCCAGGGCGGGACTTGAACCCGCACGGTCGCAATGACCACATCCACCTCAAGGATGCAAGTCTACCAGTTCCTCCACCTGGGCATCTACAGACTTAAACCAATCTTAGCTAAAGCCCTATCAATTTTCAACCTCTTTCTAGATAAATAGGTTCCGTCTCCATGATAAATTGAGCTTAGCAGGACCAACGATTCCTTTTTTGCATATCGCAACTGGTAACATGGATTTATTTTCGTGTAAGAAACTGAAACATGCCCAAAAATTTTCAAACGTCTTTTTATCTCTCGTCTCAGCCAATCAGTGTGTCGTTTACTGGCTGATACAAAAACACTGTAAAACATAAAAGAAGATCGCCACCTCTTATCCCAATATGAGTAAAACGTTCCATCACCGTCAAAGACCCCGCGCAAAAAATCAAAAAAATACTTACTTGGGATATCAACAATCCCCAATGTTAAAGATTTTTTTGGACCGATCCCAATTGATAAAAGAAAGTTATAAAAAAGAACATCGCTAAACTGGACAACATAGTATTTCTTTTCTTTGTTGCTACCGCTAGACTTACGCCCAACATGATAAGAAGAAATATTTAAAGCTTTCTTAAAAAGTTCAATTAATTCTATGTCCTTAGACGTGAACAATATATGTCTTCCATCAGGAGATAAATTACCATCACTAGCAATAAGCCCAATTGCATAGGCGAAGCCAGTTGACCAGATTATTTTTACCCCTCCTTTTGGCTGAATTCCACCTCTAGCCATGCCATCATTATAGCATATCTCAAGTATAATTGACTACCAATTGCAATAAAAAAATAGCGGCCATCGGCCGCTATTTTTTTATTCTTCTTTTTTGGGTTCTTCCTTTGTAGGAGTTTCCCCCTCTTTGGCTGGAGCCTCTTCTTTCTTTTCTTCTTCTACATCCTCTTCTTTAGCTGCCTCCTTAGCCTCCTCAACCGGACCTTCTTCTTCCTTTCTTTCGACTTCTAGGTCCACTATGCCATCTTCCTTCTCTGGCTCAATTTCTGCTTCAGTTTTAACAACGGTCTTTCGGCGTAGGGCCTTTCGAGCCAATTCACGAACGTAGTATATTTTTGATCTCTTCACCTTTCTAGGAGAAGACAACACTTCAACTCGCTCAATTGTTGGAGAATGCAATGGAAAAACTTTTTCCACTCCTACTCCGGCAACAGTTGCTCGAACGGTGAAAGTGGCTCCTGGTTCGCTGCCGTGTTTTCTCGCCAACACCAAACCCTCAAATCTTCGGATCTGAGCTTTATCCCCGTCTTCCAAACGTTCAAACACTCGAACGGTGGCTCCGGTTTTTATTCTTTTTGCAGTTGATTCATTGATTGCCATATGTCTAGATATTCTAAATTACAGTTATAAGAATATACAAGCTTTTTTTAAATAATGCAAGTTAGACGCTCCGCTTTCAACCGATATTACCAAATGAAAGCGGTTCAGATAAGTGACCGTGTTATAATGCTAAACATCCAATACCCCAGTATCTCAATATCATAGTATCGTCTGCAATGTACCCAATATCGCCCCCAATATCTCCACCGTCTCAAATCCCCTCCTCATCTCTCAATAACTGTTAATTACCATCTAGTATCGCCCCCAATATCCCAGTATCTTAATATCCCCTCAATATATCCCCTTAACATGGATCAACAAAACCCAGACGCTAAAACCACTCTTTCCGACATCCGCCATGCGAAGAAAAAGAAAATTCACCTCCTAGGCAAAAGGCACTCCGCCACCAAAGATTACGCCGGAAAAAACAACGATAACACCCTCCTAATCGCCGCATCGATAATCTTAATCGCTGTCTTGGTCGCTATCCTCTTTTTTTAAAGACCCCAGAAAGACGACAAGCTCCGGAGGCAAACTAGCCTCTATTTTTTGTTCCTTCCCATCCAAGTCTTTAAACCTAAGGACAGCCGCGTGCAAGAAATGTCGTTGCAGTCCCTCTGGAGAGTTCTTCTTTCCGTACAGCTTATCCCCAACCACTGGATGTCCAAGTGACGACAGATGCACTCTTATCTGGTGAGTCCTCCCCGTACGTGGCTTCGCCCTAAGCAGGCTAAATTCATTTCCTGAGACATCTTTAAAAACCCCCTCCACCGCATATTCAGTTATCGCCGCTCGAGGCATCTTTCCTTTAAACACGGTTCGTTTAACCGAGCCATCTCTAATGCTGATTGTTTTATTGATAATCCCATTTTTTTCTTGCATGCGCCCCCAAACTAAAGCAATGTATTCTTTCTCGATCTCCCTATTTTGAAAAAGCGACTTGAAGTACTTAAATGCCTCCTGATTTCTCACCACAATAATTACCCCCGAAGTCTCTCTATCGAGTCGATGCACAATCCCGGGACGATTTTCATCCTCACCAACTCCCTTTATCTCCGGATAATTATTAACTGCCCAATCTGCCAACGTCTCCTCCTCGTGCTTCGCTCCGTGCTTATCAAAAATACCATGCACCAAAACACCCGCTGGTTTGTTTAGCGCCAAATAGTCCTTATCTACTCGTAGTGATTCGATGTCCATTTGGTGCGTCCTATAGGGATTGAACCTATGGCCTCTTCCGTGTCGAGGAAGCGCTCTACCACTGAGCTAAGGACGCAACTCTAAAATCATACGCAAAAGCCTTTCAAAAAACAAGAAAAAATACTCCATACGGGTATGGAGTATTTTTCTAGACTATCCCCTCCTATACTTAATACTCCATACCCAATACTAAATACTGCTTTTTATTCCTTCCCCAACGTCTCGCTCCCCGGCGCCCAGTCTGCTGGACAAAGCTCACCAGTTTGAAGAGCCTTTAGCGCCCGGATTACCTCTTTCACGGATCGGCCCACGGAATTGTCCGATACATTCATCCAGCGCAGATCACCATCCGGATCAATTATGAAGGTTCCTCTCTGGCTTGCTCCATCTGCGCCCAAAACATTGTACATCTCGCTAACCTCTTGAGTAGTGTCGGCTAAGACAGGATATTTCACCTCGGGCAAGTCTTTTTCAAACCACGCCCTGTGCGAGTATTCGCTATCGGTTGATGCTCCAATAACCATCGCATTAGCGGCCTCAAACTCATTTTCCAATTCAGCGAACTCTCTTATTTCTGTCGGACAAACAAAAGTGAAGTCTCGAGGATAGAAAAACAAGACCACCCATTTTCCTTTATGATCCCCCAAGCTTACTTTTTTAAATTCACCAGCCTGATAAGCCATAACCGACTCAAAGACCGGGGCTTGTTCTGCAACTTTAACCATATTTTTATTAATTATTTGTTAATTTCAAAAAAATTCTTCAGTAGCATCGCTACCACCAACGGGCCCGTGCCTCCAGGCGTTGGTGTGATGTAAGACGTCTTAGTTAATAGAGACTTAACATTCGCGTCTCCAGCCAATTTACCTCTATCTCTACTGTAGCCATAATCTACAACTATGGCATCTTTCTTAATATCCCTCGCCGTAATTAAGTTTGCCTTACCAGCACCAGAAACAATTAAATCCGCATTCTGAAGCGCGGCTCGATCCAGCCCGCCTTTGTTCATAATTGTCATTTTTTTCACCTTACTCATCAAAAATTTAACAATTGGCTGACCAACTAATAGTCCGGAGCCAATCACTACAACTTTCTTATTTTCCAGATCAAACCCCACCTCCTTTAAGACCACCTCTAAGGCACCAACCGAAGGTGCTGGAGTTTTCGTATTAGCAACGTTCAACCCGTCAATGTCTTTTTTGATCCCAATCGCATTCAAAATAGGAGTTTGATCAAACTTTTTTGGTAAAGGAAGCTGCACGATCACCCCTCCAACTAGAGGGTTCTTTGACACTCTCTCCACCCTCTTCTCTAATTGCCTTTGAGATAAAGAAGCTGGAAGTTTTGTTAATCGAAATTTAATTCCTACCTCCTTGGCAGTTTTGGCCTTTTGCTTCAAAAAACTTAGCGATACTGGATCGTTGCCAACCAAAATTGCCACCAAGCTTCTCTTTGGCGCTCGTTGTTTTTTTAGTTTATTTAAAACCTTTGTTGCAATTTTCCTTCCATCAATCATTAGAATTTATTTAGAATTTGAAGTTTAGTATTTAGAATTTCTCCTAGTTCAGTGTTTTATATTTTTTGGTCTCGTTTTTAATTTTCGGTTTTAATTATTGGAATTTATTTAGAATTTGAAGTTTAGTATTTAGAATTTCTCCTAGTATGGTAGTGGGAACTTTTTGCAAAGTGCAACCACCTCCTTGTTTATCTTCTTCGGACTCTCTTTGTCAATTATCAGCCGTTTGATAAATCCCGCAATTTTCTTCATCTCCTTCACCTTCATGCCTCGGTTGGTTGCTGAGGGTGTGCCCATCCTTACTCCACATGGATGAAATGGCTTAATATCTCCCGGCACTGAATTGCGGTTAGCTAGAATGCCGGCACTCTCAAGAAGTTTCTCCGCATCAATCCCGCTGATGTCGTTGCGCTTAAGATCAAGCAGAAGCATGTGAATATCGGTTCCGTTTGAGACCACGTCAAACCCCGATCGCTTTAATTCATCCGACAAGGCCCTTGCATTAATTACAATCTGCTTCTGGGCTCGCTTAAACTTCGGTGCTTGCATCTTCTCAAACATAGCCGCAATCGCCGCTGTTTGGTTGTTGTGCGGACCGCCTTGAAGCCCGGGCATAACCGCTTTATCAATCTTCTTTGCCAACTCCTCTCCCTTGGTAAATATCACCGCCCCGCGGGGCCCCCGCATTGTTTTGTGCGTTGTCGCCATCACCACATCGGCGTGAGGAAATGGGCTAGGGTGTTCTCCAGCTGCAACCAGACCGGCGATGTGCGAAATATCCGCAACGTGAAACGCCCCAATACTTTTTGCAATTTGACCGATCCTCTTAAAGTTAATTGCCCGAGTGTAGGAGGTCGTGCCAGAATATATCAGTCTTGGCACATTTTCTCTTGCCAATACCTCGATCGCGTCATAATCGATCTTACCCGTTGAAAGATCCACACCATACTGGACCGGATCATAATAAGTGCCAGAAAAGTTTACTTTATGCCCATGAGTCAAATGACCTCCGTGAGAAAGTATCATTCCCATCACAGTATCGCCAGGGTTAGCTAAAGCAAAATAAATGGCCATGTTCGCGGGAGAGCCAGAATAGGGCTGAACATTGCAAAACCACCCCTTCTTCAATCCAAAGGCTTTCAAGCCCTGCTCCTGGGCGTACAACTCAATCTCGTCGTAGTATTTATTCCCCGGATAATAACGCTTACCCGGATACCCCTCTGAATACTTATTTGCCAAAGGAGAGCCAAGGATCTTCAAAATGTCTGGCTCAATAATATTTTCTGAAGGAATCAAATCAATTGTTTCCTTCTGCCGCTTGATCTCTTTTTTGATTAATTCTGAAAGTTTCTTTGACATAATTTAAAGCGTTGAAATATGTTTCATTTTAATCTTTGCCCCCTTAGCTAGACCAAGTACCTTTTTAGACATTTCGTATCTACTGTTATAAAACAATCCGTAAACCACTCTAATAATCCCCGCATTGATTAATATTTTGAAACAGTCATAGCAAGGAGAACCGGTAGTGTATACAGTTGCACCATTTATATCCACTCCGTTCTTGGCCGCCTGAGCAATGGCATTAGCCTCAGCATGAATCGTGCGGATACAGTGTCCATCAACCATTTCGTGACCCGCATCATCGCAGTGTGCCATTCCTTTCGGGGAGCCATTATACCCAGATGCAAGAATGTTTTTATCGCGCACCAAGATCGCTCCCACCCCTTTTCGCCCCTTCCTAAACTTCAAATCTACGCCCCTGTCGCAAGTTGCTCGAGTTGCCGCCATGTGAGCCATATCCATAAAATATACATCCCAATCTGGGCGAGCATTACTCAGTTTCTTTTTTGTGGCTGTTTTTTTCTTTGGCATAGATTAATAATTTATTAATATTTTCATAAAGCTTCTGGATCGAGCCATCATTTATTATAGTATAATCCGCCATTTCCATAACCTTATCAAGTTGCTGTCCGGCACCCGAACCAGTTCGCTCTTTCTCCTCGCTTTTTTGAAACTCTTCAAAACTTACTCCATCCCTCTCATTTCCTCGTTTCTTAACTCGCGAATAACGAACCTCAATCGGTGTTTCAATTTTAAGTAAATAAAAATCCTGGGCTTTCTTTAGCTCCCCAACCTCGTCCGGATGGCGAATGCTAGAAACAGTTGCCAACTCAATTTTCTCTTTTCTAATTTTGCCTAAAAGAACCTCGGCAAGGTATCCGTTGCCATTAGCTTCTCTGAGTTCGTTTCCTTTATTAATTAAATTTTCCCGAATTAATTCCAGCCCCTCCTTACGACAAAAGTCCCGGATAACATCCGAGCAAGAAAAGTGAGCAAAGCCTTTGCTCATCAAGTATTCTCCCGCCACATCTTTTCCTGAGGCGTTTAAGCCTGTAATGCCGATAATCATAGATTAAAAAATTAAATTTGTGGGTGTAGCAAGGATCGAACTTGCGACCTCTGTCTTATCAGGACAGCGCTCTACCACTGAGCTATACACCCAATATTACGGGAGTAATTCTACCCACTCTAACTCCCAAGGTCAACCGCCTCCTCGGTAGATGTCGCTCCATTTTGAATTACCGGACTGCTCGATGCCTCATTGTCTGATTCAAATACGTCCAGCGCCTCCTCTCCCCCTACCGACAAAGTTGAGCTCCCGAAAATGGCGTCATAGGCTTCAAAATTAAACTTCACCACACCCGGAGCGGTTACCTGACTTTCACCAAACACCTTATTCGATTTTTTTAGTAGAAACTGCAAAGAAAGAGCAACCACACCCAAGAAAATTAATAACATCAATATTCCCATTGCAAGATAAATCAGCTCCTTCTTCCTATCAACAACTTTTTTTGATATCGCTTCGTTTTTCATATCCTTATTTTAAATAAATAACTCCAGTTGAAGTCAGGGCAAATCCGCCCTCTTCTCGCCGGGCAATATCCAAACTGTGTAAAGCAATATAATAAGGAGAGTCTTCTAGCTCCTTCAAAAAGGCAACCAGATTGTCCATACTACCGCCCAAGGTCATTCCAAAGCGGATAAAGGCTACATCATTTTCTGACGCGACAGATTCGTTTCCGAAAGTAAATCCAAAATCCAGTCCTCTCTTCTTCGCGACCCCTTCGAGCTCCCTTGGAAAGCTGACCAAATCGTCTTGCTCGGGTAAGCCCGCTTCAAGACTGGGGATGACTTGCTGGGCACGCAGAGAATTTTGTTTTAGGCTACTTAATAGAGAGAGCATCTGCCCTCGAAGCGCGGTCTCCTCTCGGTGCGCCACAATTCTATCACCACGCTTTGAAAGATCTGAGCCCAAAATAAAAACAATAACCGTCAGAACCAACAAGATCCCTACGGTGATTAAAGAACTTTGAAGAACTTTATTTTTTAGCGAGAGTCCCTTCATCCTTTACACATTATTAATAAGAGTATAACACAGGCGATGGAGTCCGAGCACATATATTTTAACGCGCTTTCAGTTGATTTACGAGGCAATTATTCTGCACTAAAAAAGTTGTTAGAAAGTTTTAACAACTGGCAAACTGCCTTCAAAAACACTCCTACAAAAATTAATCCCGAAAAGGAGTGGCTCCGCCTCGAAAAACTTGGAATAAAATTATTACTTGCCACCGACCCAAATTTTCCAAAAAGCCTGAAAGAAATTCCCTGGCCCCCATTTGCCATTTATCATCAAGGGCAGCTCCCCAATGAAGACTTGCCTCGCCTCGCCATTGTTGGCACCAGAAAAAGCTCCACCCTCAGCCGCACCTGGTCAGAGATGTTTTCAAAAAAACTTAGCCAATCCGGAGTCCAAATTATTAGCGGACTTGCCCTAGGTGTAGATACCAGCGCCCACGAAGGATGTCTAGCGGGCCCCAGCCCCACATTTGCGGTCTTAGCCCTCGGCTTAGACAATGTCTACCCAAGTCAAAATCACCGCCTTGCGAAAAAAATAGTCTCAAACGCCGGTGGCATAATCTCCGAATACCCACCCACCGTTGGCGCTCAAAAACATTTTTTTATCCAACGCAATCGTCTAGTTAGCGGGCTTTCTCAAGGAGTTTTAGTAATCGAGGCCCCAGAAAGATCTGGCTCGCTTGCCACCGCTCGCTTTGCCGAAGAGCAAAATAAAGAACTCTTTGTCTTACCGGGCCCAGTCAATAACGCAAACTTCAAAGGCTCAAACAAACTAATTCAAGACGGAGCATTTTTGACCACCAGCCCCGATGAAATTCTAGAAGTTTTGGGAGTTAAAAAAGAATCAAATTCTTCCATAGATAAAGAACCACGATTTGACAAATTAAGCAAAACCCAGAAAATCATCATAAGTGCATTAAAAAATGAATCTCATCCCCTGCACGTTGACGAACTACAAAAAATCACTAAGCTAGAAACCTCCACCCTCCTCGAAGAAATCACCGAGCTGGGTCTGGCGGGAATAATCCAAGAAGAAGCCGGTCGCTACTATATTAAATAAGTTGCTAATCCAATGACTAAAAAACTCGTGATCGTTGAGTCTCCCACCAAAGCCAAGACCATTTCCAAATTTCTCCCCAAAGACTACAAAGTGGAGTCGTCTTATGGGCACGTTCGCGATCTTCCCAAAAGCCAGCTTGGAGTTGATGTCGAAAACAACTACGAGCCAAAATATGTCACCCCGAGAAAAAGCCAGAAACAAGTTACCCACCTGAAAGAGCTAGCCCTAAAATGCGACGAGGTTATTCTGGCAAGCGATGAAGATCGTGAAGGAGAAGCCATTGCTTGGCACCTCGGCCAGATCCTCCAAGCCAAAACCGACAAGCGTAAAACTAAGGTCAACGAAGCCCTCAAAGCCAAACAACTCCCCATTTCTAGAATTGTTTTCCACGAAATCACCAAATCCGCCATTGAGGACGCTCTAAAAAATCCAAGAAAAATTTTAAATCACCTAGTCGACGCTCAACAAGCTCGCCGTGTTCTCGATCGACTCGTCGGTTACAAGCTATCCCCTTTCCTCTGGCAGAAAGTTGCGAAGGGACTATCTGCTGGTCGAGTTCAATCAGTTGCCCTTCGATTAATCGTTGATCGAGAAAACGAAATTAGAGCATTTAATCCTCAGGAATATTGGAGTATTGATGTCCAGCTCGCCAATCAAGCCAAAGCCGAGTTTATCAGCTTCTTATTTAAGATTGATGACCAAAAACTAGACAGGCTTTCAATCGAAAGCGAAATTCGAGCTAATGAGATAAATAAGGATCTTGAAAAAGCTAGCTACAAAATCAGTCATATAAAAAAGACTGAAACCAGAAAACATCCCAGCCCTCCATTTACCACCAGCACCCTCCAACAACAAGCTGCCAGCCGACTACGTTTTTCAGCCAAAAAAACCATGATGCTGGCCCAGTCCCTTTACGAAAATGGGCACATCACCTATATGCGAACCGATTCATTCAATTTGTCAGCCGAGTCTCTCACTGCAGCAAAAAATTACATCCACAACACCTTTGGGCAACAATACGCCCTCGAACAACCCCGCCGATTTAAAAATAAATCAAAGCTCAGCCAAGAAGCCCACGAAGCCATCCGGCCAACCAAAGTCACCTCTCCAGAAGAAATTGGGCTTGCCAGTCCAGACGAGGCCAAGCTCTACCAACTTATCTGGCAACGCTTTATCGCCTCTCAAATGCCCTCCGCCCTATTCGACAGCACCCAAATTGAAATAATCGCCAATGGTGAGAAAGAATACACCCTAAAAACCAACGGTCTCACTCTAAAATTTGATGGATACCTCAAAGTCTATCCAACTAAGTTCCAAGAAAGAGAGCTCCCAGAGCTAAATGAGTCCGATGCCCTCGATCTGATCAAAGTTATTTCCGAGCAACACTTCACCGAACCACCAGCTCGATACAATGAAGCCAAATTGATTAAGACCTTAGAAGAGTTTGGCATTGGCCGCCCTTCAACCTATGTACCAATCATTTCCGTCATTCAAGCTCGAAACTATGCAGAAAAAGATGCGGGCCGATTTAAACCAACAGAAATTGGAGAAATGGTAATCAAGCTCTTGATCGAGCACTTTCCACAAATTGTAGATGTAAACTTCACCGCCGAACTTGAGGGAAAGTTAGATAAAGTTGCCGAAGGAGAAACCGACTGGCGAGAGATCATTGGAGATTTTTATATTCCATTTTCAAAGCTACTCGAAGAAAAGCTGGAGGATGTTGAAAAAGAAGTTGCCGATGAAAAAACGGATGAAAAATGCGAAAAGTGCGGGAAAGACATGGTCATAAAATTTGGCCGTTTTGGTAAGTTTTTAGCCTGCACCGGCTTCCCAGAGTGTAAAACCACCAAAACCCTAGACAAAAAGCATGAGCCAAAAGAAACTGGTTTCAATTGCCCAGAATGTCCAGAGGGAAAAATTTTAGAAAAAACCACCCACCGCCGCAACAAAACCTTCTGGGGTTGCAGCAACTACCCCGATTGCGACTTTGCCACTTGGACCAACCCCAACGAGGAAACACCCGTAGCCCGCACCGAAGAAGAAAAAGAGAAAGCTCGCGAAAAAGCGGCAAAAAGAAAAGCTCGTAAGAAGTAGCCCAAAAACCCCGAAATCCGAAGTCCGACTTCCGAATGTAGTCTTTGATGTGAGCCCTCTGTCCCTCCCTTGTACTTTCAATTTTAAAATTTGGGTTTTGAACCTTGCTCGTCTCCCCTACTCACTACTCACGACCAACTTCTTTCCCCTTGCGTCTATCTCACGATCGTATTGTAGAAACATTTCATAGAACGCCTACAACGTTTAGAACGTCGAGAACACTTCCTTCCTACTTCTTATCTTGTGTTTTTTTTCGGCGTGGTATTTCTACATCCAGAACCTCGGAGGAACCAGAATGCACGTGCTCAACATCTTCGAAGACGGATCTGCTTGCATCGACATTGTCGAGAGGGTCGATGCAGAGTTTTCTGTATGCTTTACGTTCCGCGGAAATTCAGAGGAGTTCATCACAAAGCTATTTTCTCTAATCAGCGAAGAAGCTCGATACGCCTCTGAAATCTCTGCGGTAGCGCGGCCATTACGGCGCACCTGAGGGGCAAGCAGGAAGAACATGATGAGCGAGAAAAGCAAGTCAAAGCCCCTGGGGAGTTCAACCCCGACTTCCTCGATCGACAAGCCCACCGACTCTCCAGCCCCCACCACAAAAGAGCTCGGAGCCCTACATCTCCGACCCCTTTTACGGAGATCCCGACTGCTAGCCCCCGCCAGTCACAGCACAGCCCCGACACCACATGGTCGTCAGGGCTGAACCTTTTTTAAGTTTATTTAATTATATAATTTATTATATAATTAAATAAAAAGAATTATATAATTTATTATATAATTAATCCCCTTCCCTTTTTCGTATTAAAACCCGGCACTATGCCACGGCATAGTGCGAGCACACAGTATCTCAATATTCTAATATCACAGCATCGTCCGCACCGCCCACTCACCCCCCCCTACATCCCGTGATAATTGAAAGGATTGTCCTCCTCGTTTCCAGCAAACAATTCGTAAGTAAATTTATCCTCCTCAGCTGGCTTGGCTGGCTCTGAGCTAACTTCTGGCACCGCCTCGTCCACAACCTCTTTTTTATCTTCTTCTGGTTGGGGCTCATACAAACTATTTGGATCAATATCAATCTTGCCCACCTCGTGAGAGTCTGAGTATGTCTCGGTTTTCAAAACCTCTCCATCACTTGGAGCTGGCTCATAGATAGAATCCATCTCTGGCTTCACCTCTGCTACTTCCGGTTTCGGCGCCTCCACTACCTCAGCGGCTGACACCGGCTGTGGTTCAGGCCGTGGTTCAGGCTTTGGCTCGGTTACGGTTTGATGTGCTGGCTCCATCTTGGGTGTTGCAGCAGCCACCGGCTCCGATAAGCCGATATGATTATTGGCTAAGTCGCTTTCAGAAATCTCTTCATTCGCCTTCTCTGATATCGTATGAGTCATCTTCCCCACAATATCCTGCAATTCATTAAAAGTGCTAAATGCGATGGTTAGCTTACCCGCCGAACCGCTATGCTCCAATTTTACGTTTGCGCCCAAAAATTCTTCTAAAGCTCGTTGCAAATTCTTGGTTTCGGGATCAACAAAAATGGACTGCCTTTTTCCACCTTGATTTCGTTTAAACGTATCAACCTTCGCTTTCAACTCTCGGACACTTAAATTCTTAGTCAAAATATCATTAAAGAGTGCTTCTTGAGCCGCCTTGTCCTCCACCGCCAAGAGCAACCTCGCCTGACTTTCGCTCAGCCTCCCCTCCCCGACGGCCTGTTGCATTGCGCTCGGCAGGTTTAGTAGTCGCATTGTGTTTGCAATCACTTCTCGGCTCTTTCCTAGTCGACTAGCGATCTCTCTTTGAGTTAGATCAAACTCCTCATGTAGTCTTTGATACGCCTTCGCCGCCTCAATCGAATTCAAGTTGGCCCGCTGAACATTTTCCACAATCGCCATCTCCAATCGATGCCTATCCAATTTCACGTTTCGAATAATTGCCGGCACTCGCTCCAGCTGCAACAAACGAGATGCTCTAAGACGCCTTTCTCCGGCAATGAGCTCATACCTTACTGCCGTTCCGGTTGGAACCTCCTCCTCCACCTTGCTGACCACCAGGGGCTGCAAAATCCCAAACTCCCTAATTGAGTCTGCCAACTCTCTCAACGCTTTTTCATCAAAATGCTTCCTAGGCTGATAAGGATTGGTGGCGATCTTGTCGGTTTCAATCAAAAAGACATGCTCGTGCGCCTGTGGTAGCTCTTTCTGGTCTGAACTCATGACTTGATTTTAGCAGATTATTCCAGTTTAATTAACTGGTATGGAAAAAGCCGGAGTGGTGAAATTGGTAAACACGCGGGATTCAAAACCCCGTGCCGAAAGGTTTGTGGGTTCAAGTCCCACCTCCGGCACAGTGATCTGTACCCCAAAAAGTGGACACACAAAACATGTCCACTTTTTGTTTTCTCCTGTTAGAATTAATCATTAATCCAAGAATACATATGAGAACAATCTTCTCGAGCGAACAAATCGCTCAACTAA
>Ga0210057_1001250_pt1 | contig 39222 bp, 36 predicted proteins | sample CryGeyCG2114_010_2_FD_183968 | JGI IMG/M metagenome (GOLD analysis project Ga0210057, IMG submission 183968) | Groundwater microbial communities from aquifer - Crystal Geyser CG10_big_fil_rev_8/21/14_0.10 (SPAdes) (version 2) | ecosystem: Environmental > Aquatic > Deep subsurface > Groundwater ... | reverse complement strand
TTTAATCTTTAAGAGCTAAGAGCATCGTCATCCATTTTACTCTAACTCAAATTTGTTATTTATAATATTAAAATTTTCATTGCTCAAAACCATGACATTTCTAATCTGTCTTACGCCCTGCATGCTCAAAAATCGTCCAGCCTTGGTTTGTGGATCAAACATATAAACCCCCCCACTTAAAGAAATATAATTTTTTATTCCCTGTAAACGGTCAAAATATCTACCTTCGCTCTGACCTATATAATAAAAATTACTGTCATATGCTAATCCGCGCACAAAACCTGAAAATTCTCCCAGTAACTTTTTGCTACCACGGTAAAGTCGCCCACTCATGCTGTCCAAATAATGTAATTCATTATCTATGAAACAAACGCCGTGTGGCATCCAAGCGTCATTTATTAAAATATGACGATCGCTATAATTGTCAAGATTTATCTCTATAATACCTCCATCATATATACCTTTAGGCCAATTGCCTGAATGAGAAAATAGCGAAACGTACAAAAAGTCATCTTTAACAAATATATCATTCATATGATGATTATCCCTTTTATACTTTGCCGTCTTGGATGAGAGAACAATGTCTTCCAAATGGCTGAAATCACGCGTATTATAAACGGAAATTTTATCCAGTCCGGCTTTGGAGATAAAAATTTTTTCTCTGATCGGACAGTAAGTTAAACCGTGGGAAAAAGAGTCCATTTCAAAGCCAAACTCATTAATAATCTCCAATTCCTTTGACACTACTAAGCATCCTCTCTTTTCATCTAAAATGTAGTACTTGTCACTGGCATCAATAATCTGATGAAAATTTCCATCCATTAACTTTTTATAGCTTCTCTTATTCACTTCATACAAATATAGCCCTCCGCCAATATTTTTGTCCTTATCAATTTCAGCGTAAATTTGATGTTCGGAAGAACAAACTAAAAGTTTTGTCGGACATTCATCAAAATCAATTATGACTTTTAAACTATTCATAGCCGGCGTACAGCAAAAGTCATCACCGGCCTTCAAACCGTAAGAGAGTAGCTGGGGGATGATTGAAATGTAAGCGCCACTAGTAATAACTATATACGTATCATCCAATTTATCTTTAAGTATGGCCGGATCTTTAACCTCTATATCGCCATACTTTTCATTGACGTTGTATTTTTTATTTTTTCTGGTTGGATTGTTGTCAACAATATAGGCAAGGTTAACATCAGACCGCCGAAATGTTTTTTCAAACCAGTCATCAGCTACTCCGAAGAAAACTACCCTTTTATTTTTAATAACTTGATTAAATTCCTCCCATGTTTTCCAAACATTATACATACTAACTCTTTATTATATGAATAAACATTTCCTTTGTTAGCCACTTATTATTGTTATCGCTCGTAAGGCTAAAATCTAGTGGCAACGCCTCACCTTGTTGGTAATATTTATCAAAAAAACTATCAGTAAATATATCTATGCACTCAGGTATAATAACAAAGTAGTCTTGAAACTTTACAGAATGTTTCGCCTCTTCGTTTGTTAATAACGTTTCGTGTATTTTTTCGCCTGGTCTAGCGCCAACAAACTCTTTTTCTGCTCGTGGAGCCATTGCATCAAATAAATCAGTAACTTTCATGCTCGGCGCCGGCGGTATAAAAATTTCTCCACCTTCCATATGGTTCAAGGCGAACAAAACTAACCTAATACTATCTTCCAGCTTTAACCAAAAACGAGTCATTCTTTCGTCCATTATATGAACTTTTTCTATGCTTTGACTTTTTAAGAGAATATCGACAATGCTACCACGACTGCCGATAACGTTACCATAACGAACACAACTAAACTTAGTTTTGCCAGCCGCATACGCATTGCCACCAATAAATAATTTCTCGGCACAAAGCTTTGTGGAGCCATATAAATTAATAGGCTGAGCCGCCTTGTCAGTGGAAATTAATAATACTTTTTTAACTTTTTGGTCAATAGCGGCATTGATAACGTTTTGACTGCCAATGATATTTGTCTTTACAGCTTCAAAAGGGTTATACTCCAATGTTGGTACTTGTTTTAAAGCAGCGGCATGAATAACTATATCAACATCACAAAACGCCCGTTCTAGTCTTTGTAGGTCTCTAACATCGCCTAGAAAAAAACGCAACCGATTATCTTTTAACCTCAGTCTCATTTGTGATTGCTTAAACTCATCTCGGCTGAATACAATAATTTTTTTAGCTTGTGACTCTTTCAATAAATATCCAACTAACATTTCTCCGAAAGAGCCGGTACCCCCCGTTATCAAAATAATTTTATCTTTTACGATATCTATCATATGTTTTACCATCTATTAATTTTATCCACAACCTTTTGTTTTAATTTTAAGTATGACTGTGTTGCTTGTTTTTCCACAACAGGAGACAACAAGTACAGTATTTCTTTACCTAAAATACGATATTGACCACCGACTTTGTTAGCTTTAATCAGTCCCTTTTTTAGAAGACGCTTAATGGTGCTACTACTTATTTTCAGCAATTGCTGGGCCTCAAGAGTTGTATAGACAGCGTTTGGCTTTATTTCTTCACTCATGTATTCATTATATATTATAGTGTCAAAAGGTGTCAACAAGTATGAATAAAGTTGACTTATTATATGATTATATTATCATTAAGTATATAAAACTATTATTTATAAATATAAGAATAGCATAAATAATCAATTTTATGAAAATTTGCTTTTTGCTTCAAAGAAGATTCGCCTATGTTGGCCACAAAATAGCCCTTATAATGAAAGAAAGATATAATATTAATGAATTTTGCGGATATGTATACACTCGTTCAAGTTTTGAGTTTTTAAAGAATCAAAAAGACATTAATTACACATCACTATTACTTGATGAGGAAATACATAAAGAATACAAAAAGGAAGAGTTAGATATGGATTTTTTAGATAAATTTGAAAAAGAATATGGCATGCCTAATATTTGGCCTTATATAACTTTAGACCGAGTGGTCATGCACAACCAGTTAGTGAGAGAATACCCTTATAACACACCTCCTTATACTCATGAGGAAATGATGAAAATTTTTCAAGTCAAGGCAAAAGCTATTCTAAACTTTATTGAAACTGAAAAACCGGATGCTTTTGTGGTTAATGTGATAGGGGGTACAGGCAGTATGCTTTTATATCAAATTGCTAAAAATAAAAATATTAAAATACTCTATATTACTACAGCAAGAATAGACTCTAAATACACAATAAGTAACGATTATAAAAAATTTAGCTATGCTGAAGATACTTTTAATCAGCTAATGTCAGGGAGTTACGAAAGCAGTAAAAAAAATGAAGCTAAGCAATATATCAATAACATTAGAAAAAATCTTACAAACTACTTATACTTTTCCCCTGATGAGGCAAACAAAAATTACCGCCTAAAGCCTTTAAAATGGTTTGCCCCAAAATATTTGTGGCGTTCGCTTGCATGGTTTATGAAGTTATGCTACTCATACTTCAAAGGAGGTCAAGACGGATACTGTGATGAAAAACCCTTGGGATATTTTATTGATAGAATAAAAAGAAAGATCCGGACTCTAAGAGGTTTCAAACACTTATATGATAAAGTGAACTTTTCTGAAAATTTCGCTTTTTTTCCTCTTCATCGTGAGCCGGAAATTGCCCTTTTACTTTTCGCTCCGTTTTGGTCTGATCAAATTAATTTAATAAAACAAGTAGCTAAATCACTGCCAATATATTATAAACTTTATGTAAAAGAACACCCAACTATGATGGGCTACCGAACGCATGCTTATTACAAAGAACTGAAAAAAATACCCAACGTTAAATTAATACCGCACGATACCAATTCATCAAAAATAATTCAACATACCAAGCTATCTATAGTATTAAGTAGTACAGCTGGCTGGGAGACCGCCATTTTAAAAAAACCTGTTATAACATTCGGCGATGTATTCTATAATAAACTTTCATTTGTAAAAAAATGTGATGTAATTGAGAAGCTCCCTTTTATTGTCAAAGAACAATTGGAAAATTTTCAATACAGTGAAGATGAGCTAATAAACTTTGTCAGTGCGGTTATGGAAGAATCGGCTTCAGATGTGGGGCTAAACGAAATCTGGGAAAAGGGGGTGCCTGACAAACAACAGGAAAAACAACGACTCACAAAACTTACTGATTTACTGGCTAAAAAGCTAAACCTAAAAAAAATTGAAATATAATTATGTTAGAAGACTCAACAATTTGTATTATCGGTGGCGCCGGTCACATCGGTTTGCCCTTAGGTGTTTCTTTTGCCAATCAAAATATACCGGTGACGCTTTTGGATATTAACGAACAAAATCTCTCTAAAATTAAGAATGGAATTTTTCCTTTCAAAGAAGACAATGGCGAACAAGAATTGCAAAATGCGCTACAAAAAAATACTCTAACAACGAGCATGAACCCTGACGTAATTAGTCAAAGTGATATAGTAATAATGATAATTGGAACGCCAATTGACGAATATCTCAATCCGGATTTTAAAGGTATATTGAAAACCATAGATAAATACTTTGATTATTTTAAAGACGGGCAAACTTTAATATTACGTAGCACAATATTCCCGGGGACATCAGAAAAAGTGCAAAATTACTTTACCAAAAAAGGGAAACTTATTAAGGTAGCTTTCTGTCCGGAACGCATAGTACAGGGTAAGGCCTTTGTGGAATTTCGCAATACTCCACAAATAGTATCTGCTTTTAACGAGGAGACACTTATAATTGTAAAAAATTTATTTCAAAAGATTACCGAAAGAAAAGTTATTGTTACAAAACCAATGGAGGCTGAACTAGCTAAACTTTTTTGCAATGCCTGGCGGTATGTAAGTTTTGCCGTTGCCAACCAATTTTTTATGATCGCTCATGAACATGATGTTGACTACCAAAAAGTATTCAAATCAATGACAGATGACTATCCGCGCATGCAAGATTTGCCCTCGCCTGGTTTTGCGGCCGGACCATGTTTACATAAAGATACCATGCAGTTGTCAGCCTTTGCCCATAATAACTTTTTCTTGGGACACTCAGCCATGCTTATTAACGAAGGCTTGCCTAATTTTTTAATTAAAAAGTTAAAACAGAAGCACGATTTGAAAAATAAAAAAATCGGCATTTTAGGCATGGCCTTTAAAGCCAACAATGATGACAAGCGCGACAGCTTGGCGTATAAGCTAAAAAAAATCGCGCAAATTGAATGTGAAGAGGTGCTCTGCCATGACGTTTACATCGCCGACCCCCGTTTCCATAAATTGGAAACATTGTTGCAACATTCCGATATTATCATCCTGGCGGCGCCGCACGCCGAGTACAAGGCTGTTGACCCCAAACAGTACCCTAACAAAGTTTTTATCGACATCTGGGGATTTTGGAAATAATTAATCTGCATGAAAAAAATACTTATTACCGGCGGCGTCGGTTTTATCGGCTACCATTTGGCAACCGGTCTGCTTCAAAACAATCACAACCAAGTGACTCTGATTGATAACCTGCAGCGCGGCACGCTCGATGACGGTATGCAAGTGTTAGTAGCCAACGAACGCGTAACGTTCATCCAAGCGGATGTGACGGACCCTGCGTTCTATGCCAGCCTGGCTACCGACTTTGACCATGTTTATCACTTAGCGGCCGTAAACGGCACGAAAAATTTTTATGAGATGCCAGCCGAGGTTCTGCGTATCAATACGCTTTCTTTGATTTTGATGCTGGAGTGGATAAAAAGCCTACCCAAGAAGCCGAAGCTTTGTTTCACTTCCTCCAACGAAGCGTACGCCGGCGCGCTGGAGTCATTCCAGCAGTTGCCCATTCCTACGCCGGAAGCTGTTCCGTTGGTGATTAGCGATACGTACAATCCGCGCTGGTCGTACGCCGGCTCAAAACTGATCGGGGAGCTCTTTGTCATCCACTACGCTAAAGCCTACGACTTTCCGGCGGTCATTGTCAGGCCGCATAATTTTTACGGTCCGCGCGCCGGCTTTGGCCATGTTATTCCGGGATTATGTGAAAAAATAATCAAGCGTACAGACCCGTTCCCCCTGCCCGGCACCGAAGAAACCCGGACATTCTGTTACATTACTGACGCGGTTAAAGCTATACGGTTGCTGATGGAAGCGTCTGCTACCGACAACCAGCCGATTGAAACCGTGCATATCGGCGCGACCGACGAAATCACGATGCGGGAATTGGCGGAAAAAATGTTTGCCGTCACCGGCTGGCGGCCGCGACAGCTGGACGCCCAGCCCTCTCCGGCCGGCAGTGTCAAACGCCGTTTGGCGGATATTGCCAAAATAAAAAAGCTGGTTGACTGGGAGCCAGAAACTTCGTTGGCATATGGCTTAAAAAAAACTTTTGAGTGGTATAAAAAGGCGTTGAGAAACTAATGAGAAACTAATTTATTAAATTTTATAATTATGGAAAGTATAAACATCAAAATACCACCAGAGGATCACAATTCTGAAGCTATAACCAAGGCTGAATATTTTACAAAGCTAACTTTGAAATATCTTCCGGCAATGAGGCTGTTGCTGAAAGGGGGTAAGTTGACAAAAGATTGGATAAACGTAACCGAGCACTGTTTGGTAACCGCGGCCGCAGTTGAAGCAATAGCCAACGGTATAAAATTGTCCGAAGAGGAAACATCAAAAGTAATAAAAACTGCGCTTATACACGATTGGGACAAAAGATTACCCAAAAAATCTGGAGATTTTACGGATAATGAAAAAACTCAAGCAAATGAGTTGCTTAAAAAAACTCAAGTTGACCCTACCTTGCTGCAGGCAACTGACCCGAGTTTCTCGCCGCGTTGCGTGCTTGATGAATATACACCGTCCTTGTCTGAAAAACTAATATTTTATGTTGACACAATTACTGAAGAAAGTGATATTAAACCCTTTCAAGAACGTTTAGCACAAGCTAAAAAGCGGTGGCCGGCATTAGGACAAAATGCGGAGTTAAATGCAAAAATAGCTGACAAACTTGGCGCGGGAAAAACTTACTGGGATGCGGTATTGAAAGTAACCAACGCAATACAAGAAGAAATTTTTGATTTGCTAAAAGAAAACGACTGCGACTTGAATAACGCCGCCGCAGTGCCGCAGTGGGTTAAAGAAACTATTGAAAAAAATTACCGGCAGTAAGTACAAATTATCTTTTACCAATTATGTACTCCAACCCCGTAGCCAACTCCCTAATCTTTTTTTCATAATTCATCTCATCCTCGCCTAAACGGACATAACACTGCCGCGACAGCTCATTTCTTAAATCATAATCACTGCCAAGCTGTTCAATTTTGCGCGCTAAATCAGCGCAATCCTCATCTTTAAAATACAGCGCAGCGCCCTGTGCATCCCATTCAAGCCCGCCACCGCCGGGCAGAATGCTTGGAATGCCAAAGCTCATGGCTTCTAATAGAGTAATGGAGGTCATTTCCGTACGCCAACGGGCCTGTACAAAAATATCCGCCTGCTTATAAAAATCGAACACCTGCTGTTTTTCCACCCATCCCGGAAAGCTTACATATTCCGCTATCCCCAGTTCTTTAACTTTTCCTTGCAATAAAGCACGCTCCGGACCATCGCCACCCAGGATAAGTTCAAATTTCTCCTTATTTTTTATCAGGGAAAATGCCGTCACCAGTAAATCAAAGCCTTTGCCCGGTGCCATGCGTCCGGAATAGAATATCTTCAATACCCCCGCTCTTTTATTGCGGCGCCGGTAGCTGTCCTCAGTGATGCCATTTTCGCGCATAAGCGTACGGTAGTCAAACGGGTCGCCAACGATAACCACTTTTCCGTCGGTGCGTAGGCCGAAAGCTTCATACCTTCGTTGTAAAACCGGATTGGTAAACGACATGAAATCAATCTGGCTGGCCAAAGGCATTCCAACTGAATGTTCCGTCCACCAGCGCGCTTTCTTCTTTAACGTAACGAATAGGTTGTCTTGTTTTTGTTCCAACAGCTTAGAGACATTTTCAGGCCAGCAAATAAGTTCGCGATTAAAAAATGCCGCCACCGGCACCCTGCCGCCCAACCAGCGATATAACCCGGCGCCATATAAAGCAAGATGTCCGTCAATATGAAAAACATCCGCATCGTTTTCATGCTTTTTTAAGATTTTAAAAATCCCTTTTTGAATTCCCAACAGCCGCCGCGACATTATATTTTCTTCAACTACCTTGTAAGGCAACGGCTCGGGCATTTTATTGGCATACGAGAAAACAGTCACTACTTTTATGTCATATCCCCATTTAAGCAAAGTGCGATACATTAAATCAAACTCCAATATGGAACCGCCGGCAGTTAAAAAATTTAACTTTGAAGTTATAAAAATAATTTTCATATTTTACGGATAAATTGACAATAAACGATTAAAATAATAAAGTGTATTTAGCTTAGTAATGTCTTAATTATACTATATTATTATCAAAACAATGTCTAATAACAAACATGGCTTTATACAACAATGCCAAATCTGTTCTAGCAACAATTTAGAAACTATGCTTGCCTACGGCCACCAGCCCATAGTGCAAAATTATTTAACTGATAAACAGCTAAACGAGCCGGAAACTACTTATCCGCTCAATTTCTGCCGCTGTCAAAACTGTGGTTTGCTTCAGCTGGACTATATTATAGACCCAAAACTGGTTTTTCCGGTCAATTACCCCTATCGCACCGGACTTACCAATATGCTTATCAGAAACTTTCAGTTATTGGCAGACGCTTTGGAAAAAAATTATAATCTGAAGCCTAATGATTTAATTATAGACATTGGCTCAAACGATGGCTCTCTTCTAAAAACTTTCAAAGCAAAAAGTCTGCGCGTTTTGGGAATTGAGCCGACCAACGCGGCGCAAGACGCCAACGCCAGCGGCATTGAAACCATCCAAGCGTACTTTAACGCTAACATCGCCAAAGAAACGCTAAAAAAATACGGGCCGGCAAAATTTATCACCCTGACAAACGCTTTTGCGCACATACCTGATCCGGCAAAAATAATGCAAGGTATTGAAATTTTGTTGGATGAAGACGGTATATTTGTGAGTGAATCGCAGTATTTGCTTGATATGATGGAGCATCTTGAGCTTGATACTATCTATCATGAGCATCTGCGTTTTTATTCCTTGAAACCTTTGCAAAAATTATTTTCTTTAACCGGATTTAGTATAGTTGATGCTGAAAGAATTGACGCCGCCGGCGGCTCCATACGCGTTTACGCCAAAAAAGGCCAACACACCGCCACTAAACGCGTCCGCGAACTTATAGCGGCTGAAGAAGCAAGCGGTCTTTACGACAGTGAGAAACTAAAACAATTCACGGACAAAATGATTGATGCTAAAAATAGCCTCATGGCTTTATTGATTAGCTGCAAAAAAGAAAACGCGCGCGTTGTCGCCATTGGCAGTCCGGCGCGCTCTAATACTTTGCTGGGTTTTGTTCATATAGACAACCAACTGATAGACTATGCCTGCGAAAAAGCCGGCTCGCCGAAAATCGGACTGTTCACTCCGGGGACGCATATTCCGGTGGTTGATGAAAAAAAACTATTGGAGGACCAGCCGGAATACGCTCTGATACTTTCCTGGCACATTGGCGACGAATTGATGAAAAAAATAAGAGAACTTGGTTACCATGGTAAATTTATTATACCCCTGCCACAACCAAAAATTATCAAAAAATAATACCACTAAAATAAAAAATAGCCCTATAAAAATAGGGTTATTTTTTTATAACTTTAAGTTAAATTATTAAATTATAATTTACTTAAAAAAACTATTAATTTCTCGACAAACCAAATCTATATCTTTACTAGAAGAGGTAAAGGCCGACGGCAGCCATAAAGACTGAGACGACATTTTTATGCTATATGAAAAATTTTTATCAGCTAAACGATATGGCTTTTGACGGTGCAACGGCAACCAAAAATTACGGCAACCAATGTTTTTGGCATGCAAATAGTCTGATAATTTATTCCTATTTTTAGTCCAACCATCAACCCACAACGGAACTTCTCCTGAGTCTATATTAAATTCAAATAAAGAAAAGTTCTTAGAAATCAGTTTATTTGAGTATTGCTTATAAGTTTTTCTAATTTTTTCTAAACGAGACTCTAGTTGAGCAAGCTGACCTAGTCCGATCGCTGCTTGCAGATTGGTAAATTTAAAATTATATCCTCTAACAGGATGAATATCATCTCCGCCAGTTCCTTGTCTTGGTCGCCCCTGATCTTTAAGCTGTCGTAAATATAAAGCCAACTTATCATTATTTGTAGCTATTAAACCGCCTTGGCCGGTCATAATGACTTTGAAAGGCGAAAGCGAGAAACAACCGGCATCTCCAAACGTCCCCAAATATTTGCCTTTATACTTAGACATAAAAGCTTCAGCCACGTCTTCAACTATCTTTAGCTTATAATGACGGGCCAATTTCATTATCTCTTCCATGTCAGCTCCACGTCCGGAAACATGCACCGGAATAATTGCTTTGGTTTTTTTGGTAATAGCTTTTTTAATGGCATTAACGCTAATAGTTAAATTATTAGGGTTGATATCTACCAAAACAGGCTTGGCGCCGCAAAGATCCACAGCATTGGCAGTGGCAATAAATGTTAGATCAGGCACAATGACTTCGTCGCCGGCGCCAATACCTAATGCTTTCAACGACAAAAATATTGCTATGGTTCCGCTGGTAACAGCAATAACATGCTTGGCGTCAATTAATTTAGCTGTCTCTTTTTCAAAACGAGTTGTATATTCCCCTTCATTTAAATAGTCGCTTTTTAAAACTTGGCTGATTAATTTACGTTCCAAGCTGCCAGTCTGCGGCTGATACCAAGGAATTATTTTTTTTGCCATATAAAAAAAATGTTATTGCATTATTAAAATTGATAAATATACACCCCGTTAATATCGGTATGTAACTGTACGTCTTTACCCATTTTTGGAACATACCAGGGTATTTTTTGATTATTCATAACAGAATATGAAATTTTTTAAAATCCTAGTATTAATTCTTTGCCACGCAAGCATATTTGCGATCTATACGATTAAAAAAATCAATACCTATCTCTCTGTTTAAGTAAAACTACTCTTCTTTTTTCGCTGTACATATATATGTATAAATATTCATGTCTTGGCCGTATAAATTAGCAGTGAAGTTAAAATTAAACCCTAAAGATTCGTAGAATTTATTAGCGCCGATATTATCTTTGCCCACCATAACTTTAAACTTTGATATATTATTTTCTTTAAAAAATACAACCAACTCATTGAATAATTTTTTACCTATACCATTCCCCCTTTGATTGCTCTTAACTGCTATTGATACTAATTCTGCTGTTGTGTTATCAATACCTCTTTTTTTAGAAGAAAACAGAGCTTCAAAAACATTTTTCATTAAATACGGCTTGATAAAAATTTTGAAACCAACATAAACGGTAAAAACTAAAAAATTCTTGAGAATAATATGGTTAATAAACTTGCCCATATCCTTACTGCCGGTTATAAACCCAACGATTTCTGAGTTATCCAAATAGATATATCCGGCACAATCTTCTGATTCTATTAAACCCTCATATATTTTTTTAATAAAAAAAATGCCGATGTCGCATAAAAAAGAATTCTCAATAGAACTATAATGCAGCATAGCGCACTCTTCTAAATGTTGTCTCTCCATTTTCTTAATCATTGTTCGTGTTTTAATTATTTTTACTTCATCTAACGGAAAGAATATATAAATACGCCATTGATTTCATTTATCAAATTCGTTCCGGATAGCTGCTTTATAACTTGCTCCTTAAGCGGCTCAAGTGACACAATATAATCTAAACGATATTTATTTAATGCTTCACTGAAATCCTGCCTCATGAATTGTTGATAATCATGAGGTATTGTTTTTATTTTTTCTTCTAACTTCGGGTCGGAAACATCAGGAAATTGCTGTATACCAAATAAACTTTTCCAATTGGAAAAAAGATACGCTAATGCTTCACGCCTGTGTTGCTGCAAATATTCACCAATATCCCCCTCCGTAACTCCCTTAAAACGCAATAATGTCAAATAACTATCATAAGCTCTATCAGGTCGTGCTACCCAATTTGCAGAGTATATATTACAGTGGGTAAAAGCAGGAATTAAGCCATTAAGATCATATGCCCCATTGGATTCATCTAATGTTAAAACAACACAGTCTTTTTTTTGATTGTTCAGCCAGGCAAAAACTCCCCCGTAGGATTGCAAACTGGCATAATAGTCAAATGTGCCTTTATATCCTTTTACTTGGGTAAAAATACCAAAAGTTAAAGACGAGCAAATTACTATTATTACCATCAACACCCAGACGCTCTTCCATCTCGCTTTGATCAGGTTGTAGAATAATACACAAACCGTTATCATGACTATAGGAATGGTATATTGGACAAAATGGAACGGCCAAATTGTCACGCCAGTAACCACCTGCTGGTTTAGAGCCCAAAAGCCGCCTAAGAGTAAAGCTACACAGAATAAATGCCAGTCTTGCAGTTTTGTATTATGAGCTGTATTAATTACCCGCTCTTTCCATAAAGGCCAAGTTTTTCTGTGCCAATATAAAACAATTAGCGTAACAGCATAAAACATTAGAGTTGCCAGTAGTAATTTATTTAATAATGGGTAATGAGTATAAAATAAGCCATTGCGCATTACCGCATCGTCATACCAAGGATTTGTACTTAACTGCCAGGAAAAATACCAGTGAGGAGATGTTAGGGTAATAGCTATAGCTACAATGGCCAGTAAACTTTTGCTGATAGTATATTTTTTTTCTATCACATAAATAATGAATAACGTCCCTAAAACAGATAAAGCTATTCCCCAACTAAAGAAATAATTTCCGATCATTAACGCTAAGAGCGCGCCCGCAACTGCTATTAATGTTTTTTTGTATTTTTTTTGTTGAATAATAGACCAAAGAGACAATAAAAAGGCAAATAACAACACTGCTCCAATTACTGGATTAACCGGCCGCGACCAAATTAAAAAATATCCGCTATTAATTTTTCCGGTTAAAAATAGCCAGAGAGTGTGATAATCCACTAAATCATATCCCAGCGTTACCAACAAAGCGCCGGCAATGGCATTTATTTTATTTGATATTAACCTACTATTGAAAGTTAGCTTATTAATCAAAAAATAAACTAATATAAATATAATAAATGAAAAAACAAACCTGCTGGCAATTACTATTCCTATTAAGGGTATATTAAATATCAGACTCGGCAAAACATAAAACATTTCTCCAACTGGAGGCGTCAACGGCCATTGATCTTTACCTTCATAAAAAACCGGGGAGCCAAGAAATGGATGCCCGTCTATAATCTCCTGCATTCTGGCTATATAAAAATCTTCATTGGCTGTATTCATTACAGGAATACCTTGATAATCATCTCCTAAAGACAAAATAAAAAAAATGTGGGGAGCAATATAAATTATTCCTACAATCAATGCGCCGGCTAAGGCTAATTTATGGTTATTTACAGCGACTTTAAAATAATTAAAAAATGTCTGTATTTTTTTCATATAAAAATTATCATTATTAAATATTATTTTTTACAATCCTTATAATTCTATCTACTGTTCCTAAATTTAAATCTGGATAAAGCGGCAGGCATAATACAGTATCCGCCGCTAGAACAGCGTTCTTTAATTCATTCCTTCTGACAAAATACTTGACATAATTAAAATCGGTTATTAAAGGATAAAAATATTTTCTGGCCATGATACCATGCCGAAGCAAAGCATTGCATACTTTATCCCGTTTGTGTTTGTTTACGAAACAAACGGGCATATAGCTATAATTATAACGACTGGCGGTAATGCTTTGGAATTTTACTTTACTATTGGCTAACCCCTCTACATAATGTTCGTAAATACTTTTTCGTTCTTTAATTATTTGGTCAATACTGTCTAAATTGCACAAACCCATAATAGCTTGAAACTCATTCATCTTGCCGTTTAAGCCGGCTAAAATGTTTTTTTCTTCTGAAACAATGCCAAAATCTCTTAATAACTTAATTTTTTTAGACAAGGCGGCGTTTCTGACAACGAGCGCGCCCCCTTCAATGGTATTAAAAACTTTAGTAGCATGGAAACTTAAAGTAGAAACATCACCGAAGTTGAGAATTGATTGCGACTTATACTGCACGCCAAAAGCATGCGCCGCATCATAAATTACTTTTAAGTGGTATTTATTGGCTATCCTCTGCAAACCAACTACATCGCTGGGATTGCCGTAGACATGAGTGGCTAAAATGGCCTTGGTGTTCGGAGCAATTTTTTTTTCCACCTGGCGAGGATCCAGATTAAAAGTTCCCCCATCAATATCAGCAAAAACCGGCCGCAACTTTTCGTTCAAAATGGCGTTGGTAGTGGCAATAAAACTGAAAGGGGTAGTGATAATTTCCGAACCAGGTTTAAAGTCATACAACTTTAAGGCGATTTGCAAAGCGATAGTGCCGTTAGTCACGCACAGCAAATCAGCTACCGCCAGGTAGTGTTTTAGTTTTTTTTCCAATAAATTAACAAATTCCCCGTGATTAGTCAGCCATCTATTCTGCCAAATCTTCTTAGTATAACCAATAAACTCATTGATATCGGGCATGGTCGGCCGCGTAACATAAATCATAACTTTTAAGCAATGAATCAAGTTAAAACAAAAACTTGAAAGTCGCAGATGCCGGTACGCACTGGATATTCTTTTTGGACAACGAAATATTTTTCCCACAGGCGACGATAATCCATAGGCGGACGGATATTGTCGCCCAAATCCAAAGGGGCTAGAATTTTAGAAAAAATTGTTTTGGAAGGCACATCTTCCATTACCACTGCCCTACCGCCAACTTTTAATAAACGCTTCATTTCACTAAGAATCGCCAAAGCAGAAGTATCATCAAGATGATGAAAGACGCCATTGACCCAAATAATATCAAAAGACTGGCTGGGAAAATTTATTTTTTTACCATCCATTACATAAAAATTTTTGGCATAATGCCGCTTAGCATAATCTATATAAATTTTGGAAATATCAATTCCGACATACTCCGGTCCAAACAAGGGCGAATAAGTGCCAGTACCACAACCCAAATCAAACACTCGTTGCGACAATCTAGCGGGCAACTCACGCTTAATCACTTCTTTTTCGCCGCGATGATTATTTTCTAATACAGCTCTTAAAAAATTCAAAACAACCGGCCGTTGCGCCAAAAAATTAATAAATTTATTTATCATAAAATTAATTTTACTTTGTCTTTTTCAAAATTACCAAAGGCCACCACAATTTAAACAAGGTAATAACCATAGTATTTATTCTTTTGATATTGAAAAACTGTGAATGGCCGTAAATGCGGGAATAGTGATGTACTGGTACTTGCCGCATAATTGCCTTGGCATTCTGCAATTTTTTAACTAATTCTAAACAAACACTGCCGCTATCACTTCTAAGAGTTATTTGGTCCATTTTATATTTCCTAATTAAACGAAAGTTGCAGTCAACATCTCTGATTTTGAGCATAAAAATAATTTTAATTCCCCATTGATATACTTTACCAAGAATAATTCTGCTCAAAGAATCGTTTCTTTTCATTTTATAACCGCTCACGAAATCTACGCCTTCTTCCAATGCACTAATAAGCAGGGGCAATTCTTTAACGTCATATTGGGCATCACCATCAGAATAAAATATCCATTCCTTGCTGGCGGCCGCAAAACCGCTTCTAAGCACTCTGCCATAGCCGAAATTTTTTTCGTGCAAAATCACTTTGAAGTTAGGCGTTCTCCCCTGTAGTGACGCCAGTAATTCTCGCGCGCCGTCAGTTGAACCATCATCAATAAAAATAATTTCGTAATCCTCTACTCCTAACTTATTAATTGTGGCAACAGAATCATTTAAAAGCTTCTCAACAGTGCCTTTATCATTATAGCAGGGGAAAAAAATGGAAATGGAGTTTATGGTGGTCATAATTAACAATTTCTATTTAATGATATAAATACTGAATCTATTATCCCGGTACGCCAAGGTGCTGTTTATGCCAGCCATGGCAAAATTATCTGCCATGTTAGGATAATATAAACCGTCAACCAATATATATGACACTTGGTATTTTTGCAACTTTTGGACTATGTTGGGCTTAATTTCTTTCACATACTGGTTATACAAATTTTGAAAGAAATCTCTGCCTTGAAATGCAATGGAATCAGTCAACTCTCCACAATTATAACCCATTTTATCAAGTAATAGCAACCGGCATACGCGCACTCGGCGGTTGTATACTTTATGTTGGTGAACAGCATGGGCTACGCCCGCATACGACCAAAAATCTCTTTCAATATCTGCTTGCTCTAAATTATCAAAAAAATGATAAGCAAGATATCTCTCGGCATGTTCCGCATCTGATAATAAGTATGTGAGCGCGGAAGGCACGAAAAATACATAGTGTTTCGTCATTATAGTAACATAATTATTTACATCATCAGCGCCAATAGTCCATATGACAGCTGGTTCAATACTATTATCTTCAAGCCAACGCAAGGGTGCCGCATACGACTGTCGCTCAACAACACTCTGTCTGTTATCACGCACCATAGAAACTATACTAAACCCCTCCCGCGCATATACCACAACACCAACACCGGCTATTAAAAACAGTACTGTCAAAACCACTCGCCGTATTGGATGCATCTGCCAAAACGATTGTCTGTATTTTAATGTGTGAGATAGAAAAATAATCAAAGTCATAACCAACCACACTATCATAAACCGTTCAATGTGCTGGGAATTTTCCGACTCTTTACCGGTAATAATGTTACTGCCCGAAGTGATAACCATAGCCAAACCGCTTAAGGAAAACAGGTTTAAAAATTTGACGTATGCTCCGTCATGACGCAACACGGGCAACCAACGCCAAGATAAAAGTAATAAAACTATCATAGCCACCGCCCAAAAACCGGCTGTAACAAAATTAAACGCCGGCAAGTGCGTATAGACCAAACCGACTCGCTCCATTGTTTCCCAAAAATAAGGGGAATTAATTTGACGCCAAGTATAAATAATAAAAGGCAGGGATAATATAAACGCCAAGACACAAGCCAAAAACAAATAAAACGCCTCAATGCGGCGGCGCTTAACATACAAGTACAAAAGCAGAAGCGGAATAAACACAACTATTATCTGCGATAAATATGTGTAGACATAAACTGATGCCGTCATGGTTAAGGCCACACAAAATGTCGCTTTTTTATTGGTGGGATATTTTTGCCATATAATCATTGCCAACAAAAAGCCCAAAAACGCCGGAAAAACAGTTTGCAGAGAAACGGCTCTGGCCAACATGGAAAAAGAGGCGGCATAGCCCAATAAAGCGCCTATAAAAGACAACTTCTCCGACACGCCGCTAAGACGCAATATCAAATAAAAAAGCGCCACAAACAAAAGCGACCAAAAAAATAAATTAAATATAACCGTCCCGCTAATGGATAGTCCTAAAAATAAGGGCGCTGCCGCCAGCCAATCGGCCACAAAAAAAGCCGGCGCCAGTTCATTGTTATGCTCAATATAAAACGGGTTGCCGATAAACGGGTGGCCATCAAATATTTCTTTCAGACGGGCATAATAAAAATAACTGTCGCCGGTAAACTGCAGCGGCACGCCCTCCCAACCAGACTCAACGGTCGCAAATATCAAGATTAAAGCCGTGGCAATAATAATTACCACAACTGCTAATAGAGCAATAAAGTAGCGGTATTTTTTTAAAAAAATCTGTAACTGCATATCAATCATGAAAATTATAATTCTTTTTTCTTATATACCAAGGAGCTAGCAGGCCTTCCCTTATAATGTGGCTGGACATTTTTGATTTCTCTTCCCGACGGTTCTTAAAAATGATGGGAATTTCTGTCAGACGCGCTCCTGATTTCCACAAAAGATATTTTAACTCAATTAAAAATGCGTACCCTGACATATCAAGATCGTCTAAATTTATATTTCTTAAAATAGATGTCCTCATAGCATTAAAACCTCCCGTGCAATCATGCACCGGCAGGCCGATAACGCTTCGCGCATATTTATTTCCATATCTGCTTAATAAGCGCCGCCATAACGCCCAGCCTTCAGTGCCGCCCGCCGGCGCGTATCTAGAGCCCACAACTGCATCAAAATTATTTAACACCTCTAAAAATTTAGGTATATACTTTGGATCATGGGAAAAATCAGCGTCCATCATAATTATATTTCCCACCTCAACATCGTTCAGCGCCTTTTCAAAAGCGTGCACATACGCCTTGCGCAAGCCCTCTTTTTTCTCCCTTAACAATAGTGACAATCTCGTCCAACTGATCATAAGCTCCTGTACCAGCTCGTAGGTCTTGTCAGGCGAGTTATCGTCTACTACCATGACATACATATCCGGAGTAATTGCAAAAATTTCCCTAATGAGCGGCGCGATATTTTTCCTCTCGTTATATGTTGGGATAATAATTAAATTTTTCATTTACTTTGTATCAAATTTAATATATTTTGAGCCCGCTTCTGCCAACTATACCGCTCAACATCTTGGCAAGCCCGCGCGGCCCGATGTTCGGCTGTTTCCCTATCATTCACCGTCTGCATGATACCGCGCGCCAAGGCCAACGGATCACCGGGCGGAACGAGCAGGGCATTATCTTCATTCAAAACTTCCCGCAGTGATGGCAGATCACTAGCCACAATCGGCCGGCCGCTCGCCATATATTCAAACATTTTTAAAGGCGAGGTGTATTGTTCCGACATTACATCTCCGGATTTATTCGGCAACGCCAAAACATCCGCTGCCTTTAGATAATATGGTATTTTAGCGTATGGTTGGCGGCCGACTAATAAAACATTGTCGGTAGTTATTTTGCTTTTTATGCTCTGAATTTCCGCTTCACTTCCCCCTACTAAAACGACTAGAACATTGTCAGGCAAATAGTGAGCCGCCTTTAGTAGTATGTCAACTCCTTTCCAGGAGTATAAGCTCAAGCTACCACTATAAATAACTAACTTTTTGTCCGCCGGCAAATCTAATGCTTGTCTTGCTTGTGCCGGCGATAGCGGCAAATTAAAGTCAGCCGCGTCTACTCCATCCGGCGCAATTAAAATTTTGTCTGCCGCAATTCGCGCCGCTACTATCTTTTGTTTAATAAAATTCGTTAAAACTATCAATGCCCTTGCTCGGCGCCAGATGGCAATATCTATGGTTTTTATTTTAACAGGCAAAACATGGATTTCCAAAGCAACCTTTGGGAAAAATAAGCCGGCCCAATGTTCGCGAGTGTACAAAATATAAAATTTTTTAAAGCTAAGGTAAACTCGCGCGCTAATTAAAAAGCTAAATTTTTGCAATAAAAAAATAAAGGCGCTATTTGACAGCGGCATCAAATCAATACAGGGCAATTTGGTAATTTTGAAGCGATGCCGGATGTTATAATATGAAAAAGGATCTTGTTTGATTTTGTTAAAACGCCGCGGCACAACTAATTCCACGGCTATGCCGGCCAAAGCGAACGACTCGCACATTTTCATTATTTGGATACCGTGCGCCCAATCAGTCGGCAGGCGCATGTCTGCGAGATATATTAATTTCCGGCGCGATAAATTAGCTGTGGTCATCTATTTATTTCTCTAATTCCATAATTAAACTCAACCCCCTGATAAAAAAAAGATTCTGCGCTGCGCTAATAAACTTCGGCGATAGGTCAAACAATCTGATTAGTTTTCCTAATCCGGGAAAACAGCGAAAATCGGCATAAATTTTTATTTTTTGCCAACCGGCGTCCAGCGCGATGCGCTTTAAGCTTTCTTGGGTAAATGGCCGCTCGTGCGTATAATCGTCCCAAAAAAATCTGTTTAAGGCGTAAGGGCAATTGGGAGTTAAAATTACTGCTTTACCGCCCGGCTTCAGCATCCGGTAAAGATGCTTAAAAAAATACAAAGGGTTATGTAAATGTTCAACGACCTGTTTCACATATACGCCTTGATAGAAATTATCAGACAACGCTTCCAGTTCATTTTCTACATTTATTTTTTTTGCCTTAAAACCGCGCTCACGGCAGATGTGCAAAGAATCTTCATCAACTTCAATCCCTTCAATAATGTCGGGCCTGACTGCGATAAAATTTCCCGTAGCGCAGCCTACATCCAAAATTGGGCCTGGGTTGCCCTTAAAAAATCTTTCAAAATAAAACTGCTCAAACCAAATATCTTCTTTGGCTTTGTACTGCGTATCGGAATAATAACTCATAGAGATTGATATAATTTTAGATAACTATCAATAGTATGCCCCCAGGACATTTTTTTGGCAAACAACATTGAGTTAACGCTTAATTTTTGCCGTAACTCCTGATTATTTAGTATCTCCTGTACTCTAGCGGCGGCGGCGGCAATATTAGTGGGCTTTACTAAAAATCCGTTTTGTCCGTCCCACACCGCGTCCTCGGCCCCGCTGTCGGCAGCGCCGATTACCGGCAAGCCAAAAGCAGCCGCTTCCAAAAAAACCAGCCCGAAACCTTCTACATCGTAGTTGATATTCTGCGGCAGCAACATAAACAATTCTGCCTGCCGGTACCAAAAAGCGAGCTCTTCATCGCTGACATTTTCTTTAAATAATACTTTATTAGCAATGCCTAATTCGGCAATAATTTTTTGCAACTCACTATAGTAGCCTCCCCGACCGCTGCCGATAATAACATAACGCAAAGTGGGATGTTGAGCGGTCAGGGCCGCAAATACTCGCAAACTGACATGGTAACCCTTCCTTGGTTTTAACCTGCCTACCGAGAGCAGATACGGCTGGAAAGTTTTAATGTCTTCTAAATGTTTTTCGTCATTTCCTTGAACGAAAAAATACTCGCAGTTAATGCCAAGTGGAATAACTTTTATATTTACAATGGGCGCTTTCTTTTTTATTTCTCGAGCCGTATAGGAACTAATGGCTACCAACGCATTGGCCTGCCGGTACGCCCATTTCAGTATTCCTGTTGGCCACCGATAAAGCGGCTGTAAAGAGCCGCTGCCGATGGCGGTGATTACTAATTTATTTTTTAAGCCCAAGTGCGCTAAGGCGGAAATCACGCCATAGGGCCACCCGTCAAAGGCATGAATAATATCGTAGCGCTCAAAAATTTTTCTCAATTTTGGCAAAGACACCAGTAATTTTATTTTGTTTGGATATAAGATAACCCGCTCACCCTCGTAACTGCTGCCTACCGTAGTTAAAATTAAAACTCCCGCCTGAGGCAGAGCCTTTTTTAACTGCGCAATAAATTCGAAAGTAAGTCTGCCAGTGCCATTTTTTATATCCACATTATGCGTCAAAAAACAAATTTTCATACAGCAACCTACTCTTTTAATAAATTAATGTCTCCGCCCCGGCAATCAAAAATATAGCCGTTGACTCTTTTGTCCTCTGCTTGCGCGACAGTGCCGCAACTTTGTAAATACCGCCAAAACACCGATTGCTTATTAATTTCCGGAAAATCAACTACTGTAAAATATCCTTGATATTCGCGCATCCGTCTACGGCTGGAATCCTCAAATAGCGGCTGAGTATAAAAACGTCCTCCGTGTTTGCCGGCGCTAGCTAATTCATAGACGCCGGTATCATTGTAAGTTATTACTTTGTCAATTTCTTTATTAGCTATGGTTGCCTGTAAAATGCTGACGGCTGCTTTATCCGGGGAACCATATAGCCAGCCGTAAGCTAATTCAAAGTTAAAAAATAAACAATAAATTAAAGCAAGCGACATAAAAGTTGTCAGCATTATATTTTTAAATTTGCCGTGAGAAAATTTATAAAAAATTAAAATAGCCGACAAAGACAAAGTCCAAAATACGATAATAAATTTAGCGGACATGTAAAAACCAAGCGGGCCGGAACCGCTGGAGAACGGCAACAGAAAACTAAAATCTAAATTTTTTATCTGTTCCAGGTAAGCGATTTTGGGCACGAGCGGCAGAATCTTATTATAAGATAAAGCCAGCCACGCCCCGAGCGGTAATAAAACTATGCCGCTGGCTATTAAACTGTTTGTTACGAAAGAACGCCCAGCCGAATTCTTTGCCTCATTAAGCCAGCGCGCTAACGCATCTCCACCGATAAACACTAACGGTAAAATCAAAAACATCAGGTAGCGGTCAATGGTGCGGTTGCTGAAATCAAACAGCACCAAATAAAAAAGCAATCCGGATATAATATACCATGCCCAAAATTCGTGCCGCCGCCCAAAATTTTTTAAGTTTGACAATAATAACAAAAAAGGAGACAAAAGCAACGCGGCTTTGGCGACTAAAAATAAAACTTGGGAATAATTGCGGCTGGAAAAATTAAACCAGGAAAAATTTCTGGTATACTCCAAAAATCTGACCGGTGAAAGCGGCGGGTACAGCCAATGCAGGAGCAATAAAATCAGGGCTAATGCGGCCAGTACGGCCAAACTGACATAAAACACCCGCGCGAACAAACGGCGGTTAATAGCTGCCTGATAGCGATGTAAATAATAAAAAAATAATCCCGGCGCTATCAGCACAAAGCTTATTTTTGATAACAGCCCGCCCAAAATGGCTATACTAAAAATTATCAGCCAGCGGCGGTTAGCAACGCTTTGATTAAAATTTGGCCAATCAATTTTAGCAAAACTCCAAAAAGTCAATAAAATCCAAAGCGGCAAAATGGCGCCGTCAATATCAACCTGGATGGAGGCAATTACGCTGTAAGGAACTATGGCAAATAACAATAGCGAGCATAAAGCTGCCTTGGGACCATAGTGTTCGCGCGCGATTGCAAAGATCAGCCAAAAGCAGGCGGCGGCGAACAACAATATAAGCCAGCGCAGATGATCGTAACCAAACAATTCGCCAAAGTAATAGAAGGTGATCTCCGTTAGGGGCGGATGCACGCTTTCTCCCTGCAAACTAAAAACCGGGTTAACTATGCGCGCCCATTTGTGTTCGTCCTGATGATAAATAAAATCAAGCAGCGGCAAACGCAGGGAGATAAAAATCAAAAACAGCAAACCGACAGCCGCGATATATTTTAAATTTTCTTTGCTACTACCAGCAAAGAAACGCCGAACGGATAAGATATGATTTTTAATAGCCATATTTCCGATAAAAATATATTTTTGAGGACATAATTTACTAACTTATTGTTAATGTCAAAATCGGAGCGGCGGCGCAGCGGCATTATTTTAGCGGCCTGCCGTACTAAATAAATTAGCGGGAAAAGAAAAAAATTAAAGTAACCCACGCGCTCTATGCTAAAGCCGGCTGCTTGTATTTTAACTAATAATTCCTTTTTTGTATACCGGCGAAAGTGATGGGAAATTTCGTCCTGCAGACCCCATAAAAACATAAAAGCGGGGACCGTAACGATGGCAATTCCGCCCGGTTTTAAAACTCTGCCTATTTCCCTGATAGCCAGTTTATCGTCCCGGATATGCTCCAAAGTATCAAGGCACAGCACGGCGTCAAATTGTCCATTTGGATAATGTAACTGGGGCAAGGCGCACACCGATAGCCCCCTTCTGCCCTGGTTTTGCCCGTAACTGACGGCTTCCGCCGATATGTCGCAGCCGGCGGCGTCATATCCCGCCGTCTGCAACTGCGCCACCAAAAAGCCGCTGTTGCAGCCGACGTCAAGTATGGCCGCGGATTTTTCAGAGTAATAATGTTTTTTCAGCAGCTGCCAAATAAGCAATCGCCGGCCGACAAACCACCAATGTCTTTCTTCTACTTCCTGATAGGTTTTATGCAAAACTTCATCCATAGCTAATTATTTTTAACCCGTCCCCCGAATTTCCAGGAATTGCCGTTACGGCTAATAATGTAAACGCTGTCTTGATCTACGCGCCGGTTATTTTTAAGCCAACTCTCAATAGTTTTGCGGCTTAAATAAGTTGTCTGCGGCGTTATTAGTTGGTCAAAGGCCACATGGCGAAAAAAAGCAAATTCGCGCTTGGCTATCCAAAGGCAATATTGATAAAGCGGCAAACTGCGCAGCCAAGTTAAGCGCGGCAGATAAAATAATAGCTTAGCGTATAAAAAAAATGGCGCCGCCAGTGGCGTGGCTATCCCGTATTTTATCATCCACCAAGGCAGGCAACGGGACACTATTTTGCGCAACGGGTCAACTAAACATATAATCACGCCGTTGCCTTCGCGCGCGTAAACCCAAATATGGAATTGGCCGCCCGGCTTAACATTACGAGTAACGGCGGCAAATCCCGCCCGCGGCTCTTGCAAATGATGCAGAACGCCGATACAGTATGCCACGTCAAAGCCATCGCTTTGCCATTCAACCAAATCGGCTTTGATGATTTGCCAATGCTTGAACGGCAAAGCCGCCAGATTTTTTTTGGCCGCCGCCACTGAATCGCCCAAATCAACGCCGACCAACAGTGACGGCTGCCAATTAGCCATATGTGCAAGCAAGCTGCCGTTGCCGCAGCCTAATTCTAAAACTGTTCGCCCGCGAATTTCTTTGGCTGTCAATGGCTGAAGCCAATCCTCAAATTGCTCTTTAGTATAAATTGAGCCGCTAGGCAAATTATTCCATGATTGGGCAAAAGCGGCGGCGGTTGGTTGGTCGGATTTTACGCTCATAAATTACTTAACGCAAATAAAATTAAATTCTATTTCGTCAAAGCCTCCCACCCAGTAGCACCAAATCCGGCTGCAAAATCCTTGATTCAAGTTAGCTAGAAAAGAAATTATTGCATTAATCATCCGCAGAATAAAAATGCTGATTTTCCCGTAGCCCAAATACGGCAAGAGGTGAAAAAAGGCGAGCCAGTGCAAACGCATTTTCTCCAATTTAAACTCCACGCCGTAAAAACCGGAACGAGTGAATTGCCGATTAAAATAAAGCGGAAAAGTAACGTCAAAACCGTGCGCGTGCTCGGCGTGCGTAAAGCCGCGGCTGAAATGCGGCACTTTAATTAACAATTTGCCGTCCGGTTTTAAAATACGATGCAATTCTTTCATTACGGCGAATGGCTTGTCTAAATGCTCTACAATATGCGAGGCCTCGATCAAATCAAAAGTATTATCCGCAAACGGGTAAGGAAATTCGTTTAAATCATGTCTAACATCCGGCTCTGTCAGCGACTGCCAATCTAAATTAACATAGCCGGCTTTTTTTTCTTCGCCGCAGCCTAAGTTTAATTTAGTTAAATTATTATCCATATAATTTTTATTTTAACCACCTTTTCTGCCACAACTGAAAACAAAGCAGAGTCCAAAGCGGCTTTCTATTATCCGCCCGGCGCTCAATATGGTCTTTGACTAATTTAGAAACAAAAACGGAATTAAACAAACCTTGTCGCCGTAGATAACCTTCCGATAATAATTCATCCAGCAGCGGCCGCAAATCTGCCGTCAGCCATTGCGCCAGCGGAATGCCAAAACCTTTCTTCTGGCGATTGACAATTGCTATCGGCAGTTTATCTTTCATCAGTTCTTTCAAAATAAACTTAGTAATTAAACCTTTCATTTTAAACTCAAACGGGAGGCTGTTAACGAAATCAACGACGGAAAAATCCAAAAAAGGCGCCCGCACCTCCAGCGCGTTGCCCATGCTCGCGCGGTCAACTTTTACCAGTATATCATCCATTAGATATGTTCTCAAATAAGCATAAATCAACTTATTCCAGTCGGGCTGCTCCCTGACGTTTGCTTCATAAGCATCCAGCTCTTCGTATTCGTTAACTGCTTGCAGTTCACGCCAGACTTCGGGGGTAAAAAGCTGCGCGCGCCGCTCGCGGCTAAAAGAGCCAAGCCAACTTGCGTGGCGCCGCCGGATGTTTTTTTCTCCGCCACCGGCGATAAATTTTTTTAGTTTAAAATCAAAACTGATATTTTTAAAAGAAACAGGCAAGTTAAGAGCTACTCTTTCAATTATTTGTCTTCTAATAATTAACGGAATTTTTTCGTAAATTGCCGCGAATTTTTCCGCCGGAAAAGTATCATAGCCGCAAAATAATTCGTCGCCGCCGTCCCCGCCCAAAGCGACCGTTACTTTTTCTTTGGTAAATTCAGACAATAAATAGGTCGGCAGTATTGAAGCGTCTCCGAGAGGCTCATCCAATAAATCAGCGATGCGCGGGATTAAATCCAAAGAATCTTTAGCGCTTAATATTTTTTCATAATGCTCGGCGCCTAAATGTTTGGCGGCTAAGCGGGCGTATTTTGATTCGTCAAAGCTGTCTTCTTTAAAGCCGATGGAAAAAGTTTTTATTGGCTTAACGCTGTTTTGCTGCGCGTAGTAAGCAATCGTTGAACTGTCAATGCCGCCGCTTAAAAAAATCCCCAAGGGCACGTCGCTCACTAACCGCGCCTTTACCGCCGCATTAATTTTATTCCCCAGCTCATTAATCACCTCCTGAATTCGTAATTGGTAATTGGTAATTGGTAATTTAAAAGTTATTTCCCAAAATTTTGTTTTAACAACTTTTCGGCCGTCATAAGATAAATAATGCCCCGGCTCTAATTTATGAATGCCTTTGAAAATTGAACGCGGCGTCGGCACATATTCATAAAGCAAGTATTTATTTAATGATTCTAAGTTAATCTCCCGCCGGCAATCAGGATGTTGCAGTAATGCCTTTAACTCCGAGCCAAAAATTAAAGTAGCGCCAAAAATTCCCCAATACAGCGGCTTTTTGCCTAAGCGGTCGCGCGCTAAAATCAGCTTATCTTGGCGCGCGTCGTATAAAGCGGCCGCGAACATGCCGTTTAATTTTTTGAATGCCTCAACGCCAATGGCTGCGTATAAATTAATAATGACTTCGGTGTCGGAATTACTTTTAAATTTATAGCCCTGACTAATAAGTTCCTGTCGCAATTCCCTAAAATTATAAATCTCGCCGTTAAAAACCAGCCAGATGTCTTGGCCGTCGTTACTCATGGGCTGATGCCCGGCGGGAGATAAGTCAATAATAGAAAGCCGCCGGTGCCCTAACCCGACTTGGCCGTCTAAATAAAAACCTTCGTCATCGGGTCCGCGATGGCGAAGTGCGTTTGTCATCTTTGCTAAAATTTCTTGGCTGCCGCTGCCAAAATAACCGGCGATGCCGCACATATTAATCTCTTAATTAACTTTATATATTTCCACAAACGGCCCGGTTTTTTCAACCTGCCGCAAGTCAGCGTAAGGATGAAGCATGTTATTGGCGATGTCGGCTGCGTCTGCCGGCGCCGACAGCGGATAATATGCCTGCAGTAAATTCATGTTCAGCACAGATGCGTTGCGCCTAACAACTGCGCGCTCCTCATTATTCCAAAAAGAAATAACCGCGTACTGAAGATCCGGCAAAATATCTTTAAAACTATCGGCGATGCCGCCGAGCCCTTGCGCCGTGACAACAAAATAGCGCGGTTTAGGCAAATCTAGCGGGTCAGCGGCAATGATAAACCGCCGCTCAACCGTGTCTTTTTTAGGGCTCAACGCTCTAAGATAGAGCGCCGCCGCTTGATTTTCCGGCAAATCAAGATAAGGGTTGCCTGATAGTATCACCGCATCAGAGGGAACATTGTCCAAAATCCATCGCCGCGCCAGCAGTAAGGTGTTCGGCTTAAGGATGTCTTTTGTCCATAAGAGCGGCAGATACATTACTATCACTATTATAACTAAATACCATAATAAACGTTGCCATGATTTTGCCAATCTATCCGCCAGCCAAACTAGGAAATAACTCACTGGCAAAATTAAGAAAGGAATCGTAGCAATGATAAAGCGCGGCTCCGAATGGATTGAATAGGCAATAGAAATCACCCACGCCAAAATGAAAGCAACAAAACCAAAGCAGAGCGCTGGGTATCTTTTATAAAATAAAATTAACGCCGGTATGGCCGCTACCGCTAACCAGGCGTCATAATTAAAGAATATTTTGCCGTAAAAAGCGATGTTGCTCCATAGGGTCCAGTCGCGGCTTACGCTTTCAATGCCGGGTTGCTGGAGATAAATAAGAAATCCGGTGGGGTTAAGATAATACCAAAGCCCAAGCCACCCTATAATATAAAGTTGCAAGTAGACGAAATGGCGATAACGGCTCCACCAGCCGGGACGCAAACTTACGAAATCTCGCCAGTGGTGCTTGTTAAAATACAATGTTAAAAAAATTAAATAAACTAAAGCGCTCGCTAAGTGTACCCCCAGCGCCAGAGCGGTGACTAAGCTGATCAAAAAATAGTCCTTCGCTCGGGGTTTGTCTTTGGTGAAAAAAACATAATAAACATAGACGGCTGTCAATAACAACAAAATCTGCAAAGCCCAGGCGCGGGCAAAATGCGTTACCTGAAAAAACATCAAGTTAAACGACAGTAGAAAACTTGCCAACACGGCTACTTTTTTATTTACAAAAATGCGGTTCGCTAATTTGTACATTAGGTAACCGGCCGCCGTGGCGAATAAAGCGGTGATAAGCCGCGCGAACGGCAAAAAGTAGCCGTAATCCAAAATTACAAATTTTTTTAATTCCGTAAAATCAGCGAATAAACCGGAAAACTTCAAAAACAAAACCAGCGCGGCGTAAAACGGCAACTGCGCGTAGGCGGTTACCGGCAGATGATAAAACGATTGATAGTCGGGTCGCAAGCTTTGGTCGTCCATCATTTTAAAGATTGCTCCCATGGTCGTCACTTCATCGCCAACGGTATTTTTAAGGGGGAAGCTATAAAATAGGCCGGGGATGTGCAACAAAAATGCAATTGCCAATATAGCAATCAAAGCCGTATGATAATTTATGTATTTAGCAACGTATTGACGGATAGCAAACATTATTCTAAAAATTAATTTTAGCTTTAATTTGATATGGCTTTTTATCCTGCGCTTCATAGTACACGCGCATAATCATTTCGGCAATAATGCCCAGCACAATTAGCTGGATACCGACAATGAGCAAGAGCGCGGAAAATGTCGGCAGAGGCGTCGCTACCAAATCGCGGATGTGAAAGAGTTTAAGCGCGACTGAAGCCGTGCCGGCGGCTAAACCGAGAAAAAAAGATATGAAGCCGATACCGCCAAAAAAATGCATCGGGCGATTGATATACTTTGATAAAAAAATAATCACGACTAAATCTAACAGCACTTTAAAGGTGCGCGATATCCCGTAGTGCGTTTGCCCGCTGCCGCGCGGGCGGTGGTTAACCACAATTTCTTCTACTCTGCCGCCGTGCCAAGCCGCGTACGCCGCGATAAAACGATGCATTTCGCCGTATAAGCTAACTCCTTGGATTATCTCCCGGCGATACGCTTTCATAGTACACCCGTAATCGTGGATTTTAACGCCAGTAATAAAACCGATTAACCAGTTAGCGATTTTAGAAGGAATGACGCGGGAAAATAATTTATCCCGGCGATGCTTGCGCCAACCGGAAACTACGCTCGCTCCCGCCGCAATTTTTTCTAAAAAATGAGGGATGTCGCGCGGGTCATTTTGTCCATCGGCATCCATGGGTATAATGACCGCGCCCTGGGCGGCGCTGATTCCGGCAGATAACGCCGCGGTTTGGCCAAAATTATGCTTAAAAACAATCACTTTGAGCGACGTGTCAAACGATGATAATTTCTTTAAAATTTCAAGGCTGCTGTCTTGAGAACCGTCTTCAACGCAAATTATTTCATAGCTCTCCCCTAACGCATTTAAAACATCTTTAGTCTCTTGGTATAATAAGTTAATATTTTCAGCTTCATTATGTATCGGCAAGATAATGGAAACATCTGTCGCGCTGTCGGTTTGTCCATCGGCAAGATAATTTTTGGATGATAATTTATCCATGGTGGTGATTTTTTAATAGCTCAAACTCTTGCTGCCAATGATAATTGCCCCAATGTTGACATTTCTTTCTTAATGCCTCGTCCTCAAAGCCCGGATGACATCCCAGTTCAACCGTTGCGTTAGGATATTGGTTAGCGATATGATTGGCATATTCTAAGTAGCTTTTATCTAAATTGCCGGCGTTAACAACGCCCACAAAAAAATCGTTAATTTGCAGGCCGGCTGTTTTTATTTTAATTTTAGCCGACCTTGACAGCCAGCGCAGAAACAATAGTTGTAACTTTCTCAATAACTTACCGCCCCCAAAATTAATCGGTTCGTTCACGGTTCGAATATGGGCGATGTTATATTCTTGGGCGAGCTTAATGACAATATTTGTGATACTTGGCAGTAAATGTAAATGTTGATGGCTATTGATAAATTGGGGTTTAATGCCACTGCGGCTGATTTTATCTAACTGGGTTCTTGCTTCTTGTTCTATGTCCGCCAATTTAATTAACCCTAAGACATATTTAATAAAAAATATTTTATAATTTCCGGGCAACTTTACGCCGCTTAAGGATTTCTCTTCCACCCAAACTAAATGCGCTCCGATATTTAAATTGCTGGCTGCCCCGGATTTTATTTTGGAAACTGCGTCGTCAAAAGCAACGCCGTTAGCCATTAAAGACGCTCCGTTAATTTTACCCGTTGTTAATAAATAAATAATGCCGTCGTTAACGCAACCAGCGAGACCGAAATCATCGGCAATTATTTTTAACATATCATTAGCTATTTTAAAAGTTGTGTATTCCGTACGGGGTTCGCCCGACGCGCGCGCGGTCGATGTTGACGGCCTCGGCTATTATATATAACGGACGGCCTTTAACTTCATAAAACATTTTATAAAGATATTCCCCAATCACGCCCAAAACTATTAATTGAATGCTGCCTAAAAATAAAACTAAAATTACGAGCGTTGCCCAGCCGGCAATGAGCGGGTTGGGGCGAGTATAATGGTCCCAAATTACATAAGCGGCGAAAAAGATGCTGGCCGCTAAAACCAACAACCCCGCCCAAAAAGCGAGTCGCAACGGGGCGGCAGAAAAAGAGGTTACCCCGCTCAAAACTAAGCTGGTTAACCTTTTGAAAGTATATTTTGCTTCACCGGCTTGCCTTGATTGCACCGCGTAAGGAATGTAATATTTCTTAAAACCGACCCATTGCACTATCCCTCTTAAAAATCTTTCTTTTTCCGGCAATTGCTTTAAAACGGCGACCACCTGCCGGTTATATAAAGCAAAGTCGGAAGAATTTTTAAATTGCAGGCCGGACATGGCGCTTAACGCCCGATAGATTGTCTTACCGATTATTTCCCGCAACCAAGAATTCTGCCGGTTTGACGTCCGCTCGCCGATCACGATGTCGAAGCCGGCTTGGGCGTGTTTAATAAATTCAGGAATTAAGGACGGCGGGTGCTGCAAGTCTCCATCCATGGTGACGACCACCTCTCCTTGGGCAAAATCAATCCCGGCGTTAAAAGCCGCCTGATGGCCAAAGTTTCTGGAAAACTTTAAAACTTTAAGGCGGCTGTCGCTGGCGGCCGCCTCTTTTAATAATAACGGCGTCCGGTCGTTAGAACCGTCGTCAACCAAAATAATTTCGTAGCTTTGCCCTAAGGAGCCGCAAACCGCGCCCAACTCCGGCAATAATTTAGGCACGACTTCTTCTTCGTTGAAAAGAGGGATGACTATTGATAAATATGGATTGCTTATTTCGTTCATTTGGTAATTGTTATGAATAAAACTTACTGTCGTTTACTTTGTAAAGATGCTAAAGTTTTATCTAAACCTTCAGCTAAGCTAACTTGCGGCTCGTCTTTCAGCATTTTTTTCATAAAACTAACGTCCGGCGTGCGGTATTTTATTTCTCCTTTGTTTCTCGCGGGTTGAAATAATATTTTAACTTTGGGGAATTTTTTCTTTACTGCGTCAGCCAAATCAATTATCCGCATTGAGTGCCCGGAGCCGATATTCATCGGCCGGCCGTTCGCTTTATCGCTCAAGAATGCTTGGAGCGTTAATCTGATGTTGTCATCGACGTAGACAAAGTCTCTCGTCTGCCCGCCATCGCCATAAATTAGTAAGGGTTTGCCAGCTAATCCGTTGCGCAGAAATATGGAGACGACAAAGCCGGAATCGCCAAAATCCTGCCTCGGCCCGTAGACATTAAAAAACCGAACAATCGTTACCGGTATGCCGTAAGTTTCGTAATATGCCTGGAAATACTGTTCGCCTAATATCTTAACCAAACTATAAGGCCACCGGCCGTTAAAAGTATCGTCTTCCGCTATCGGCAATTTAACCGGCTCGCCGTAAACCTCCGAAGATGAGGTAAACAGTATTTTTTTAACTTGATATTGTTTTGAGCATCCGGCAATATTTTTAATCCCTTCTATATCCTCAAAGACCGCGAGCGGATTATTGGCAGTCCTCTTGACGCCCACCATCGCCGCGTAGTGCATCACGTAATCCGGCCGCTCTCGCTTAAAAACCGGCTGAAGCTGTTTAATATCATTAACATTTTTTTTATAAAATTTAAACTGGCGATTGTTTTTTAAATGAGTAACATTAGCTAATTTGCCGTTGGATAAATCGTCAACGCATATTACCGAGGCGCCTTGATTAACCAACGCATCGCACATATGAGAGCCTAAAAATCCGGCGCCGCCGGTAACTAAAAATTTTTTATTTAAAATTTTTAAAGACCCGTTGTCAAATGCGCCTTTATTTTTCTTTTTCTGCATAAACATTAATTGTTTAAAATGGATAATATTTTTTTTATAAATTCCGGCAAACTGTGCTTTTGCACTACTATCTTACGCAGCTCATAGCCAAGGCGTCGCCTTTCTTTCTCTCCCCACATAATGCAACTTTTTATCTTATCAGTCAACTGCCGGCTATTGCCTGTCTCATACATCAGTTTATCTGTATAAGGGCCTAATACTTCCGGCATCGCCTCATTGCAGGTCAGTATGGGCAAGCCGCACGCAGCCGCTTCCAGCATCGCTTTGTCCAAACTGCCGGTACGGCTCATGTTAACGAACAGGTCGGCTGCTTGCAGATAAGAAACCAAATTTTTATTAGCTACGGGGCCGATAAATTTTATTATCTGCCCTAAATTTTTATCTTTAACCGATTGCCGCGTCTCCTTTAAGTAGTTTTGGTCAGCGGCAGTAGCCGGACCGCCAATAATATTGACTTCTATCCCCGCATATTCTTTAGTCAAAATGGCAGTGGCGTTAATTAAAGTGGCGTAATCTTTGGACGGTGAAATTCTCCCCACTGAAACAATTTTAAATTTATCATTAATTCGTAATTCGTAATTTTTAATTTGAAATTTATTGGCGTCTATTCCTTGCCCGATGACCCGCACTTTTTTGCTCGGCAGACGAAAGCCGCTTTTGGTTGAAGTAAAAATAACATCAGCCAACTTGGCGGCTATTTTCAGGCTGAAAGAAACATGCCCGTGCGCGTACCACAAACTTATCTTTTTACGCCCCAATTTCCAGCCAAGCCACCCTAACATAACGTACACTTCATTCATGTGCACGAACGCCGCCTCGTAATTTTTCCGCTCCTGCCAAATGTATCGATAAAAATTAAACAGGTACTTTAGCCGTGACTTGCCGGTTTCTTTGCCTAAAGATAAAACCTTAACATTCTCCGGGAAATGATATTTCCCTTGCTGCAGACAGATAACCGTCACCCGTTCGCATGCTTTGGCAAACTCCGAAATCCAAGCATGCATAAATCCCAGTACGTCGTCATCGCTATCAACTTTTTGGGTAATAATCAATAATTTCATATTAAGGCGCTACGATGTTAACATCTTTAAATCATGCGCGACCATAATTTTTGCCAACTCCAAAAAAGATATCCGCGGCTGCCAGCCCAGTATTTTTTTTGCTTTGGTAATATCCCCCACCAGCAGGTCAACCTCTGCCGGCCGCTTTAAACGCTCGTCAATGACAACGTATTGCCGCCAATCCAAATCAACTGTGGCGAAGGCCGCTTCCACGAACTCTCGCACGCTATGCGCCTCGCCGGTAGCGATAACGTAATCATCCGGCTCTTTCTGCTGTAACATCAACCACATTGCCTCTACGTATTCCGGCGCGTAACCCCAATCGCGACGCGCGTCCAAATTACCTAAGGAGAGTTTGTTTTGTTTACCCGCTTTAATTCCCGCGACGCCGCTCGTAATCTTGCGCGTTACAAACTCCATGCCGCGGCGCTCTGATTCGTGGTTAAATAAGATGCCGTTGCAAGCAAACATCCCATAGGCTTCGCGGTAGTTGCGCGTGATGTCAAAGCCGGTCACTTTTGAGATGCCATAGGGCGAGCGCGGATGAAACAGAGTCTGTTCGTTCTGCGGCGTCTCGCGCACCTTGCCGAACATTTCGCTGGAACCGGCGAAATAGAAACGGCAATGCGGTGCGCGTTCTTTCAGCGCCGCCAGCACATAGAGCGTGCCGTTGATGTTGGTGTTGAGCGTTGAAAAAGTGTCCTCAAACGATACGGCCACAAAGCTCTGCGCCGCTAAGTGGTAGCACTCATCAGGTTTGACTCTTTCCACGATGCTGAAAATGCTTGCGTAACTCTCCAATGAGCCTGAATGCAGTGTTATTTTATCTAAAATATGCCGTATCCACCCCAGCCTCTGCGCCGGGTCTTCAACTGCAACGCGGCGCACCAGACCGTGCACTTCGTAGCCTTTTGCCAGGAGTAATTCCGCCAAATACGAGCCGTCTTGTCCGGTGATGCCGGTTATAAGAGCTTTCGGCATAATGATATGATCATAAATTAAAACTTATTTAACGCAAAAAATGTTATAGCCGCTTGTTTGGTTACTCGCCTGTTTCCCCAAAACTTTATCCAGCCAGTTTAATATGCCGGTTTTTTTGGAAAAAAAAGGCAGTAAATTTGCCACCGTTGCCAAAGCGCCGCGCACATTCTGTATTTCTGTCGCTTTAAAATTTTTAGTCAAATACCGTACCCCGTCCCGTGTAAAGCGGTAAAAATCGCCGTAATACCCTGGCAGAGGGTGATAGTAGTATAGAAAGGGCACATAAATAAAACAATATCCCCCGGGCTTGAGCACTCGGTACATCTCTTTTATAGCTTTTTGCGGCTCTTCCACATGCTCTAATACGGCAATGCAAAGGATAGCGTCAATGCTATTATCTTCGAGCGGCAATTTATGTATATCTCCCACGATGTCTGGATGATAATCGGCGACCTTGTCCAGCACTTTGTACTCAACCCAGGGCAGGTATTCGTTAAGCCATTCGTTCTTTTTGTCAAACCGGTTGCTGCGCGCGCCGTCAATACGAAGACCGCCGCCGATATCAATGATGGTCCTTTTTTCCGTAAAAATTTTCTTCAATTTTTCTTTGCTAAACGCATCCCACGGATTCATATTTTATTATCTACGGCCGTCTGCCATGATTTTTTATACAGCGCTAATGTCTCCTCTTTACTCGGAAATTTTTTCACTACTTCTGCCGCGTTCCTACCCAGCTTCTCCCTTAATTCTTGATCTTCTGTTAATACTGCCATTGCCTTTTCTAATTCTTTTTGGTCGCCAACCGGAATTACGATTCCGCTTTCTTTGTCTTTTATAACCTCCCCAGCTAGTCCGACACCAGTCATAATTATAGGCAAACCCTGCGCCGCCGCCTCAACCACGGCTAACCCCCAACCTTCGCTGTTGGAAGTAAGTAAAAACACATCGGCTTGCCGATAAAATTTCTCCACATTTTCCTGCCAGCCAAAAAACTTCACGTAACGGGTAACGGGTAACGGGTAACACAATTCCTCTAATGCCTGCCTTTGCTCGCCATCGCCGACAATCCATAGTTCTGCCTGTGGAAATTGTTTTACAATATGTCGCATCGCCTTAATTTGCAAGGAAACATTTTTCACCGGCACTAATCTCCCAACCGTCAAAAAAATAAATTTATCATTTGTATATGTTATGTGTTGCGTGTTACATGTTCTATGCTCTGAATAGATAGGCACTACCGTTATTTTTCTTTCTGCTACACCAAAATCGCTAATTAGCTGACGCTTTAATCTTTGGCTGACGACCCGCACTGCATCTGCATTTCGCAAAACTTTTTTGGCCAGCAACTTTCTTGCGCCGCTGAATTTTTCAAATCCGTGCACCTGCGCCTCTAAGCCGAGATGGAATTTTTTTGCTAATTTTAGCGCTATCAAACCGATGAAGTATGCATCTTGTACGGTGATGATGTTATAGTTTTCAGAATTTAAAACCTCTGCGGCTCTCCTTTTTAATTTTAATAAGCTAAAAAATTTATTGCTTTTTCGGATGGCAATAACTTTAACTTTGTCTGATAAACCAAATTCTTGGTCTCTATCCGCCAAAACTAATATCGTATATCGTTCAACCAAATTTCCATATTCAACCATCCGTTTGGCCGCGGCTGAATCTTTGTCTAGTATGTTTTTATCCAAACTGATGCTTAGAATTTTCATCAAAATTAATTTATTACCGCTATGGCGTCTGCAATCATTTTTTTTTGGCTAAATTTAGTTAAATCTTGTCTGCCGGCTAATACAAACTTGCGCGCTAATTCCTGCGAATTAAGTAAACGCAAAATCGCTTCTTTAAGTTGTGTTTGATTATTATATTCCACCAACAACCCATTAATGCCATTTTGAATCACTTCCGGATTGCCGCCGACATTAGTCGTCACAACCGGAACGCCCAGATGCAACGCTTCCAGCAACAGATGCGATAGCCCTTCATAGCCGGTATTAAGCACCAACACATCCGCCGCTTTAATATATGCTAAAGTCTGCTCGTGTTCCAACCGACCCAGCATTCTGATTTGTCCTTCAATTTTTAATTTTTCACTTTTAATTTTTAATTGCTCTTGTTCCGGCCCCTCGCCGATAATGATCAATTTTAAGGCTGGTTCTGACCGCACTAGCGACGGCATAATATCAATCAGCGCGTCCATGCCTTTCCAAGGCACGAGCCGGCCGACAGATACCAGCCATCTTTCATTTGCAGGCTTAAGTACGGGCGGGATTGATTTAAATTCAACCGCATTGTAAATAACGTTAATTTTATTTTCCGGCACGCCCCATCCCTTAACAATTTTTTTTAAATACTGGCTCGGTACAATAACTTTATCTGCGTTGCGGGCAACCAATTTTTCAATTCGCCTCTTTCGTTCCGTCCGCGCATCAAATTTTTTATTTTGAAATTCATCTAATGAAATAAATCCTTGCTTTTCTGTTTTCTGGTTTTCTTGTTTTCTTGATACTTGCATTTGCTCCCAAGCATAGTCGCCAACTATTTTTAAAACATATTTTCGTCCGCGCAATTTGCACGCCCAATATGTTGGCAATCCCTCGCTCACCGGGCCTTGGGCGTAAACAATATTCGCCCAATTTAATAATTTCAAAACTTGCCAAAAATATTGAAAATAACGTAAAAAAATATGCTGTTTTCTGCTGATTTGAAAAACTGCCGCATCGTTTGTTTTTATGTTTTTATGTTTTAATGTTTTAATGTCTCCATCGCTATAAGTGACAACTTTAACTTCCCACCCCAGTTTAGGCAGTTCCTCGCTCAATATTTTAGTGTATGTCGCCGGTCCGCCGATGTCGGGCGGATAGATGCCGGTCGCGATTAAAATATTGTTGCCGTCCTTGTTTTCGCGCCGAAAGGTAACTGTTTTGTTGATGACAAAATTCATAAAGGCGAGCGCGCCCATAATCACAAATTGGGCTGCCATATACCAGATGTTTAAAACATCAACGGCAACATAGAGGAGTAAGGTATTTAATCCTAAATTAAGCAACGCAATTGAAGTGAAAAAAATAAACTGTTTTTTTATTCGGTGCAGGGAGCTCTCGCGAAAAGTCCAGAATTTGTGCAGTAAAAAAGCGATAACCAGAGAACAAATAAAAGCCATCACTGCCGACAGTAAATACCATATGCCCGCAATTTCCGTTAACAAAAACAATAAACCTAAATCAACCACGGCGGCGGTGCCGCCGGAAATAACATATTTGATGCCAATTTTGTATTGTTCTACCAGCAAACTTACGCGGCGGGGCGCGAAACGTTTAAAACATTTCTTTAAAAATTGATAAATTTTGATAGCCGTATTCATTTAAGTGCCTTAAAAATATTTTCCATTTGACCGGCAATGCCATCCCAATCGTATTTGTCTAAAACCATTTGCTTCGCGTTATTTATTACTTTCTGCGCTTCTGCTTTATTTTGTTCATCCAAAATATATTTTATTTTTTCCGCAATGCTTGCCGGGTCATTAACTCTACAAAACCAGCCGGTCTTGCCGTCCCGTAAAAAATCAGGGATGCCGCCGACCGGCGTTGCCACTACCGGCACGCCCGCGGCCATCGCTTCCAAAAAAGAGTTGCCTAACCCTTCGGAAAGAGACGGCCGGCAGAATACATCGGCAATCGCGTAAAATTTTGGCAATTCTTCCGGCTTTACAAAACCCATAAATTTTACTTCATCGGCAATGCCTAACTGCTTACTTTTAACTTCTAACTTCTTTCTTTCCTCGCCATCGCCACAGATTACTAAAGTAACGGGTGATGAGTAATGGGTAATGAGTAACGCAGTAGCTTCTATTAAATCTACTATTCCATTTTTTTGCACTAAACGCGAGGTAGTGAGAATAATTTTTGAATTTTGATTTTGTGATTTGTGATTTGTTTGATATTTGATATTTGATATTTGATATTTTTCCAGGTCCACTCCATTCGGCACTACCTCTATCGGACAGGTCGCTCCCATTTTTTTCGCCCAATCGGCTAAATAGCTGGAAATGCATTGGATGTAATCAGCGCGTTGAAAAATTTGTTTAAACCAATGATGTACCATCAGAGATTTCCTCACTGGCACGCGCAAATCATCCCCTTCCTGCAAAGTCAGCAAAAATTTAACGCTGCTGTTTTTGCAAAAAAATAAAGCGGCAAAGCCGGACCAGCTCGCCATAATTGACCAAACGACATCGTAATGATTTTGCCGGTGCAATTTATTTGCGAGCCGAGCCGCCCGGAAAGGAAAAAAGTATTTGTCAATTCTGCCTAAGCCAAAACCCAAACGATAAACTTTGATGTTGCCTACCTGTTCTTCAGCCGCATCCGCTTTTTTCAGCCGCACCGTAATCATTTCAAACTGGCGTTCCAGCCGCTTAGTTATTTCTTTAACCGCCACTTCCGCGCCGCCGACATGAGGGATATAAGCAGTAGCCAAAATTAAAATTCTCATAAAATACCTCTGAAATATTCAATAGTTTTTATTAAACCATCATCCAAATTAACTTCTGGATCCCAA
>Ga0210057_1001249_pt1 | contig 39224 bp, 40 predicted proteins | sample CryGeyCG2114_010_2_FD_183968 | JGI IMG/M metagenome (GOLD analysis project Ga0210057, IMG submission 183968) | Groundwater microbial communities from aquifer - Crystal Geyser CG10_big_fil_rev_8/21/14_0.10 (SPAdes) (version 2) | ecosystem: Environmental > Aquatic > Deep subsurface > Groundwater ... | reverse complement strand
GGTTCTAACGTCGTCTATTAGGGGGAGCTAGTTAATAGGTTTCTGGTATAGTTAAAGCATGAAAACTATCTTCTTCAATATATTGAATGCGTGGCCAGGCGATAGTTTTCTCTATTGGATATGGGGCCTTAATATTCTCATGGTGTTTGGGATAATAGGAGCATGGGTAGTTAAGTACAGTAAAAAAAGGGGGGGGGATAAAGTTTGGGCAAAACGACTCAGGCTAGTTGGAATAGTTGCGGTCACATTATTTACCAGCTGGATAGCGCTACTTCAGTTTGGAGCCACATTGTCTAGCGAAGAAGATTATCTAAACAATGACCCCGTCCGCATAAAAGAAAATAGTGAGGTTCAACCAGGTGTACCCACCCTAAACAGCTTGCTTGAGAATCAAATTAATTTGGCTCTGGGAAAATGGTCTGTGCAAAACGGATACACTAATTACGATGTTTTGGGCATCAAGCTGAGCCAAGTCAATGGAGTCAATGTCGCAGATGTAGATATCCATGCATTCAAGTCTTACACACAAGGCTCAGGATTTTATATAAGGTTGAATCAAGGCGTTGATGGAAGTTGGAGAGTTACGGATGCGGATGGCTATTGGTTGGAGGGTTATGAGCAGGCTCCTCTACCAAGTCCATTAGACAGGTTCTAACGTCGTCCACCAGGGGAGCTCATATACTTGCATATCAACCTCCCTTTTTGTATTAATAGTTTAGTTCTCAACGTAGGAGAAAAAATGGATGCTGCAGACTGCAATAGATGTCTGGATACTGGAGGTGTCTCTCTGAGGCACCAACACCTCTCGCTCGTATGGAAAAGCGAGAAGTTCTTCCGTTGTTCTTGCCCTGCTGGTGAGGAGCGCACGGATCTCGATCCACGACCAAGCATGACAGAGTTCAAGGGGCTTCACTACTGGCTCCCATAAACCGCCGACGAAGAATCGCTTCCCGGCGGTTCTTCACTTTTATACATACACAAAAGAGAGGTTCTAACGCCGTCTACTGGAGGATACACTCTTTGGTATACTCAAAGTATGAATCGGCAGATTTTGATAATAGTGCTGATCCTTACAGCCATTTCTCTCGTTGGCATTATGCTCGGCTTCTTATACTCACGACTTCCCTCTAATAATCCTCAGGAAAGTCAGGCTGGGTGCGAGAGTGTAGGTGGAGATTGGGATGTGGTAGCAAGTAGATGCCTCGTCTCATATAAGGAAGCGGGAGAGCTATGCATAGACGGCGGTCAGTGCATAAGTGGTGTTTGCTCACCTCCCATACTCTCAATCGAAGAGGAGGCTACTCTCGAGCACAATCCCATTTCAGGCGTCATCGGCATTTGCGCAAGCAGCACAGAAGTTACTGGCTGCGCACCACAGGTGCTGAAGGGTGTCATTTCAAAGGAGTCGATGTGTGGGGAATAATCCAACACAACTGCCCCCACCAATTTTGCAATGTGACTAAGAAAGAGGTTCTGACTTCGTCTATGAGGGAAAGCTTTGATATACTTTGGGTATGAAGACGTATCATAAGATAACCTGCGCTGCCTATCTGCTCCCAGAGAAAGAGGGCAAGATCCTTTTACTCCGCAGATATAATACTGGGTACGAAGATGGAAACTATAGCGTTGTAGCAGGGCATGTTGATGAGGGAGAATCAATACTCCAAACCATGATACGAGAGGCTAAAGAAGAAGCTGGGATAGATATAGACGAGAAAGACCTAGAGTTAGTCCACGTAATGCATAGAATGAAGGCCTCGGAAAAGGATGAGAGAGTAGACTTCTTTTTTAGGTGTAAGAATTGGCTTGGCGAAATTAAAAACATGGAGCCACATAAGTGTGACGATTTAAGTTGGTTTGAGCTATCTAATTTACCAGACAACGTGATCCCCTACATCAAGGAGGCGCTGAACCTTATAGATAGAGGTCAGCTATATAGCGAGTTTGGTTGGAATGATTAAAATAGGTTTTAGCGTCGTCTGTTAGGGAGAGCAAAGCATTATTTTCTATTTAGCATCTACAGATCTACAGAGACAAGAGCTTCGGTAGATTCTCCACTTGAGTTAAAGCAGTTGAGATGAACTGTGGTATGGTTGGTTCCAGTAAAATCTGCCTTAACCGTTCCCGAGGAAGCATAGTGTTTATTTAATGGGAGCTCGTCCCCACTACCTTTGTCCGCATATATCGTGCAATAACTAGTGTTTATACTAGTCCACTCAAATACCCAATTATAGTAATCATAATCATTTTGACTTACCTCTCCCCCAAAGAAAAAAGTTATTTTAGGAGGACCATTAATGGTAAGTTCATCTTGGTCATAGCTACCATCAAATGCATAACAACGGATACGAAACCTAGCTGTTGTTAGTCCGGTAAGTGTTTCTGTTGAAGAATCAGAAGGTCCAAATCCTTTCTGTGAGAAGACATAATTACTTCCATTGCCAGTAATATCTTCAATCTCACAAGATTTAGTGTCACTACTATTCCAAGAGAAAGTATATGTTTCAGAGCCGCTCTTAACTGGATCCGCTTTGAAATAGCTTATTTTAGGGGTAGGAGCTGGATCATCGATTTTAACTGCCACACTTGCCTGAGTGGACTCACCCGCGGAGTTATAACAGTTAAGATAAACTGTTGTGCTTCTGGTCCCTCCAAAGTTTACTGTGGTGCTCCCCGAGGAAGCATAGTGTTTGTTTAATGGGAGCTCGCCCTCTCCTCCCTTACTGGCGTACAGTGTACAATAGCTAGTATTCTTACTGGACCATTCGAATACCCAGTTGTTGTAGTCATAATCATTCTGACTTACCTCTCCCCCTCTGAAATAACTTATCCCGGGCTCGTCCTTCCCCAAGGGGAAACACTTCTGCCTCCCATCATCATCAGTTTCTAGGTAATATCCACTAGAACAAGTCTTCTTTTGAGGAGATGCATCTGAGTCGCTATCATCATCTTCTGGTTCCTCTCTTGTATCTGTGTCGGATGCGCTTCTAAGTTTCGCCTCTAACTTCTGATTCTCCTCTAAAACAGAACTGAGTTCTCCCTGAAGGCTATCAATTTCCTCAAGAGCACTTTCGTATTTAGCCGCTAAGTCTTGGAGTAGTTGTTGATGAACGGCTAGTCTCCCCTCAAATTCTTGCTTCAAACTTTCAATCTTGTTATCAGAGCCTTCTTTTGGCTCATATTTTTGAATATCTAAATTGAGCTTCTCTACACTCTTCTTGTAGTTCTCTAGTCCCTTATCAACGCCCGATTCTCCGCCACCAGACTCCTCGATCTTATTTAGCTCTGCAGCCTTCTCATCAACAATATCTAACTGGTATTCGAGCTTCTTCTCCTTGTCGAAAGTAAAAAAGAGCCTTAACCCCCTCCCCCACTCTTTGAGGAAGTACGTTGGGCTAGTTGGCAAAACGCCAGCATCAACAACTTGAGCCAAAAAAGCAGCCTCATAATTGGCTGTTTCTGATTGGGCAAGAGTATTTGTTGGGACCATTAGTGTCAAAACAAAAATGGCTCCGAGAATATATGTGGAGTATTTATTAATGTTTTTATTCATACTCCCAATATATCATAAGTATCGTCAAAATAGGTTTTAAACTTGTCTAACAGGGAGCTCCTTAAAACTCCAGACCATACAAAACAAAAGAACTGCATTGCTGCAGCTCTTTTGTTTTATGTAGCGCATCTGGGGATATTAGTATGAACGCTACACTGGGTTATTGTGGTAAATGTTCTAGTCTACTAGGATCGTACCATCTACCAATATCACACCACTGTGGATACCAAGTTCATGAGCTGTGTTAAGTGCTTCTGAAGGACTAGCAGCCCATACTCCCTGGATGTCGCCACTCGTATCTACGAACTGATAATAATTATCAGAGCCAGAATTAGCGGGTGGATTGTCGTCAGGTAGCACCAAACCACCTATGCCACCTTCTTCTACTAGGATCACACCGCTGTGAACGCCAAGCTCAGGAGCTGTGTTAAGTGCTATTGAAGAATTAGCAGCTTCCATGCTTTGTAGGTCTCCGCTCGTATCTACAAACTGATACGTATTTGCGAGAGATACAGCTGGAAGGGCAAATAGAGCTATAGCCATTAAACCAGGTATTATGTATTTTCTTTTCATGTTTTTATTTTGATTAGAATTTACTAGAAAGAGGCCGACTGATTCTCTTTATCTAGTACTGAAGCCGTTGAAGTACCTGATCTATGACAGAGCCGTCATTATATAAGCCCACACAGGCGTAGATAGGTTAGTTAGTCTTATTTAGGGTATATATTCCCTACTCCTCAATCACATTAATCTCCTCCAGAATAAGGTCTTCTCTTGGTCTATCCATAGTTCCCTTCCCCTCAGTCTCCACCCCCGACATAGCCATGACCACATCCATTCCGTTAACAACCTTGCCAAAAACAGTATGTCTTCCATCTAGAAAAGAATTGTCAGCTACATTAAGAAAGAATTGTGAACCATTTGTCCCTGGACCAGCATTTGCCATTGATATGGTTCCAGAAACATTTGATAGACCAGGGACAACCTCGTCTTCAAATTGATATCCTGGACCGCCCGTTCCCCATAAAGATTTCTGGTTTGGATCTTTTGAAAGTGGATCCCCTCCCTGAATCATAAAATCTTCAATCACCCTGTGAAATCTGGTTCCATTATAAAAACCCTCTTTGGCTAATTTAAGAAAATTGCCGCTAGTTATAGGAGCTTCATCCTCAAATAAATCTATAACAACATCTCCCATAGAAGTCTTTAGCACTACATCTCCTATTATTTTCTCTTCCATACTATTTTGATTATTTTTTCTTAAAAAATATACTCCAGCAAATATTAGCACACCAATGGATAAGATTATTATTATTCTCTTCATACTCACTCTGACTATTATAGACAAGTTCTAATAGAAACAGAAAACGTGTATAGTCTAACTATGGCAAAAAGAGATACAGGAATCGGGAAAGGAAAGAAACCCCGCTCACATAAAACTAAAAAGAGGTTGGCTATAAAGCACGAGATGCTTAAAGCCAAAAAGAAAAAATAGTTTGTGGATAAAACCCTCACAAAGGCCACCTCTTAGGTGGCCTTTGTATTACCCCTCCTAGCCAAGATTTATTAAATTAAGATAACCCCAGGTATGCAACCTATCACTATCAGTCCCCCACTTAGAACCAATATCTGTTCTGTAAATCATGTTGGGAATTATTATGTTTTGGACTCGGTTATAAACTAACCTTCTAGACTCATCAACAGTTGTCCCACTAGCCGTAACAACTAAAACTACTCCTGAGCATCCAGCAACTCTCCAAATTCCATTATCATTTCTTACATCTTCAATATGAATCCCATCCTTAATCAGAGGATTCTTAAAAGATATTCCCAAATCTCTGTATCTTTGAACAATTTCCGCATCTTTGTCTGAGGCAAAATATGATGGAACTAAAATCCTAACTCCAACCTGAAATCCCTTTTTCGTCTTCAGAGAAAAATCTTGACCTAAGGCCATTCTATAAAGCCACTCTCCTGTTGGCATATTTATCCCCTCAAGCTGAATTGGAACAGTTGGATAACCAAACCTAGCCGTAAACTCAAGTGGATATATTCCCCTGTGATTAACGATACAGTTGATATCTATATATCCGACATATCCAGACTCCTTAAGAGAAGGCAACATTTTAAGTAGGGTCGATTTAAACAATACATTCGGCTCACTCCAATACATCAATGTACCCATCTCTCCAGCGAATGGACCAATGTCTCCCGGAAAAACTCTTTTGTGTTCGAAATTAACATTTATTGGGTATATAAAATCATGTCCATTGAAAAATGCCCCAACGGCCACCTCAACTCCTGAAATATATTTCTGAAGTAAAAATGTTGGAGTGTGCTTCTTCCAGACCAAAGCATTCTGCTCCAACAGCTCTAGGATATCTTTTCCATCATCCTCTTGTCCCAAGAAGAGCATTCCCTTCCCACCAGAAGGGGTATTGCCACTTGGCTTGAACACATACCTACCAGGATTCTCTCTAACAAATTTTATAGCCTCATCATAATCAGAGAACTGCCAACTTGGCAGAACGTTTACACCATATTTCTTAAGTTCTGCTTGTCCAAATTCCCTATCTATCTCAAGCTTGTCTGTGTACTCAGTTCCACCAATAACGAGCTTTCCCTTTTTGCGAAGATCGTCTGCTATAGATCCAAATTCAACATCATCAAATATTATAAGATCTGCCCAATCAACATAGGCCTTCCAATCATCAACTCTCTCTATAAATCCATCATAGACACCCGCATCTTCAGGAGATTTTATATACGACTTAACCTCGTGGCCCTCCTTTACCAACGTCCAAGCCAAGTCACCACTTAGACTCTCCAAAGACACAAATAGGAATTTCTTAGTCCCTAGAATATAGTTATTATTGTCCATATACTTGAGCTGACGTTAAGTTACCATTAAATGAAAATATCAATTGTAGATAACATCAATCAGTGTGAGAAATTATGGAACCAATTCTCTACAAACACAAGAGTATGGGACCTGTGGAAAACTAATTTCGCACTGTACAACCCAGAAGATCATGTTCTTCATTTTATATTCCTTGAATCAGAAAACGAGTCTGGCCTACTTCCTCTTTGGTACGATAAACATTATAAGAAATACTATTTCTTTGGAGGTAATTATCCAGAGAATAGGAATCTGTGGATTCCTCCAAAATTCTTCCCAGATCTATGGGAAAATCTTCCTGAGCCAACGGCTCTTATTGATATTACCGATGAGTCTTTCCAAGCTATTACCAACTCCCTCCCAGAATATAAAGATTTATTTATAGAAAAAGATTTCAGCTACTCCTTGGACTTAACCATATTTAATGGAGACATAAACGAATATCTCAAAACATTCAGCCGAAAACATAGAAAGAATCTCTTATACGATATTAGAAAGCTATTATCTCTTGGATATGGAGTGAGGTGGGAAAACAATAATGATAAATCTGAAAAATTAATAGAACTCAACAAAGAAAGGTTCCTTGAAGAATCTGACTTCAACGATAATGAGGTTCTAAAAGATTTTAATGCCTTCACAAAGCTCTTTAGCGAAGATGGTATTTTAAAAACATCTATTGTTGAGTTATCTGATGAAATCATAGGAGTCGAGATGGGATTCTTTCACGAAGACACCTACTATCTTCTAAATGGAGGCTTCAACCCTACTCATAAGAACATTGGTAAGTGGATGATATTAGAACACATCAAAAAAGCTCTTGAGCTAGGTGCGATAAAGATGGATTTCCTAGTAGGAGATTCTAGTGGATGGAAAAAGCTATGGAACCTTTCAGAAACTCCAGTTTACACGCTAAGGAAAGGAGATCCCTCTTGTGATTGACATAAAAGATTAATTATGCCACTATTAAGTCGATCAAATAAGGACTGAGGTAAAAAGGTGGTCGAGTTTTGTCTTTCAGTAGTCTGTTTGACGTTTGTACACAACAAATAAAAAAACAAAATGGAAGGAACAATTGCTCGACTCACTGATCGTGGATACGGGTTTATCTCTCGCGAGGGCGAAGAGAAAGATCTCTTTTTCCACTCAAACGAGCTCATCGATGCAGAATTCGATGACTTGAAAGAAGGTGAGAAGGTAACCTTTGAAGTTGCTGATGGTCCAAAAGGCCCAAGCGCTGTAAAGGTTAAAAGAGTCTAAATAAGACACAAAAAGAAAGAACCCACTCGGGTTCTTTCTTTTTTTCTGTCAGGTTTTTATACGCATTATGAACTCGCAAGACACTAGGGGAACTCACTCTATAATCCCCTCTTAGGTGTTTAGATATATATAAATTCCCACAGTAATACTGGATCAATTTAGGGGTAGAAAAAATAGATAGTTTTGATATAATTCAATGCAGGATATAGATGTCCTAATCAAAAATGGAGAACAATAATAAGTGTGATTGGTGGTGTTGCAATCGCCACAGAGGAGTCTCCTACCTCGGTGTCCTCTTACTTCTTTTGGGAGGATTCTCTTTTGCGAGAGACATGGGATGGATAGATACAGAACTTCCATTCTGGCCAACAGTAGCGGTGGGAGTTGGACTCTTCATGATAATCGGAAAAGCTACTAGAAAATAACAAAAGGGCCGCGAAAGCGGCTTTTTTGTTTGTCTAAACTTTTTTATAACGAAAGCAGTCTATTGTATGATCGTTAACCATTCCTGCAGCCTGCATAAAGGCATAGCAGATAGTTGATCCAACAAACTTGAAACCCCTTCTCTTCAAGTCAGCACCCATCAAGTCAGACTCCTCAGTTTTTGTTGGGATCTTAGATGCGCTCTTCCATCTATTCCTCAAACTCTTTCCCTTAGTAAATTGCCAGATGTATTTATCAAAACTTCCAAACTCTTTTTGGATTTCCATAAATCTTTGTGCGTTGTTAATGGTTGCCTCGATCTTTAATCTATTTCTTATAATCCCCTCGTCTGACATCAACCTATTAAAATCCTTTTTTCCATACCTAGCTATCTTTCTATAGTCAAAATTAGAAAAAGCTTTTCTAAAATTCTCCCTCTTCTTTAATATGGTAAGCCAACTTAAACCAGCCTGGAATGCATCCAGAACAAAATATTCAAAAAGTTCTCTTTCACCATGGACAGGCACACCCCACTCATCATCATGATATTGGATCATGAGAGGATCCCCCAGGGACCACTCACATCTAGTTAAGGAGGTCATACAGATCCAATATCCTTCCAAGACTCTCTATCTGACTCTGAACGAAAGTTGGAATCCCCAAGACACAACCAGAATCCTTAATGGCAAGACCACCAGAGTTACCCCTATCAATCTTTGCTGACACCTTTATGTATCTCACGCCCTCTCTAGTCTCAAAACCAGAAACTATACCATCAGTGACGGTTAAGCTATCCCCTCCAATATCTGGATATCCCAAAACAGAGATGTTGTCTCCAATACTAACCACACTACATAATTTAGTACTCCTTGCGTCTCTAGAATACTTATCCAATTCATCAAAGGTCCCTGCTCTCTTATTATTCTCATTCAGCTCAATATCCAAAAAGGCGATATCAACATCATTGTCATACACCTTGTGTCCCCTAGATTTATATACGATATAGTCACTAGTATTGTTAGGATCTGGATACACAGCTATAGCACATTGAGAAGTTGAACCGTCTTCTGTCTCGACTACATGAAGACTAGTCTGGACATAATATTGAGATAAATTAGAGATACTCGAATTTCCCTTATAAAGGACTCCTGAGCCTTGCTGAAGGCTTTCTGTTGTGGAATTACTCAAACATACTAAACGAGCCACCGAGGGGGCAAAATCGCTCAATAAACCACTAATAGATCCTCCCGCTGGGCTAGACACGCTATCTTCTCTCATCTCTTCTAGTGCACCCTCCAATACCCCCTCTCTTTCTTCGGCTGCTATCAGCTCATCTTCTTGCAAGGCAATAATCTCCTTCTGGCTAACAATAGTCTCTTCACCCTCCTCTATAAGTTTTGCTATCTCTTCTTGAGCCTGCTGAAGTTCAACATTAGTTTCCGTCAAAGATTTTCTAGTTTCAGAATACAGACCATAACTAGCTAAAGTAATAATGACTATAAGAGCAAACCAAGTTGTATTTTTATCGCTATCCATCTTAAATCATCATATCAAAAAGTATCCCGTCTCGGTATCTAACAGTAGCACCCCCTTGTTTTAGGGGGTGCCTGTCTGAAAATATATATTTCTAAACTTATCCGCAGCGACTATATCCGCAGCTTGGGCACTCTACACAGCCCTCGGACATTACAATCTTAGATCCACATTCAGGACACCCCGGCATATACCCATACTCCGCAACGGACTTGCCGGAATCGCTTTCTAAGGCTTCGCTACGAGCAACACTCTCTTGAGCTGCAACCATCACCTCCTCTTCAGACAACCCTACATTTTCCCTAATATTGTTGTTTAGATGTTCTTCCATAATCTTTCCGATAGCATCTGGAAGAGAAAGAATTGTTCCCCTGGTCGTCATCGTAACCATTGGACCCCTAATCCCCTTCAAATGTTTAATGATGTACTCAGGACTTATGTGTGATCTAAGACCAAGCGAGATCAACCTACAGATTGCCTCTGTTTGCTCCTGGAAATATCCACCAGTCTTTCCGAGCATAGCAAACACCTCCTGAGGAGATCCGGCATTATCATCATTGATTGTGATATAAAGATTTCCGTAACCAGTCTTGACCTTATAGGTCTTTCCACTAAGAGTTTCCGGACGTTCTTTTGGAGCTATAATTGCTCGTTCTCCAAGCGTAGCTTCAACTCTAACCTCTTTCTCACCACCTGTTTCCAGTTCGCTCTTTGCCTTTGGAGCTTCTGTAGTCTTGGTAATATTCTTTTCGTCACCTACGTTTAGAACCTGGATTGTTCTGCTTCCATCCCTGTATACAGTACAGCTCTTACATCCAAGTCTCCACGCATCAAGATATGCTTGTTTAACATCCTCCACCGTCGCCTCATTTGGCATATTGATTGTTTTCGAAATCGAGTTATCAACGTGTTTCTGGAAGGTTGCCTGCATTCTTACATGGCTTTCTGGATCAATGTCCATAGATGTCACAAAAGTATCTCTCAAATCTTGTGGTAGGTATGTTAGATGTTGGATTGAGCCTCTATCTACAACCTCTTTCTTAATTGCCTCTATCTCTTTATCGCTGAACTTTCTATTCTCAAGCTCATTCTTAAAGTGCTCGTTTAGATAGTGATAGAACTGGGCATCCTTATCCTGCTTTACGTAGGCAAGAGCAAAGTTTGGTTCTAATCCACTTGACGTGTCAAGCATCATTGAAATAGACCCTGTTGGAGCAACAGTTGTAAGAGCAGCATTTCTCATCTTCACCTTCTTCTCACCTTTTGCGAAGACAGATAACTTCCAGTTTGGAAACTCTCCCTTCTCTTTTGCCAACTCTTGACTCATCTTGTGAGACTCTTTCTGAATAGTTTCCATTACCTTCTCAGCCAAAGTATACCCCTCCTCTGAGTTGTACTTAACTCCCATCTTATAAAGCATGTCGGCGAATCCCATAATGCCAAGTCCGATTCTCCTATTCTTAATAGCCATATCTGTTACCTTCTCAACAGGAAAATCAAACCTATCAATAACGTTATCCAAAATCCTTACAGCGGCCCTTGTGGCTTCTTTAAGCCTCTTATAATCAAATTCTCCATCCTTAACAAAAGCAGCCAAGTTAAGTGAACCCAAGTTACAGTTGTCATATGGGTGCAAGAACTGCTCTCCACATGGGTTACTGGTTAGGATCTCTCCTAAGTCTGGCAATGGATTAGTCTTATTCACATTATCAATGAAAACAACACCTGGCTCACCATTCCTCCATGCATACTCCGAAATTTTCTCAAAAACTTCACCAACCGTTATATCTAGTGGCTCAACAGCAGTAACGCTTCCATTAGGATTTCTTAAAACCTTGTGTGGCTTGATCTTCTTTCCGTTCCAACTACAAACCCATTTCTCATCAGGACTCTCAACAACCTTTTTCATAAACCTGTCTGAAAGCTTGACTGAGATATTAAAGTTGGCGATCTGACCCTCCTCCATCTTTGAGCTGATGAAATCCAAGAAATCTGGGTGTTCTACTCCAATCATCCCCATATTAGCTCCGTGACGACCCTGCTGTTTAATTGTTCCAAAAGCAGCATCGTAAACCTTCAAAAAAGAGACTGGTCCAGAGGACACCCCCTTTGAAGTCTTTGTTACAGCCATCGTTGGCCTTAGTTTATCCAAGGCAAACCCCAACCCTGCCCCAGCTTGCTGTAATAAAGCAGCCTCTTTCAAAGTTTGAAAAATCCCCTCCATCGAATCTGGAACGGGCATAACAATACAATTAGCAACCAATTTAGTATCAGAGCCCGCGTTGGTCATAGTTCTTCCCGCAGGAGTGAACTCTTTGTTGGCCATAACATCGAAAAACTCCTTCTCGTGTTTCCTTATCTTACTAGCATCATTTGTGTAGTCCTTCTCAACAGCAGCGATAGCTTTAGCGACTCTGGAGATCATGTCTGCCGGAGTCTCTTGCTTCCCCTTTTCGTCGACTGATAGATAACGCTTCTTCATCATCTTCAAAGCATTATCAGAATATGATTTGTTTATTGCTTCTCGCTGTTTCTTTGTCATGACCCTATAAGTTAAATTTTATTTCTTTTGTATGTATATTCTACTCGGTGCAACTCAGCGAACAAACTTTTTCTGTGGATAAAAAGAAAGAGGCCGCACTGGGCCTCAATCTAAAAACTTTTGTCCTGTCTCTTATCGCCTCTTTCTTTTCCTTAGAAAAGCTGGGATCTCCCAAACATCTTCTTCCTCCCCCTCTGTCACTTCTTTCACTTCGCTCTTTTTCTTAGTCTTTGAATCTCTTTTTTTATCCTCCCTATCCTCTTCGGAGGAACCAACCTCCACAACTGTATCATCTATCTCCGGCATGCTATCCATTCTATCTTCAGCTAATGTGAACAGGCCGAAACCATCTCTATCCCTACTTCCAAGTTGAGAGTTATTAAATCCGGTTGCTATAACAGTTACCTTAAGCTCGTTCTTGTTGAGCTTCCTGTCATAATATGCTCCAAAGATTATCTTGGCTGCTACATCAACGGTCTCTGTTATCATCCTAGCGACCTCGTTGATTTCACTCATCCTCATATCTCTGCCTCCTGAGACTATAAAGAGTACTCCCCTTGCCCCATCAACAGAGATCTCAAGCAGCGGAGAGTTGACCGCATCATTAACTGCCTTTACCGCCCTATCTTTTCCCTTAGCAACTCCGACTCCAACAACAGCCATTCCAGCATCCTTCATGACGGCTGAGACATCAGCGAAGTCAACATTCACTAATCCAGAAGAAGCGATTCCTTCAGCTATGTTAGTTACAGAGTTTTTCAGAACTTCATCTATTTTATCGAAAGCCTTAAGCACAGGTGTCTCATCGTCGATTATGTTAAATATCTTGTCGTTTGGGATAACAAGAAGTGTATCTACTTTATCCCTCAATCTCATAAGACCATCTTCAGCAATCTTCATCCTAGCGCTACCCTCAAAAGTAAATGGCTTTGTGACAACGGCTACAGTCAAAATTCCCATATCTCTAGCTATCTCAGCTATTACTGGGGCGGCTCCCGTTCCAGTACCTCCCCCCATACCAGCTGTTATAAAAAGCATGTCCGCATCCTTAATAGCATTTTCTATGTCATCCCTGCTCTCCTCAGCAGACTGCTGACCGAGCTCTGGGTTCATTCCAGCCCCCATCCCCCTAGTTATCAATTTTCCTATATGGATCTTCTTTCTGGCTCCGCAGCTTTCTAAATCCTGAACATCCGTATTTACAGCAATAAACTCTACCCCTCTTAGTGGATCTTTACTCATCCTAGTTAAGGCATTTCCTCCTCCTCCTCCAACTCCAATAACCTTTATCCTTACTACAGATTTACCCTTACTTGTTCTAGGCTGACCCTTCTTCTTTCTCTTTGGAGCGTTTGCTGATTTAGATACTACTTTCTTCTTAGCAATCTTTTTAACTGCGTCCTTCTTCTTAGGAGCAGCTTCCTTGATGCTGATTTTCTTTTTAGCAATCTTGGAGACAACTTTCTTTGGTGTAGGGGGTTTAACAACCTCTTTTACTCTTTTAAGAGTAGGAGTCTTTGCGCTCTTCTTACTGGTAGTCTTCTTACTCTTTTTTAGAGCAACCTTCTTGAGATCCTTTTTAGGAGCTTTTATTTTACTTGGCTTCTTTTCCTTTTTTATTGATTTCTTTGCCATAAATATAGGTGTCCATTAGGGTAACAAATTTTTAACCATTTTGACCAGACTATTACCTGATACCCTCTTCTTTTTAAAGACTTCGTCACTCCATAGAGGTAGACCCAGAACACATGTATATTCCGGTGACTCAAGAAGCTCTTTAACTCCCTGATTGCCTGCTCGAAAGAGTGTTGGATCGGCAACGCCTATCTGAGTGGTCAGCCTAAGCTCTGCCTGAATCAAATCAGCTATGCCCGGCATCTTAGCACCTCCACCAACCACAACAACCCCTCCCGGTAAAGCTCTTTCCTTTTCTAAAGACCTGAGCTCCTTATTAACTATCTCGCAGATCTCTGCAATGCGAGCCTCTATAACTTCGGCAATAAATTTCTTCGATGGCTTACCCTTAAGCTCAGGGTCAATTTTACTCAAATCCACTTTTTCTTTCCCTGGGACCTCTGATGAGACTGCATATCCATAATGGAGCTTGATCTTCTCAGCGATATCTACAGGTACTCGTAGGGCTAGGGCTAGATCATTAGTTATGTTTCCTGCACCGATCCTAAAGACTTTTGTGTGCAAAAGTTTATTTTCTTCATAAACCGATATTCCCGTAGAGCCAGCACCCATATCTATTAAAACAACCCCCAACTCCTTTTGATTGTCTGTTAACACGGACTTAGAAGAAGAAAGTGGAGAAAAGATTATTCCAGAAACACTTCCGCCAGCAATATCAATACATTTAGATAGATTCTTTATAGTCGGCTGAAAGGCATCGATCAGAAGAGAGATGACCTCAAGCCTCGTTCCAACCATACCTAATGGATCTTGAATGTCTCCCACTCCATCTACAATGAACTCTCGATGAAGGGTGTGAAGGATGCTCCTGTTTGAAGGAAGACTAATAGCTCGAGAGTTTTCTATAACCCTATCAACATCATCCTTGTGGATCTCAGAACTAGCTCTTGAAACAGCAGTTGTTCCCCTCGAGACATGGACTCTTGCATCAACCCCACCAACATTAAAATAAATATTCTTAAGAGCTCCTTTAGAAACTTTCTCTATATCGTCAAAGATTGCATTGATAGAAGAGACTGCACCCTCCATATCAACCACAACCCCTTTTCTTATCCCCTTACTCTTTTTTGAAAATGAATGGAGTATTTTAACTTTTCCATCTCCAACAGGTTCGACAACAACACCACGAATTGTTTCTGAACCTATGTCTAAGCCTAAGATTTCTGATTGAGCCATAAAATAATCGAATTTTCGAGTTTTTCCATACTTATCTTATCACTTTTCTTTTGGTGGTTAAAACCTAAGAGGTGTAATAAGCCATGGACAAACGCGTAGTCAATATTATAAGGCTTATTTTCGATTTCGGGTGGATTGAGATATATCTCACCCAATCTTTTTGTTCCCACCTCAGGAAAATTATCCGGATACTCCACAGCTATAACATCTGTTACCTTGTCTTTTCCCCTATACTCTCTATTTAACTTTCTCATACTCTTTCCATTTACTAAATAAACCTCAACTAAATCAGAGTCTTCTAAATTATCCAGATATTTAAAAACCGCCTTTGCGGTTTTCTTAAGTGGTTTCACTAATTTATCAAATCTCTTGTCTAGAGAGCTAATCTCTACCATTAATTTTCTATACTCTCTTTAACTAACCTTGTAACTAGTGATGAGTCAGCCCTTCCAGAAGCTCTCTTCATAACAGCACCCATAACCTGCCCAAAATTATCCTTCCCCTCAGATTCCTCTTCTACAATTTTTCTAAGCTCTTCTTCGCTCATCTGTTCGGGAAGATACTCTTCTATTATTCCAAGCTCATCCTCCTCCCTTTGAGCAAGGTCTTCCCTACTATTCTCTCTATATATCTCTATAGACTCTTTTCTCTTTTTAGCCTCTCTTCTTAAGATGGCCTCTATATCCTCATCAATTATTTCCTCTCCCTTGCTCCTTTTCTCTATCTCCTCATTCTGAATTACAGACAGAATCATTCTCAGGGTAGAGTTTTTTAACTCCTCCTTAGCCTTCAGGGCTTCTATCTGATCTGTCTTAATCTTTTTAAATAGTTCCATTAGAACCTAAAGTTACCCATCTTACGGGCCTTTTCTACCTCCTTAGCCTTATTCTCTCTATTCAGAGCTGACTCGCGCCTCTTATTCTTATTAACATTCCTTTCTTTGTAGCGCCTTCTTTTAGACTCCTTAATAATCCCGCTTTGAACGAGCTTTTTGCTGAATCTGTATAGAAGTGAGTTTGAAGACTCTCCCTCTTTCTTTTTTAGATTAATATTTGCCATTTCCCTGTATATCTTTAGCTATATCCTCCAAGGATTCATCCCCTGGAAAATTAACCACACTTTGGATAGATCCTCCTCCATCTCCTTCATACCTAGGTATTACGTGAATATGTAGATGATCTACCTCTTGGCCACTTAGTCTACCGTTATTATTTCCAATTGTAAAATGCTTCGTTTCCAGTGTTTCACTTAATAATAAGGCTACTTTCTTAACCGCATTATAGATTGGCCCAGCAAGATCATCGGGTAAATCGAGGATATTAGGAATGTGCTTTTTAGGAATAACCATTGTGTGCCCCTGTGTAGATGGGTTAATGTCCAAAAAGGCTAAAGTGTCTTCATTCTCATACACTTTGTATGAGTCAATCTCTCCTGATCCTATTTTACAAAACAGACAGTCCATCTCTACTTAAGTCTCTTCTTCAGTTGTTTAATCAGTTTATTCCTTGGAACATCCTCTTGGGTTCCAGTCTTCATATTCCTCAAAATCACATTATCCTCATAGACCTCTTTCTGTCCCAAGATAATAGCAATCGAAGCCCCCACCTTATTAGCCTTCTCTAGCTGACTCGAAAGAGAAGTTTTTCCAAGATTACTCACAATATTTATATTAGCACCCCTCAATTCTTCAAGGAGTCCCATACTCTTCTTCTTAGCAAGCTGACCAACATGAACTAAGAAAGCTAGGTCTTTCTTTCTAGGCAAACCAAAATTGACATCCTTCTCGAGGACTGCCTCTATAACCCTATCCACCCCCATGGCGGCCCCAATTCCAGAAACTCCTTTCGATCCAAGAACATTTGCTAAATAATCATATCTTCCGCCAGCTACTAAAGTTAATCCTGGTTCACTCTCTTCTCCAAGCTGATATATCTCAAACACAGTTCTGCTGTAATAGTCTAAACCTCTAACTAAATGAGGGGTTAATGTATATGGAACATTTAACTCTTCGAGATACTCGAGAACTTCTTTAAAGTGAGCCTTAGTTACGGAGGTAAGATTATCCAAGATTATAGGAGCATCATCTTTAATTGGTTGGCACTCCTTAACCTTACAATCGAGGACTCTTAGAGGATTGGTCTTCAGTCTTCTCTTACAATCAGGACAGATCTTCTTCTCATTTTTCTTATAGTGATCTACCAACTTCTTTTTGTAGTTCTGCCTATCCGAATCAGATCCAATGCTATTTACCCCAACAACAATATTCTCGAGCTTCAAGCTCTCTAGCATCTTATAGAATATGAGTATTACCTGAGCATCATATATCGGGTCACTTTCTCCGCCAACAATCTCTACCCCGATCTGATCAAACTGCCTAAACCTGCCAGCTTGAGGTCTTTCTTTCCTAAACATTGGGCCCCTGTAATAGAGCCTTCTTGGTTGAGGAAGTTTTCTCATTCCATTTTCCAGATAACTCCTCATAACAGATGCCGTCATCTCTGGCCTTAGAACAAGCTTATTGCTTCCGCCACCCTTTATGGCATACATCTCCTTTTGAACAATATCTGTCTCGCTACCAACACTCCTAACAAAAAGTTCCTCTTTTTCTAAAATAGGGGTTTCAATCTGCTCAAAGCCGTAGAACTCAAAAATGTCTCTACCAACCTTATACAGCTTTTCTTTTCTTAAAACACCTTCCGCAAAAACATCTCTCATTCCCTTAGGGACCTGAAGATCAAACTTCTTCTTCGAAGTTTTCTTTATTGCTTTAATAGTTTTTTTATCAGGCATCAGCTAGTTTAAATAGTTCTATGTGGCCAAGTGGCCAAAAACGCAGCCTAACTGTACCAATTATGGCCTCTCTAGACAAAGGGCCCCAATCTCTAGAGTCAGAACTCCTCAATCTATTGTCTCCCATGACGTAGTAATGGTTGTCATCAAGCTCGGTCTTAAACTCTCCTCTAATGCCAGCACCAGAGGGGAGATAGTCCTCACCCACCTCAATCCCATCAATAAGAAGTTCGTCTCCCCTAATATCAACCGTCTCTCCCGGAAGACCGATTATCCTTTTTATATAAAATTCTTCTGGGTTGGCGGGATTCCTAAAAACAACAATCTCTCCTCTTACGGGTTCTCTAAAAAGATATGTCACCTCATCAACTACTAGATAATCTCCTGTATAGAATGTTGGCTCCATGCTAGCCCCCTGAACCATAAATGGTTGCGCAATAAAAGTATAAATAAGATAGATGGAAATAAGTGCAACTAGAAGCACTTCTAATACTTCTAGGAGGGAAAGAAAAAATTGCTTCATCGGAGGTATTCTAATAAAATTGATATCGATGTTCAAGATTCCTTTTTTAAACAGTCCTAAGAAAGACTCTCCAAAACACAATTTAATCATCGGGCTTGGTAACCCAGGAGATAAATACAAGGATACATATCACAATGTAGGTTTTAAATATATCGACTATCTTCTAAGCAAAAATGGCTTGTCTCTTAAAAAATATAAAACTTTTGAGTATGTAAAAACGCCAGACCTCATACTGGTCAAACCGACTACCTACATGAACACATCTGGCCTTCCAATAAAAGAAGCCCTAAAGTTCTTCAAAATTAAACCCGAGAAAATGCTTGTAGTTCATGACGATAGCGATATCCCTTTTGGCGAATACAAAATATCTTTTGACAGAGGCGATGCTGGCCACAACGGAATCAAGTCAATAATCAATCACCTTAAAACCAACACGTTTAACCGCCTTAGAATAGGTATCAGAAAACAAAAAGGCAAAGCTAGTGACTTTGTCTTGAAAAATATGAACCCCAGCGACCTAAAGACTCTCGATAAACTATTCTCCGAAATCGAGGCTATCTACAGTGAAGGTGATACTAAATGATATTCCTCCACTACTTTCAGTTCTAATATTATTCAACGGAAGCTTAACATTACTAAACTGCTTCTGACCCTCAAGCCTCTCTTTAAACTCAACTGCAGCATCTTCAGAAATAGAAGTTCCATTTAGAGTCAGATCAGGAGCACTAGCCACGAACCTATATCTAGTAATAGTAATCTCGTCTCCGGCTAGAGTGTTAAGCGCCTCAAGCAAGGGATATAGCTCATTTCTTTGAGCCCTAATACTAGTTACTAAATTGACTAGGTTATTAAACTCATTAGCTTTTTTCTCAAGAGATGCTATCTCAACTGGACTTGGGACGTCCTGATTCAATGAGCTAGTTTGACCAACGTTCACAAAATTCCCCCGCAAGACCAACGCAGTCGAAAAGAAAAGAAACATAATAAAGGTCATTGTAGCCAAAACCACATTCCTCCATATAGAAACAAAGTTTGCTAACTGATCTTTTTGGAATATCTCAATTGCGCTAAGGCTTGCTAAGCTGATATCAAAATCTTGAGATCTTGGAATCAGTCCCCTAATAGCAGCGCCTCTGGCTGGATTCAGAACATTAGGATCACTTGTCCTTATTTCAATTCCAGGAAAACTTCTCTGAACCGTCTCTGTAATTTCAGGAACGAAACTGGTACCAATAATCAACATATCCCTGATCTCCTGGTCTTTAACGTTGGCTGAATAGAAATTAACTATCCTCCTAACCTCGTTAGACAAACCAGACTTGAACTTCTCTGTCGAAATTGTTTTATCCTGATCTCTGAAAACATCCCAGCCAACGAAATAATGGAAATAAAGTGAGCTATTGTGACTGATGGCAAAATTAATCCCCTCGGGAGAAAGATCTAAAACAACATAGGGCCTATTGGGCTCAATAATCTTATCGTTAACCGCAGCCCTAATAAGAGAAAGAGTTATAAACTCAACCGCTGCAACATTGAATCCTGCCTCATGAATGGGCCCTAGATAATCCTCAATAATGTTTTTACCAACAAAAGCTCCGATGATCTCAATCTGTTCATCTTGCCTGGCACTAATATCAATCTGCTGCCAATCATAATAGGCGTTATTAGAATCTATCGGAGACTGCATCCTTAAATTAAGATTCGCGGACTCGCTAAGAGCGTCTGAAGAACCAGCAGGCAAAATCATTGGTCTTATAAAAACACTATCAATACCAACTGTTAAAATAATGCTCGATGGCTTTCTCTTGCTAATAGATGCCTTTTTATGAACCTGTTTGAGTATCTTTGTTAACTCCAGCCTATTAGCAACCTTGCCCCCGACAATAACACCAGGAGCAGGCCTCAAAGCAAAGTCTCTACCCTCTCCATTCTCTTTAAGGAGAGTGTATCTAATTAAGCTGTCTGTAATCTGAAGACCAGCAACTTCAATCTTTGGAGTAACTTTGGTTGTAAGGCTAGAAAAACCTTTAAATAATTTGTCTGTTTCTAACTGCATTCTTCAAATGTATCGGGAACCTCAACCTCTGCAAAAGATTGAACCTCAAGCTTTCTAGTAATTGCGCTTATTGCTAGCTCCACCTGAATAGCTCTCACCCTAGTAAAGGCAGCTCCTCTTGATATCACTGTAATACTACCATCCCCAAGGACCGCATCAACAATATTCACACAAGCCTCCCTATTCCCAATAGTTAAAGTATAAGTTAATGGATAACATCCAACCGCTCCAGGAGAGCACTCTCCCAATCTAAGGACTCTAATAATCGCATCTTCTGCCCCACTTTCAGCAGCCTCTAAGGCTTCAACCGAAAGCTGAGCGCTGGCCGTTGAATTACTAAAAAGATTAGACACCGCCACCACGGCAATAAAAACCTCTATGATTATTCCTGAAACTATCAAAATAACAGGAAGCGCAGAGACTCCCTTCTCACCAGCGAAAAGGTCCAAAACAGACTTTCTCATTATGGTGACCAGTTAATGATTACATCTTCGACTACCGAATTTGCGCCACCACTATCAGTTATACATATTCGATAAGCAAAATATCTCTTGTTGTTGTGATAAATACCTTGAACCGGCACCGGTACACCTTGATCGCCTGGCTCATAGTAGGTAGACTCGGTCCCATCGCTCCCAATAAATGTTGGGGTGCTACTCGCAGTAGCCAGTGAAGACATTTGAAACCTAACATCAGAACCCGTCTCTTGGTCTCCTCTCCACATAATAGAGTTAATGGTTACTCCTCCACTATATCCAGTATCAAAAACGGCTGAATCCAAATAGTAATCTCCGCAAGCAGGAGTGGCCTCAGGGACTACTACATCTACATCTTGGAGAACATAATACTCGACAGTTGCGCAACTACTATCATTATCACAGTTAAAGCTGATCCAACCGAGAAAATCATTCCACGCCCAGCCACTAAACTCACCTGTAGTTGGATCTATTGTTACTTGATATGTTGGGGTACCTGGACAGACCCAATCACTTCCGCTTAGGGTGGAGCTCTGTGATGTATTTCCACAAAAACTTATCCAACCATAATCATCATTCCAGCCCCAGCCGGCCAAAGCACCAGTATCCTCATCTTTGGTTACATAAAAGTTACTAGTGCTACAAATATTAGAAGGTATCCCCGGTGAAGTAGCACAGTCTAAGACAATATATCCATCTGCATCGCCGTCTATAATTGCAGATTGACTTATTCTAGTTGCTCCGACCTCAACCCCATTTCCACTTCTATAAAAATCTATCCACCCAGCAACATCGTTCCAAGCCCAATAATAAGTTGTGTCTATATTTGTGACAGCAGAGACCATTGCCACACTAGAGAATAGAATGGCTATTATATATGCGGTTGTCAGCTTTATATTCTTCATGCTTAATCTACCGTTATTGATCCCGGATTATCATTTAGCTCAAGCCCATAGCTCTCATCATAATTGTTATTTGGAGCTGTGATTGGGCCAGTCACTCCACTACTCCCACTCCAGTCAGTGAAAACAGTAACGTTATTCCTGGTTCTAGTGATGTAATCAACTACACTAATCTCTTTTGTATCTCCTAAGATGTTCCAAGAGACATAAGCTGTGACTTTCTGGGTAGATGGGTCCTCTGTTCCTTCGCTAGTGACAACAGCCCCACTAGAATCTCTATCAACATTTTCCATGGAGAAGTGGACTGCATAGACCCTAGAATTCTTGATCCTATCAACCTCACCCTCACTCAAAGCTCTATTATATATCCTCACGTCATCAATGCTCCCCGCAAAGTAGTAACTTGTCCCATCCCTTCTTCCTATAACAATCTTGTCGGAGCCTGCCAAAGGCACATCTGAGTAATCATCTGAGCCTAGAAGATCCCCATTTACATAAAAATATATCTTTCCCACTGAAGTATCCCTAGTTACAACAAGATGGTTCCAAGTATTCTCTGTTATATAGTTAGAGCCTGGCTCTAGAATCTCTTCGAAGGTACCGTCTCCATGATAAAAAGAAATTGATCCACTACTTTCCATAATAATTTCATACTCATTGTTATATTGTTTATAAACTAACCCCTGCCTCCCTAAACTCAAATTAGTTGGATAAAACCATAAGGATATAGAGAGCGCTCCATCAATAGCCAAGGTGCTATCATTTGCAATCTCGACCCTACCAGAACTTCCATCGAAGGTGAAACATCCCCCAATCTGACAACTAGCATTATAGGAGACTCCACCCAATCCTGATCCGTGATTTCCACTGCCTGAATAATCATATGCTGTTGAGGTAGCTGTCTCGTCCATTTTCCAGTGACCAACCAAACCGCTCTTTATATCTTCGCCCAATATAGACTCTTCTCCACTGAGGATGGTAAATGTTCCAGAATCAAGCACTAAATAATATTCTCCGCTAGCCGTCTTATCACTGAGATCATAAAGGCCAGCCCAGTCAGAATCTGCATAAGACTTGACCTTATCCAACGTCTCAAGAGCCAAGGAGTATCCTATCTGAGAGGATATGTTGTTAGAGTTGCTTCGCAGAGAAACAACCACCCCGGTAGTTACTCCTCCTATCAAAAGACCGGCTATAGTAACGGCCATTACTATCTCAAACAAAGATTGCCCCTTTTGATCCTTGAGATTAATCACTTAGTAGAATTATATATTGCTTGAACCTCTGTGACACTCAATGCCCTATCATATATTCTCACATCATCTATTTTGCCCATGAATTGCCGGGAAGCATTCTCTGCTCCTATCCTAAAAGTATTTGCGCCTGGCTCCGTACCGTCACCCGTAACGGGTACTGTGTTACGCGCAACACCGTTAACGTAAAGCACTACATTAGTCCCATCCCAAACATTGGCTATATGAGTCCATTCATTAAGAGGCACAGTAGAGGCACCACTTGAGTGATACCCAGGAGAAGATGTCCCATACCAATATGCCTGGCTAGAGCCATCTGAATGAATGTTCATATAATACATATTCCCCAATACTACAGTGGATCTCTCTGTAGGATACTCGGTTGGATTAACCCAAGCCATAACTGATAATTTCTCTACGAATGTTGGGCTATCACCAGTAACTGTCTGCGTTGATCCAGTAAAGTCCAAAGCATTATTGTTCTTGCCTACACCCCAGGAAGGTCCCCCAGAAAGAGAACCATTCCCCGCTTCATTAGCTCTGTCGTAAGCAATAGTCCCAGAGCCAGAATCTAAATTCCAATAACCAACAAGATCCTCTTCTATAGTCGACGTAATCCTTCCTAAATCTTTCACAAAAATAATCCCTGTGTATCTTTGGAAATCAACAACTATGGATCCGTTGCTTTCTGGACTCCCAGTTATCTTTGAAAATATAATATCTTTTGTCGAACTGGCGTATGGATCTGTGAAGCTAACAGTTTTATCTAAATAGTTTGTAGAAACGACGGTACTACTAGCATATGTATCTCCTTTAAAAATTTCGAAATAGTCATTGCTATAACCGTCTGGATTAACAAAATGGAGACCCCACTTCTCTCCATCTTGTTGTGACTTAGATCTTTCAGAGACCTCTCTTAAGTTAGCAACAATCTGATCAACAGCGCCTCTTACCTTATTCTGATTCCTATATCCAACATAGTTAGAAATCCCAATCGTTGAGATAATGCTAATAATTCCCAATGAGATTAGAAGCTCTGCTAAAGTAAAACCTTTTTGATCTCTCATGCTTTATTAAATTTGGCCGACCAACTGATAAACAGGGATAATGATAGCCAAAGCAATTCCTCCAACAGCCAGTCCAATCAATAAAAGCAGAACTGGTTCAAGGAAAGAAACCAAAATCTTAATATTGGAATCGATCTCTGAATTATAAAAGGCAGCTAGAGTCTCTAGAACATCTTCCATGTGTCCAGTTTTCTCAGAAATTGCGATAAGGTTAGCAACTGTCTTTGGGAATATAGGCTCTTGTCTAAAGGCCTCTCCGATTGTGACACCTTTCGAAACTCTTTCTCTAGATATCCTTGTTAGGGCGAGTTTCATTTTATCAAATCCGACAGCATCAGCTGTAATCTCAAGCGAGTCTAAAATAGGCGTTCCACTCCTTAGAAGAGATGAAAAAGTTGTAGCAAACCTTTCCAGTGCCATCTTCAATAAAATTCCATTAACAACAGGTATCCTGTGACTAATTCTAGACCCAACTCTTTTTCCAGCTACTGTTCTCGAAAAGAAGAACCAAAATCCGATTATGCTCAGCACAAAAGTTGGTAAAAGAACCAGAGAATACTCTCTAAAGAACAGACCCATTGAAAACACCGCTCTAGAGAAAGCAGGAGGCTCAACCCCGCCGCCCATAAAAGTCTCTGCTATTCTTGGTAGAGCAAAAGTAACCATTAAAAACAGAACTGATAGGGAAAGACCCACAAGAATCATTGGATATATAAAGGCAGCTTTAACCTTCCCTTGAATCTCTTTTTCCTTTTCCAAATCATTACTCAATCTCTCAAAAATTGCCTCCAGATTTCCCGATCTCTGGCCAGCTCTAATCAAACTTACAAAAACTGGTGAGAAGTGTTTTGGATGTTTCGCAAAGACAGTATCAATAGGTTGCCCCTGGCTCAAAGACTGTTTCATCTCCAAAAGAATTGATCTAACTGAAGCCTTGTCGAAATCCTCAATCAAGATATCAATAGCACTAAAAAGATCTGTGCCCACCCTAAGCATCAAAGCCAGATATTTAGTCATGAAGATCTTGTCCTCTATAGTAATCGTCTCACCAAGAGCTTTTGTAAAAAACTTTTTCTTCTCAATCTCTTTAATAGAGACGGGTCTCAAGCTCTGCTCGCGCATCCATCCCAACACAGATGGCGCACTCTCCATGTTGAGATCGCCCTCAACTATCCTTCCATTTATATCAGTTGCTATATAGTGAAATTGCATCTTATTCTCTTACCACTCTTAATACTTCTTCTATGGTTGTTATCCCCCTCTCAACCTTTCTGAGTCCATCTTCAAACATGGTTACCATCCCCTGAGCCCTCGCAGCAGCTCTTAAATGCTCGAGTTCAAAATTTGGATCAACAATAATCTTTCTTATATCATCTGTAACATCTAGAATTTCAAAAATACCGATTCTACTTGAATAACCCGTGTAGTTATCAGCTGCGCACCCCCCTCCTCTGTACATAGTTTTAGGAATCTCAATCTTATCAGGACTCAGACCAACATCTTCAAGCTGCTCCCTAATAGCAGTGATTGTGGCCTCATCTGGTTCATAGCTCTCTATACAATCAGTGTGAATCTGTCTAACAAGTCTTTGTGCCAAAACAGCATTCATAACAGCAGACACTAAGAACTGGGGAATCTCCATATCTAAAAGCCTTGGTATGGCTGTAGCCGCATCGTTTGTGTGCATGGTTGATAACACTAGATGGCCAGTTAAAGCAGACTGAACAGCAATTCCTGCCGTATCAGGATCGCGAATCTCACCAACCATCATAATGTTTGGATCCTGCCTCAAGAAAGATTTCAGTCCACCCGCAAAATCGATTCCTGCGACTGGATTAACTTGAGTCTGATTGATATATGGGATGTCATACTCGATAGGATCTTCGATAGTCACAATATTCACATCCGTTCTATTCAATATATTAAGAACAGAATAAAGAGTTGTTGTTTTACCAGAACCAGTTGGTCCAGTTACCAGAACCATTCCATAGCTCTTCCTAATGTTGTCCTCTAAAATCTTGGCTGTGTCTTCCAGCATTCCAAGCTCTTTGAAGGATGATGGGTGGGTTGCCCCCTCGAGTAGACGCATAACAATTTTCTCGCCATAAAAGGTTGGCATTATTGAAACCCTGATATCTACAACATCATCTCCAACCTGATATCTAAATCTGCCATCTTGAGGCTTGTTGTGCTCATCAATCTTAAGTTCTCCCAAAAGCTTTACTCTAGCCACAATAGCCGAATGAACATCTTTTGGAATTCTCAAAATCTCATGCAAGACACCATCTATCCTGTATCTAACAAGAACAAATTCCTTAAATACCTCTAGGTGAATATCTGAAGCCTTAAGACCCATAGCATAGCTCATAATGTTGTCTACAATAGCGACAATGGGAACATCTTGGGCAGCCTCTTCCTCGCCCTTATTTTTATTCTGGAGAGAAAGACGAATATTATCCTCTATTATTTTCTTAAACCCCTGTACAGTCGTTTTACTATACAAAGAGAACCCTTTATTCAAATCATTATCCGAAGCAAGATATGGAACAATCTTTGTCTTTAGATACCTCTCGAGATACTCAACGCTCACTAAGTTGCTAGGGTCCTCCATTGCCACCGAGACTGATCCATCCTGATTTCTAACAAAGGGAATAGCTCTCTTTTGTCTAGCCACCTCCTCGGGAATCATCTTCAGAACATCTTGATCGATTGATATGCTAGAAAGATTTGCTAAGGGTACATTCAAATACCTCGCGGCTACATTTCTAACATAGTCTTCAGTGATTATATTCTTCGAGACTAGAACCTCTGCCACAGATTCACCAAGTCGAGCAGCATCCTCCGCAGCAGCATTAAAATCGGCCTCGCTTATAAGACCATCTACCAGTAGAATCTCCTTTAATTTTTGATCAGGAATAGCAACCATAGTTATTGATGGCTTTAATTCAATTTTAACACAGACTTACCTTCTCTATATCTTTAGAAGCAACCACAAAGAAGTACTCGATAGGGCATATGAGCCAAGAAAGATTGAGATAACCGCAACTATAAGCCAAAGCCTATACAGAGGAACTCTAGCCTGCTTCTTTTCTTTAAAAAGAGAATATAGATGAGCTAATAGATAAACCACTACTAGTATCAGAAAGTAGAATATCCAACCAGGATGTCCCGTTAAAAATATTGATAGAGCAGCTAGATAATACTCTTCCTCTTCAAAAAGATTGTTACCATATCTTCTATTGAGAACTGGCAATCCCTTGAGCAAAGCTAAAGATATGACGAAGGATATTAGATAAGGGGCAAAGGTCTTTGTTAGTGAATAAAATAAGAAATAACTTATATCCGTATATGGAGGAAGAAAATATTTACCCATACTTCCAAAGGACCACACATCATACTGCTGATATGCAATATAGAAACTATAGATAAATATTGTGGTAACCGAAAGCCAATATATGGTTTTTCTATTATCTGAAATAAAAAGCCTTCCACTTTTAGTGAAAGACTTTATAAACAAAACTGTTAGTAGCACTAAAGAGGCTAATACCGCCATGCTCTTTCTATAAGTCTAATCCAGGATCATTACCAACCTCGTAGACAGCTGCATCATCACCACCATCTGTTCCATCCAAGTCTTCATCTGTAGCAAACTTAGTACTCTCTAGAGTTGTATTCAATTCGAAAGTCTTAGCTGTATCGTTAGCGAAAAAGGCATAAAAATAGGTTGCGCTACCAACCGGATCTCTTGGTAAAGTCTCAATAGGTGAACCACCCGAGACCTGAGTAAAGTTAACCCCAACCCAACCGGTCCCATCTACATCATAATCAGTGTCTACAGTGCAAGCAGAAGATGAAGCAGTAAAGAAGCACGATGTAGCCCCAGTAGAATCACTGTTCGGCCCGACATCACTGAAACTTGGGTTTGGCTCATCCGCTAACCATAGACTAATAGCTGCGGCCACTGTGTCTAAATCTGCTAATCTTTGCGAATCTCTAGCCTGCCTAAGAAGCTCAACCGGGTTAAGCACCACAACAGCAGCTGTTGCAAGAATTGCCAAAATACCTATAACAATAAGTAATTCGACTAAAGTAAAACCTTTTTTCATATGTTTCTAAATTTATTTAGCTATAACCTTATTTCCCTTATTATATCAAACGATTGGGGTCTTTTTATACTATTGTGCATAACTTAAACTTGTGGAGACGAGGCTAATATTTGATTAACCCTACTCACCATATCTTCTATCGGAGTTTGAGCTTTAATAAAGTAGTCTATAACCCCCAAACTCTTTCCTCTTTCTATATCAGCCTGCTGGCCAAGGTTGGATGTAATGATAACCGGAGCCTTCTGCAAAGTTGGATCACTCTGAATCTGCTCAAGAACCTCAAAACCACTTTTCTTAGGCAAAATAATATCCAGCATTATCAAATCTGGTTTCTGCCCTCTTAAAACCTCAATTGCAGAATCCCCATCAATAGCATTCAAAATATTAAAACCGGCCTGTTGAAACCGAGTGCTTAAGAGTGTAGAGAGGAAAGCGTCGTCCTCTACTATCAGAATTGTTTTTTTAATTCCTTCTGGCATTTACTAGTTTAATTGTATCTATAAACACAATTACCACAAATGCGCTTATAAAACTTAGGTTTAACTTTTTAGTTGTCCCACGGGGCACTATTTGCATAGTGAGCCGAGACATATAGGCTCCTCGGCCAAAACCTCCCTCGATTATATCGAGGGGTAACATCAAAATTTTAATTGATCTACGCACAGCTTCCGCTACGCGTGCCTTGTTACGACTTCGTCCATGTCACCGAACTTACCCTAACTCCAAATAAATTGGATCTTCAGGTATTCCCGGCTCCCCTGACGTGACGGGCGGTGAGTACAAGGCTCGGGAACGTATTCACCGCGCCATGGCTGATGCGCGATTACTAGCGAATCCGACTTCACGAAGGCGAATTTCAGCCTTCGATCCGAACTTAGACCAGTTTTTAGGGATTAGCTCCGTCTTACGACTTGGCAGCCCTTTGTTCTGGCCATTGTAACATGAGTGTCGCCCCGGGCATCAAAGGGCCATGCTGATTTGGCGTCATCCTCTCCTTCCTCCCTGTGAATCAGGGCAGTTTCGTATGACACTTGTAACATACGATGAGGGTTGCGTTCGTTTCCCCACTTAAGGGTACATCTCAAGACACGAACTGACGACAACCATGCAGCGCCTGTCTAGCTGTTAGAGTAAACTCCAAAAGCCTGCCTTTCGGCGGGCGGTCAACTAGATGTCAAGCCCGGGTAAGGTTCCCCGCTTATTATCGAATTAAACCTCATGTTCCTCCGCTTGTGCGAGCCCCCGTCTATTCCTTTGAGTTTTAATCTTGCGATCGTACTTCCCAGGCGGTCGACTTAACGCGTTAGCTGCGCCACTCCGAGGGTCGATACTCGAAACAGCTAGTCGACATCATTTACGGCGTGGACTACCGGGGTATCTAATCCCGTTCGCGACCCACGCTTTCGTCTCTCAGGGTCAGGTATACGCCAGTTTCTTGCCTTCGCCTTTGGTGTTCCGCACGATATCAACGGATATCACCCCTACACCGTGCGTTCCAGAAACCTCTCGCATCCTCTAGTCCGACCGTATCTACCGCGGCCTCACCGTTGGGCAGTGAGATTTAACGATAGACGCATCGGACCCCCTACAGACTCTTTACGCCCAATAAATTCGGATAACGCTTGGGGCCTTCGTATTACCGCTGCTGCTGGCACGAAGTTAGCCACCCCTTATTCCTGAGGTACCGTCAAATCTTCTTCCCTCAGAAAAGCAGTTTACAACCCTAAGGCCTTCTTCCTGCACGCTGCGTCGCTCCATCAGACTTTCGTCCATTGTGGAATATTCTCGACTGCGGCCACCCGTAGGTGTACGGACCGTGTCTCAGTTCCGTCGCTGGGGGTCAGGCTCTCACCTCCCCTACCGGTCGTAGCCTTGGTGAGCAGTTACCTCACCAACTAGCTGATCGGGCCTAGGTCCCTCCCATACCGCCGAAGCTTTACTCTTTCGAGACCATCAGGTATTAGACCGCCTTTCGACGGCTTATTCCTGTGTATGGGGTAGGTACCAAGGTGTTACTAGCTCGTTTGCCGCTATCTAATCTCGGCGAATCAGTCCGAAGACTTCATCAATTGAAATTAGATCGCTCGACTTGCATGCCTAATCCACGCAGCCAGCGTTCATCCTGGACCAGGATCAAATCCTCCTAAAATGTGGGACAACTAAAAAGTTATCCTAAAAGTTTTTCCTAATTTTGTTTTGGGGCTATAAGAGACTCCGTTGTGACGATTCTCAATTTATTTGAGAGGCGTCAAAACAGAATCTCTATTTCTCAACGTTCTGTCTGGTCATTATCTTCTATCGAATCAATTACCGACTGGGAATTATTATATCTCTTCAATTCTCCTGGTCAAGACCATTTTCCCCAAATGAAGAAGCCCCTTTTTCGGGGGCTTCTTCTGTATGGTTTATCTCACTCAACAACCGTTAGACCAAGGCTTCTGATCTCTTATCTCTAGAAGCAGTTACATAACGAATTGTGAAGTAGATAAGAAGAGCAAGTAGGATCAACCAAAAGATTGGGTTTCCAAAGAAACCTCTAAGGCTGTCGGCTACAAGAGCAGTGAAAGCTCCACCGTTGGCTTTATCGCCATACCTACTGTTGTCGATTACACGAACAATCTTCTTATCAATTGAATCGCTGTCTTTGTATTCAATCTGAGCTACGAAGACAATCTCATCATTGTCATCAACACTACTCTCAAGAGCTGTATCGATTACAAATTCGTCTTGTTCACCAGGACGGATTGTACCGATCTCGAATACTAACTGACCACGACTCTCATCATCAGGATTTGGGTCGGCGTCTAAGAACTCGAGCTCTCTTGGCACATCTACTCTAAGAAGAGCATCCGTAAGAGTGTTATCTGTTCTATTCTCGTAAGAGACAATGTATCTAACCTCACGGTCTCTATCTGAGAAATTAAGTGTGTCAGAGTCAAGGATTACTATTAGAGCTTCATCTTGAGGCTCCTCTTCTACCTCTACAGTTCTGAAGATATCGATGAATCTTGTAACAACATTAGTGGTTGTTCCACTTGAAACTGTGAAGCTTTTTACAACACCCCTATCAATACCCTCGCTGCTTTCAGCTACGGCACGATAGTAATAGGTTACACCAGCAGTTAGACCACTGACTCTAGTATCGAAGTCTATGCTACGATCACCAGAACCCATGTCTTGCTTAGATGTATCTCTGTTCAAGTTAGAGCTTACTACGCCCCACTCAAACCAAGCCTCAGTATCATCATCGTTAGGATCAACTGAACCTCTCAAGGTTGCAGAGTTCGAAGTAACGTTTGATGGAGACAAAGTAACAACCGTTGGTTCATTTCCATTGGTGTTTCCAGTATCACTTGTACGGAAGTCCCTAGTTGTTCCCCTATCTATATTGTTATCATCATCCTCCACAACACAGCGGAAGTAGTAACGAGAGTCTTCATCAAGATCATCTATACTAGTTTCTACTCTTTCATCAGTCTCGTTATCGTTAACACTTACCTTCTTAGTGTCTTCATTAAGATCTTTGTCCCCCTTACTGTATTCGAACCAGACATCTGCGTCTGCATCTTCAGTATCGACATCACATCTTAACTTAGCACTATCTTTATCTATGTTGGTAGCTGAAAGAGTTGTTGCGCTTAAGTTGCCATCATTATTGTCATCACCGTTATCTGTACGAAAATCTCTGACAGAACCTCTTGTGGTTCCCTCACTGTTTTCGGCCACACAGCGGAAATAATAACGGTTGTCGCTATCAAGACCATTGATCTCAATCTCGACTCTCTTATTACTTTCATCCGCATCTACTCTTACATCGTTGGTATCTTCATCCAACTGATTGTCATAATCACCCCACTCAAACCAAACATCTGTGTCGTCGCCATTGGCATCGACATCACAGCGCAAAGTTGCTCTGTCATCTTCAATGTTTGTTGCGGGTAAGGTGGTTACACCTGGCTTATCTTCTCCACCACCATTGTTGTCGCTATCACCTTTGATATCAATTCTTACAACAACAATTCTTGAGTTGCTAAGACCAGCATTTACATTACCAATATTAATTCCAGAAGAACTTAATACGTCTCCTGTAAATGATTTGCTGTTACCAAAACCATCACGAACAATAGTTGTTACGTGATCAATGTCTTGGGCATCACCATCGGTAATATTGACTTTAACGCTATCAGTTATTGTGCTAGCGTTGTCTGCCTTAATCTCCACATCGAATCTAATCTCACCAGAGCTTACGTCTGAATCGATAGAAACGGTTACATCTTCGGCTAACTCACTTGAGGTATTATGTACGAAAACTCCAAGAGAAATCGTATCTCCAACCCCAGCACCTACAGCGTTATCATTCCAACAGGAATCACAATTTGGATTCTCTGTATAGTTTGAAACTCTAAGTGTTGCATAAGGTTGTGAACCCCCATTAAAGTCAGCAGCAAAAGCTGTTGGAGCAATGAAAGGCATTGCGTAACCAGATAGTACAGCTACGGTTAAAAACCCTAATGCTGTATTTCTACCTAGCTTCTTTATTGCTTTTGTCATTTTTTTGTATGTATTTTGACCTTTTATTTTTTCTAGATCCCGAAAGATCCATATTTAAACCCTTGACTCTAATCAAGAGTTTAAGGATAAACCTTTCTTTAAAAGCTGAGTAGGGGTGCGCATCCCGAAGGATACGCACCCCACACATCAGCAGATCAGTTAGAACCGAATTCGATGACCGAGACGGTCACCGAGTCTGAATCCGTTGCGCCCTCATCGTCAGTAACGGTGAGGGTGAACGTATACACGTCCGGCTGGCTGACCTGCCAGCACGGAGCGGTTCCGGTCCGAGACCCGAGGCCCTGAGAGCTCGTCCAGCTGTAGGAGACGATGTTACCACCGTCTGGATCGAATGATCCGTTATCCGACAGACAGACGTTCACCGAACTGTCGACGATCGCGAGATCGCCGGGATCCGATGCGCGAGCAATCGGGTTCACCTTGGGCTGAGTCGTAGTGGTTGTCGTCGTTTGGGCCACGGTGGTCGTCGTCGTAGACGGCGCCACCGTGGTTGTCGACGACGGTACCGTAGTGGTAGTCGTCGTCGAGCCCTCACCTCCTCCAGTCGTCGTCGAGGTCGTCGACGGCGAAGTCGGGGTGGAGGTAGTCCCACCGGTGATATCCACGGAAGAGATCGAATCTCCACCGTAGACATTCACATCGACAAGATCGCTCAGGTCGATGTGAATCACAACGCCACCACAGAGAACGAAGACATGCTCCTCCTCTTCGGTGACTGTGGTCGGGTCACAAGTGGTTGGCTCGTTCCGATTCTCCAGAAGTTGGAGAATTCTTTCGAAAAGCTCACACTCCCCGAAACAGGACGGGCCATCAACCACAACTGACGCTACAGGGTCCTTAGGCCCCGCAATGGAGCTCTCCTGCCTGGTGAAAATCCAGGCAAAGACGAGAATCGCGACGATCAGTACTGCGGCCAAAGGCCACAGCCAGTTCCGCCGCCTCTCGTCGTGGACCCTACCGGTGTAAACCACCGGAGGGGTTGAACCACCACTGGGGGTGGCGGGCTTGTCGGGCATCATGCCCTCCTTTCCGCCGCCTTTGGGCGGCTCATAGTGCTTCCGTTTGTGCGCTCGGCAGTACAGGTGGTCGCCCACCTCGTACTTGCCTCTGTTGCGACACATGTGCTCCTTGGAAGGAGCCCACGAATCGCAAAATGCGATGTCTGCCATGAACACCTCCTTTGGAGATAAGTTGGTTCTGGCTCAGTAAACACCAATTTTGGGTAGTCACTGAGCCAGAACCAATCTAAACCACTAATCTGCTGATATAATATGAATAAAGGTACGGATGAGACTTTTCCTCATCGTGACTAATATATACCATAACTTGACTAACAAGTCAATACCATGGTATTGCACTCGCTGCCACCCTACTTAAGACGTGAAAAGAACTTAATAATGACAACCTAGCCACTATTGATTGACTTAAACACTCGATTAAACCATAATAGGTCTGCAATAAATATGAAGCAAGACATTCACCCAAAATATACAGATAAAGCCACAATTAAGTGTTCCTGCGGAAATACTATCGTTGTTGGCTCTACTAAAGACAGTATGGAAGTTGAGATCTGCTCAAGCTGCCATCCTTTCTATACAGGAAAAGATAAACTAGTTGATACAGCTGGTAGAGTTGAGAAGTTTAAAGCCAGAAGAGAGGCTGCCAAGACTAAAGCAAAGCCTAAGACTAAAAAGGCTAGCCCTAAGGCAACAGCCAAAAAGACTCCTCCAAAGAAAGCAGGTAAATAGATGGATAAAATCATCCTTGAAATCAGAGCTGGCGCAGGCGGCGACGAAGCCGCCATATTCGCCGGCGACCTAGCAAGGATGTATCAGAGATTTGCAGAATCCAGTAATTGGAAATTTAATGTCCTTGATCTTAACCAAACCTCTGTTGATGGATATAAATCGTTCATTGCCGAGATCAAAGGAGAAAATGCATATAAGTCTCTAAAACAGGAGTCTGGAGTTCACAGGGTTCAAAGAATTCCTAAAACCGAAAAATCTGGAAGAGTGCACACCTCTACCGCCTCTGTTGCAATCATGCCAGTTGTTGAAGCAAAAGAGGTTGAGGTCAATCCAAGTGATATAGAAGTTTCCTTCTTCAGATCATCTGGCCCAGGAGGTCAAAATGTTAATAAAGTTGAAACAGCTGTTAGATTGCTTCACAAACCAACTGGTGTAGTCGTCAGCTCTCAAAGTGGACGCTCTCAGCAAAGCAACCGCGAAACAGCTATGGAAATATTGAGATCAAAGCTCCACGAAGAACAAGTTAGAGTCCAAGAGGAAGAGACTGGTGGGTTGAGGAGAGATCAGATTGGCACTGCGGATAGATCTGAAAAGATCAGGACATATAACTTCCCACAAGACAGAATTACCGATCATCGTATAGGAAAGAAGTGGCACAATATTGATAAAGTTATGGCAGGAGATATATCTCCAATCATAAAAGCCTTCAAAAAGACTGCTCAAGAAGAGAGCGAGAATAAATAAACTAATTGTTCCTCTCTAGGATCTGAATATCTTTTTCAAAACTAGCTGCACGATCAACAACGGCCCTCCCATATACATTAGTACAGACAGATCTCTGCCAATTTCCTCCACAGTAATATCTTGCGGCAGCAACTAACTCATTAGTTGAAGCTCCTGCGTCCTTTAGATATAAGCCAGACGCAACGAAAGCATCCAGGTTATTCCATGGTGAAGAAGGCCTATTGCCAGTTATTGCAGATACTCTATCAGCATAGCCAATCCATGTAGTCGGAATAAATTGAGCTGGCCCCATAGCACCACCATAAGCCCCATCAGCAATTATCGGACAGGATACCAGAGCCTTATCTGGATCTAATCCAAGCTCACTAGTTATCTCAAGGAATGGTGTTATATCATCTCTCCACGAACTAGGTGGTCCGGGAGCCATAGCTGTTCGATAGTTACACTGACCAACATTTCTTCCCAAAGCAGATTCTCTGTCGAGCACGGCTAGAATCATCGCGGCCCTGACTCCAGTATGCCGCTCAGCATACTTAGCAAATTCATAAGCCTCCTCGAAACTCATCTGACCACCACCAAGCAGCCTAAAGATACGAGCCCTAATTTCAGCGGCGCTCTTTTCTGTTTCACTAAGAAGTACTTGGTACTTAGCCTCCTCACCGTTAGTAACAGCCAGGAGATAATCTTTCTCCCCCTTGGTAGACTCGACATCCTCCTTTTGTCTAACCTGATAAATTCTTAAAACCTCTACGTCAGACTTCTCCAAAGCCAACAACTCTTTTTGATTAATAAGCTCTCCCTTCAGCTCATCGAGATTCTGAAGAGTTTCTCTTAAGTTATCTTGAATTACTAAAAGATCATTAACACTGGTAAAGAAGTCTGATAAGGTTGGTTGTTCTAAAAGAGCGTCCAACAAACCTTTTTGGTCTTCCCTATAAACCTTTTCTATAACATCAGATAGAATCCCCTTATTGGTATCTATCTTTTTTTGAGTATCCATAATCTTTGAACTTGTTGTGACGATCTGGCCACTTAGCTTATTCAAAGAGCTGTTGATCTCTGAAATCTGACCGTTAATACTCCCTATCTTAGAATTAAGTCTCGATATCTCTGATTGGAGAGTTGCTCCCTTCTGTTGATACTCGCCTATAGTACCCTCATACTCCTGTATCTGTTTTTCATACTCTTTAAGCTGCGCCTCTAGCTGAGCTTTTTCTTCCTCAACCGTTAGAGCCCTAGCATCACTACCAACTGGAGCAAAGGCAGCAGTATTAATAAAGAAGAGGCTTCCTATAAGGGAAACCACAATTAAAGGCTTAATATATTTATTTTTAGCCTTCTTATCTTCGAATGTAGAATCAAGATTTACCTTGCCAGTATTCTTGGCGTACAAATCAACTCTAGAATTCTTTTTTATATCAATTAATAGCCGGGGCTTTAGCCTCATATCTCAGGGATTAATTATTCTTCTCCCTTAATTATAACCTATTCGTCCCCAGAAGGTTTCCCCTCTTCGGCAGCACCCTCCTCAGAGCCATCTTCTTTCTTCTCACCCTCAACCTCGATGTCTTCAACACTCATCTCCTCTTCTGGCTCCTCCTCTTCTTCCCTTGGCTCAGCTATGCTAGCGATTGTGATATCTCCCTCAGTTAATATTTCGAACTTATCTCCTGCGAGTAGATCAGAAACCTGAATACTCTTACCAATCTCATCCAATACAGATAGATCAACCTTAATGTCATGAGGAATATTTATAGGCAATGCCTCAATCTCAACCTCATCGAGTGATGTAATTAGAACTCCTCCAACGTCTTCGACAGCAGGAGCCTCACCAATGAAATCAAGAGGAACATTGGTAGAAATCTTCTCCTTCATGTTTACCTCATATAAATCAACGGCTAATATAGATCCATTAATAGGATTTAATTGAACATTGTGAATAAGTACTGGTCTGCTCTCATTATCAAACTTAACGTATATTAAGGTGCTTTCTCCTCCCTCCTTATATACACGCTTAAACTCATCCTCTTCGATAGATAGATGAACATTCTCTATACCGTTTCCATATAGCTCGGCAGGAATCAAGCCTTTTTCCCTAAGACTCTTTACTTCTCGGCCCAATATTTCTCTCTTTTCAGTTTTTAGCTCTAAATCCATAGCCACCAGATTATACCAGCCCGCTGAACAATTTCAATCTTTTTAAGACAACTTCATATACAGCCTCCTCTGCCTCAGGGAATATCTTATATGGCGCAATCTGCTCTTCGTCAGATAAGGCCCTCTCCATGCCCTTTTTCCAAGCAATTCTAATCTCTGTATTAATATGAACTGCGCTCACTCCAGCCTCTATGGCTGCCCTAAAATCTTCATCAGAAACACCCGAACCACCATGAAGAATTATATGAACATCCGTCGCAGCCCTAATACCCCTAATTAAATCTATCTTCAGATCAGGATTTGGAGCTCCCTTGAATTTCCCATGAATATTTCCTACCGCAGGAGCAATAAGATCTACTCCCGTCTCATCAACATATCTCTTAACCTCCTCTACTGTTGGCAAAGCCCCTTCATCAATCTGTGCGCCCTCTGGAAGAGCATCTAAAAGTTTTGAAGACTCACCAATATACCCAATCTCTCCCTCAACCAATATATTCGGGTTAATCTCTCTTATAGCAATAGCCGCCTCTTTTGTTTTAACAGTATTCTCTTCGTGAGAAAGCTTTGCTCCATCATAGATTATAGAATCATACCCAGCTTTGGCGGCCATCTTAGCCTTATCAAGATCTCTAAAATGATCAGCATTTAAAAAAATATCCTGGCCAGTCTCTTCTCGAGCATCTTTAACCATTGCGGCAGCCACATCCATATCTACAAACTCAGCCTCCCCCTCTGAGGTCCCAATTAGTATAGGGACTTTAAGCTCTCCTGCCGCCCTAACAATTGCCCTAAAGGCAGCGATATCGGAAATATTAAAATGGCCCAATGCCCTCTTTCCCTCTCTAGCCTGATCTAGTGCTTCTTTTAGTGTCATTAGAATTCTTTTGGTTTATAACTCTTTGGTGCCTTTCTAGCATATTTCTCTATCTCCTTCCTACTTAATAGACCGTCTCTAGCTCCAATATACTGAACAACGCTCATTGAGTTAATTGGTCCCCAGATCAGAGCATCTTCAATATCTAACCCGCTAGCTAAAGCTGCTGTGAAGGCTGATGAGAATGAATCCCCTGCACCAGTTCTTTCAAGAGGAGGTTTTGGGTCTGGATATATAGGCATATGGAGATATTTTTTTCCATCGGCCACATATGCCCCCTCTCTCCCATCTGTTATAACCGCAATCTCTGGACCCAACCCCCTAATCCCATTTAAAAGTTTTTTAACATCATCCACTCTCTTTCCAAGAATTCTTTGAGCCTCCTCTTTGTTTGAGAAAAATATCTCCGTATTCTCATATATGCCCTTTAATCTTTCTGCTCCCATCTTCATCTGAAAAGTTCCAGGCTGAAAAGCTAGTTTAACTTTAGGATTTTTCTTCAAATACTTTTCTATTGTCTTGTGAAACGGCAATGAATTCTCTCCGAGGGAAGATAGGTAGACCCAGTCAGGAGCCTTAATCTTAGGCATCTTGTATGGATACTCATTATGCTTAATCAGGATAGTTCTCTCTCCTCTGAAAGAAAGTACGTAGTGATAGTTAGTGGGTATCTTTTTGTGGGATACAACATACTTCGTAGAAACGTTGTTCTCTTTCAATATTTTTAGAGCATCCTCACCATCCCTATCCCTACCTATGTTTGTATATAGGTAGCTGTCTAAACCAAGTCTAGCCAGGCTAACCGAAGCGTTAGCACTATTACCAACTGCTGGAACAACCTTAACGCTCTCATAGGGAACCTTGTCTCCAAAGGTCAT